>Ga0326728_10005633_pt1 | contig 34778 bp, 25 predicted proteins | sample MB3enrmetagenome_FD_207602 | JGI IMG/M metagenome (GOLD analysis project Ga0326728, IMG submission 207602) | Lab enriched peat soil microbial communities from McLean, Ithaca, NY, United States - MB31MN | ecosystem: Environmental > Terrestrial > Soil > Wetlands > Peat | place: USA: New York...
TGCAGGCCGCTTCCAATCCCTCGCTGTCCCTGGGCCAAACGCAACAAGCCGCTCCTGCGTCCGGCCCGGAGGCGAGAGATTCTTCCACGCCGATCTCCGCAACCGAGCGTCCGGTGCTGGCCGAATTCTCGAGACTGCTGGGAACGTTTGCGGGAGCAGATTTGCAGGCAGCTTCCAACCCCACGCTATCCCCGGGCCAAGTGGGACAAGCCTTGCCAGTGATCGCCACGCTGGCACGCGATTCTCCCGTACGCCTCTCCGGAACTGATCATCCAGAGCTAGCCGAATTCTCGAGTTTGCCGGGAACATCTGCGGGTACCGAAATTAACGTCAAACTGTCCGGGAACGAACCGCAGCAGGCCATGGCGCCAGATGAGTTCACGACAAAAAGTACTCCGGTGGCAGCCGGCACGCTCAGTGGCGGTCTGCGCCATACGGCAGTGGATTCAATCCAGATTCCGGCCGCATCCAACTCCGGAGACTTGGCGAACAATCCGGCAAAGGAGGCCATACACTCCGTGCCGGTTTCCAGCAGTGCGGTGACCGAGACGATTTGGCAAAAGGGCAATGAGCCAGAGGCCGCAAGTGCGCAAACCCCGCTTTCATCCTCGGTAAGCCCGGTTCCATCTCCGCAGCTCGACGCGGATTCGCAGTCCGCCACCCCGGCAATGACTTTGGAGAAAGGCACGGCTCCGGAAGCGAACGGTATTCAGCCCAGTGGCGCAGTGTCTGCCGACTCCCGCGAAAGCGCGGCCTACGCCATCCCCTCGGACCCATCGACGAATGGCCAAGGAAAGTCCGGGCAACAAAGCGGGCCGGGGTCAGGGGATGATCCCGCTGGCGTCAAAACATTCACTCCCGACCTCGCCAACAACCCAGCCGCCGATTCAACCGCGAGTCTCCTCACGGCCCACGCACCCACCGTTCCCGCGAGCCAAGCCAATACCTCGGCTCCCCAGACCGCGCCGTCGTCCAGCCAGCCGGCCACGATGCTCTCAGCCTGGCAGAATTACGACGGCGGGGCAGGCCAAATGGTGAGGTCGGCGTCGCTCAATGACTCTGCCAACGGCGTGGAAATGCATGTGGAACTTCGCTCCGGCGCCTTGGGCCCCCTGGAAGTTCACGCCGTCTTGCATGAAGGGTCATTGGGGGCCGAGATTCATGTCCAGGGTCAAGAAGCCCACACGCTGCTGGCGGCAGGCCTGCCATCGCTCGAACGCGCGTTGGGAGAGCGGAACCTGCGCGTGGAAAACATCGCCGTTTACCAGGACCACGCGGGGGGAGGAATGAGTGGGGGAGAGAAGCAAGATCAGCAGTCAGGTTCTTACCCTTCAGCGCAGCGCCAAGCCCTGCCGTGGGACGATCCGCCGCTGCCTCGCAGCGCGACGAGAGGTTCTTTGGAGGATGAGGAATTAACAAATCCGGCGACCCGCCTGAGCGTTCGAGCTTAGCCGGGGCCGAAGGAGAATAATACCCATGATGATCAATAATATTCACATGTATGACGCGACGACGAGCACCAATACTACCAGCAGTTCAACGTCATCCGGTTCTTCAGCCGCAACCAATGGTATTAATCCCAACGACTTCATGTCCCTCCCGGTTGCGGAAATCCAAAACCAGGATCCGACGCAACCCATGGATCCGACAACTTTCATGTCGCAGCTTGTGGATTTGAACCAACTCGAACAAGTAACGCAGATCAACCAGGTCGTGCAGGAGTATGCTCCCACGTCAACGACCTCGAGTTCTGCCAACACAACAATTTAGGAGGAAAAACATGGGATCTTTTTCCACATCACTTTCCGTTCTCGATGCCGAGGAACAAGCCCTCTCGGTTATTTCCAATGATTTGTCCAACCTGGACACCACCGCCTTCAAGTCGGGGACGCCCATTTTCAGCGACCTCTTTTATCAAATGTTGGGCACCGATGGGGCGGGCGACCCAGTGCAAGTGGGGGTTGGTGCCACGATGGGTTCTGTTGACTCGCCGTTTACGCAAGGTAGTATCTCCACGACGGGTGTACCGACGGACGTTGCCATCCAGGGGAACGGGCTCTTTGTACTCAGTTGGGGGGGTACGCAGATTTACACCCGCGCGGGTAATTTTACTTTGAATGCTCAAGGGAATCTTGTAGACAGCAATGGGAACTTTGTGATGGGCTACCCCGCCGTGAAAGGTACGGTCAGTACCAGCCAGTCCCTTGCTCCGATCGTTATTTCCAGTGGCCAAAACTACCCTCCCCAAGCAACCTCCGATGTGCAACTGGATATGAACCTGGACTCCTCGGCCACGTTGGGGACGGCGACCGGGACACTCACCGTGCCGCCTGCGCTCCCCACTGCGGGCCAAACGGTTAAGGTCGGCGGAACGACCTACACCTTCGCATCAGCCATCACGCCCAAAAGCGCGGCCGACACCGTTCTGATCGGACCCGATGTCGAATCGACTCTTGCTAACCTGGCGGGCGCCATCAACGCGTCCACAACGGGAGGGCAGGCGGCGGGCAAAACCTACGGCACTGGCACCAACGCCAATACCACGGTCACCGCCACGGGTTCTACGGCCACCACGATCAACCTGCAAGCGATCAATGCGGGGGCACTTGGCAACTCCGATGCCACCTCGACCACCTGGACCACCGCTTCATTCGGGGCGGCAGACCTTTCGGGAGGTGCGCCCGCTCAGGCGGCCACCGCGACTTTCACTGCGCCAGCGGCTTTCCCGACCGTCGGCCAGTACGTTACCATCGGCGGAACGACCTACACCTTCGCGAACGCGATCACGGGCAATAGCCCGCCCGACACCGTTCTGATCGGCGGCACCGTCGCCAGCACCCTTTCCAACCTGATGGACGCCATCACCGATAACTCAACGAATGACTTCGCGAATGCCGGTGGCACCGCCACCTTTTCCTCAGTCAGCGGCGCCAACGCTTCGGTCACTATCACCGGTTCTACGGCCAGCACCATCTCCCTGCAAGCAGCTAATAGTGGGGCCGGGGGCAATTCCACTCCCGTCTTGACCAACTGGGCCGGGGTTTCCTTCGCGGGCGGAGACTTGGCGGGAGGCGCAAACGTTCAGCAGGCGACTGGGGCTCTCACGGTTCCACCTCCGCTCCCCACCGCGGGCCAGACCGTTACCGTGGGTGGAACGACCTACACCTTTGTGGCCGGCGTCAATAACCTCACCGCGGCCAATGACGTTCTGATCGGATCCGACGTCACCTCGACCCTTGCCAACCTGGCGGGCGCCATCAATGCGGCGACCACGGGAGGGCAGGGAGCAGGCGTTACTTACGGGACCGGCACCCTCGCCAACACTTCGGCCACGGCCACAAATCCTACGGGCACCACGCTCACCCTGCAAGCAGTTCAAGGTGGGGCAGGTGGCGACAGTATTCTTACCTCCACCAACTGGAATACCGGCACCGGAATTACCGGATCGTTCGGTGCCGCAAACCTGACGGGAGGCGCGGACGGTCAGTCATTTAGTACACCCATCACCGTTTATGATTCACTCGGCAGCAGCCATGTCCTGAATTTCAATTTCACCATCAATTCCCCGGGAACCTGGTCCTATCAGATCACGATTCCTGCAGCGGACGTGGGCGCCACGGGCGCTCCCCAGGTAGTAGGAAGCGGGACGTTGCAGTTCGACTCGTCCGGAAATTTAATCTCACCCTCGGCAGATGTGACGGGGATTAATATCAGTGGATTGGCTGATGGGGCAAAGACCATGAGCCTCAACTGGCAACTCTCCAGCTCACCGGGGACTCCCGTCATTACCCAGACGGCAGAACCTTCTGCCACCTCCGGAACAGAGCAGAATGGTTACGGCGCCGGAACCTTGCAGAGCTATTCCATTAACTCTTCCGGGATCATCGATGGGGTTCTCTCCAACGGCCAAACCGTTTCCTTGGCCCAGATTGCGCTCGCCACCTTTCCGAATTATGACGGCCTGACCAACCTCGGGTCAAACGACTATCAAGCGAGTTTGGCCTCCGGGGCTCCCAGTGTGGGGGCGCCTGGAACCGGTGGCAGTGGAACCCTGGACGGGAGTTCGCTGGAGGCGTCCAACGTGGACATCGCTACGGCCTTCACCATGCTCATCCAGGCCGAACGCGGATACGAGGCCAATGCCAAGGCGATCACCACCGCCGACGATGTGATGCAGGCCTCCATCAACTTGATCCAGAGTTAAGCTGCCGTAAGTTATTACTGGAAATACCGCGGGCGGCGTTCATAGGCCGCCGCCCGCGAAAGCTAAACAGAGCAGTCGAAGATGCTGGCCCCCAGATGAGGCGGTGCAGTGGGTCAAGAACGGCGCCTGAGGTTGTGTGACCTGGGGGTAACCACGCTCAATTTGCCTTGGGAATTGACCGTGGGTTCGTCATCGAGTATTCTTGTAGCACCTAAAAAGGTGCTTTTAAAGGAGCAGGTCCATGCTTGACATTACCAAGGACATCCAGTCGCTGACGACCTTCCGTCGCCGGTCCGGTGATTTCATGAAGCAGTTGAGAAGGAACAAGCGCCCCGTGGTGCTCACGGTGAGGGGGAAAGCAGCGGCCATCGTCCAGGATGCCGAAGCCTATCAGCGATTGCTCGATATTGCTGCCCAAGCGGATGCCGAGGAAGGCATCCGTCAGGGCCTGGAGGATGCGAAAAAAGGAAAAGTCCGGCCTGCCAGGGAGTTTTTCGACGAGTTCGAAGACCAGCATGGTATATCTCGTTAACGTCACTGCCCGCGCTGAGCGCGACCTTGCCAACCTGTATGGGGTCATCCACGCAGAGCATTCCGACGCAGCTCTGAAATGGTACCAAGGGCTCAAAGAAACCATCCTGAGCCTGCAAGATCGTCCGAACCGGCACCCCGTTATACGCCAGAGTGACAAGCTGCGGCACCTGCTCTATGGTCATAAGCCTCACATCTATCGTGTGATCTACCGTGTCATGGAGAGTCAAAAGCATGTTGAAGTGCTCCACATCCGCCATGGCGCAAGGAGAAAGCTCAAGCCGTCCGACCTCGCATAGACCTCGCAACCCAATAAGTTACAGCCCGCGGCATGAGTAAGCACGCAGGAAAAAATGTAGCGCAAGGCTCGCTCTCCGGCCTTGCGGCTTTTCCACCCCGCCGTGGTTTTGGCGGCGCGACCGAGGAAATCTCGGATTATCTTGTTTGCGGCGTGGCAAGAACCTGCACCACTGGAAAGGCCGCAGGGACGGAGAGTGGGCCCTGCGCTAGCACGCCGCTACAAACCTCGTTCCCCTGGAGCCCGAGGTCTGCACGGCCTTTCACCGTAGGGCGACGGCTTGCCGCCCCCTGGTTCCGCATTCACCATGCGGAACCCCGGGTAGGGCAAGCCCGGCATCTCGTGATTGCATTCACCCGTTCAAACGGTGCCTCACAGAAGAATCTTCGCGGTTGAACTCGTCACTCATCACTCGTCACTGCTCTTCTCAATTTGTCTTGGGAATTGACCGTGGGTTCGTCATCGAAGGAAACACCTATGGTCACCTGGGCGTTGACCAGGGCCGCACGCTTCCTGATGAGGGTGGGACTGGCTGACAGATGTTCAGCCACGGCAGCTCATCCATGCGCGGTCGGCTGCAACCCGTTGTGGGCACGAGGCACTCTCGTGTCCGAGGGCGTCCGCAGAGCCTTCGCCAGCGCCTCGGGTACGTCCAACATGAAGAAACGCTCTGCCGAATACGCGTAGTCTTCGCCGCTCTCGTCAATCACACGAAGGTACCCATGTCTTGCGGCTTCCTCGTCATCTATCACCGGGTACAACTTCCCGGCTTCGAGCGAGGCCGGATACCCCGTGTTGTCAATGCAGAGTCCGAATTTTGTTCGTCGCCTTGGTTTGCTTCTCATGCCTCAATCCAGCAAAGGGAGTTTCAGTTTGAATTCCTTCCGATCCCGTGCGCCTCGTACCAATGGACCTCCGCTGTATGACTCGTACAATGCCGGAGGCGTACTTTGGCAATGCCCCGTAATTTCCTCCAACACCCTTTGCCGTATATCCTTTGCAATCGCCTGCGAACGCGCTTAATGTGAAGGGTCGTGATGTGCTCGGGATGTTGAGCCCTATTCCTGGTTATTGCGATTTCCTCAAGTAGGCTGAGATTAGATTCAGATTTTGGGCTTTGCCGGGCTAATGCCCTGCGTTGTAGCGCTGACCTTGAGAGCCTGCCCTGAGCTTGCCCAAGGGTCAGCATGCCGTACACGATGCGATTTACGAATATGCGCGCAGCGCCTTGGACTGCGGCGGCTCGACGCCGCCTTGCCCTTCCTTCCTGCGTTAATGCCAGGCGGCTTGAGCCCTTGCCATGGTCTTCGCTCTTATTCCAAGGCGGCGTCGAGCCGCCGCACTGCAAGGCACCGGCGCGGCGTCACTGGGACCTTGCTCGCGCTTATCGAAGCCGAGGGAAAGCCGCTCTATGAGCGCAGCGAGACGCTCGTAACGGGCCCATGCCTCATTCCCACCTGCCGAATCCAGGAATAGGAATTGCGCGTATTGTAGCGCCCATCGGCCCCACGCTACGGCCGAGTTATGCGACAGAAGCAAGTCTCCCCTCGGGGGGCCGGAGCTTAAACCGACCTCCTCCATGAAGTGCGATATTACTGCCACTCCAGGGTGCGCGGCGGTCGAGATAGGCTATTTTTTGGTTGACAATCGCCTCCCTGTGTGCTAGCTTAGGAAGGTAAGATGTCGTGGTGCGGGGGGAGGACGGTGGTACGCAACGCTCTGCACTACAGCCTGGTGAATTCTTGTTTTTTGAGCAAACTGCTTCCGCGATGGCTTCTAAAGAAAAGATTCACCGCAGAGCGCGCAGAAGCAAACACGTTGTTTTTCTCTGCGAACTCTGGGACCTCTGGGGTAAATCTTTGGGTCTTTCTGGGCAAGTGAAAACGGACTCAATGTCGGCCGATTGCCAAAGCTGAGAACATATTGAAAACAAAGGATGTCAAACGCCGATTTTCCCCAAACGAAGCTGAGAACATATTGAAAATAAGGAAGTTAACAGAAAATAGAAGGAAAAGCGAAAGTGGACGTTTTGTCGCCTTCAGTAAAATCCCTTCCCTGATCTAATCCAAAAGCCCGGAGCGACTTTCCCCGAGGGGCAAAAACCGCGGACCCGCAAAACATATTGCCGCGCGCGCCTTTCACATCCTGCGGTTCTTAAAATAATAAACGTATCTTAACTTATTAACCCTCGGGTCCGACGGCCGTGCCTGGCGCCGACCCTCGCCTTTGAGGCCAGCGGTTTCCCCCTTTGGGTGGTGGTGCAGTTTGATCACTGTAGCGGCGGTCTCTGACCGCCGTTTCGTCGATCGCAGATCAACGCTACTGCAAAATGCACCTCTACCCCCTTTGTGGGAGCTAAGATCAGTTTGCTTGTAGAATAGGATAGGAGGATCACCCATGCCCCACTATGTTCTAGCACTGGATCAGGGAACAACAAGTTCGCGGGCCATTCTGTTTGACCATGAAGGCCGCCCGCGCTTTTCCGCCAGCCAGGAATTCAAGCAGTACTATCCGCAACCGGGCTGGGTGGAACACGATGCGACAGAAATATGGCGGTCGCAGCTTGCGGTGGCGGAGAAGGTTCTGGCGGAAGCTCAGGCGGGCCCCCAGGATTTGGCCGCGCTCGGCATCACCAATCAGCGTGAAACAGTACTGCTGTGGGATCGCGCGACAGGCGAGCCGCTGCACAACGCGATCGTGTGGCAGTGCCGGCGGACGGCGGCGATTTGCGATCGCATCCGGGCCGAGGGCTTCGACCGCACCCTCCGGGAAAAAACCGGCCTCGTGACCGACGCTTACTTTTCCGGGACCAAGATCGCGTGGCTGCTGGAGAACGTTCCCGGCGCCCGCGAGAGGGCGCAGCGCGGCGAACTTGCGTGTGGGACCATCGACACCTGGCTCATCTGGCAGCTCACGCATGGGCGCGTGCACGCCACAGACGTTTCCAATGCCTCGCGAACCATGCTCTTCAACTTGCATACGCTGGCTTGGGACCCGCAAATCCTGAACTATTTTGCCATCCCCGCGTCGCTCCTGCCGGAGGTGAAACCGTCGAGCACCATCTTTGGTGAGACGCCGTTGTTCGGCGCCCCCGTCCCTATTGCCGGCGTGATCGGCGACCAACAGGCTTCCCTCTTCGGGCAACAATGTTTTGACCACGGCATGGTGAAGAATACTTACGGCACAGGGTGCTTTTTGCTGATGAACACCGGTACGGAAATTCCGCGTTCTGAGTCCGGCCTTTTGGGAACGGTGGCTTGGGGGCGGCAAGGCCGCACGGTATATGCGCTGGAGGGCAGCGTCTTCATTGCCGGGGCGGCCATCCAGTGGCTGCGCGATGAAATGAAGTTGCTCAGTGACGCCGCGGAAAGTGAAGCCCTGGCGCGCTCAGTGCCCGACACGCACGGGGTATACTTGGTTCCCGCCTTCGTGGGCCTGGGCGCACCGCACTGGGACGCTTACGCGCGCGGGACCATTACCGGCATCACGCGTGGGACCAACCGAGCTCACTTGGTACGCGCGGCGCTGGAGTCCATCGCTTATCAGACGCGCGGAGTGGTGGACGCCATGGCTCGAGACTCCGGCTTGCGCCCGGAGGTTCTGCGCGTGGATGGCGGCGCGGCACGCAATGATTTTCTCTGCCAGTTTCAGGCGGACATTCTGGGAATTCCCGTAGAGCGCCCGGCGACAACGGAATCCACGGCGCTGGGGGCTGCCTACCTGGCAGGTCTCGCCACGGGATTCTGGCAGGATGAGCAGGAACTTGCGGCGCATCTTCGGTTGGGCCGCCGCTTTGAACCCAGCATGGACGTTTCCCGCCGCGAGGAATTGTACGCGGGCTGGGAACGCGCGGTGGAACGCGCCAAGGGTTGGGCATATCCGCCGTTGCAGTAGGTTAATACTGTGGTAAGCTTCCGCCATGAACACTCGTGAAGTTCTGCAAGCCAAGCGGGCGGATATTCTGCGAGTCGCCGCTCTCCACGGCGGCCGCAATGTGCGCGTGTTTGGCTCGGCGGCCCGAGGAGATGAGGGGCCTTCCAGTGATGTGGATTTCCTCGTTGAGTTTGAAGAGGGTCGCAGCGTCCTTGACTTGGCGGGTTTATGGCAGGATGTGGAAGAATTACTGGGCCGCAAGGTTGACGTCGCGGAACCCGAAGGCCTGCACTGGTACATCCTGGACCGAGTGTTGAAAGAGGCCGTACCCCTGTGAAGGACGAGCGGCTCTACCTTATCCATAGGATGCACCATGACAGATCTCTTGGAGGAAATCTCCCAACAGCCTGCGGTGCTTTCCGGGTTGCGTAAGTTTTACGCCAGCCCGGGAGCAATTCCGGCGAAGGGATTACGGAGCTTGGCGCCGCATTGGCCGCCGACGGTGGTATTCACCGGCATGGGCTCGTCGCTCTTTGCGGCGTACCCGGCGCAGGCCTATTTGACGGAACAGGGTGTGCGCGCCCTGGTGTGGGAAACCGCGGAATTGGTGCACCACCATCTGAAGGTCTTGCGACCTGACACGATGCTGGTAGTGGTATCGCAGTCGGGCCAAACAGCCGAGGTGCTGCGCTTGCTGGAAAGTTTGCCCGCCAAGGCTCGCGTGCTGGCAGTGACGAATGTGGAAGCCAGCCCCCTGGCAAAGCGCGCGAAATTGCTTCTGCCCTTGATGGCCGGCGGGCAGGTTGCCGTCAGCACCAAGACTTACTCCTGTTCGGTGGCCGTGTTGATGTACCTGGCCTTTGCGATCACGGGCAAAGCGCCCAGCCCCCTTACCCAAGAAGTGATGCGCGCGGTGGAAGCCCAGGAGAAGATCCTGGAGCGCCGTGAAGTCCTGATGCCGCCCATCGAGGAGTTTTTCAATCGGCCACCTTACGTGGCGCTGATGTCACGCGGGGCGGACCTCGCAAGCGCTTACCAGGGAGCGATGATGCTGAAGCAAGTGGCCCGTTTGGCGGCCGAACCCATCAGTGCGGCACAATTCCGCCACGGGCCGATGGAAATCATCAACCCCAAACATCGTTACATCCTATTTGCCCGGCAGGGAAAAACCGGGAAGCTGCTCCTGAAACTCGCCGGCGACATCCGGAAATCGAGCGGGCGGGTGCTGCTCTTCACAGATATGCCCCTTGACGATCCCATGAACACGCGCCTGGTTCGGGTGGAACATCTACGGCTGGGGTTGGGAACATTGGTGGACAGCGTCTACATCCAACTGCTGGCATACGATGCGGCTTTGCGGGCGGGATTGCAGCCCGGGAAAATTGAAATTGCGGAAAATGTGACGCGCGAGGAGTAAGTTCATTCCCGCGTGAGTTACGCGGAAGGAGGGACAACCAACCAATAGGAAATCCTGGAGCATTTCCCCTCGGATTGAAGGGACACACGTGCCCTTTCGATCGGCGAGGTGCTGAGCGCCAAAGTTGATGCCGAGAGGCCCCCCTTGCCGAGAAGTTGCCCTCTCGGCAAAGTGATTACGGCTGGCATTTTGGAGACGAAGCCCTTAGTTTCTGGAGCGCAGTTCCTGGCAGGTGACGCAGTACCGTGCCCAGGGGATAGCCTTGAGGCGAATAGGGGAAATATCTTCCCCACACGCTTCGCACACGCCGTAAGTTCCACCGGCACAACGTGCAAGCGCTCTCTCAATTTCCTTCAACGTTCGGCTGCGCAGATTGGCAGTAACCACCGTGACATCCTGCTCAACGGTCCTGACGGCAAACTCCACCGCATCAGGAGACTGCACACTGGCAGATAGGGCCTCGGGTTCACTCCGCGTGGAAGCCAGAATCTCATCGCGCTTCTTCAGCAAGAGACTTCGATATACCTTTTTTGGAGACTTCACCACTGTACGCATGCTCATTCGTCCTTCCCAAATCTTTCTGCAAGAACCTTTCATTTTAAGGTCTGCCCGTGGATTCGGATGATTCAGATGATACCAAGGTTGCACAATTTTTTGAAGTTTTTTTGAGAATTTTATATTCCCTTATTTTTCAATACGTTACAGGATTCAGCAGGCGTGCTATAATTGCCGCTGGAAGTTTGGAGTCAGAATTAATCAGCGGAGATTCTTCCATGACCACGCGCGCGGAAATGCTAGATCGTGTCCGAAAGGCTTTAGGGCGACCCAATACGGGCTCCCCTGTGACCCCGTTGCCGCCCCTCGATCTTACGGGGGTCGTGCCTCCCTTGGCGCCAGAAGACTATCTGGCCAAGTTCGAAGCCGAATGGGAGAAAGTGGCGGGAGTTGCCTATCGTGTGGCGAGCATGGACCAACTGGAGGCCGTCTTCCAAAAGATCCTGGAGCGGGCGGAAACCCACGCCGTGACACTTTCCGGGAACGTCTTGCTGGCCGAATTGGGCATTGCTGACCGGCTCACCGCCCTCAATAAGTTCGTAACGTCCTGGGGCGACGGCCAGGGGGTCGCGGGGACGAATTCCCTTCCTGACTTCAACCAAGCCAGTTTCGCAGCCGGAGCCGGTATTACCGGTGTCGATTTCGTGCTGGCGGAAAGCGGGACCTTGGTGTTGAGCAGCGCCACGGAGAGAGTCCAAGTGGCCTCGCTCGCACCGCCCATCCACATTGCCCTCTACCGGCGAAGCCAACTAGTCGGCTCGCTCGACGAAGTTCTCGCCAAGCTCCCGATTTCGGACTCCCAGGACCGCCCCACCGCCGGGCGCTCCGTGGTGTTCGTCACCGGCACCAGCCGGACGGCCGATATCGAGCAAATCCTGATCCGTGGCGTCCACGGTCCCCGCGAAGCCCACGCCATCCTGGTGGAAGATAGCTGCCGGTGAGCCCCGTGGCCGTCCGGCTCGCGACAAATCTGAGGTAATCCCATGAAGCAAGTCCCCTATTGCCTCTTTGAAACGCCCCTGGGTTGGTGTGGGATCGCGTGGACTGAAGGCCGGAACACCGGGGCCTGTTATGCTGTGACCTTACTCCAACTTCCTGAAGCCACAAAGGAGCTAACCGAATCGAGGATTGCGCAGAACTCCGGCGCGCGCAAAGCGAGCGTCCCTCCTTTACAAATCGAGGTAATCATTAATAGAGTGTGCAAACACCTTCAGGGCGAACTTCAGGACTTTCGTGACATCCCTGTGGACTTGGACGGGGCTGGTCCGTTTGTGCAGAAGGTGTGCGAGGCCGCTCGCGAAATCCCGGTGGGGCAAACTGTCACCTACGCCGACCTTGCTAATGCCTTGGGCCGGCCCACCGCAGCCCAAGCTGTTGGAAGAGCTCTGGGCAGGAATCCCATCCCCCTCATCATCCCCTGCCATCGAGTCCTTGCCACACGGGGCAAGCCCGGAGGGTTTTCCGCTCATGGGGGCAGAGCAACGAAGGCGAAGCTGCTGGCCATCGAAGGCGCCGTGGTCAATCTGTGTTTGGAATTGGACACGGGCTTGTATTAATGGGCAAAGGCCATTGTTAGGAAGGCGCTGCTCGCTTCTCACCCAATGATTATCGCTTGAACGGCCGAAACGACAAGATTATGCCGCCTTCTTGAATGGTATAGGTGTTGTTGGCCTTGAGGTTCTTGAGGGTGTCGTGCTGGCCGCTGGGCCAGAGAATCTCGACGGGCTGCGCCGCTGTCTCCTGTGCCAAGCCAAAAGTCAGGGTAAGTTCGCTCTGCGAGCAGTAGCTTGAGCCGGAGTGGACGGTCTGCCAGTTCTCGCCGGCCCTGGAATGGACGTGTACTTCGGCGCCGATGCCGTCGCGGTTCGAGCGCGTGCCGACGGTCTTGATGCGGATGGCGTTATTGCGGCTGCCCCCGACGTTGTGGAAAAGGTAGGCCGGGCCGCCATTGGTGGTCAGCAGGATGTCAGGCGCGCCGTCGTTATCGATATCCGCGTACGCGGCGCCGCGCGCCACGAATCTCCGCGTGAAGCCCAGGGCCTTGCCGGTTTCCTGAAACCGCTCATTGCCTTCGCCATGAAATACCAGGGGAAGCTGCGTGTAAGCCACCTGCGGCTGGATGCGATTGATGTCGGGCTCGATGTGGCCGTTGGCCAAGAACAGATCCTCGCGGCCATCGAGGTCGTAATCAAAAAAGAAGATGCCGAAGGAGAGCGAGAGCAGGGTGGCGCGCCCCACGCTCGAAGAGGGCGCGATGTCGATGAAGAAACGGTTCCCCTCGTTGTGGTAGAGGCCGACCATCTGGTTGGAAAAGTTGCCAATCGCCAGGCTGGGATAACCGGAGTGGTCGAAATCCACGGCGTCGATGCCCATCGCCCCGCGCGCGATGCCGTCTTCGCTGAAGGCGATACCCGCCTGCACGCCTTGTTCTGTAAACGTGCCGTTACGGTTGTTGTGGTAGAACTTGTTACGCTCGGTGTCGTTCGAGACGGCGAGGTCAGGCCAGCCGTCGCGGTCGTAGTCGATCACCGCCACACCCAGCGATTTGCTGGTGGGGTCGTAGATGCCCGCCTTCTGGGTGACCTCCTCGAAGCGCCCGTTGCCCAGGTTGTGGAAGAGCCGGCAGGTATCTCCCTGGTAAGCTTCCGGCGTGCAGTAGGACTTGTGGCGGCCGTCGAGCGTACAGTACAGGTCGTCCTTCTCCGACCACTTCACGTAGTTGGTCACGAAAAGATCGAGCTTGCCGTCGCGGTCGTAATCCACCCAGGCAGCGCTGGCTCCAAAGCCCGCGTTGTTCACGCCCGCCGCTTGCGTCACGTCTTTAAAGTGGCCATGCTCGTTGTGGAAAAGGCGGGCTTCGCCGAGGCCGGTCACGTAAAGATCGTCCCACCCGTCGTTGTCGTAATCACCCACAGCAACGCCCATGCCGTACATTTCCACGTCCAACCCCGCCTTTGCGGTAACGTCCGTGAACGTGCCGTTGCCGTTGTTGCGGTAAAGCTCCAGCGTGGTGCGGCGTGATTTGTGCCCGGGAAAATCCGCCCCGTCAATCAGGAGGATGTCAGGGTTGCCGTCGTTGTCGTAGTCGATAAAGGCGCAGCCGGCCCCCATGGTTTCCGGCAGGTATTTCTTGCCAAAGGCGCCGGTGTAATGGACAAAGTTGATTCCCGCTTGCTGGGTGATGTCAACGTAGTGGATGCCGGCCTCGGCGGCAGTGGCGGGACTCGCGGCAGGGACCGCATTTGCAAACCGCAACACCGCGAAGAGAAGGCCGCTCGAGACCATCAGCCCGATGGCCAGCTTGTGTTGCGAGGGAGACGAACGGTGAAAGGTCATAAGGGTCGAATTTATTCTCCGAGGCCCGCGCCGCACTTACGCTGTCATTCTGAGCCCGCATTTTGGGCGAAGAACCCCCTTAGTTTGCTGTGTGCGCCAACCGCCACGAAGTACCGGGGTCCTTCGCGAAGTTTACCCTGAGCGGCAGAGCGAGATCCTTCGCTTCGCCCAGAATGACAGCGAACGGGCGCAGGATGACAGCGTGTGCGCGCCGCTTGCTGCTTTCTGCCTACTGCTTTCTACCTTCCGCATACTGCCTACCGCTTTCCTCTGTTCCCAGCGCTACCGACACGTGCTCGTGCACCGGCTGCGCTTCGTTATTGTCATTGGGGTGCGTGAGCTTGAACGGACCCGTGATGGCGCGCGAGGCCTCATCCGCTTTGAAGCGCAAGTAGAGCTTCTCCTCGCGCGTGGCCAGCGCGTCGTCATTCAGGCCGCGATAGCAAAGCATGAGGTTGTAATGCGCTTCGAGGTCTTCCGGATCGACGGCGAGTGTCTGCTCCAGCTCCGCGACGGCCTCGCTGTACTTCCGCTGCAAAAAGAGCATGCGGCCCATTTGGTTACGCACCACACGGTCGCGCGGGTATTCCGCGGCGGCTTTTGCGAACTCGGCGAAGGCCTGGGGATACTGGCCGTCCGCCTTGAGCGCGAGCCCCCGAAAATAGTGGGCGCTTGCCAAGTCAAGATTCACGGCAAGGGCTTTTTCAAGGGCCGGCTTCGCGGCGTCGATGTTGCCTTCCTGAATGCGCGCGCGCGCGATGTTCACCCATCCGTCGGCATACTGGGGATCGAGCTTCGTAACATTCTCGAACGCCCGCTCCGCGCCCTTCAAATCCCCCTGCAACAGCAATCCGATACCGTAGTCGTTCCACCGCTCGCGGTCTTGGGGATTAAACGCCAGATTTTCAGCAAAGGGCGGCGCGATTTTGGCCATTACGGGAATCGTGACGGTGTTTTCGCCCATGACCACCGTCGGCACGTCGGGAATCTGCGGGCGTTTAGCGGAGACATTCGCGAGATTGCCTTGGAATACCCAGTGTCCGTCGTCATGGTCCTTGGCGACGTCGGGATGGGGTTGGTTCGGGTTGCGGACGCCTGCAAACGACCACTGGGTATTCCACCAGGAGAACTTGCGATAATTGAGCTTGGCGGTCAGCGTGATGGACTCACCGCAATCCTCGGGAATCTTCAAGCGGTAATGAACGGTGTCGGCAGCGCCGGGAGGGATCAGGCGGGCGTACATGGTGGCGCGCGTTGACCACGCGTTGCGTTTGTTGATGGGATTGCCGTGCGCATCGAGCTGCAACGAGCGATAGAAGTGCGCGCCCGGATCCACCGGGCCATGGCCGTTATCCGCGGCCTCACCGCTCCAGAAAACAATACGGCCGTGATTGTCGTGCGCCTGGAGTTCCACCCAGCAATCGAAAGCGTCCACGGTCCCACCCGGAAAGAAGTGGCCGAGCTTGCGCGTGCGCACCACCACCTCGACGCGCACCGTGTCGCCGCGACGCACGCTGGCCTGAACTCGCCCCAGCGGCGCGATGAGCTGGGCCACCGGCAAGGTACTCCCCCCGGCGCCCGCCAATCCCGCGGAAGATTCTTCCCCCACCGCGAAGGTGCTCGAAAGTTGCGGCGTTTCCGGCCGCCCAGCCGACGTTTGACCTTCTTCCGCGCTTTCCGCAGGCTCCTGAGCAAGGGCAAAGATATCGACGCTCACCGTGCCTCTCAGGAAATTCTCCACGGCGGCCACTTGCTCTTGGTCGCCGTAAGAGGTTGGCACCGCGGTGTTGGCGGCGGCAAAACGATGCGAGTGCACGAAGCCGTGGATATTGCCGAAATCCTTTGAAGGCACCTGCGGCATGTGGCAATCCGCGCACTGTTGCGGTTTGGGCGGATAGTAAAACGAACGCGCGCCCTGGCCGGAAACACCGCTCGCCTGCCAGTTGTCGTAGTCGTTAAAGCCGCGCAGCCAGCGGTAGTTATTGACGGGAACGTCCAGGTGAACCTTGTGACACGCCGAACAAAACTCCGGGACCTGTTGCGGCTCCTTATGAAACGGTTTCAGGAATACGTTGCGGTGCGGTTTGGGATTGAGCTTGATGGCGAAGTTGGCGAGAGCCTGCAAATAGGGATTCTTGCTCGAGGCCAAGCGGTCGAGATACGGGTATTCGATCACGTAGTTGCCCTGACCCATCGTACTTTTCACCTGCGCGATGGCGTGGCACGACATGCAACCCAGCCCGGCCTGCCCCTCAGGGGTCTGCTCGATTTCGCGAATGGGGTGATTTTGCATCATGCCGGTAAAAACCAGGGCGTGATCGTGGCAGCCTCCGCACCAGAGCGAAGGCTTAACGCCGTTGGTGTCTTGCATGTACTCAATCGATTTCCGGTACCACTGGTTATTGAACGACGCCATGTGGTGCATCGAACTCTGCCACTGGTTATAGATATCGGTGTGGCAGGGCTTGCAGGATTCCGAATTCAGAAAGAACTCCGCCTTGATTGTTTTGCCATCTGCCGTTTGCGCCGAGCTGGGAAAGGCCAGGCCGCCCTCTCCCGCGCCTTCCTGCTCCATGCTCAGCGGAGCAGTGGAAGGGTTATGGATGATGTACCGTGGATTGGGAACGGCGCGCTGATAAATCGCCACCGCGGCGTAGAAAGCCGCGGCGAAAATCACGACTCCGGCGCTCCAACGCCAGGCCCGCCAGATGGCGGCCCCAGCGCCCGCACGGCGCGCGCGCGCGTGCAAAATCACCAACAGCAAGAATAGCCCGGCCACGGAAGCCCCCACGTGCGCGTGCAGGGCCAGGGTGTGCGGCCGCGTCATTCCCGCAAACAGGAGGTAGATGCCGAAAGCCGCAGCCAGCGCGAGAACCAATGCCGTGAGTTTTCCGAGCACACTGTAGCGGCGGTCGGAGACCGCCGCTACAACTCCTGTACCTGTGAGTAATTCCCGGTGGCGCACGACCAACACCACCAGGAGAATTCCGGCGATGATCCCCAACAAGGGATGGAGCAGTGCGTTGGCCACATAAAAAAGTGAAGGATCGCCAAATGCGGCCAGATAGGCGCTGTTGGCGACCAGGAAGAGACCGAAGATGAGAAGCCACTTGGCTGCGCCCGCCAGGCGCGGATGGCCGTTTTCCATCGGGTTGAACTTATTAGCCCTGGATGCAGAACTTATCTAGCTGTCGAACTCAGAGGGCGTTCACGACTATACGGACCGGCTTAAGCTCTTGCGCATTTCGTTGTAACGGCGGTCTATGAGCAAGCGCGTCCAAATTGAGCTCGATCGGGACGGCGGTGACCAGTGGCTCTGCCGTCTGCTGTCACGAATACAGCGCCAAAAACAAAGGTTCATCGTCGGCTCCGCCTCCTTCAGGATGACAGCCCTGACGAGTTTTTCCGCAGCCTGTAAAGCCCCGCCCTTCCCTTACTAGTTTCAGGCTTACAGGCCGTTTGCCAACAATTTATTTAGATTACTGCCCCGATTTTTTCCAATGATGGTATGTTCGCTCGTGAAAGCATCCTTTCCTCACCGGAGACAAGCCGCAGCCTTCGGCCCCACCTCCAAACTCATCTGCTCCGCTGATTCTCTGTGTTTTCGCCGACTTTCGTGGTGTACCATGCGCCTTGCAAGAGGCACCAATGGGGGGCGGTTCGCGGAATCAGAAATCTTGGATTAGAGGTGCGGTCGAGGTCGTCTATTCGGAGTAGGACAATGCCCAATTTGCTCACCTCGCTCGGAGGCTGACTTCATCCACGAACGGCGGTGGGAGGACATTGGTCACCATGAAGAGGAGGACTTATGAATAAAGGGCCGGAATTCAGTCGAAGAGAATTTCTGGGAACGGGGGTGAAGGGTGCGCTGAGCCTGGCTGCGGCGAGCGGAGGGCTGGCCATTTCTTCGCCGCGCGGGGTTCTGGGGGCCAACGACCGCGTTCGCGTGGCGGTCTGCGGGGTGCGCAGCCGGGGATTTGACCACATACAGTCCGCTGCGCAAATACCCAACGTTGAGATCGCCGCGCTGTGCGAGGTGGACGAGAACATTTGGAGAAAGTGTCTGGCGGATATGGAAAAACGAAACATCCCCAAGCCGGCGCTGTATTACCCGGATGTGCGAAAGTTGCTGGAAGACAAATCCATAGACGCCATCTCCATCGCCACGCCGAATCACTGGCATTCCTTGATCGGAATCTGGGCTTGCCAAGCCGGCAAAGATGTGTACGTGGAGAAACCGTGCTCGCACAATTGGTGGGAAGGCCGCCAGCTTGTGCGGGCCGCGCAGAAATACAATCGCATTGTGCAGCACGGGACGCAGAGCCGTTCGGCGCCCTCCGCCCGGGAGGCTATTCAGAAAATTCACGACGGCTTGATCGGTGACGTTTACCTGGCGCGCGGTCTTTGCTTCAAATGGCGCGACACCATCGGGCACGCTCCCGAGAAGGCCGTGCCCGCGGGTGTTCACTACGATCTGTGGACCGGCCCCGCGCCCCTGCGTCCCTTTACCCAAAACCGGTTCCATTACACCTGGCACTGGTTTTGGGATTACGGAAACGGCGACCTGGGCAATCAGGGTGTGCACCAATTGGACGTGGCGCGCTGGGGGTTGGGCGTTAAGTTCCCGAATAAGATTTCCGCGATCGGCGGGCATTTTATGTTCGACGACGACCAGGAGACGCCTAACACTTTGAACTGCGCCTTCCAATATGACTTGCCCGGCGGCAAGCGCAAGATAATGGAGTTTGAGGTTCGCCACTGGATCACTGATCGGGAAGCGGACATCGGGAGCGTGGAAATGGGGGGCGGCAAGGGAGATCCAAACTGCTACGGCGACATCTTCTTTGGCTCCAAGGGATACCTTGCTATGGGAAATGAAGACATGGAGAATCACTACCTAACCTGGCTGGGAAAGGAACAGACGCCGGGCCCCAGCAGGGCGCCTGAAGAGGGCTATCACTACGCCAACTTTATCGACTGTGTGCGCAGCCGCAAGCAAGAAAACCTCCATGCGCCCATCGAGGAAGGCCACATCTCCACGGCGCTCATGCACCTTGCCAACGCCTCGTACCGGCTGGGAAGAACCTTGAATTTCGATCCCGAAACCGAACAGGTGATCGGCGACGAGGAAGCCAACCGGTTGCTGCGCGACGCCAACCGCGGCTACCGCGAACCATTCGCGGTGCCGGAAGAGGTCTGACCTCGCTCGATTCACTTCTTGTTTTGTGCAGCCCCGACTTCCTTCAGGTGTTTGCGAATCTGTTCCGCATCCGGCGCGTTGGGGGCGAGTCGGAGGTAGGCTTCAAACTCCTGGCGGGCGCGATCGAATTGGCCCTGGCCTTCCAGCGTCACGGCGAGGTTGTAATGGGCGTTGGGATAGTCCGGGCGCAGGCGGATGGCTTCCTCGTATTCATGAATCGCCCCGTCAGCATCATTCTTGGCCTTCAGGGCGTTGGCCAGACTCACGTGGGCGCTGAATTCCTGCGGCCGCTCTTTAACGTAATCGCGATAGTCGGAAATGGCTTCGTCCAGTTGGCCCTGCTCGCGCAGCGCATCGGCCAGGGCCAGGCGGGCATCGGCGTAATCGGGTTTGTTGAGCAAGGCCTCTTGATATTCCTTGATGGCGTCATCCATCTTGCCGAGATGAACCAAGTTATTACCCAAGCTGAAATGTGCCTCGGGAAGATTAGGAGTGATGCGCAGGACCGCTTGCGCTTCTGCGGCTGCTCCGGCAAAGTCGTTCTGGCGAGCCAGCGCGCCCGAGAGATTCAAGTGGGCTTCCGCCCAATCCGGCCGCTCCTTCACGGCCGCACGAAAAGCCTCCGCGGCGTTTGGCCAATCTCCCAACTGGCTGAGGGCCAGCCCCAGGTTCTCCTCGCTTTGCGGGTCTTCGTGTAGTGACAGGCTGGCGCGATAGGCGGCGGCTGCGCCTTTAAAATCACCCCCGTCAAAGAGGGTGTTGCCAAGGTCGCGTTGATAGGTGGCGTTCGTGGGATTCAGGCGCACGGCTTCCTGATCCTCGGCGGCTGCTCCCTGCGCGTCGCCGTTGGCGCGTAACGCCGCCGCCAGGCTGACGTGCAGGCTGGGATCATCCGGGCGCAGGCGCAAGGCGTCGCGGTAAGTGGGCACGGCGAGGGTGACGTTTTTCTCCCGGGCCAGCAAATCGCCCAAAGCCACCAAGGCTTCGGCATAGTCTCGCCGCAGTTGCACGGCCTGCTCAAGCTGGGTTTGCGCCTCCGCTTGGTTCCCCAGCGCCTCCAGAACGAGCGCGATGCGAAAATGAAATTCCGGGCTCTGCGGCTGAAGCTGCAACGCCACGCGATATTCCGCGAATGACTTGGGCAGGTCATCCGCGGCCTGATAGGCGTTGGCGAGGTGAGCATGGGCGTCCGCGTCGTCGGGGCGCAACCGCACTTCCTCGCGGTATTCCTGCACGAAGCCCGCGACGTCACCGGAAGATTGCAGTGCTTCCCCCAGGTTGCGGTGAAAGTCGGCCTCGTCGGGAGAAAGGTCGACGGCCTTGCGCAGCTCCCGAATCGACTCCGCCAAATCGCCGGTTTTGCGCAGGACCAGTCCCAGCGCTTCGTGCAGGGCCGGGTCGCCGGGCTTCAGGCGCACCGCCTCGTGATATTCGCTGACGGCGGCTGGATGATCGCTGATGGAAAGGTAAGCGGCGGCAAGCTCCGCGTGGGCGGCAGGGTAGTCAGGCCGCAGACGGATGACGCGGCGGAACTCCTCGATGGCCCCTCCATAATCACCGGCTTCGCGCAAGGCCCGCGCCAGGGCATAGCGGTATTCCACTTGATTGGGGCGCAGTTGCACCGCCTGCCGGTACTCCTCGATGGCGTGACTCAAATCGTCGGTAGCGTGCAGGGCCGCGGCCAGGCTCATGTGGATATCCGGGTCATGGGGACGCAGGCGGGCAGCGGTGCGATACTCGTTGATGCCGCCGGCAAAATCTCCGGCCTGGGTCAGCGCGGCGGCAAGGCCGGAATGAGCGTCGGCATTCTTGGCGTCCAATTCGATGGCCTGGCGATACTCCGCGCCCGCTCCCTGGGCATCGCCGGATTGCAGCAACGCGCCAGCCAGGGCCACGTGAACTTCCGCATCGCGCGGCGCCAGCGCCAGTGCCGTGCGGTACTCCATGGCGGCCTCGCTGAATGCCCGGTTCGAGGACAGGGCATTGGCGAGGTCCACATGCGCGTCAGCGTTGTTAGGATGCGCGCTGATTTCGTCGCGATATTCGGCGATGGCCTCGGGAATCTGCCCCACAGCTTCTTCCAGCGCGCCGATGTTCATGTGCACTCCGGGAAACTCCGGGCGCAAGCGCAACACTTCCCGATACTCTTTAAGCGCTTCGGCGGTTTCTTGCTGCGCGGCGTAGGCATTGCCGAGATTGTAATGCGCTTCAACATAGCCGGGCTTGAGGGCCAGGGCCTTCTTGTACGCGGCAATCGCCAGGTTCCACTTGTTCAGGTGCGCCGCGTCGTTGCCCTGCTGGAAGAAATCCTGTGCCGCGGGCGTCGAGGACTCCGCGGGAACGGCCGGCTTCGTAGCGGTGGTTTGGGGCGCGGGAGCCTGCGCAGCCGCCGGACGAAGATCCAGTGGAAAAATGGCGGCGCAGACGGCCAACAGGAGAAGAGCCTTCCCCCTGCGCTTTTTCCTCGGGGCCGTCCCGCTAGGTCGCATGGTAGTAGAATACACCCAACAGTTATTTCCTGCGTTCTCAGCCGCGCCCCCAGCCGCGTGCTGCGCCGTTGGTGGCGAGCGGGAGAAAAACCCGCACACCGCAGGAACACATTTGCGCTACACTGCTCGCGAGAATCTTGAAAAGTCTTCGCCTCGCGCAGGTGCGATTCTAAGACATGGAAACCATCCTCCAATTCTTCCGCCGCCGTCCGCAATACCGCACGGCGACGCTTCTCACGGGGAGCCTGTTCTGGCTGGTGGGATTTTTTCTGCTTCCTCTAGCTTACCTGCTGGCGGTGAGCTTTGCGCGACGCTCGCCTTATGGAACGATTGATTGGACCTTGGGCCTCGCCAATTATGCGCGCGCGTTTCAGCCTCTTTACCTGGAAGTCTACTGGCGGTCGTTCTGGATGGCTTTGATGACGACGGCGCTCTGCGCGCTGCTGGGTTTTCCCGTCGCCTACACGCTGGCGCTGCGAGTGTCGACGCGATGGAAATCCGCGCTCCTGATGCTGGTGGTCATACCCTTTTGGACCAGTTTTCTCATCCGCACCTACGCCTGGATGATCATCCTACGCAGCGAAGGTGTGGTGAATAATACCCTGGTGGCTTTGCACCTGATCCACGAGCCTTTGCGCCTGCTTTACACGCCATTGGCGGTGATGATCGGGCTGGTCTACGGCGAATTGCCTTTCATGATTCTGCCGCTTTACGCGGTGCTGCAAAAGTTGGACCCCACGCTGCTGGAAGCCGCCGAGGACCTGGGCGCGCCGTGGTGGCCAACTTTCTTGCGCGTCACATTGCCGCTTTCCGCGCCGGGGCTGGTGGCTGGATCCATTTTGGTTTTCATCGCCTCCGTCGGCGCCTTCGTCACGCCGGATTTATTGGGTGGCGCTCGCACCATGATGGTGGGCAATCTCATCCAGAACCAATTTGCCGTGGCGCGCGATCAGCCCTTCGGCTCGGCGGTGGCATTTCTATTGACCTTTGTGGTGCTGGCGCTGGTGGCGGCGGGCTTACGGAAGAGCGAGCACACCACCGGGGGGATGTACTGATGGCAGGCGCGCGCCGCGGCGGCTGGGGACTTTCCATTACTACTACCGCCGTCTACCTGTTTCTTTACGCGCCCATCTTTGTCCTGATGGTTTATTCCTTCAACCGCTCGCGACTTTCCGCTCACTGGATGGGTTTCACGGGCGAGTGGTATGCCGTCCTCTGGCGCGATGAGCAGATTTTTCAATCGCTGGAGAACAGCCTGGTGGTGGCGGCCGGAGTCACCCTGGCCTGTGTGGTGTTTGGGACGATGTCAGCGCTCGTCTTTGCGCGGCCCCGCCGGCGCGCCAAAGCGCTGCTTGACGGCGTGGTGTATCTCCCCCTGGTCATCCCGGAAATCGTGATTGCCGTCGCCACCGTCATTTTTTTCAGCCTGCTGACCCTGAAACTGAGCTTATGGACCATCGTCATCGCCCACATTACGTTTTGCATTTCCTACGTCATCATCGTGGTGGCAGCACGCCTGGCAGGGATGGACCGCTCCCTGCAAGAAGCCGCGCTGGATTTGGGGGCGAATGAGTGGACCACCTTCTTTCGCGTCACCTTGCCCATTGCCGCCCCGGCGATTCTTTCCGCCGCCCTGCTGGTTTTCACCACTTCTTTCGATGATTACCTTATCACTTCGTTTGTGGCCGGCGTGCGCTCCACCACGCTGCCGCTGGAAATCTACTCGCGGCTGAAGCGCGGCATTACGCCGGAGATCAACGCCATCTCCACCATCATCCTCATCACGACCATTCCCCTTGTCCTCGTTGCCCAAAGGTTGGAGCGTGGCTCCATGAAGCTGCGCACGGCGCTGGCCAGCGCCGGCGCAATTTTCTTTTTGATGGTCACGCCGGTGGTGGCGCGCACCTGGCAGGCGGGCGGGCGACTGCCGCAACTGAACATTTACATTTGGTCGTCCTATATCTCCCCGCGCGTCATTCACGGCTTCGAGCGCGAGTATCACTGCCAGGTCAACTACGATCTCTATGACTCGAACGAAGCGCTGCTGACTAAATTGCAGGCCGGCAACGTGGATTACGACCTGGTGGTCCCAAGCGATTACATGGTGGAAATTCTGGTGCGGCAGGGTTTGCTGGCCAAGCTTGACCAGCAGCGCATGCCCAACGCCTGGGCGAATACCGACCCGCGCTTCCTGGGGCTGCCATTTGACCCGCACAACGAATATTCCGTGCCCTACGCTTGGGGCACGACCGGGCTCGCGTATCGCGCCGACCTGGTCAAACAGAATATCGATAGCTGGAACGCGCTGTTTGATCCGCGCCTGGCGGGGCACATTCTGCTGCTGGATGATACGCGCGAAGTTTTTGGCATGGCGCTGAAGAAACTCGGTTACTCGCTGAATTCCACCGACCCTGACCAGATCCGGCAGGCGCGCGACCTCCTGCTTCGCCAAAAGCCCCTAGTGAAGGGTTATAACAGTTCCAACTTCGAGCAGGACCTCGCTGCCGGCGACGCCTGGATTGCCCAAGCCTATAACGGCAACATGACCTTCGTCATGCGCGACGAGCCACGCATTCGTTACATCATCCCCAAGGAAGGCTGCACGATTTCCGTTGACTGCGCCTGCATTCCGCGGCGCGCTCCGCACCCGCAACTGGCGGAAGATTTCATCAATTACTTCCATCGCCCGGAAGTAGCTGCGCTGTTCGTGAACGATTGCGGCTTCAATACCCCCAACCGCTACGAGCGGCGGGAAATTGATCCGTGGCTCCTGGCCAATCCCGCTGTCTTCCCCGACCCCGCTTCCCTCACCCGCTGCGAGTTCATGCGCGACCTCGGGCCCGTCATTTCCCTCTACGACCGCTACTGGACAGAAATCAAGGCCCGATAAATGCGGGGCGCTACAGAGGTTGCCTGAAAACGCTCCAATGCTGTGATCCTGACCCCTTCGATGCCAGCTCGGGGCCACTTCGGGCGAAAGCGTATAAGGCGTGTATTGCAGGAAGATATTCATCACGTGATGGCCGGCGGGCGCGAGCGTCGTGTCATAAGTGGTGGGGATGGTGATTTCCAGCATGGGGCGCGAGCTTCAGGAAAGTGACCTTGGGATCCGCGTTCGAGGCCACCACGCGGGCGCGAATCTCCTCTCCATTGGCCAGCGCCACACCGGACGCACGGCCATCCCTCGCGAGGATTTTCGCCACGCGCGCACCGGTGCGAATTTCCACGCCCACGGAGCGCCCCGACGCCGCCATCGCTTGGGTGATGCCGCCCATGCCCCCGCGCACAAATCCCCACAGGCCGCGCTTACCGCCCACGCCGCCCACCATGTGACGGCTCTCCAGCACCAGCGTGCGCAGGCCCGCGCGCCCGAGATACCCTGCCGTCACCAGGCCGTTGTGGCCGGCGCCGATGATGACCACATCGTATTCATTGGGCATAGAGCGCCAGAGCCTTGGGTTATAATCCGGGGGCGAGCTTATCCGAGCACGAGGGGTGGAGGCAAGCTCTCAGGGTGGAGAAATTCAAATGGGACGATCACAGGTGCTGGCCGTAGCGATTCTGGGCGCGTGGATTATGTCCACGTTGTGCATGTGGTTTGCGGCGACAAGGAGCTTTTCCACCGTCGAGAGCGTGCTGAAGCGCGCCGAACCGCAATTTCTGGAAACCACCAAACCCTTGGGCAAAGGATCTGCGCACGTGGTGTTGCGCTATATGGCGTCGGAAATCAATCGCACGCTCTTCTGGGGTTACGGCGCGCTCCAGATCGCCCTGGGAGCGATTCTGCTTTTGCTTCTCGGGTGGCAGACGCCGCGCCATAAGGTGGATATCGGCGTCGTGGTGGCCATGCTGGCCTTATCCGTTATCCTGACACTGGTCATCACTCCCCGGCTCGTCTCTATCGGACGCAGCATCGATTTCGTTCCCCGCAATCCGCCCCCGCCGGTCATGCCACGCTTCTGGGCGTTGCACGGGTTGTTCACGGGCTTGGACGGCGCGAAGCTCCTCGCCGGAATCGCCCTGCTGATCCGCTGGATGTTTCGGTAGACTGCCTTCCGCCTGCTGCCTACTTTTCAGCAGGCTCGATTTGACACCCCCCACCACGTGGCGTAACCTAGGAAATGTGGGGGCGTACCGGTTTCGACGGGAGCCCTTATGCTTAGGAGGCATGTCGGGGGTCCACACCACCCGTGATCGGCGTGGGACAAAGACAACTGCCAACACGCAGTATGCCTATGCTGCCTAATTAATTAGGTGGCCGTCTCCTCCTTCAGGCCCGCATGAGGGATGTGAGGCGTCGCTTGGCGGGATGGCTTGGGGTCAGTCGCCTTGGGATTCTGAGCGAGAGCCCTTCGCGGGGCAAGAGGCTAGCTGGCGGTTCGTTATTGCCCGTTCCTGAGGGCCGCCGGCGAAAGCATGAAGCGAACTGGGATAAGCATGTAGGCTCCTAACCGTAAGACTCTTCGGACGGGGGTTCGACTCCCCCCGCCTCCACCATGTCCTTCGTGATGCGCGCTCGCCACAGCGTTTTCTAAAGAGGTGGAATTCCCGCCGCCCTGTGACGCTTCGCCCGTGCGCGCGCAGTCTCAAGTTTACTTTTTGGATGCCGTGTGATAAGTATGCGCCGAATGGTGGGAGACTTATGCATCCTCATTTCGTTGACTACGCGATTATCGCCATCTATTTCGCCTTCGTGTTGGGAATCGGGTTCGCCCTTCGCGGGCGGATGAAGACCAGCGAGGATTTTTTCCTCTCGGGGCGCTCGATTCCGGGTTGGATCACCGGCTTGGCGTTCATGTCCGCGAACCTCGGCGCGCTCGAGGTGATGGGCCACGCGGCCAATGCCGCCAAGTACGGCATGTACGTTAACCACTTTTACTGGCTGGCGGCCATGCCGGCCATGTGTTTTGTAGGCGTCTTCATGATGCCGTTCTATTACGGCAGCAAAGTGCGCAGCGTGCCGGAATTTCTGCGCAAGCGCTACGATGAGAAGACCCGCACCCTGAACGCCCTTTGCTTTGCGTTCATGACCCTGCTGGTTTCGGGCGTGGACCTCTACGCGATGGCGATTCTCTTTCAGCGCCTGCTCTACTGGCCGTTTTGGGCGAGCGTCGTTGCCTCGGCGGTGGTCGTCGCCATTTACATTTATCTGGGCGGCCTCACCTCTTCGATTTACAACGAGGTCCTGCAGTTCTTCCTCATTGTTTTCGGATTCCTGCCCCTGGCCATTCTGGGTTTGAAAGCCGTGGGAGGATTTGCGGGGCTCAAGGCCAGTCTTCCCAATCCCGGTTATGCGCACACCTGGGCCAACATCTGGCATGCTGCTGACAATCCCATGGGAGTTAACTGGTTTGGAACAATCTTCGGATTGGGCTTTGTGCTGTCGTTCGGCTACTGGTGCACGGACTTCCTGGTGATCCAGCGGGGCTTGGCGGCTAAGGACATGCCCGCGGCGCAGCGCACTCCCCTGATCGCGGCGGTTCCGAAAATGTTTTTCCCCTTGCTGGTGGTCTTGCCGGGCTTGGTGGCCATTGCGCTTGATCCCACGACCAAGCTGATGATGGGCGGCCGGTACGATAACGCCTTGCCCGCCATGCTGGGCCGGTTCTATCCCTCCGGCCTGCTGGGCATCGGCTTGACGGCGCTCATGGCCAGCTTCATGTCGGGGATGGCCGGCAACGTGACCGCTTTTAATACGGTGTGGACGTTTGATATTTACCAGACTCATCTCAACCCCGGCAAGCCTGACCATCACTATCTCAACATGGGCCGCGTGGCCACGGTGTTTGCCGTTATCGTGGGCATCGGGACCGCTTTCATTGTTTTGAGATTCAACAACCTGATGGATTATCTCCAGCTCCTCTTCGCGTTTTTTAATGCGCCGCTTTTCGGCACGTTCCTGCTGGGAATGTTTTGGAAGCGCACCAGCGCCCATTCGGGATTCTGGGGATTGCTGTGCGGAATTCTGGCTGCCGCCACTCACTACACGCTTTATCACTTTCACTACATCCACTATCCCAGCGACATGGCTGCGAACTTCTACCAGGCCATCTGGGCTTTTGCGGTCTGTTTCTGCGTCACGGTGGGGGTAACCTCCTTTACGGAACCGCGCAAGGAAGAGGAACTGGTGGGCTTGGTTTATTCCCTGACCCCCAGGCCCAAGACTTCAAACCTTCCCTGGTATGAACGGCCGGGAATTCTGGCGATTGGAATTCTGGCGCTCTGCGCGGTTTTGAACATCATCTTTTGGTAGGTGACGATGGGATTAGATATTCGTTTGCCGATTGGAATCATTTTCTCAATATACGGCGTCATCCTGCTGATTTACGGGGTGGTTGCCGACACTTCAATCTTCCAGGAGAAATCCCTGGGAGTGAATATCGATTTGTGGTGGGGACTGGCGATGTTGGTCTTTGGCGTCTTCATGGGAGCGTTGGCGTTCCGCGCATCGCGGCATAGTGAACCATGACGGAGCTGCGCTGGAATCCGACGATTCGCGAATGGGTTTCAACCGCCTCGCATCGCCAGGGGCGTCCCCAGATGCCCGAGGACTGGTGCCCCTTTTGCCCCGGCTCCGGTCGTGTGCCCGACCACTACGACGTCTACATCTATCCCAACGATTTTCCGGCCTTCACCATCCCTCCGCCGCCGCCGGCGATCCAAGGCGATTACTTTTACAAGGTCCGGCCATCCCGCGGCAAGTGCGACGTAGTGCTTTATTCTTCGGATCATCGAACCTCCCTGCCGCAGCTTCCTGTTGATCACCTCGTCAAACTGGTGCGCCTGTGGCGAAGCCGGTTCCTGGAGCTCAAGGCCATGCCGGGAATCCGCTACGTTCTGGTTTTTGAAAACAAGGGCGCGGTGATCGGGGTCACCATGCCGCATCCTCACGGGCAGATCTACTCGTTCCCCTTCATCCCGCCGCGGCTGGAAAAAGAGCTGTCGGCCGCCCGCGCTCACCAGCGCCGGCATGGGCGCTGCTTGTACTGCGACATTCTGAAGAAGGAGCGCCGTGACGGCAGGCGCATCATCGCTGAGAATGACGCTTTCACCGCGTTTATTCCCTTTTACGCCCGCTGGCCGTTTGAGGTTCACATCTTTTCGCGCCGCCATCTGGGGACGCTGGAGGCTTTCCGGCCCTCGGAAGAGCGCGCGCTGGCAGAAATCCTGAAGTGGGTTACCCTAAAGTATGACAACCTCTATCATATGTCTTTTCCGTATATGATGGTGTCGCACCAAGCGCCCACGCGCGGGGAGTTTCCCTATTTCCATTTTCACATTGAGTTCTATCCACCCCACCGCAGCAGGAAAAAGCTCAAATACGTGGCCGGCGTGGAATCCGGCGCGGGAACCTTTCTGAACGATTCGCTCGCGGAAGAGAAAGCCAAAGAACTCCGAGCCATTTCCCCCCTGCGGCGGGAGGATGTTGCAAAGCATGATTGACCATCCCGGGAGGTTCGCACCGTCTGCTCAAATGGTGGCGTAGCGCTGCTTTCTGCCTACTGCCTACAGCTAAAGGTCTCTTAGAAAGGGTATTTTGATGATTGAAGAAACGTTCCAACGCGTCTTCGATTCCCCGCCCGAGGTTGTCGTGCGCGCACCCGGCCGCGTGAATCTGATTGGCGAGCACACGGATTACAACGACGGCTTCGTACTCCCTGCTGCCATCGACCGGGCGATCAGCTATGCAGGGCGCCGCCGCGCAGACCGCCGCGTGCGCGTTTACTCAGACGATTTCAAAGCCTCCGTCGAATTTGACCTGGACGATATTCAAAAGGACAGCAAGCACGCCTGGAGCAATTTCCTCCGCGGCGTGCCGAAATTCTTGCAAGCAGATGGCCATCGCCTAACCGGCGCTGACATTGCGTTTGGAGGCGACGTCCCGCGTGAGGCAGGCTTGAGTTCTTCCGCGGCGGTGGAAGTGGGCGCGACGGCGTTCTGGAACAAACTCCTGGGTTTGGGCCTCGACCCGGTCTACGTCGTCAAACTCTCGCGGCGCACGGAAAACGAATTTGTCGGCGTGCCCTGTGGAATCATGGACCAGTTCATCTCGGCGCTCGGCCGCCGGGACCACGCACTCTTTCTCGATTGTCGTGACCTCACCTATCGTCACGTGCCGCTGCGGGCTGACGTGAAAATTGTAGTCTGCAACTCCGGCGTCAAGCGCGCGCTGGCGCAATCCGAGTACGAGGTTCGGCTGAAGCAGTGCCGCGAGGCCGTGGCGAAGATTGCCGTCGCCACCGGCTGCGCGGTAAAGTCGCTCCGTGACGTGCAACTTTCCGATCTCGAGGCCGCGCAGGGCAAGATGGACAACCTGCTCTGGCGGCGCGCCCACCACGTGGTATCGGAAAATCAGCGCGTACTCGAAGCTGTCAGAGTTCTTGAAAGTGGCGACTTGGAGCGCTTTGGCGAATTGATGAATCAATCCCATGAAAGCTTGCGGGATGATTACGAAGTGAGCTCGAAAGAACTGGACACGCTCGTGGGACTGGCACGCCAGCAGCCCGGCGTTTTGGGGGCACGCATGACGGGAGCGGGCTTCGGCGGCTGCACCGTCAATTTGGTGCGCGCCGACGCCGCAGAGAATTTTGCGCAAGCTGTGGCCATAGGTTATGAAAAAGCGCTCGGCCTCAAGGCCGAGATTTACGTTTGCCGGGCATCAGATGGCGCACTGGTCTCCGCCTGAGCGCTCGATGCGCCCGCGAACGGAAGTGACCCCTCACCCGGCCTCCTCTGCCGGCCGCACACTTTCCAAGGGCGGAGGTGGTTAATCCTGGCTATGGAATTGCCGCCGCTCTTGTGGTCCTTGGATGGGCGAGATGGGACGATGGCGGGTGGGGGACCTTTCACAATGTAGAAAATCAAACTGGCCAGGAAAAATATAAGCAACGCAAAAAGCAGGAACCGGGTAATTGGCCCTGCCTCAGCTTCCACAAACGGCACGCGAGACTGGGGCTTTCTTCTGCGGGCCAAGTACCAAGGGAAGATGACGACGGGCAACAGCATCGAGCCCACCCCCCACCGCAAGGGCCGGGGAATGCGTTGCCGGAGGGCATCGAAAAAGACCCAGACACCGGCAAGCGTCTGTGCTCCCCCCATTGCCAACTGAGCCTTCTGTTCTCCCAAGAATCCTTCTAAGATGAGGGCAAGACCGAAAGAGATCCCTAAGACTGCAAAGAAAATGCGCCAGGGGTAACGCACCGGCTCCAGCCTGGGTTCCGTGCCCGGCGCGTGCGCCGCAGGTGACAGCACCTCTTGCGGGCGGCCAATCTCAGCAGGATTAATGGTGTGCTTGCATGCCACGCAAACTCGGCACGCGGGAGCAAGCAATTGGCCGCACGCCGGACATTGAAACGGTTCGCTGGGGAATTCCGCAACGGAAGCAGGAACATCGACAGTCTCGGCTTTGGGGTTGGGCGAGGCCGCCTCTTCGTCCGGCTTTTGGCGGTTGAACTTTTTCGCCCACTCGCTCGGTGTTTCCATCCTTCACTCTTTCTCGTTCCAGCCTTCGTGTTCCTTCCAGTCTAACACCTTGCGGTAACCTTCGCTGCGGCGCAGTTGATCCCACGTGCGCAAATTTCCTTCCCCGCGGTTTCCTCCCTGCGACTGGTAAAACCATCCAGCCTCCTGCGCCAGCGCCATGGCTTCGCCGGAAACATAGAACTCGTGATCCTCATACTGATAAGGTGTGGCGGGATAACCCTTGGGGTCGAAGATGCGGTCCACTCGCACTTCCAGGTCGGGTGGGATGGCGCTCGCGCGCAGCAGCTCCTGAAGCGCTTTCACCACGAAATAGTTGTTCACGATGTGATCGATGTGGCCTTCCGCCGGGGGATGCACGGTGAAGATAACCTCGGGCTGAAATTTCTTGATGATCTCTTCCGTGGCTTCCACCACGGCATCGCGTGCGAAGGGCAGATTGGGACGGAAGAGGCCCTCGTACGGGGCATGGTCGCTGGCCAAAAGCACCGCAAGGTAGGGATCGCTTGCGTGCGGGTGGTCATACCAGATTTTTCCCGTGCCGCCGTCGGGCAGTCCCAGGAAGAAAATGTTTTCCGGCGGCACGCCCAGGTGGCCCATCGCCGCGCGCGCTTCTTGCATTCGGATGGCGCCAAAGTTCAGCGCCTCGGCCGGTCCGCAGGAATGCTGAAAGTAGCGGTCGCAGGAGCCTGCGTCGCCGCTGGTGAAGTAAACCATGTGGAGGGGAATCTGATTCTCCACCAAGGCGCGAATGAAACCCATCTGGGTTCCATCGTCATCCTCGTGCGCGCAGAACACCAACACAGACTTAGGAAGGGGATTGACGCCAAGCTCCAGCACGTTGGTGGCGAGCATCGGACCAGAGGCATCCGCTATATCCACCCAGGCGTGCCAGAGCCCGCTCGCCGCCGGCGGAAGCGGGAACTTCACTTCTTGCGTCAACTTGGCGCCGCGCGGGTTCAAGTCAACTCGTTCTACAACCACTTGGTTCGCCTGCTCCTTTCCGTCCGGACCCAGCAGTCGAGCCCGCACCGTCACTTGGCGCCACGCGGCGTCCGTGGGATTGGCCAAGGAGAATTTCACCGTGGCTTCAGTCGCTGACGGGAACAGCGTGTGGTGGGTATCAAACTGAATAGCGCCCGCCCCAAAGGGCCCGGGATGAAATTGGCGATAGCTTGAGGTGTTGACCGCCTCCAGGCTGGGGTAGACGTATTGCCAAGGGTAAGGCCGGGGCGCAACCACTCCCGGCGGATTGAGGAAGACCAGCGGAGTGAAAGCTATTGCGTAAACATTTTTGCGGTCGTGGTCCCAAACCACCGCGGCGTATTGCTTGATGGTGGGCTGATCGAGGTTTTTGGCCACCGCGCAACGGGAGGCATTAATGGCGGTCCGCTGATGCGGTTTGAGGGTGATTTCATTCTGTAGCTTTTCGATATCGGTCCCTACCGACTCCGTCTGCTGGACAATCCATGGCCAGTAACGCTCAGAGAATTCCAGCCGCAGTCCCGGGAGGGTCCGGCCGCTCAGGTTTTCAATCTTCACGCTACAGCCGATGGTATCCCCGGATGTGTAGTACGGCTCGGTGACCTCGGCAGAAACAATCTGAACCACCTGGCGATGGACCACGAAGGAACCGATCCGGGGAAAATCCTGAATGACCTGCTGCGATCTCGGATCTTGCCTCCGCATGTCGATTTCGTATCTCCCCGCTCGCGCGTCGAGAGGCACCTTCCAAAGCAAACGATAGCTCGGGGAAGACCTTTCAACATTACCAAGAACCAACCCACTTGCCACCGGCTTTCCTTGCCCCAGATAACGCACGGCGAAGAGGTAGCGAACTTGCGTCTGCTCCGCCTGCGACGAAGGGGGGATAATTCTGAGCCGGACTTCTTCTCCGACATTGTAAGTGATCCGTTCGGTAACGGCCTGTAGCGAAGCTTGCGGGCGCGCGTCCAGGTTCAAGCTGGATGCCCAGCCGAACCAGGCTGCGGCCAGCAAGACAGCCAGCCGCACCGGCGCCAGCGCTTTCCCCGGGGTCGCGATTCTGCCTGTGTTGAGCATAACATTGCCTCTCCCAAAATTAATCAACCCCCCAAAAGGTGGTGTGGGGGATTATAGATTCCTGGCAGAGGCGCGTCCAGCCGTGATCACTGCTTTCATTCGGGGGCGCGGGTGACAGGATGGCCCCCCAGTTTACTCTTGCGTTGACAACGCCCTTGATTGGGCTTTCAATTGTGGCCTGCCGGGCATCGCATTCGCCTCGGACCTTGGAGGTCCAGCCGGACCCCATCTCCGGACTCGCCCGCACGAGAGGAATTTCCGTGAATCCATTGGATGCCATCTTGAAACCGAAATCCATCGCCGTGGTGGGCGCCTCGCGCCGAGAGGGATCCATCGGCCGCGAAATCCTGCACCAGCTCATCGAGTTCGATTTCCACGGCAAGCTCTTTCCGGTTAATCCGAAAGCTGACTTTATTCACTCCATAAAGGCTTTTCCGACCGTGTCAGCGATTCCTGACCCGGTGGACCTGGCCATCATCGTCGTGCCGCGCGGCGAAGTGCTGAGCGTCATCGATGATTGCGGAAAGAAGGGCGTGACGGGCGTCGTGGTGATCACCGCGGGCTTTTCCGAAACCGGCGAGGTCGGGAAAAGCTTTGAAGCCCAACTGGGTGAGCGGGTCCGGCAATATGGGATGCGGATGATCGGGCCGAATTGCATGGGCGTGATCAATACCGACCCGGCGGTCCGCATGGACGCCACCTTTGCTCCCACCCTGCCCCTGACGGGGCGCATTGCCTTCATGTCGCAGAGTGGCGCGCTGGGCGTGGCCATCCTGAACATCGCACGGCAGCTCGACATGGGTTTCTCCTTCTTTGTGAGCATGGGCAACAAGACCAACGTCTCCGGCAACGACCTCCTGGAGTATTGGGAGGACGATCCGCAGACCGATTTGATCTTGATGTACTTCGAATCTTTCGGAGATGCCAAGCGCTTTATGCAAATCTGCCGGAGGATTTCCAAGCGCAAGGTCCTGCTGGTGGTGAAGTCCGGCCGCACGGAAGCGGGCGCGCGCGCCGCTTCGTCGCACACGGGAGCGCTGGTGGCTCGCCAGGGGCTCGACGTTGCCACGGACGCCCTGCTGGAACAGTGTGGCGCAGTCCGCGTGAACACCGTGGAAGAGTTGTTCGACCTGGCGCTGGCTTTCTCCAAGAATCCCCTGCCGCGGGGCAACCGCCTGGGAATTCTCACCAATGCCGGCGGGCCCGCCATTATGGCCACCGATACGGCCATCGCTCACGGCCTGAGCATGGCAAATTTCTCCGAACGAACGTGCGACGAACTCCGCCGCTTGCTTCCTCCCGAGGCCAGCATCCAGAATCCCGTGGATATGATG
>Ga0326728_10005634_pt1 | contig 34776 bp, 32 predicted proteins | sample MB3enrmetagenome_FD_207602 | JGI IMG/M metagenome (GOLD analysis project Ga0326728, IMG submission 207602) | Lab enriched peat soil microbial communities from McLean, Ithaca, NY, United States - MB31MN | ecosystem: Environmental > Terrestrial > Soil > Wetlands > Peat | place: USA: New York...
GAGTGCCGAGATCGCTTCAATGGCCTCCCGGAATATCTCTGCGTCAATGGTTGCTTTTAACATCGCTTTCCCCTTAACAACTGTCTTATACAGTATATCGTCATACTTTAATTATAGCGTTTTGGGTTTGTTTTTAGGATTTCTGGTGATTTTGTATGGGTTCGCAATGGTCACGGGACAAGGTTTATCTTCGGGCAAAACATGAAGGGTTCCGATCCCGTGCTTCTTTTAAGCTTATCGAGATTCAGGACAAATTTGCCATTATACGCAGGGACGACAATATCATAGATCTGGGCGCTGCACCGGGAAGCTGGCTTCAGGTGTTGCGCACGCTTACCAGTGCACGGGTTCTTGGGATTGACTTAAACCCGATCGCAGCCCTTGGCGGTATCGAAACTATAGAGGGCGACCTGACTGATCCGGCCATCCAGCAGCAGGCACTGCAGACTCTTGGCTCGGTCAGCGTCGTTGTCTGCGATGCCGCCCCAAAACTCTCGGGCCACAAGAGTTACGATCAGGCCAGGGCCATAGCTCTGGGCGAAGAGGCACTCACCTTTGCCTGCAACGTCTTAAAGCCCGGCGGCAACTTCGTGATCAAATCGTTCCAGGGTGCGGACTTCCCCGAACTCCTTGGCATGATAAAAGAGCACTTCCACGCGGTGAAAACATACTCCACGAAGGCAACCCGCAAGGGGAGCACGGAAATTTACATCATCGCAAAGAACTTCAAAGGCTGAACTGAAATGCCAGTGACAGCGACGCTTAAGGATTCTTACGGACGACCGGTGACCAACCTCCGCATCAGTCTCACCTCCCGGTGCAATCTTTCCTGTATCTACTGCCATGCCGAAGGGGAGAAAAACCCGGATACTGATATGAGCACGGAAGAGATTATCGGGATCATGAACGTCGCCGCAAAGTTCGGGATCCGGAGTATCAAGTTTACCGGGGGAGAACCACTTATCCGGCCGGATATTCTCGACATAATCCGGGCGGTTCCCAAGGGGATCGAGTCTTCCATCACAACAAACGGCGTGCTGCTTGCGGGTATGGCCGAGGACCTCAAAAAGGCCGGCCTCCGCAGGGTCAACGTCAGCCTTGACAGCCTGAACCCCGGGACCTGCAAGCGGATCACCGGTTGCGACAGGCTGGGCGATGTGCTTGCCGGGATCGATGCAGCGCTCAGGGCCGGCCTTACCCCGGTAAAACTCAACATGGTGGTCCTCTCCGGGATCAACGATAACGAGATCGATGACTTCCTGAGATTTGTAAGGGGTAACCGAAACCTTGTCCTCCAGCTCATCGAGCTGATGCATTTCAATGACTGCAACTATCATGGCGACTTGCGCGGGGTCGAGTCGATGCTCGCGTCGCGTTCAAGTGAGATCCTTACGCGCAGGATGCACCACCGGAAAAAGTACTGCCTCGATGGTGCCGAGGTGGAAGTGGTGCGCCCGCTCCACAACACAGAGTTCTGCACCTACTGTAACCGGCTCCGGGTCACATCTGACGGCAAGCTCAAGCCCTGCCTCCTGCGGACTGACAACCATATCACCATCCGGGGCAAGAAAGGAGCGGAACTCGAAGCCCTCTTCCGGCAGGCTGTCGAACAGCGGGAACCGTTTTTCAAATAATTCCACCATTCTCTCTGACACCTGCCAGACAGATCCTTATTCAGTGTTCGGTTACGGGGCTTTATTTACAATTCCTGCATACACTAGGATCGTATGACCACTGACAATGAGTACGTCCACGTCCTCACCCACCTCTACGAAAAATCCCTGATCCTCCACGATACGTCGCTTTTTGACAAGACCCTGTACTTCTACTTTGTCGATGCCCTTGCCCATATCGACTACACCTGCAGCATCTACGCGTACAACTACCAGTCACCGAAAAATATCATGGGCGCGGAGTACATGCGCTGGCGCATCGATGAGGAGAAGAAGGGAGACCGGCTGCATTTCCCCGCGTTCATGGTCTGGCTCAAGGAGAGCCGGCCGGAGAAATTTGCAAAACTCCCCGCGCTCTGGCAGATCATCTATGATCCTGAGGATCCTGCAAGCTACCGGAGTTTCCGGATCGTTCCCGACCCGGACAGCAAGCAGGCAGTGCCGACCAGTTTCTTCCTCATTATTATCGATGAGTTCTTCGAGCAGGAATTCCTCAAGAGCCTGTACGAGGGCGCCTCGCTCTCCCGGCTCTTTACCGAATTCCTTGAAGAGAAAAAAGCCTGAGGGGAACGGAGAATTCCTCATGAGAGAGCCCCAGAAAATCTGTTCTGACCTTGTCGCTCTTAAAAGCGAGAACCCACCGGGCGATACCTCCGGCCCCATAAAATACATCAGAGACTTCCTCGATGACCGGGGCATCGGGTCGAAAGTTTTCTGTACTCCGGGCGGGCGGTGCAACCTGGTGACGACCGGGGAACCCAAGCCGTTCATGTTCTGCGGGCACGTTGATGTGGTGCCGGCCCTTGAGGAAGGCTGGACCCATCCGCCGTTCTCCGGCACCATTGATGGGGGGTATGTCTGGGGCCGGGGATCGAGCGATATGAAAGGGGGCGTGGCCGCGATTCTCTCTGCATGTGATGCGCTGGTTGAGGCCGGTAAAGCCCTGCCGGCCACCCTTGCATTTGTCTGCGACGAAGAGACGGGAGGTGAGAACGGGGTCAGGTACCTGCTCGAACAGGATGTGCTCGCTCCCTGTGACTGCCTGATCGCTGAACCATCCCCGGCTCTCCACCCGTGCATCGGGCAGAAGGGACTCTGCCGTCTGGAACTCAGGTTTACCGGGACGCCCGGCCATGGATCCCTGTATCCCCTGATCGGTGTAAGCGCAGTGATGGAGGCGATGCACCTGCTCGAATATATCCAGGGCCTTCATGAACAGCCATTTCCCTTCAGCGATAACCTCAGGGAGATAATCAGGACCTCCTCGCAGGTCTTTTCAGAGGAATTTAAGATAGACAAAGGCAACGAGATCCTGGAGAGGGTAACATTTAACCCGGGTGTTATTTCCGGTGGTGAGAAGGTCAATATCGTGGCCCAGCGCTGCGATCTCGACCTCGAGATGCGTATCCCCTTGGGGTGCGATATCCGGGAGCTGATCATGGGGATCATGGAACATGCCCCCCATGCATCTATCGTAAAAGAGACCCTCCATGAACCTTCCCTGACCGATCCTTCGTGCGATTTCGTCTCCCTTGTCTGCCGGGAGGTTGAAGCAGTGCAGGGACGACCGGCATTTCCCATATTCCAGTGGGCGGCAAGCGATGCCCGTCACCTCCGTGCTGCCGGCTTCCGGGTGATCGAATACGGCCCAGGTGAGCTTGCCACACTGCACGCGACCAACGAACGGGTCAGGGTGGCAGCGCTTGAAAAGGCCACGGAGATCTACCTGCGGATCATGCGGGCATATAGTTCTCGCAGTTCTGCATCATAGTTCGTGTTTTTTTCGATCAAGAAGGACGTGGAGACCTTTTTGCCTATTGCACTTTGTTCATAGGACTGTCAAGGGGGGCAGATTCTCACCAGCCAAGATCATGAAAATCCAGAAGGGTTTTCACTTGTACCTCCCCTTATTTTCTCTCCATCTACGACAAATGTTTAGGAGTAAGCAGTGAGTGGACCTGATTGGTTCAATACCCGAAAACGGTCACTGACTGCGCTGCCGCGTGCCTCATCTCCCTGGTCCGGTAAATAAGCAAACGGCAGTATCGTCTCTAAAAAGGGAAACAAAATCCGGTTAGTGGTTCTTTCCTTTCCACGAAAGAAGCACTGCTGCGGCACCAAGCCCCGCAAGGACCGGGACCGGTGACAGGGGGGTGAATGTGGTCCGGGTCGGGACCGGCGTTTGCTGCGTTGTCGGAAGTATGGTGGTGGTCTGTTCAGTCTGCGTGACGGTCCCCATAGGGGTCGCAACCGGGGTCGGGGTCGCGCTCGTGGGCGTAATCCCGCCAAGGTACCAGGGTGCTTCCGTCGGAGTGGTAACATACGTACTCAAAGAGACCTGTCCCTTACCCATAACCGCAGCCTTATTCACCTGAGCTGCGGCATACGTGGGCTCCAGACTGAGTGCGGTGTTAAAACAGTCAAGTGCATCCTGGTACCGTCCCAAAGCGACGAGTGCCTCCCCTTTATCATTCCATATTTGTGCGTTCGTAGTTGTCAGGCTGGTTGCCGTACTGAATGCATTGAGAGCATCGGTATACTGGCCAAGGGACATGTCCACAAGACCAATCTGGTCCCATACCAGCGGGTTACCCGGATTGAGGTGCGTGCACTGGGAATAGGCAGTAAGTGCCAGGGCAGTATTGTTCTCCTGTACATAGGAATCGGCAAGGTTGCAGTAGGCAGATGCCTGATTGAAGACGACCGCAGTGTAATTGGTGTAGGCCCCGATCGCATCGTTGTACTGGCCGAGGTAGAACAGAGCATCTGCCCGGGCGCCGAGTGCTGTCGGGCTTGTGCGAAGGGCAAGCGCCTGGTTTGCAGCGGTGAGGGCTGCGGAGTACTGGCCCAGTTCATTGAGTGCCACTGCCTCCCCGGCATATGCCATGTCATAGGAGGGATTGAGCGCGATAGCGTTGCTGTAGTAGGTCACTGCATCTGTATAATCCCCGTTCATTGCAGCATTCTGGGCTTTTGTATACCATTCCGTGGCATCCTCTCCTGCCACAACCGGGACAAGGAGGATAACAATAAGGATCACTATGCCCACTTTCGCGCTCGTCTGCATATCCGAAAATTCTCTTTTAAAACAGATGAAGTTATTGTTTATTTGCCCCGGGACCGGCCGGGCAGGTTTTACGGCGCATGCTGCAGGCAGTGGCGGTGCAAGCCGCAAATTGACAGGGCCACCGTCCCGGCAAGGACTGCGGTAACGAGAAACGCTTCGGGATATCCCGCACCTGCCGAGATGAGCCCGGCAACAAACGGGAGAATAGTCATACCAAGGTAACTGGAGGTCGAGAAAAGTCCCATGACCAGACCCTGCCGGTCCCGTTCTCCGGAAAGGACCTCCATCTGGGCGACCATGACGATCCCGGCGAGGGCGCCGAGCACAACAAACCCGAACGGGGATATATATGCAAGAAGAACCCCCCCAATCATAAATATCGCAGACCACCGGATGGCACCGAGCGCCGGTACCGGAAACCGGGAAAACACGAGCACTGCAATTATCGTTGTTACGCTCATGGCTGCTATCCAGAAACCGAGTACGTCCGCCGGTTTGTCGGAGAATCCCGGGTACAACGAGGAAACCACACCGGTGATACCCACAAGCACAATTGCGGAGTACCATAACCGGGCATGGTTAACGATGAGCCCGGCTGCCTCCCGGAGATCGGTGCCGGTCTTCAGGGCCGGCCCCGGCATCTCGTGGAAGATGAGACTTGCGGCCAATGCGGCACAGGAAATGGCGGTAAAGACGCCGATCCCAAGGGCCGGTTGTGCAAACCGGACGGCCAGCCAGCCGGATGCCGCAAGACCTACAACGAGCCCGACGTTCAGCATCGCAAGGTAATAACCGCTCATACGGGTATGGTCCGGTTGTGAATTGACGTACGACATCCCGGCAGCGATAAAGAGACCGGCTCCTATCCCTTCAGCCAGACGCAGGACGATCACAGTAAGCGGGCCGGTGGTACAGAAAAGCAGGGCACCGCTTGCCACGGTCAGTGCAAGGGCGATCCGGATGACCAGTGTCCTGCCATACCGGTCGGAAAGGATTCCCCCCGGGAGCGTTGAAAGAAACGCCCCTAAAAAATATGCTGCATAAACCGCACCCTCCCATGCAGGACCGGTGGCAAACGCCGGGAGTACCGGTACGATGGCATTCGAAAGCGCCATCACGGTAAAGACGCCCAGGCAGACAACAGCGAGGTATGCCTTCATGAAGGGTCCGGGCTATACCATGCGGTATGTCTCAAGGTTCATCGGAGAATGCGTCTGGATGTGGTACCGCTTGTAGATGGAACTGGCAAGGTCGATGGTATTGTTTTCGTCGCCGTGGATGCAGAAGATCTTCTCGGGTCGCGGCTGGATCTGGCCGATATAGTTCATCAACTGCCGTCGGTCAGAATGCCCCGAGAACCCGTCGATTGTATCGATCTCGAGGTTGATGGCAATCGTGCCCTTCCGTCCCATAGGCACCTCACGCCATCCTTTCTGGATGCGTCTCCCCTGCGTACCGTCGGCCTGGTAGCCGACAAAGACAAGCGCGTTTTTCTCATCCTCTGCTAGGTTAAGGAGATACTCCATAACCGGTCCGCCGTTGAGCATCCCGCTTGTGGTGATGATCACGCAGGGATCGCCATTGATCACCTTCTCACGAAGGTCGGAAGAGTCAACCTGCTGGAAACAATCGGCAAGGAAGGGATTCATCCCCTCCCGGAAGATCAGGTTGCGGAGATCGTTATTAAGGTACTCCGGGTAGGTTGTGTGGATTGCCGTCGCCTCGCGGATCATGCCATCGAGGTAGATCTTGACATGCGGGATTTTTCCCAGGCGCATACCCTCTTCAAGAGCGAGCATGACTTCCTGCGACCGCCCGACAGCAAATGCGGGGATGATCACTTTGCCCCCCCGCGAGAGTACCTTGTTAATGGTCTCGTAGAGTTTCAGTTCTGCATCCGAGCGTGCCGGCTGGAAATCGTTTGAACCGCCGTATGTGCTTTCCATGAAAAGCGTTTCCAGCCGGGGGAACTGGTTGACGGCCGGGTTGAAAAGACGGCTTTTGCTGTAGTTGAAGTCCCCGGTGAATGCAATGTTGTATAACCCATCGCCTATGTGGAAATGTGCGATTGCTGAACCGAGGATATGGCCCGCGTTATGGAAGGTGAGCTTGATGTCGGGTGCGATATCGGTGACGCTGCCGTAGTTGAGCGTGATCGAATGCCGGATATAGGTCTTGACCTCGTTCGAGCTGTACGGGATCTTGCGGTCCTCTTTGTTGATGACGTCCAGGTAATCCAGCTGGAGCATCGCGGAGAGGTCCCGTGTCGGCGGGGTCGAATACACCGGGCCCTCGTACCCGTACTTGTAGAGGAGGGGGATGAGTGCACAGTGGTCGAGGTGCGCGTGGGTCAGGACAACGGCGTCAAGCTGGGCGAGGGGGTGAATCTCGGGAACGTAGAGGTACGGCGTGCCGTTTGAGTTGTCCGGTTTTTCCCCGCAATCGATGAGCACGCGGCTGTCCGGGGTGGTGAGCAAAAATGCGGCCCTGCCGACTTCGCGACAACAGCCAAGGGTGGTGACGCGCACCCACTGATCTTTTCTGGTCGCGTCTTTGTTTGCCTCGTCGCGGCCCGGGATGTCGCGATGGATCCGTCTCCCGATGGTGCGCAGGAACTGTTTACGCTCCTCGTTGACCGAGCGCAGGTACTGACGTACCTGTTTTACGGTACTGCTCTCAATGGGGGGGGTGCGGACAACCTGGGGTGTCCATCCGATATGCTTGGTAATCTCCCGCAGCGTGATCCCATTTTTCCCGATAACGACACCGGGTTTTTCAGCTTCTATCAGGACTTCCCCGGTGTCCGGGTCGAAAAAAATATCGGTAATACCTGAAGATTCCGGAACAACTGCCCGTATTTCCGTTGCCGCTTTTTCGGGGTCTTCAAGGGTGGTGGGGCGGACGACGATACGTTTCCGGAGGTCACGGGCGAGAACCCGGATCAGATCCGCTTCATCTGCGAACCGTTTGGGGTCATCAGTATAGATGACCAGTTCGGGTCCTTCGAATTCTACGTCGGCAACCCTGATGCCTGCGGGCACCCGCTCGTTAATCTTATCCCTGAGCTCTTTAAGCCGATCTTCAATTAACATAACAACGAACGTCCTAAAAAAAGATTATATTGGACTTTTAACGAGATATTTTTTGAGCTGATCCTCGCCGAGTTCCTGATACTTGTCTTTGGTGATGACAACGACATGGATGCCTTCACCGGACCCGGCATCGCGCTTCATCGCAGACGTGAGTGCCCGTACTGCAAGTTCGATGGCTTCCTCCTCATTCATATCGGAGTGGTACCGGTCTTCCAGCACACCGTAGGCCATGGGCGAACCGGAACCGGTCGAGACAATGTCCTCTTCTTTTGTTGCCCCGCCCATGGCATCGACCGAATAGACACCGGGCCCATGTTCGTCAATCCCTCCTACGAGCAGCTGGACGTAATAGGGGAAATAGCGGTTCTGATTCAGGTAATTGGAGAGCAGGGTCGAAGCGGCCCCGATAGTGATCGCACGTGACCTTCGTATCTGGTACAGGTTGCACTCGACCGTGATGATCCGGGCAAGCTGCTGGGCATCACCCACGCCACCCGCAATCGTCATCCCGATACGGTCTGCAATCTGGTAAACTTTCTTTGCACGCTTGCTTGCAATCATGTACCCCATGGTTGCACGCTTCTCCGTGGCAAGGATAACCCCTCCGGTAAATATCAGACCCACCGTAGTAGTCCCTGTCATAGATTCCTGGTATTGTTCAGGCATATCACACCTCAAAAACAAATGAACGCCAAAAATCATTTAAAAGCGTTTTATGGTATTAAATGATACCAGAAAATTTAAAGGTTGTTATTCTGCGTCCTCTTTACAGAGAACGCGGATAAGATCGCGGTCATAGAGCATAGCCACTAGGCGCTTGTCACCGTTGATCACCGGAAGCTGGTCGACCCGTGACCGGCGCATCTTTAACGCACAGTCGCTGACATCTGAATTCCTGGGAACTGCCACGACATTCTTGACCATTGCAAGTTTTACCGGCCGGTTGGGAAGTTGTACCCGGGAAATACCGAAACTGATTGTATGGTTATCCCGTATGCTCTCCCAAGTCCATTCATCGTCATCGGTGCCGTTGGAGAAGTCGCTCACACCCACGGAATCCTCGATGCTGGAATTCCTTATAAGATCACGCTCCGAGATGATGCCCTGCAGCACGCTGTCGGCGTTCAGGATCGGTATTGCATCCACTCCCGAGATTTCCATGACGCGCCCCACGAGCGGGAGCGGGGTATCCTCCCAGAGTGCAAAGGTAGTGCTCGTATAAGATTCCTTGATCTCCTCTTTTATTCTCATCTGGGCGATAGCATGAATCAGGTCGGCGACCGAGAGCAGGCCGACAAGTTTGTTGTCCTCCACCACCGGCAGCCTCCTGATGCGATGCGTTACGAGCAGCCGTGCGGCATCGCGGATATCCATATCAGGTCCGATCGTAATCGGTTTTGAGGTCATGAGAAGGCCGAGCTGGGTCTCTTCCGGTTTGCGCAGCAGATCCTTCCGGGTGATAATTCCGACCAGTTTCTTGTTTTTCAGGACCGGCACACCGGATATGCCGGTTCTTTTGAGGATCTTGAGGACATCGTCGCGGTTGCCGGGGATATCAACATGGACGACATCCGAGGTCATGTAGTCTTTAACAAGCATATCCGTTATGATCTCACCACCATGGTTGTTACTGTGCTGTGTGCGGTAATGTATGTGCTCACACTCCCGATAAGCAGACGATCGGTCTGACTTTTCCCATGGGAGCCTGAAACAATGAGATCCACCTTTTCCTGCTTGGCAAGCGTGATGATCTCGGTTCCCGCATGGCCCTGTTTCATGTGGGTGACAAGCGGGACACCGCTTTTTGCCGCAGTCTTTTTTGCCTTCTCAAGAACCGCATTTCCTTCATTCTCAAGTAAGCGGTACATGATCTCTACAGTGTTGTCTGACGGGAGAGATGAAAAGAGGCCGGTCTCTACCACATAAACGGTATGGAGCTTGGCATTCCATACTTTTGCTTCATCGATGGCCTGTTCGAGAGCATGATCGCTCGCTTCTGAACCATCGATTGCGACAAGTATGTTAGTAAACACGGGCATCACCCAAAACAAACATGCCATTTTTATTGAATTTTCAAATTAAAAACGTTATTCCCGATTGCCCCAATCTGAGCACGTTTTACAATGGAAGTTATGGGGTCGTGACTGAAAGCAAGCGCAGAATGACAGGGATCAAGCGTAAAAAGAGCTGCGCGTGCTCCTTTATGGATGAAAAACGACGATCCTGTAAGCCGTGAGCCTGCCACTGCAGACCGGAGCACGGCCTTTGGATCGAGTTTGTATATTATCGAAGTAAATGCCATCTCTGAAAACATATCCGGCGGGACAAACATCACATTATCCGTGCCGAGCATCACCGTGCACCCACGTTCGAGCATCATCTTCAGCGGCGGATACCGGGCCGATGCTGTCACTCCCATCACCCAGTTGGACCGGGGGCAGACGGCGATCGGGATCTCCTGCTCCGCGCACACCCTGAGCTGTTTTTTTGTGGCATGGGTCATGTGGATAAGGAGATCCGGTTCGAACGAAAGGGCAGCATCAACGTCGCCGCTGTCGCGCTCACCCGCATGGAACGCGATTCTTTTACCGGCTTTCCGGGCATCTTTCACCTGTCGCTCCACTCCGGGTACATCACGAGTACTGCTCACCCCGAGACCATCCGCAATCATCTCCCCTCCTTCCCGGCCGAAGATGACGGGCTGGAATCTGATGCCTGCGGTCGCTTCCCTGAGGGCATTAACTCCGTTTATACCTCCTTCACGGAAATCAGCGCACCCGAATATCCCGGACCGGATCATGCCCGTCACCGATGCCCGCATCCCGGCCACAAGTTCCTCATTTGATGCCGTGGCAAGGAGCCGGTGCTTGAGGCCAGCGGGAGGGGTCACAAGGCTTTCGAGGTTCCCGGTGCTTCCGCAGTCCGTGGCGATGGTATCGGCAAGATGCGTGTGGGCATTAAAAAGGGCCGGGCAGATCCAGACCGGGGGTGCCCGGGTTCTTTCCTCAATTGCCGTGATCCGGCCCTTATCGATCACAATATCGACCGGCAGAAGTGCGAGCTCTTCACCAGTCAATGCCAGACCGGACAGAATCTGCGTGAGGTTCATGAGTTATCGTGACTCTCTTTTATATATCGAAAAATGAAATATATTTGCATGGCAAAGAAAAAAGGCGGAAGATTACTTTCATCGGCGGGTCTCGTCAATTACTACGAGAGCGAGGACCGGCGGGCGATCCACATCAGTCCCATAACGGTTATGGTTGTTGCCGCAGTCATCGGTATCATCGTCATGATCTTCAATCTTCTCTATTCAACGCATGCATAAACCCGGTCCATAAAATGGATCGGATCACACTTTTTCTTCACGAAGGACAAGCCTCTTTGAGCAGCCGACGGGTAATATCTTCCTTTTTTGAGAAGTACAGATTATCGTGACCGGTCCATGACGGGCAGTTGCGGAAGAGAACAGCCGGGACACCATTGTTGCTCTCGCCCATGACAAAGTTTGCAAACCCTGCAATCTCATCTGCCACGGCTTCCTCCGTTATCTTGAGTTCATGACCAAAGAGATCGGTGTCTCCCCGGAAATCCCGGATAGCGGTAAACCCACACCAGCCGATGGCGTGGCCGGTCTGGCCGCGCCGGAAGGATCGCCCGCAGGTATCTGTGATGATAATACCGACCGTTTTTCCGGTGATCGCTCTGATCTCATCCCTGAATTCAGCTGCTGCTTTCATCGGATCGGGAGGCAGGAAAATAACCATATCATCATCGATATTGCTCTGATCGACACCTGCCCGTACCCCGATGTGGCCGAACGGGAGTTCAGAGAGGATGAACGGATGCTCCATGATGATATCCTGAGATGCGTCAAGCACGGCCTGGACAAAACGGGGGTCCTCGCCATTGAGTTTTGCCAGCCGCAACGCTCTTTTTGAAGGCGTTATCTCTGCGAGAGGTTTTGTATAGCCTTTTGATTTCGAATACACCGTTGAGGCAAGGGAGATAATGTCGCCATCCTCCACGTTTACCCGTTCGCAGATCATCGCTGCAATATTATCACCAGCCCTGATAAGTGGGAGTCCCGGGACTCCTGTCACGATAATATTTTCCATAATATAGGTTCTATGGGTTGATGGCACGATATAGGGATTTCGTTTAATTATTTTATTTCCCGGTATGGAGGCAGGACAAAAAACACCCGTCTGCGGGGTATACATGCCGTCACAAATACCACAATGGGTCGGCCGGTAATTTTGCACCGGATTACCAGTAAATTTTTATACGGGATGCACGCATGACCTCATATTTATGTACCATATCCTCCGGTGTCCGGGCTGCAGGACGTTTACCTACGTAGATCGGTTCCAGAAATGGAAACTGTGCCCGGTTTGCGGCCACGCCTACGAAGTGGCTAAAGTCCCTGCATATCTTCAGGTGGAGGATTATCATGATGCCGAGCATATTATACGACAGATGGAAAAACACCTGCACGCAAATAAAAAAAAGGATTTTACCCCGGAAGAGTCCGAGGAACTGCGCCGGCATTATGCCGAGTGGTTCAGAAAGAAATGTCACTGATAACCGGCGTTTTTACCGGGTCATAAGCCTGTGCCATACGTGAATAACCGGTCCGCTGGAATCCGAATCGTCGGGATTTTTTAAAGTCCGGCCGGATACGGGCCAGTACACCAAATGGGAATGTCTGTCCCACCACTCCAACCACAAACCCTTCAACCCGCTCCCCCACACTAAAAAATGACCCGGGGAAAAAAGCCGGTCACTGCACGCGCAGAAGCAAAAAAATTCGCAGAGCGGATGGGCTACCGGTGGCTGGAGAACCCGGCACTTGCGTTCGACCTTTTCATCTTCAAGCCGGACGCGGCCTGCATTGTCCGGGTCCGGCAGACCCGGTACCGGATCGACCCGGAAACGATCTACGAAGACCCGATTCCCGATGTTCTCCGCGAAGTCCGGGGGCCTGCCGTTCCCGCCATGGCTGCCCATGAAGATCCGGCTTGCGCACCCGGCACGAGCGGGTGTGGCGGGGATTCCGCGTCCATGATCTTGCCGTGGGCGAGATCGAATGGTGGGGGCCGGACGATTACACGAACCCGCACGCCCGGCAGGTATCCCCACCCTGCGGACCCCCTTTATAAAGGGAGGATGGCGGGACCTACTCTCTCCTATGATCGATTCTCCGACGGAGGGTTACCGGGCCGGAACTGAGTCCGGGAAGTTCCAGTGGAAATGGTGCCAATCCTCTCCACGATTTTTGTTTTAAATCGTTATTTTTTGAAACCGGTCATTTTAAGCGGGAAAAAACCGTGCAATTTAGCGGCCTTCCTTTGGGCGTGAAAAACCGGCTGATGAGCAAGGTTATGCGGCACTCCGGGTATGCCCGGAGGGGCATTATGGCCGAAAAATAAAGGGGATTCCTGATCGGGAAAAACGACCCGGTTTTTTCAGGGAAAACACCCGGGATCCGCCTCCATCGGCCTCATATGAGGGAAACAGGGGCATCCGGATGGTGGGATACGGTGGTTTTGAGGGTTTTTACCGTCGGTGACCGTTGAGGATCCTGCCAAAGATGTGCCACCGGGATTCCCTGATTTTGCATTTTCTCTCCGGCTTCCCTGTTGCTGCCGGGATTTTCCGGAGAGAGCGTGCTCCCGGGGGGCTCACGCCCCCGCCGCACGGGCATCCCCCGGTTGCGATAGTGCGACAGAAGGTTGAAGGGTATTTGTGGTTAAACGATCCTTACCGAAAATTTATTCACTCGATCCGCCGCGGGGGCGTCCCTTCGGGGGCGGCGGCACACTTCGCCCGTGGGGGTATGGGGGCATCAGCCCCCATCATCCTATACCTCATCACAAAATCCGGATCCGACTCAGCTGGATATTTCCGGAAAAGTCCGGATCCCAAGCTTGAGGATTTCAAAAAAAAAAAGCAGGTCATGAGCTGAGGATTCCGGAAAAAGAATGCCCCGCGAGCTAAAACATTGCCAAAAAAGACCGGCGTCGTTCAGCGCCCGAATCGACAAACCCCACGAATAATTATCACAAATTCCGTCAGAGGCTGCGCGAACCCTGTGTCCGAATGGGAAAAAAGACCGGCCCGGCAGCTGAACATTTTGAAAAAAAATGGGTCGGGATCTGAGGATTCCGTAAAAAGTTTACTGGTGTGGCCGGACTTTTTTTATTGATTCCGGGAGATGGGATCGCAATACGGCACCGGACTGTAACGTTCATGTGCGATCAAAAGAGATAGTCCGGAAAAGGTGACCCGTGGAGCAATACGACATCGCTGTCATCGGTGCCGGCCCGGCCGGTCTTTTCTGTGCGATCCAGGGCGCGGGGCCGTATATCCGCGTGCTCCTGCTGGAGAAAAACCTGCAACCCGGGGTAAAACTTTTGATTTCGGGGACCGGCCAGTGCAACATAACGCATGAGGGGGATATACAGACGTTTTTTTCCCGGTACGGGACCCACGGTAAGTTTCTCCGGCCCGCATTACTGTCCTGTACAAACGCGGATCTCATACGGTTTTTTGAGGAGCGTGGTCTCCCGATGGAGGCAACTCATGAGGGCAAGGTATTCCCGGTAAGCCGGAAGGCCGGGGATGTCCGTGATGTCCTTATCCGTGAATGCCGGAGGCGGGGAATTGACGTGCGGTGCGGGGAAGCGGTAAACCGGGTCGAATATAAGAATTCAGGATTTGTCCTGAGTACGACAACCAACAAATTTTTTGCCAAAAATCTTGTTATCGCCACCGGCGGGGCATCCTACCCGAAAACCGGATCGTCCGGGGACGGTTACCGGCTCGCGGCATCTTTCGGGCATTCAATAACCGGGATTGGTCCGGCACTCACCCCGCTCATGATTAAAAATTTCCCGTTTGCAGATCTGGCCGGCATGTCATTTCCCGGGTTGCCGTTTTCGGTATGGCGGGAGAACCGGAAGATCTTCAAAAGGCGGGGGGACGTGCTCTTCACCCACACCGGTCTCTCCGGTCCCGGCATCCTCGATTGTTCGCGCGATGTACGGGCAGGAGATGAAATCCGGCTCTCGTTTGCCGGCAAGACGAAGCGAGACACGTTTGCGCAGGAGTTTCTTTCTGCCATCTCAAGCTCCCCGAGAAAAACGATCAAGACCATTCTCAAAGAACTGGGGGTTCCGGAACGACTGGCTAACCTGCTTCCCGCACTGGCCGGAATTCCGGTGGATTCAACAGGTGCCTATCTGACCGTGGCGGGGCGAACCCACCTTATCGGCCTGCTGGCGGAATGCCCGCTGGAAGTTTCAGCCCTTGGGGATCTTTCCATCGCGATGGTGACCCGGGGCGGCATCGCACTTGAAGAGGTGCGTGCAAAGACAATGGAATCGGGGCTGGTGCCAGGGCTGTTCTTTGCCGGGGAGGTACTCGATATCGATGGCGATACCGGGGGTTTCAACCTTCAGGCCGCATTCTCCACGGGTTTTCTTGCGGCACAGGGAATCCGTGAACGAGCCGGTAAGCACCCGTCATGATACACCTCCGGGACCGGAAGTTATCACACGCTCTCGAAGAGATCTGCCGGATCCTTATCTACCGCTCCCCGGCTTATTTTTTAATCCAGCCCAGCTCTTCCAGCACGTACCTGGTCTCGTCCTGCGCTTTGCATCCCGGTCTGCGCGGCTGGATCACGATGGTAAGTGCATGTTTAAGAGGGATGCCGGCTTCACCTCTCCTGCCCTTGCAGAGCACGTAATCACCGTTGAAACGGCTCAATGCCTTGACAAAGGTGTCGGCGATCTTTTCCCGGTTTGCAAGGTCTCTTTTCCTGAGTTTCATAAGGTGCTCAAAGAGCGAGAGATCGATTAGTGTCGAGGCCATCCAGCCGATCTCGCAGGTGTACCCGAAGATCCAGGAGATGCGAGAATTTTTCGTAGTGGACAAAAAATCATCGATGTTATTGCCGACACTGCATGAACCAATAACGACTCCTTCGATATTGGAATAGTTTGCCGCAGTCCTGACGGCCTTGAACATGGCCGGGATTTTCATACCGGTCTTTGCCTTTAGTCCCCCGATTCTTTTACCGGTCCCGTGCGCCGCCACGTAGAGAAAGAGACGATCCTCCCGGGTATTGGTAAGGTCGTCAGAAAGTGCCCGTTTAAAACCGTTTTTTTCGTAGAAGTTGGAGTAATAGATATTAAAATCCCCCCGGTAACTTTCAAGACCCTCCAGAAAAGACAATACCGAGGGTCGTTTGGGTTTCTGTTCCGGGGTCCACCAGAGTCCTTCGATTACCAGAAGTGCGGTACTGCTCATGGGTCATGCTCCACGTTCATTTGATTTTTGTCTGTTTCCACCGTGATATGCCGGATGCAATTATACAATACCCTGATTATTGTTTCTGGAGCTCATCAAGGCTTGTCACAGGAACACGGGTTACCTCCCGCACGGTGAGTGCTGTTAAAAACCGGGCTCCATGAAAGATAACTTTTTTATTGAGGCAGAAACGAGGCAATCTGGTACAAGTGCGAATCGCACAACCGAGGAACTATTATGGACACGAACCCCGGCACCCCGCTACCGGCAGATACGGGAGGAAATACGGCACCGGACGAATCTTCCTGCTCTTCTGGTGACCGGGTACCTGATGAACCGGTCCCACCCGGATTGCCTGACGTACCCAGCAGCATGACACTGGAACAGATCATTGATATGACCGGGGAATTCGTCCACCTCAACGAGCTGATTATGCTTCATATTGAGAGTGCCGGAGGATTTGCCGGAGCTGATGCCTATTTCAGAACGGTTCAGCCTCTCCTCGATCTGCTCGAAGTCGAGATCCGGGTCCGGTGCAGGACGGGCATAACGCAGCGGGAGATGAAACGGATTGTGCATGACTGGATCGATGAGGAGATCGGGTCGTGCAGGAATCCGGGTTCCGGGTAGGGTCTTATCACGAATATCAGCATGGTTAGGATGTGATTTTGCGAAAATTAAAAAACGGATTACCCCGGCACTCGAAGGTACACCACGAGTTCACTCAGATATGGCCCGGACATAGTCCTGTGCAGGGTGCTGCTCACGATCCTGTTTACCAGCAGTTGCATATCGAATGGCAGAGCAGGTACCTCTACCGGTATTGACAGCCCTTTACGTATTATCGTGATTCACACCGACGGCACCATGGAGTCCGGGAACAAGGCGGTATTTACACGGGTAACTCTATGCTGAAGGGGACGACTCTCGTATTTATCAGAAAAGACGGGAATGGTGGTACGGGCACGCTCTTAACCACGATGGAGCCAGACGGTACTTTCCCGATGGGGAGGGCAATCGACAAGAACACTTCCCGGACTTTTTTTTCTCTGTTCTCTGGCCGGGCGCAAGAAAACAGGTTTCATGACAAGATATCTCGTAAGCGATGACAGGGGAATTTGACCCGAAAATAAAGCAACAAAGAGTATGCTTCAGATAAAAGATCCAGCAGGTATTCGCTGATCCCTGCGGTATAACTTCGTAAACAGAGAACAGAAGCCCTTACCGCTGGTTCACACCCGTACGGCAAAAAGGCTGGTGAAAACCGGGATCAGATCAATCCGGTTGCCCAGGTCCACATGTTATGGACGCCATTTGAGATCACCACACCCGGGTCGATATGGAGCAGCGGGAAGACAAAAATGAAGTATAGTATCGTCCCGATCAGACTCCCGAGATTTGCAAGCGCAGCGACGAGCACTACCTTGAACAGGGGGATACGCGCCATCTCATGGATCGATTCCGTCTCATAAATTTTCCGGAAATCCGACACCGGCGGTTTTCGTACCTTCGCCTCGACGTACGCGGCAAACCATCCTGCATGGAGCAACGGGTTTAAGGATGTCATCCACGCCACGCCAAAACAGGTGAGAGCAGAATACGGGTGACCTCCGGCGATGAGGGTGAACACTGCGGCAAGCACCCCGTGGATGATCACCCAGAAGAGAAGTGCATACAGGAGTACCATCCAGCCGACACCGGAAAATGCGATTGCCGCGAGCAGGAAGGCAAAAAGCCCGGTGACCAGAAACCCGAATATTTTTGCCCAGGGAAACGATCTCGGCTCTCTTGTGAGCGTGTCAAACGGCGGGAGCGTCTGCGGGTGTTCAACGTAATTCGTAATGCCCTGCCTGTGGCCGGCGCCGACCACGGCGAGGATGCGGCCCTCCGGCCGCTGCACCTTTAACAGGACGAGCTGGTGGGCGATAAACGCATCGCGCTCATCAATCAGGGCCCGGGCGCCATGGGGCGAAAACCTGCGGAACTCTTCCATGACTGCATCAATAACGTCCTGCTCCTTGAGAGACTCAATGTCGATCTCCCCTCCCCTGTCGACTTCTGCGATCGAATAGATCAGTGCAAAGACCATCTTGATCTTTTCGATGATCCCCATCGATTTCCAGAACCTCAGAAGGGTGAGCCGCAGGTCCCGGTCCACGAGTGCAATTGCAATGCCCCTGCCCTCCGCTTCCGCAATGGCGGCTTTCATCTCGGCGCCCGGCTCAACACCGACATCGATGCCGATCTTTCGCTGGAGGTAGGAAAGGAGCCACTGAACGAGGAGCGAGTTGAAGTTTTTTACTTCAAGGACGTCATCGACAGTCGGATCCCGGGCCTGTTTTTTTAAGGCCGAGAACCGGGCCGGATCCAGTTCGATGGCTACAACATCCGGCCTGAATTCCTCAATTGCTGCCCGGACTTCCTCAACGCTTTTCTGAGAGACATGCGCAGTCCCGACGATCCTCAATTCAGCCATCTTTCACCGTTATTCCTTTATCATTGGTGTTTTACCCTCTTTAATGGGTGGGGTATCCTGATGAGAAGTCTGGGGATAAAACAAGGTCCCCCCATAACAGTCCACTGCCAACAAAAAATAATGGACCGGGGGAGAGTACCGTTTGAGGCACAACCGGCGCACAGCGTTAAGCAGTCAGGGCCAGCAGTATGGCGGTTGGGGGGCCGACTCCTTTAACATACATACCAGGAAGCGAATTTGAACAGATTCCCACAAAAAGAGACGCAGAGGGAATGGGTGTGATGGTGACCGGAAAACCTGCTGCCTCGGCCGGTTTATTAAACCGGATTCACGTATACATCCATGATAACGGAGGGACGGCATGAAGATTGCGGTGGCCGGAAAAGGGGGTACAGGAAAGACACTGGTGGCAGGCGGCCTTGCATTCCTGCTGGCACGCGCCGGCTACACAACCCTCGCCATCGATGCAGATTCTGCACCCAACCTCGGGTTCCTGCTCGGATTTTCTTCCCGCGACGAAGGCGCGATCGTCCCGGTCTCAAAAAACGAGGCACTCATCGCAGCAAAGACCGGGACCGCCTATCCCGGGGTTTACTCCCTGAACTTCACGGTGGATGACGTAGTAGTAAAGTATGCAGTCCCGACTCCCGCCGGCGTACATCTGCTGGTCATGGGTACTGTGGCGTCGATGGGGGCGGGTTGTACCTGCCCGGCAAACAGTGTGATCCGCGCACTGCTCCGTCACCTGATCGTTGACCGGGATGAGGCAGTGGTACTGGACATGGAGGCAGGCGTCGAACATCTTGGCAGGGGGACGGCAGAGGGTGTCGATATGATGCTGGTCATCAGCGACGCCAACAGGCAGTCGCTTGCGATTGCCGGCAGGATCGCACGGTTGGCGCAGGACGCCGGTATTCCCCGTATTGCGCTGGTTGGTAACAGGATCGCTGATGCAGGGCAGGAACAGGTACTACGGGAGTTTGCCAAAGCCCGCGAACTGGTGGTGACCGGCATGATACCCTTCGACCCGGCCGTAGTCCGCGCCGGTATCGATGGCAATTCGATTGCCACGCTCGAGGGTTCGGCTGCGCTTTGTGCAATCGGCGGAATCCTTTCCCGGATCGATCAGGAAATAAAAGAGAGATTGAATGGCCGGGTGGACACGGAGAAACACCCATGAAGACGCTGGTGACCATGGGCCGGGGCGGGACCGGCAAAACGAGTTTTGTCGCATTGCAGACAAAGTATTTTATTGAACGAAAGGAGACGCCACTTCTCCTGGTCGATGTCGATCCCGACCAGAATCTTGCCGAGATGGTGGGGGTCGATCTCGAACGCGAAGGTGTAAAGACCATCTCCGAACTGGTCACTGAGACCTTCATCAGGAAAGGCGGGACGACCATTGGGATCGCTCCTGCCGAACGGATCGGGACCCGGGTGCTTGAAGAGGGGCTCTACGAAGGCGAAAGCTTCGATCTCATTGCGGTCGGGACAAAATGGATCGAGGGGTGCTACTGCATGCCCGATGCGGCACTCAGGGGTGCGCTCGAATCTCTCACGAAACATTACCGGTATGTGCTGATCGATTCCCCGGCAGGCCTCGAACACCTCAACCGCAAGATCACTGCGCGGGTCAACGATATTTTCGATGTGGTAGGTCCTTCGCACAAGTCATTTGCCCACGTAAAACGGGCAGACCGGATTGCCCGTGAGGTCGGGATCGGTTTCGATACCTTCTTTGTAGTCGGGGGCTGCCTGTTTCCCGCGGACCTTGAAGCGACAGCGCAGGAAGAGACCGGACACACGTACCTGGGAAAGATTAACTTCGATCCGCTCGTGAATGAATCGGTGATCGCCGGCCGGTCGCTTCTCGATATCCCGGATGATTCTCCGGCTTACCTTTCTGTCTGCGAACTCATGGAAAAGGCCGGGTACGGGAAGATAGGATCATAATGCCGGAAGCTATCTCTGCTGCAGGTGTTCCTGATGTTCAGGCGATTTGGTTAAAAACCGGTAAGGTAAATATCTACCTGCATTGCTGTATTGCGGGTAAGATAGATCTACGGTTGTGCTGCTGTTGACAGAAAAAAAGATCGCGGTTACGATAAAGGAGCTGGATTCCGGCCTCGGCCATATCAGGGATCTCTCCATCACCATAGGGAAACTGTCAGCCGCAGACTGGGCCGAGCCTGAGGGGCCCACGCCGTATCCAACGCCCGCCACACTCCGTTCCTGGGACCGGAAACTCCTCTCCCGGTACCAGCCATTCTATATGCCTTTCTGCGATCTCTGCTGCCTGTGCACGTACGGGAAATGCGACCTGACCGGCACAAAAAAGGGGGCCTGCGGGATCACGATGCCGGCCCAGCAGGCCCGCACCGTGCTCCTTGCCACCTGTATCGGTGCCGCCACCCACACCAGCCATGCGCGTGAACTCGTCACGTATGCGATTAAAAAAGCCGGCCGCGACTGCCCCATAAACCCTGGCGGGAATGCAATCGGGGTGGAGGCCCCGGTCATCCGCCTCGTGTGCGGTGAAAAACCCGGAACCCTGGCCGACCTTGAGACGGTCCTTGACTATTGCGAGAGCCAGATCACCTCCCTCCTTGCGGTAACCCACACCGGCCAGGAAGGCGATCCGCTCGATTTCGAGAGCAAGGTGCTCCATGCCGGCATGATCGACCAGGTGGGCATGGAGGTCGCCGATCTTGCACAGATATCGGCGCTCGGGTACCCGAAAGCCGACCCGGATGCCCCGCTCGCTGCACTTGGCATGGGCACGGTGGATACCACAAAACCGGTTATTCTGGTTATCGGCCATAACGTTCCGCCTTCGGTCGCTATTATCGATTACCTCGCTTTGGAAAACCTGTCGGACCAGGTCGAGGTGACCGGTATCTGCTGCACATCGATCGATGCGAGCCGGTACTCCCCGCGGGCGAAGATCATCGGCCCCATGTCCTGGCAGCTCCGGTATATCCGGAGCGGGATACCGGATGTTATCGTCGTGGACGAGCAGTGCATCCGCACTGATGCGCTCGGCGAAGCGCAGGCCGTCCACACGCCGTTTATTGCGACCTCGGAAAAGAACTGCCTGGGCCTGCCCGACCGGACGCATGACCCGGCCGATGCAATCGTAGCGGATCTCGCAGGAGGCCGGCAGGCAGGTGTCCTGATCCTCGATCCGGAGAAGGCCGGCGAGGTGGCCGTCCGGGTCGCCCGGGCCGTTATGCCGGCCCGGAAAAAGGCCTGCACGGCACTGGACCTTTCTGCGATCCGTGAACTGGCATCTGACTGCACGCAGTGCCGGCTCTGCCGGAGAGCCTGCCCGAACGACCTTGCAATCCCGCAGGCAATGAAAGCTGCCGGTGCAGGCGACCTGTCAAGGCTCGCCGGCCTGTACGAGACCTGCGTGGGGTGCGGCCGGTGCGAGCAGGCCTGTACAAAGGAGATCCCGGTGCATTCGCTGATCGTGGCTGCCGCAGCAGAGAGAACAAAAAACGAGCGGTTCGTGATCCGCACCGGCAGGGGTGCTATCCAAGATATCGAGATCCGCAATGTCGGCGGTCCCATCGTGCTCGGCGAGATCCCGGGCGTTGTCGCATTTGTGGGCTGCGCCAATTTCGCAAACGGGGGAAAAGAGGTCGCAGAGATGAGCGTGGAATTTGCAAAGCGCCGGTATATCGTCTGCACTTCGGGCTGCGCCGCGATGTCTATCGGGATGTACCGCGACGAGGAAGGCAAGACCCCGTACGAGCAGTTCCCGGGAAGTTTTACTGCCGGCGGGATCGTGAATGTCGGCTCCTGCGTTGCAAACGCCCATATCGCCGGGGCGACCATCAAGATCGCGAGTATCTTTGCACGGCGCAACCTGCGCGGGAACTATGCCGAGATTGCGGATTATGTCCACAACCGGGTCGGCGCCGTTGGCGTAGCATGGGGCGCGATGTCCCAGAAGGCGGCAGCGATCGCGAGCGGGTTCTGGCGTCTCGGGATCCCGGTGGTGGTCGGCCCGCACGGCACCAAGTACCGGAGGATGCTGCTGGGCCGTGCCGATCATGAGGCAGACTGGTACGTGCACGATCAGCGGACCGGGGAGGATGTCTACGCAGGCCCGGCGCCGGAGCACCTCTTTGTCGCGGCAGAGACCAAGGAAGAGGCGATGGTGCTTGTCGCAAAACTCTGCATGCGGCCCAACGATACGTCCCGGGGCCGGGCGATGAAACTTACGCATTACATCGACCTTTACCAGCGCAACCACGGTACGATGCCCGACGATATCCCCCCCTATATCCGCACGACAGCCGATATTCCTGTTACCCTGAAGGGGGAGATCCTGAAGATCCTCGCACAGTCGGACTGGAAGGAACGGCCCATCCCGGATCCGACGCTGCTCGCACACGATATGCCGGCACACAGGAGGAGCGCTGATCCCCCATGACGAACGCAGATCCCTGGCAGACTGCAGAGATTGCCGGCCCGAAAAAGGCGGCAGTCATTACGAAGCCGGCAATGGTTAATACAGTCATTCTCCGGGCAGAGCACCCGTTACTCCTCATCGGTCACTGCGCCGCAACGATCGATATCGGGGAGAGAAAACTGGTCGATTACCTGCTCGACCTGGCCCGGGCACAAAACATCCCGGTGATTGCCACGGGCCATGTCAACCGGGCACTCAGGGAACGCGGATACACCAGCGCCACCATCCTGCCGGCCGTCGAAGCCGGCCACCGGATTGCCGACCCCGGGTGGAAAGGGCCGGACGGAAAGGGGCGCTGCGATCTCGCCCTCATTGCCGGGCTGCCGTATCCCATGGCATGGACGCTCCTCTCCGGGCTCAAGCACTTCGCCCCCCGGACAAGAACGATCACGCTCGACAACACGTACCAGCCTAACGCGAACTGGTCGTTTGGAAACATCTCAGTCAAAGACTGGCAGGAGAGCCTTGAGGCCATCGCAGCACCGGCGAAAACGGGGAGGCTGACCGATGTTTGAGGATATCCCGGTAGATGTGGGACTCGTGCATGTCGGCGAGCGGATCCGGAAAAACGATATGTATGTGGAGCTCGGCGGGCCTTCCATAGAGGAGAAATTCGAACTTGTCCGGGTAAAAAAACCCGGGGAAGTCCGCGACGGGGCGATTACGGTCGTCGGCCCGGACCTTTCTGATATGGAAGAGGGAAAGAAGTACCCGCTGGGTATCCTCATCGAGATTGCCGGGCCCGAACTGGAAGAGGATATCGAAGGCGTGATCGAACGCCGTATCCACGAATACACCAACTACATCGAGGGGTTCATGCATCTCAACCAGCGCTACGATATCTGGGTGAGGGTCTCGAAAAAAGCCTATACCCGGGGCTTTACCACGCTGGTCTATGTCGGGAACGTCCTGCTTGCACTCCTTAAAAACGAGCTGCCCCTCATCGGACGGATGCAGGTTACATTCTTTACGGATAAAGAGAAAATAACGGGCCGGTACGCGGAGGCAAAAGCGGCCTACGAGGCACGGGACACCCGGGCCCGGGGACTGACTGATGACGACGTCGATGTCTTCTACGGGTGCGCCCTCTGCCAGTCGTTTGCCCCCAGCCACGTCTGCGTGATCACGCCTCAGCGGTACGCAAACTGCGGGGCGATCAGCTGGTTCGACGGGAGAGCGGCAGCACGGATCGATCCAAAAGGCCCGATCTTTCCCATCGAAAAGGGAGCGTGCCTCGATACGGTGCGGGGAGAATACACCGGGATCAACGAGAGCGCAAAGAAGCGGTCGCTCGGTGCCGTGCACCGGGTCTACCTGTACAGCGCGTTTGCCTTTCCTCACACGTCATGCGGCTGCTTTGAAGGGATCGCATTCTACATACCAGAGGTGGAAGGCTTCGGGATCGTGATGAGGGGGTATAAAGATGTGACCGTGAACGGACTGCCGTTCTCGACGATGGCAGATTCGACCGCCGGTGGCCGCCAGGTGGACGGGTTCCACGGGATCTCGCTCGAGTATATGCGATCCCCAAAATTCCTTGCAGCAGACGGAGGTTATGCACGGGTTGCATGGATGCCATCCGATTTGAAAGACCAGTTGCGTGAGTTCGTCCCGGCGGACCTCTTTTCGCGGATTGCCACGGAAAAAGAGGTCAGGACCGTGAGCGAGCTCAGGGATTTCCTCTCCCTGCATGCGCACCCGGTCATGGAGCGGTGGACGGCAGAAGAGACGGGGTCTGCTGACGGGACAAACGGCGCCGTACAGGTTTTTTCCGGCGGGGATTTCCCGGTTACATCGGGAGGTTTCAAGATTATCTTCAAGAACGCCCGGATCACCGCAGACCGGGTTATTATCGAGCCGGTCCAGCCAAAAAAACCCGGGGCTGATACGTAAATGGCCGGCAAAAGTATCGACGAACGGAAAACAACGCGCGAGGGGGCGCTGGCAGAGGACGCTGTTCCCCGGCTCCTTGCGATGCTTTCCGGGAAAGAGCGGATCGAACTTGAAAATTTCTCGATGGATGTTGGCGACCTCGAACTCTGGATCCCCACCGGATCTGCCGCAGCACCACAAGGGACGCCTGCTGCAGCACGACCGAAACCTGTTACGCTTTTCTCGGAGACGTTTCTCCCCCCGCACGAAGAATTTGTGGGCCGGATCCATGAAGTCCACCTTGGTGCGACAAAAAGCGGGGGAGGCAGCCGGGGCAGCACCCTTGTGACTGGTGGATCCACGTACCCGCCGTTTATAAGTGCTGACCACCCGGCGGCCCACCCGCCGGTCTTTGCACTCGACGTTTTTGATATGGAGTTGCCACTCCCCAAAGTACTCAAGGAGAACGTCAAAGACGTGATGAGCGATCCTGCCGAATGGGCACGGATGAACGTGAAGAAATACGGCGCCGATATGATCACCGTCCACCTCATGTCCACCGATCCGCTTATCCGGGATGCATCGCCCGAAGCAGCGGCCCATACCGTTGAAGAGGTGTTGCAGGCAGTCGACGTCCCGCTGATCATCGGCGGGTGCGGGGATCCGCACAAGGACGCGCGGGTCTTTTGCAAAGTGGCGGAAGTCGCCGATGGCGAGCGGCTGCTCTTAAATTCTGTCACGCTCGGAATGAATGAGGCAAAGACGCTGGACATGGTCGCCCGGGCGGCAAAAGAGCACGGCCACGCGGTGCTCGGCTTCACCGGTCTCGAACTCAACCAGGCAAAGGAACTCAACCGCCGCCTCTACGAGTATCTCCCGCCGGAAGATATCGTAATGGATCTCACGACTGTCGCGCTCGGGTACGGGCTTGAGTACTCGTTTACCATCCACGAACGGGCCAGGCACGCGGCGCTGATGGGGGATACCGAACTCCAGCAGCCGACCATCTCCGCGTCCACCAATGCCTGGGCAGCCCGCGAGGCATGGATGAAGATGGACAAGAAATACGGCTCGCGGGGTCTTCGCGGCCCGCTCTGGGAGACGATCAATGCGCTCACGCTTCTCCTGGCCGGGGTCGACATCTTCATGATGATGCACCCGGCTGCTATCCGGACCTGCAAGGACATGATCCGTATGTTTGCAGAAAAGGATGCGCCGGCGCCGGATGGGGTTTCCCGCTGGGCGACGATGAAGATCTAAAAAGGGGGTGTCTGGATGTCGGAACGCGAACCCAAAAAAACGATCAAGGAGATCAGCCCCATTGACGTGTACAAACTTCTCCCCAAGACCAACTGCAGGGAATGCGGCGAGGCCAACTGCATGGCGTTTGCGACGAGGGTGGTAAACGGGGAGCTCGCGGTTGACAACTGCCCGCCGGTGACCAGGGAGGAGTACCGGCTCAATTTCGACAAACTCGAAGGTCTCATGGCCCCCCCGGTCAGGACAATTCTGGTCGGAACGGGTGACCGGGCCATGAAACTGGGTGGAAAGTACGTCCTGTACCGTCATGAGTTCACCTACCACAACCCGACACCCATCGCAATCGACATAGCCGACGACCTGTCTGAAAATGACCGCACCGCACGGATCCAGGCGATTTCGGATTTCTCCTACAACTACATCGGTCGCGAGCTCCGGCTGGACGCGGTCGCGATCCGCTCCACCCTGCATGACCCGGCTGCATTCGCATCGGTAGTGACTGCTGTCGCCGCCCAGACCGACCTGCCGCTCATTCTCTGCACCTACGATGCGGCAATCATGGCCGCCGGCCTCGCCCACATACGGGAACGACGCCCGCTTCTCTATGCAGCGACAAAGGACAACTGGAAGGAGATGGCGGAACTCGCCCTGCGTTACGGGTGCCCTCTTGTGGTGTCAGCCCCCCATGACATCGCCCTCCTGCGTTCGCTTGTCAGGACCCTCGTGGCATATGGAGTGGCTGATCTCGTACTCGACCCGGGAACAGCAGTCGACCCCGGCCTTTCGGGGACAATCCACACATTCTCGCAGATCCGCCGTGCGGTCTTTGCCGATCGCGATGAACTCCTGGGTTACCCGCTTCTCGGCACTCCGATCACCGCGTGGCTCTCCCCCGAAATTTCCCACGAGCTGATCCAGTGGAAGGAGGCCTGCGCCGCATCGATGCTGCTCTCCCGGTACGCTGATCTCCTGATCCTCCACAGCCTTGAAGGCTGGGTGCTCCTGCCCCAGCTGATCTGGCGTTTCAATATTTACACCGACCCGCGAAAACCGGTCTCTGTCGATACCGGCGTCAGGGTATTCGGGTCGCCCAAGAAAGACGCGCCGGTGCTCATTACCACCAACTATGCGCTCACCTATTTCACGGTCGAGAGCGACATCAAGTCTGCGGGTATTGACTGCTTTTTAATCGTCGTGGATACCGGCGGGAACAGCGTGGAGAGCGCGGTCGCCGGCCGGTACCTGAACGCGGAATCGATAGCCGCGGCCCTTAAAGAAACCGGTATCGCCGATCGGGTCAATTACCGGTACCTGATCCTCCCCGGGCTTGCTGCCCGCCTGAGCGGCGAGACCGAGGAAGCCAGCGGCTGGCATGTGCTGGTCGGCCCGAAGGATTCATCCGGCATCCCTGCCTTTCTGAAGGCACACTGGCCGCCGAAGAAATGGTAACCGGGTTGTGCCATTTCAGGCATGGGGGATATGCCGCCCCGGCACGAATGGCCGGGTACAAAGGGTATGAGGGAACAGATTCCTATGCAGCAGCCGGACACGAGTGAGATCAGGGTCATCTTCCAGCCGATGAACCGGGTGCTTACCGTACCGGCAGGTACACCGCTTTTTGACGCGATAGGTCTGGCCGGGATCGCAATCGAGAGTATCTGCGGGGGAAAAGGCACCTGCGGGAAATGCCGGGTCATATTAACGGCAGGAACCTGCACGGCAGCACCGGAGGCCGTGACAGGCTGCCGGCTCACGCAGAAGGAGCGGGACGAGGGGTACTTCCTCGCCTGTCAGGTAATGCTGACCCGGGATGCGGAGTTTACGATCCCGGTGGAGAGCCGGATCGATTCCCCCCAGATCCTGATTACGCTGCCGGTGGCACCCGCCGGGATCGAGCCTGCAGTCATGCGTTACCGGGTGGAAACGGCGCCATCCAACGGCCTGCCGTTTGCCTCCCGGTCGATCCGGTTTGCGGGATACTCCGGCTTACGGCCCCGCATATCCGACGAACAGTACAAAGCACTTCTCGCTGCAGAAACCCCGCAGGAAGCCACGCTCTCGACTGCCAGGTCGCCCCCGGCAGTACTTGCCATCTCTCCTGCCGGTACTGCCTCCCCGCTGTACGGCGTCGCCATCGATCTCGGAACCACGACCGTGGTCGGCTGCCTCGCCCGCCTCGACACCGGGGCGATCCTTGCCACCGCCTCAAGCCTGAACCGCCAGATCACGTATGGTGAAGAACTGCTTACCCGGATAGGGTACTCCGGTTCGCCTGCGGGTCTTGCCACGCTCCAGAGGGCCGCCGTCAGCAGTATCAATGACATCATTGAGACCCTCGCCCGGACCGCCGGCATCAGCAGGACGGAGATCCTGGATACCTGCATCGCGGGAAATACCGTGATGAACCACCTGCTCTGCGGCATTAATCCAAGGTACCTGGAGCTCGCAGACGCCCCGGTCTCACGTTCGCCGATCCAAAAAACCGCCCGGGATCTCGGGCTTGCCGTACATCCTGACGCCGGGGTGTACTGCCTTCCTAATGTCAGCAGGTTCGTGGGGGGGGATGCGATCGGGGACATGATTACGGCCGGGATGCATACGTCTGATGAGGTCTCACTCCTGGTCGATCTCGGGACAAACGGCGAGATCGTTCTTGGCACCCGGCACTGGACAGCCTCGGTCTCCTGTGCGTCCGGCCCTGCGTTCGAAGGCGCCGGCATCAGGGCCGGGATGAGGGCAATGAGAGGTGCGATCGACCATGTGCACGTGGATCCCGTGACGGGAAAGGTCTGCTGGAGCACTATCGGATCTGCCCCGCCCCGGGGCATCTGCGGCTCCGGGATCATTGATCTTGCTGTTGCCATGGTGCAGACCGGGGCACTTGATTTTGCCGGGAAACTTAATTCCCGCCACCCTCAGGTCCGCACCGGGCCGGAAGGGGCAGAATATCTGCTTGTTGTGGCCCCGGAGACCGGGACAGGGCGGGATATCGCGATTACCCAGCAGGATATTGATTACCTCATGGACTCGAAGGCCGCCGCCTGCGGGGCGATCGCAGTACTCCTGAAGAAGTACAAGTGCGCGGTCGCGGATATACGCCACCTCTATCTTGCCGGGGCATTTGGCGCTTATACCGATATCGCCAATGCCGTCAGTTTCGGCATCCTCCCCCGGTTTACAGCCGCCACCGTCCACTCCATCGGGAACGGCTCGCTCTCGGGGGCATATGCAACGCTCGTCTCGACCCGGTACCGGATGGCTGCCGGGGAGCTGGCCCGGCATATGGTTTACATCGACCTTTTAGTGGATACGGCGTTTGCTGAAGAATACGCGGCAGCCCTCTACATCCCGGGAAAACAGGAACTTTTCCCTCCCTTCTCCTGAAATACGGTGTGCCCGGTTCATGCAGGTTCGTCGTTTTTCCGTAAAAATGAGGGGCCAGCCTGCACCGGAGGCTCGGTGAACAACTCGTCCCGCACACCCTTTGCGATGCCCATGACCATGATGATCACCGGGACGATCTCAAGCCTTCCCAGCCACATCAGGACGATGAAGATCCATTTGATGGCAACCGGACTTGCCGCCGTGATAAACCCGACCGTTATGCCGGAATTGGAGAGGGCAGAGATGCACTCGAAGAGTACCTCGTCGAGGCGGAACGTGGTGATATACAGATGCAGGCAGAGAATGGTCGCGGTAAATATCGTAAAGACGTACAGAGCGATCACCAGCATGTTTTTCGAGATCTCCATTTCCGACATCTCCCGGGAGAGCATCCGACCCTCGTACCGGAATGGCACGATCACCCGGCTGCTCACGAAGAACCGCCGGAACCACCACTTCACCCCCTCGTACGCCAGCGCCAGCCGGTTGATCTTGATCCCCCCGGCCATACTGCCCATTGCACCGCCGATGAATACCATGAGCGCGATCACAGCAAGCGGTATTGCGGCCCATGCATGGATATCCGCGTTCTGGAGACCGCAGGTACACAGGCCGGAGACGGCAACAAAGACGCCCTCCCGCAGCGCGGTGAGAGGGGAAAGCCCGTTGAAGATATACAGCTCAATCGAAATGATGGCCGATCCTACGAGGGCGATCAAGAGGAGGAGCCGTATGGTCGGGTCCCGGAACAGTGCGTCCATCTTCCCCCGGTACACCAGGAAATACAGCTTGAACGGTATCGCGCCGGCGAGCATCACCGGAATAAGAAGGGCTTCGAGCAGGGGGTTGTTGTAATATGCCAGTCCCGCAGAATGCAGGGTAAATCCACCGGTCGCGATGGCGACCATGACCAGGTTGAGTGCATCCCAGAGCGGTATACCGGAAAGCATGACGAGGCCGGTAAACAGGCAGGTCAGAAAGACGTAAATTTTCCACATCTTCCAGCCGGTGGACATAAGATTCGGCATGAGGTCCTCAGGTTTTCCCTCGGACCGGAAGATCTGGAAAAGCGTCACCTGGGTCCTCCTGCGCATCGAGATCCCAAAGGCGATGATCCCGATACCGCCAATCCACTGCATGTATGTCCGCCAGAAAAGGAGGGTCATGGGTGTCTGGTCAAGCGACTGGATCATGGTAAACCCCGTGCTCGTCCATCCTGACATCGACTCGAATACACTGTTGGTGTACGACATGCCCATGCCAAAAACAAAAGGAAGCGCCCCGACAAGGGCGATCAGGAACCACGCGACCGCGACCGCGACGAGCGTTATCGAAACAGGAGGTTCGAAATCCCGGACCGGCACCCGGGTCAGAAGGTACCCTAACACCAGAAACGCTGCGGGAGCGCTTGCCATGGGCAGCAGCAGATTCCATTCCTGGAAGATCACCAGTACCGCAAAGGGGACAAGTGACACGAATCCGAGGAACCGGCAGATCCGTCCCACGTCGTGTAAAATCATTGCGAGGTGATCGAGCCGCTTCATCTGACAGAGAAGATATTTGGCGCTCCCGTATTGTTATGGGTTGTGCTGCGCAGCAATCCCGGTCTCTCCCCACAAACACCTATTTACATTAATGCCGGCAAACCATCTGATCAGCAATGAACCGCATTGACAAGGACCTCTATCCGTTCTTCATTGTACTGTTCCTTTCGATTGTGGCCCTTGTCCTGTTCTGGTCAGTCCTCGATATGGTCATTATTGCTGCATCGCTGGCGGTGATACTGCTGCCGCTCCACCACCGGCTTTTGCGGTACGCCCGACCGGCCCTCTCCGCGGTTATTATTACCTTCTGCCTTATGATTCTCCTTGCCGGGGCGGCGTATGTCACCCTGATGATTCTCCAGGCCAATACCGGGCTCCTTTCAGACCAGATATTTGGAACGATCCGTCTGTGGCTCGAAAATCCCACAATGCATCCGGGTGCATTCGGGGTTTCGATCAGCAAGGATACGCTTAATCTATGGCTTGATAAAGGAGATGCACTCTTTGTTGATTACTGGACAACAATTGCCAATAATCTCCTTCTGAACGTTTTTAAGGGATTTGTCTTTTTTACCGCGTTCTTTCTGCTTCTTCTCAAAGGAACGGCGATCAGGGACCGGATATATCAGCACCTGCCGCAGCCGGTGAAAAGATATTGGGACCAGCTCATACCAGTCACTATCGATACGCTCTATGTCATCTATATCGTTCAGATCGCTATCGCAGTCTTAACGTTCTTCATTGCTATCCCGGTCTTTTACCTGCTCGGGTACGGGAATATTCTCTTTTATTCATTCCTGGCTGCGCTCTGCGAGGCCATACCCATTCTGGGATCCTCGGTTGCGTTTATCATCATCGGTGCTTACGCTCTTGCGCTGGGAGACTTGCGCGGGGTTCTTATCCTGTTCATTCTGGGATACATTGTTGTCTCTGCATTACCGGAGATCTTCATACGCCCGGTGCTCGTGGGACGGCGGGTCAAAATCCACCCGCTTATCATGTTTGTCGGTATCATCGGGGGTATTCTTACGCTGGGGATTGCCGGCTTCGTACTTGGGCCGCTGATCATCGTGCTCCTCATGAAGAGTTACCGGATCTGGACCGATGACCGCAAGGGAGCAAAGGGGCCCACAGAGCAGGATGCTGCACGGGAAACCAGCCCGTAACCGGATGTTCTTCCCCCGGTTATTCCAAAGAGAGTGATCCTGGCAGGAAGCACTGAAGAGAAAGCAATATACCCTTTATGTTCCCACCGTTAAAGCAGGAATGTTCAGGGATTATTTTGTAATGCCCGGGATCGTCAAATCGATGGGCCTCGTGTTTGGCGATATCGGGACAAGTCCCATCTACACGTTCACCGCTATCTTTCTTCTGATCCCCCCCACCCCCCAGAACATTATGGGTATCCTGTCCCTTATTTTCTGGACGCTCACGCTCCTTGTTACAATCCAGTATACCTTCCTTGCCATGCGCCTTGGCAAGAAAGGTGAGGGCGGGACGATCGTGCTCAAGGAGATCCTGCTGCCCATGTTAAAATCCAGTAACCAGATTGCGTTTGTTTCCCTGTTATCCATTATCGGTATCTCGCTGTTTATCGGGGATGGTGTTATCACGCCGGCGATCAGCATCCTTTCCGCCGTGGAGGGCGTCCTTCTGATCCCCGGTTTTGAGAATACCGCTCAGATCATCCTGATGCTCGCTGCCGCCCTTATCGCCATCTGCCTCTTTTCCTTCCAGGCCCGGGGGACGGAAAAGGTGGCATGGGCGTTTGGCCCGGTCATGGTGATCTGGTTTTGCGTTCTTGCCCTCTCCGGCCTTATCGCTCTCAGCGGTGCGCCTCAGGTGGTGTTTGCGATAAACCCGATGTACGCGATCACCTATCTCACGCACAACGGGCTTGCGGGATTTTTGATCCTCTCTTCCGTGATCCTGTGCGCCACGGGCGGGGAGGCGCTCTATGCTGATATGGGGCACCTGGGCAGAGAGCCTATCGTGAAGGCCTGGTACCTGGTATTCATCGCACTTGCAATCAATTATTTCGGGCAGGGCGCGTTTCTGATCGCGCATCCCGGAGCCCAGAACGTTCTCTTCGATATGATCTTTGCCGAGGCAAAACTTCTCTACATCCCCTTCCTTATCCTGAGCATCGCGGCGACGGTGATCGCATCGCAGGCGATGATCTCCGGGATCTTCTCCATCGTGTACCAGAGCATCACGACCCGCGTTCTGCCGCTGTTGCGGATCGAGTATACTTCCCCTCACCTCAGGTCCCAGATCTACATCGACAGCGTGAACTGGATGCTGCTTTTTGCCGTCCTGATGGTGATCCTGGTATTCAGGAGCTCCATTAATCTCGCCCATGCGTACGGGCTTGCAGTGACCGGGACGATGACGATCACAAGCATCCTGATCATCTGGATCCTCGTCCTCCGCGGCGAAGTTCTCAAGAGCCTGATTGCGGGGTTTGTACTGCTCGTGACCGGATCGTTCCTTATCTCCAACCTCCACAAGATCCCGCAGGGGGGCTACTGGTCGCTCGTGATCGCTGCTGTCCCTCTTACCATTATCCTAATCTACGTGAACGGCCAGCGGCGCCTCGCGACTTCCTTAAAACCGGTGCCACTCGATGAGTTCATCCCGAAATTCAACGCTCTCTACAAATCCGTGAACAGGATCTCAGGTTCAGCGCTCTACTTCGCCCGGGACTTCCGGCAGATCCCGCAGTACATCCCCCGCACGATGTTCACGAACAACATCGTATACGAGGAGAATATCATCATATCGATCATCCGTACTGAGCAGCCGTTCGGGGTGACATGGGGCGTGACCCGGGAACTCACGAATGGGCTCTCCATCTTTGAGATCTACCTCGGGTACATGGAGATTGTCGATATCCCGACCATCTTAAAAGAAGCAGACATTGACGAGAAGACCATCTTTTACGGTATGGAGGATATCGTCACCAGCCACGCGGCCTGGAAGATCTTCGGTGCGATCAAGCACCTCACTCCTTCGGTTGTACAGTTCTACCGCCTTCCGTCAGACAAGATCCACGGTGTGGTTACGAGAGTGGAGATGTAGGGGCAGGGGGGCAGGTGCCCCTTTTTGCGAGGAGGCCGCCGGCACGATACGCTCATTATTCAGCCAGTTCAATAGTGTCAGCAGGCGAGGGTAGTCAAGCCAGGTCAAAGGCGCCGGATTTAGGGTCCGGTCTCGCAGGAGTTCAAGGGTTCAAATCCCTTCCCTCGCATTGCCGCATCGGGTTATAGGTATCTCGCAAAATGCCACCCGTCGTTTCTGATATCACTATCTTAAAGTAGCAGGCGCGGGGGTCGGAGATTCATCAGCCAGTTAAAAGCAAATCACGACGTGTTTTTGCTGATTTAAAGCGATAAAACAGAGCACAATCGACATTGATTGAAAAAGGGTTCTGCATAGTACAAGCCAAAATACATTAAATCCATATATATGGTTAATTAATATCCAGTCATGGCAACCACGGCCTATATGATTAAAAAGCTGGGTGTGATGAGCGTTGCGAAGTTCTGCGCGATTCTTGGTCTCATCTGGGGAATCGTTATGGGAATTGTAGTGGCAATAGGCATGCAGAGA
>Ga0326728_10005638_pt1 | contig 34768 bp, 22 predicted proteins | sample MB3enrmetagenome_FD_207602 | JGI IMG/M metagenome (GOLD analysis project Ga0326728, IMG submission 207602) | Lab enriched peat soil microbial communities from McLean, Ithaca, NY, United States - MB31MN | ecosystem: Environmental > Terrestrial > Soil > Wetlands > Peat | place: USA: New York...
ACGGCGCGGTGTGGGGCGTGAACAGTGCGAATCAAATCTACCAATTCGTTCAACCCACTCAACCCACGCAATCCTTCCACCAGGTTACGGGCTCTCTTGCTCAAATTTCCGCAGGCCTGGAGGGAGAAGTCTGGGGGATTGACGCTACGCAACAAATCTGGCGCTATGACCCTCAGCGCCAGAGCCTTGAGCTGATCCCGGGCACACTCAGTCTGATCCGGGTGGGCTTTGGCGGGAACGTCTGGGGGCTTAACGCCGCCGGGCAAATCTTGCAGTTCAATCCCTCGACCCAAACCTGGAATCAGATTCCGGGTTCGCTGGCCCAGCTTGAGGTCGGCGCGGACGGTTCGGTATGGGGGATCGACAGTGCGGAGCAGATCTGGCGTTTCAACCCCTCCACCCAAGCTTTCGAGCAGATTCCGGGTACGCTGGCGCAGCTTGCGGTGGGCGCAGACGGCACGGTGTGGGGGATCAACAGTGTAGGTCTAATCTATCGTTTCAATCCCGCGACCCAAGGCTGGGTGCAAATTCCGGGCGGCTTGGCGCAGATTGCCGTGGGTTCGGCCAACAATGTGTGGGGGCTCAACGCCGCCGGGCAAATCTGGCGTTACGATTCCCAGCTCCAGAAGTGGGATTCTATTCCGGGTGCTCTGACGAGCATTGCGGTGGCCTTTGACGGCACGGTGTGGGGCCTTAACAGTGCGAACCAGATCTGGCGCTTTAATGCTCAGACGCAGAGTTGGAATTCAATTCCAGGGGCGCTGTCGCAAGTCAGCGTGGGGGCCGACGCCGTCGTCTGGGGAGTCAATGCCGGCGGCCAGATCTACGAGTATTGGTAAATGCCTGGGGTCTCATAAGACGCCGGCGGGTGGCGCATCAGACGTGCCGTCCTTAGGTATGTCTGCGCTTCGCCGCGACTCCCCGTGCTGGGGCACTAACCGAGAGGCGCATATATCCTGACAGAAAGCGTCGGGGCGTATGCGCCCCCCGCCGATGTATGCGCCACCCGGCGTCAGGCTCGCCACGATATTATCGCGCCCGACTCACGTCTCCTTTTGCCCAACCAGACCCTTTTCATCGCCCAACTAGTTCCTTCGTACCATAGACGTTCTTTTTCCCGGAACGTACATTCGTTGTTGTTATCTTTGGGGTTTACTCAAGGAGGCCACTCATGCTCCCACGTTTCGGCTTATCCGAGCAGCAAGCTGCGACCATGCGTCTCCTCGTTGGCCGCGGGTTTGTTGCCCTTTCATTCCTTGCTCTCGCGGTGCTTTGTTTTTCTCCCGGAATGCAAGCCGCACAGCGTATTCGCTCTGACCCGCAGCCTTCCGGCGGGCTGATTACGCTTCGGGGCAACACGCGTCCCGAAGCCAATGCAGCCAACGATCGGGGCCCGGTCGCCGACGACTCCGCCATGGAGCACATGATGCTCCTCTTGCATCGGACCCCCGAGCAGGAGCAAGCTCTCGAGAAACTCATCAATGACCTGCACGACCAGGCGTCGCCGATCTTTCACCACTGGATCACGGCGGAGGAGTTCGGCCGAACCTATGGCGCGGCGCCGGCTGACATTTCGCGGGTGACGGATTGGCTCGAGTCGCAGGGGTTTCAAGTCAACCTTGTCTATCCCAATCGGATCTTGATTGACTTCTCAGGATCAGCCGGCCAGGTCCACCAGGCCTTCCACACGGAGATGCATCATTTGATGGTCAACGGCCAAGCGCATATTGCCAATATGAGTGATCCGCAGATCCCCGAGGCGTTGGGCTCAATCATCAAGGGGATCATCTCCCTGAACGACTTCCGGCCTCGGCCTATGCTGAGGCCACGCGCTAATTACAACGCCGGGTGGGGCTCCCAGTTGGTTGTGCCGGCGGACCTGGCGAAGATCTACAACTTCAACCCGCTCTTTGCGGCAGGGATTTCGGGTCAGGGCCAGACCATCGTGCTGATCGAAGATACCGATCTCTATACCACCGCGGATTGGAATACTTTCCGCTCCGTCATGGGCCTGGCCTCAGCGTACCCTCTTGGCTCCCTGACCCAGGTTCACCCGCCCAGCAGTCCCAAAAATAACTGCACTGATCCCGGCGCTAACGGAGACGACGCTGAGGCAGCCCTCGATGTGGAATGGGCGAGCGCAGGGGCTCCAAGTGCAACGAGCGAGTTGGCGTCCTGCTCGGACACCATGACCTTTGGGGGCTTCATTGCTTTGCAGAACCTCCTGAACGCCAGTGCCACGCCGCCAGCCATTGTCAGCATCAGCTACGGTGAGTCGGAGTCTTACTTGGGCGCATCGACCAACGCGTACATTAGCTCTTTGTATCAACAGGCTGCAGCCGAGGGGGTCTCCGTATTCGTCTCCGCGGGTGACTGGGGAGCGGAACTCTCGGGTGCCTCAAACGGAATTACCGCCAGTGGGTTCACTTCCACACCCTACAACGTGTCGGTGGGCGGCACCGACTTTGCCGATACTTACCAAGGCCTCAAAGGTACGTACTGGAGCTCCACGAACTCCGCCAACTTCGGGTCAGCCCTTTCGTATGTGCCGGAAATACCCTGGAACGACTCCTGCGCCAGCGTGTTGATCGCCGACTACGCAGGAATCCTGCCCACCTATGGCTCCGATGGACTGTGCAATAGCGACCAATTCATCGACAACATCGCGGGCAGCGGCGGCCCCAGCGGTTGCGCTACGGGCGCGCCGGATACGCCGGGCGCCGTGAGCGGTAGCTGCGCCGGATACCCCAAACCTTCCTGGCAGGCCGGGCTGCTCGGCAATCCCAACGACGGCGTGCGGGACGTCCCCGACGTTTCGCTCTTCGCCGCTAATGGTGTCTGGGACCACTATTACGTGGCCTGCTATTCTGACCCGAACTACGGGGGACCGAGTTGCAGCGGACCTCCGTCCACTTGGGCCGGCTTTGGCGGAACATCGGTTTCATCGCCCATTATGGCGGCCATGCAGGCGCTCGTCAATCAGGGGTCCGGGAGCCGGTGGGGCAACCCGAATCCCGCCTATTACGCCTTGGCGCGTTCAGAGTATGGCTCCGGCGGCAGCCCCTCCTGCGTTTCCTCTCTGGGCGCCAACGTAGGCTCTACCTGCGTCTTTTACGACGTCACCCAGATTCCTCTCCTCTACACAGGAACGGGCACGGGCGGGGATAATGACGTGCTTTGCTCCGGGCTGAATTGCTACGCGCCCTCGGGCTTCTACGGAGTACTTTCCACCGCTCCCCAGACCCTAACCTCCGCCTACGTCACCTTCCTGGGAGGCAGCTACACCAGCGCGCCTTCCTGCACGATCACTGGGGGAGGCGGATCCGGGGCCACCTGTAGCGCCAGCATCACCGGCGTGGTCTCCTCACTTCAGATTACGAATGGGGGTTCAGGTTTCTCTCCCTATGGAGAGCCCGTCTGTACCCTGACGGGCGGCGGAGGAACCGGTGCGACCTGCGCGGCGTACGTGGGAGATGACGACAAGGTCGACTGGGTGTCCCTCACCAGCTTTGGGAGCGGTTACACCTCCGCCCCCACCTGCACCATCAACAGAGATGACGGGGGCGGCGCTACGTGCACCGCCACCGTGACGCAGGGAATCGCCGTCAGCCTGACCGCCCCCGGCAGCGGCTACACCAGCCTGCCCGCGTGCGTCCTTAGCGGGGGCGGAGGGAGGGGCGGAACGTGCGCTGCCCTGGCGACAAATACCAGTGACGCCTATCAACCGGCGTTCGGCGCCACCCCCGGGTGGGATTTCACCACGGGGATTGGCACAGTCAATGCCGCGAACCTAGTGGCAAGCTTCGTTTCCAGTACAGCGACCTTGTCTTCGACCAGCCTCACGTTTCCCCCCCAGGTCCTCAACACCAGCAGCGCGGCCCAGAGCGTGACAGTTACTAACACCGGCACAGGGAACCTCATCATCTTGGCGGTCACCATCAGCGGGAAGAACGCGAGCGACTTTGCCAAGAGCGCCGACACTTGCACGGGCGCCACGGTGGTCCCCAATGGCGCCTGCACGGTCAGCGTGACGTTCACGCCGTCCTCAGCGAGTACTGAGAGCGCCTCACTGAGTTTTTCCGACATCGCCCCCAACAACCCGCAGACGGTCAGCTTGACCGGGAATGGAAGCAGCCCAGCTTCGGGGTGGCAACTAGAGCCCGGCTCGTTCTCCCAGGTTTCGGTGGGGTCGGACGGTACGGTATGGGGCATCAACGGCGCCGGACAGGTCGATATGTTCAATCCTCAAACCCAAACCTGGCAGCAGGCCCCGGGCTTGTTTTCCCAAATCGCAGTGGGCGCGAGCGGCTTCGTCTGGGCCTTGAATGCCGCCGGCCAGATTTATCGCTACGATCCCACACTCCAGAGCTGGGATCAGATCCCTGGCGCCCTCTCCCAAATTGCGGTGGGCTCGGATGGCGATGTCTGGGGGATAGGTTCCAGCGCTCAGGTCTACCACTTTAACTCCGCCACTCAGAACTTGGTCCAGATTCCCGGGACGCTGGCCCAGATTGCGGTGGGCTACGACGGCGCCATCTGGGGAACCAACGCCGCCCAGCAGGTTTACCGCTTCAATCCCGGAACCCAGAGCTGGCAGCAAATACCAGGTGCGCTGAAGCGGGTTGCGGTGGGGGCGGATGGCGACGTGTGGGGGATCAACAACGCCGGCCAAACCTATCACTTTAATTCGCTGAGCCAGCGCTGGGACAACGCACCCGGCAGCCTGGCTCAGATTGCGGTGGGCTCGGCGAGCAATGTTTGGGGGATTGATGCGGCCGGCGCCATCTGGCGATTCAACGCCCAGGCGCAAGCCTGGAATCAGATTCCGGGACAACTCACGCAGATTGGAGTGGGGGCCAACGGCGCGGTGTGGGGCCTGAACAGTGCCAATCAAATCTACCAATTCGTCGAACCCACTCAACCCACGCAAACCCTCCACCAAGTTGGGGGTGTTTTTGCTGAAATTGCCACAGGCCTGGACGGAGAAGTCTGGGGAATTGACGCTGCGCAACAAACCTGGCGCTATGACGCTCAGCGGCAGAGCTGGGAGCAAATCCCGATCACCCTCAGTGAAATCCGGGTGGGCTTTGGCGGGAACGTCTGGGGGCTTAACGCTGCTGGGCAAGTCTGGCAGTTCAACCCCTCGACCCAAAGCTGGAATCAGATTCTGGGTTCGCTGGCGCAGCTTGAGGTCGGCGCGGACGGTTCGGTATGGGGGATCGACAGCGCGGGTCGAATCTGGCGTTTCAATCCCTCCACCCAAGGCTTCGCACAAATTCCGGGTACGTTGGCGCAGCTTGCAGTGGGCGCGGACGGCACGGTGTGGGGGATCAACAGTGCGGATCAAGTCTGGCATTTCAATCCCTCCACCCAAGGCTGGCAGCAAATGCCGGGAGGCTTGGCCCAGATTGCCGTGGGTTCGGCCAACAATGTGTGGGGACTTGGTGCCGCCGGGCAAATCTGGCGTTACGATCCCCAGCTCCAGAAGTGGGATTCTATTCCGGGTGCTCTGACGAGCATTGCGGTGGCCTTTGACGGCACGGTGTGGGGCCTGAACAGCGCGAACCAAATCTGGCGCTTTAATGCTCAGACGCAGAGTTGGAATTCAATTCCAGCGGCGCTGTCGCAGGTCAGCGTTGGGGCCGACGCCGTCGTCTGGGGTCTCAGTGCCAGCGGCCAGGCCTACGAGTATTGGTAAATGCCCGTGGTCTCTCAAGGCGCCGGATACGATGAAACGAGTCGGGTCGGGCACGGCGCTCGGCAAGTTTCAACTGCCAGCGCTTTCAGCGGCAGCGTGGTTCTCGCCGCCTTTGACGCAATAGAGGTTGGCAAACCAGCCCGGCGGCTTGTCTCGGGCATCGTGAAGGAATGCCTTGGTAGCCTTGCTGACTGAGCCAGAGTCCTCGTCGATAACCTTGACGTCAAAACCCAGGCCCTCCAGCTTCGCCAGGAGAGTCTCAGGTTCGAAGCCCGCTTGGCTTAGGCTCGATGGGTTCATCTCGACAAACAGGGTGAGCGCCTTGCTTCTGGCGACAGTCTGCCTCATGCCTTCCAGGGCATACGGCTCGCTCCCCTCGATGTCCATTTTAATCACGTCCACGCTCTCCCCGTTCAGGAACGCATCCACCGTGATGCAGTCCACCTTAATCGTTGATAGGACGGGAACGTGGGGAGGAGGGAATAGACTGTGCACGCCCGGGCATTCAGCCAGTGAAAAGGTGACGACCTGAGACTTGTCGCCGACCGCTTTGGGGATAGCTACGGTATTGCTGCACTTGTTCAAGCGGATGTTCCGCTTCAGGATTTTAAAATTGTCGGGGCCGGGCTCAAAGGCAAATACCTTGCCTTGTGGACCAGCCTGCCGTGCGGCAATTAAGGAAAAGGATCCAATGTTTGCGCCAATGTCCAGAACGGTGGCCCCCGGTCGTATGGCTGCTTTGAAAAGCCGAACCGTATAGGGCTCGAAGGGCTCGAGGAAGTACACACGACTGAAATGCTGCGAATTGTAAATATAGAGCGGGATTCCATCCACTTCCGCCAGGAGGAGGCCTTCGCGCCCAAGCAGGCGAGGCAAAAGAAGTCGGCCCTTGTGCCGGAGCTGGCGGACGAGGGGAAGCTTATCCAGGCCTGCCGTGGTAACCAAGGCGTTCAGCCTATGCATAAACTTCAGGGCACGGGACTTCCACATGTTCTCCGGGATTTCCTTTCGGGATTCGGGAGCAAACGTTAGCATACGCCTGACCGCCTCTGAGTGCAATGCCCAGTCGGCTTTCAGTTTGAACGGACCCTCACCGCCGTCGAACCCGTCACCGTCCCTCCCCCAAAAGCCCAGCCAAAGGGATCTCAACACGCTTATCCGGCTTTATAACACTCCAGGGGCTCTGACACGCTTGAACGGGTCGCCGTGATTCCGCCGCGGCGGACTCACGATGATATGTCATTCTGAGCGAAGCGAAGAATCTGCTTTTGGTTGCGGCTAAGCCGCGCTGTACATCTATTCAAGGAGGATTCCTTCAGGCCTGGCGCACCTCAATGAGGGAATGGCCGTAACTTGGGACCGCAACCTCGAGGATATAACGGTCCTCTGCGCGCTGGGCCATCGCTCCCTTGATCTGGTATGATCCCGTCGCCGCAAGTCCCAATTTGCCAGGGTGGAGCTCGATGCGGCGATTCACCGCGTGGTCTTCCAAGTTGAAACAGTTGATGACCGCCGCCGGGTCGGTGGGATGGACGTGGACGTGGACCATTTCATCGAGTCCGTAAAATGTTCCCGCCTTGAAGAAGGTTTCGAGCCGCCGGTATGTGGCCATGGCTTCCTTCTGCGCCTTCCGCACGCGAGGGTCGGGGTGCGTTCCTCCAATGCCAAGATGACGGCAGGTCGAGGCATTCCACCAGAACATCAAACATTGGGCATTGTCTTTTCGCAGGTCGATATGAAGGTAGAGGGGCAGGGAATAGGCCAGGTTGTAATAGTACAGAGCGATGCTATGTCCGCCCACCAAGTCCGTCATTGGATCCCACATCAACTCGAACGCCCAAACCGAGTCAAATCCCGCGGAGTTGACGCCCTCCTCCGCGCGGCCACCCCGGCCCTGGCCGTAGTACGTCGGAACGTAACGGAGGCGGGTGCCGCCCAACATTTGATCGTGCATTTCGATGAGGACATCGGGGTAGCGGGCGTGGATCTGTCGCGCCAACCGGTTAGTGGCTTCGACGTGCTCCTCGCGTCCCGAGGGAACGCGGTGGCCGTGCTCGGGATCCCAGCACTCTCCGTTGTGCATCGTGCCGTCGAACATGAAGAATCGGACGCCGCCCCGCGCCAGGGCTTCGAGACGCGACCGAGTCTCTTCAACGTACTGCACCGAGGCGCCGCACAACGACATCTCGACGCGGCTGCCATCGCGATTCATGCGGTCCATGCTTCGCGCATAAGAGGAGGGATCACACCAGCCTGAGAGAGGAGTATGGAGCGACAGGCTCAGGCCGTAGTCCCGGCGGAGCAGGGCAGTGAAATCTTTCAATTCGCCCAGCCGCGATTGGTCCCATATCTTGGAGGCAAAACGCGTATCCCAACCGGGATCGAGGTAAAGAGCCTCGCACCCCATATCGCGTGCTTTGGCCGCTTCTTCCTTCATGTCTGCCAGGGTGTAGTACTTCTTTCGATTCTCGGGTAAATCCATCCCGCCGCCGGGAAGCCACCAGAGCTTGTTGTCGTAGAGTTCGTTCCAATGCACGGGCGGGTTAAATCCCTTTGGGCAACCGTGCCCGCGGGTTTCCATCTCCGCGCGAAATCTGTAGAAGCCTTCGTCGATTCCACCTTCGTAAGCTGTGATTCTTGTGATTCCAAAGCGGTGCGACTGCTGGGGTGCCAGCCAGGTGCCGTGTTCCGGATCGCCTTGAAAAATGCCAAACCCTCCCCAGCGAAAACCCGCGCGCCCGTCCTTTACGCGAGTGGGGTCAAGCAATGCCCATTCCATGCCCTGCTGGCTGTACTTGGTGAGCAGGAAACCTCGACGCCCATCGGTGAGAATCCAACCCTCGGAGGCGTAGAGGGGGTAGAGCGTTTGTATGATTCCAGACGCATACACCGTCGTCAAAACAACATTCCCCATTCGCTCGATCGGATTGTCCGCCCGCAGATGGGAACTCCGCGGTTCGCTGAGCACCTGAAGGAGTGTGTAATCGGCGTATTGAGTGCGGTTGCCGTTGGGTTCGCGGCGATAGGGCACGGCGGTGACCTTGAAGTCCCGCAGAGGGCCGGTCACCGCCCCGGCCTCGAGTGTCATAGGGAGAACGAAGCCGCAGCGGGCGTAAGGCAAGGCCAGGACAGCTGAGCCACGGTTCGAAATGGTGATTTGCTCTTCCACCCACGGTTCCTCAGCCGGGACTCTGAATTGATGCTGGAGTTCGATTCCTCCGGGGATCTCCCCCGTCAGTCTTGCAGTTTTTGTCTTCCCGTCCTGGCTTACCTGGGCTTCACCGAAAGAAGGAGTACCGATGGAATAGCTGTAGTCGCCTTCCGCGAGGACAAGGCCGGAGGGTGTATGAATCACCTCAGCCCTCAAACTCGCACCCGGCTTGAGGCTGAGTTGCCACTGAGCATTTCCCATCGTGACCAGGGAACGCTGCGATGCCCCTTCGTCGAGCGAGTCACCTCGAGGCTGGGCGGCTCCCATATCCAGCGATAGGGCACTCGCCGAAAACGCCGCTGCGGTTTTCAGGAACGTCTTTCGAGTCATCCGGGGGAGCGAATCTTTTCTCATATTAAATCCTTTGTGCGCGCCATCGTATCATAACTCCGAGGGGGTATACTGTTATGGGAGATTGGGGTAGGAGGTTGAAGGCTATGAACGCCAAAAGAGAAATCCCTGGTATTCTGTGCGTTTCGGTTTGCCTGGTGGTGCTCTGGACTTGTGCTTTGGCGCTGGGTCAGCAGGCGCCGGCTGCGACGCCCAACCAACTGGTTAAGGGAAAGTTGATTTACGTTGCCCCCATGAGCGATGGTCTCGACCAGTGGCTGATCGACTTCCTGCGCCGCTGGGGCAAATACAAAGTTACAAGCAATCCGGAAGGAGTGGACCTGGTGATTCAGGCCGAAAATCCAGACAAGGAGCTCCGGCTTCAGACGCGAGGGGGCACCGCCGAGCCGCGCGGCGCGGGCGAGCCGCCATTGCCTTTCCCCAGGCGAAAGCACGGCGACCTTCCGGCAATCTCGATCAGCGTAGTTGATTGGGTAACAGGCCAAGCTCTCTGGGAGGCTGACGTCATGAACCGTAACCCGAAGAAAGACGCAGCTGCCCCTCCTCCGGGCCCGCAGACGCAGATCTTCGCCCGCGACATGACCTCCGACCAGCTTGCCCAGAAGGTTGTAGCCATGCTGAGAAAATACGAGGAGGGATTGGAGAAACCCCCGGCGGGAAAGAATTAGCAAATTGTTGAGGATGGATTGATGAGAATTGCCATTACCGGTGCGGCGGGGTTGTTCGGGCATGCTTTGCTGGCGGCTTTCTCCTCCCGGCACACCGTCTTCCCGCTGACGCGAGCGGAAGCCGATATCACCGACGCCGAAGCGGTGCGCGCGGCGCTGGAACGAATCCGGCCGGAGGTGGTGGTTCACCCCGCCGGTATTCCTGATTTGGATATCGCCGATGCGGACCCGGCGCTAGCTCAACGAGTGAACGTCGAGGGAACCCGGCACGTGGTGGAGTCGGCACGCGCGGTTCGAGCCGAGGTCGTCTACATTTCCACGGATGCCGTCTTCGATGGACGGAATACGAGGCCTTATATCGAGTCTGACCCGCCCTGTCCGATCACGGTTTACGGACGGACTAAACTCGCTGGAGAAACCATCGTCCAAACCCTGCCGCAGCATTGGATCTTCAGGGTCCCCGTGCTGTTTGGGCCGGGGAAGACGAATTTCATTGAAAAAGGCTTGCACAAGATCAAAGCCGGAGAACCGTACGTGGTGGCGAGCGACCAGGAGGGTTGTGCAACCTACACGCTCGATGCTGCTTACAAGATCATGGAAGTCGTCGAGGCGCGCCGCTACGGCCTCTACCACCTTGCGAATCAGGGAACGTGCACGCGCTACGAACTCGCCCGGCGCGCCGCCGAGTTGGCCGGACTTGACCCCGGCAAAGTAGTCGGCGTCCCTGCCGATCAGATGGGGCGCCGAGCACCCCGGCTGAAATACGCGGCGATGGAAATGGCCGCGCTCAGGGCAGCGGGATTCTCACTGCCCCGGCCTTGGCAAGAGGCGCTTGCGGAGTACATTCGCACACTAGCCCGGAATTGAATCAACAGACGAACGAGTTGGGGGTGACCGTCGGGAGGTTGAACCGGGAGAGGATGGCGCGAAGCCTAAGAGGGAGCGGAGTCGCTCCCAAAGTTCTTGCATCACCCGATGCCGCGGGATGTGGGGCCAACAGTTCTTTTTTATCATCTCCAGGGTTTGGGGGTCTGCCACTTCGCCGGTGATGACCAAAACCCTTCCTACCAGACTGGGGCGAAGCTCCTTAATGGCCGAGACCATTTCCCTGGGGGGCATCTCAGAGCAGCGGAGATCCAGAAGGACCGCGTCAAAGCTCTGCTTCTCAATCATGGCCAGCGCCTGGTGGCCATTGTGGGCAATGTTGCCTTCGCATCCCAGTCCCGCCAGCAGAACGTAGAGGACATTGCGGATGGAGGGTTCGTCCTCGATGATGAGAACATTGCGAAGCTGGGGGCCGGAGTTCAAAGCATCCTCGATGAGGCGGGGCAAAAGCAGCCGGGATTAGTGGGTCAAAACTCTCCCGGGGCCTGTTACCAATCCGCCCAGTCAGGGAATATTAACGCATTTAGAAACCCTAAAGTCAAGAGTTATAAAGGTCGTGTCAGAGTTCCGAGGAGGGTAATGAGAATTCCAGATCGTGGCCGGGGAGGATTCGGGCCTGCATGGCAAGGATAAGCGCGCGGTCCTGTTGGAATTGTTTCCGGCGGTGGGGAATCATGGTCAGAACCTTTTCATCGTGCCTGCGGCTGAGCAGAGCGTCGCCGGCGATCACCGTGCGCTTCTTCTCCCCGTGGACAATGATGGAAGCGTGCCCGGGAACGTGACCGGAGGTGAGAAGGCACTCCAGGTTATCCGGCAGGGCATGCATTTCAATCCAACGGAACTGGGAAGGGCTGCCCAATCGTTTGGGATTCCACCAGCGCAGCGCTAGTTTGCGGAGTTTGCCCATCATTCTCTTTGCATGCTCGTAGTCGTACGTTTCAGGATAGTATTTCAAAATGAGAGTTTCCCAATTCTGCTGATCGAGGAGAGCGGAATAGACCGCTCGGCACCAATCATGGGATTCCTGGGAGCCGAAGATTTCGCTGCCTGGGAATAGCGCGTTGTTCGACACATGGTCAATATGGAAATGGGAGTTGATGACTGTGTGGATGTCGGCGGGGGTCAGATTACGGACTCTTAGGGCTTTGACGATCGCGTGCGCCTCATGCGGCATTCCTGTGTCCGCTATGATGTGGTGCCGCTTGCTGGAAAGCAGCACGCAGGTCGCGCCATGCCAGCTCCCCGGCAACAGGACATCCACTTTCCACTCGCCGTTCTGCATGCGACTCCTTCAGCAAAGGGTTCATTCTAACAGGAATAACATTATGGCGCACAAAATTAGGGAGCTTCTTCCTCCACAATCCAACGTCTTAAGCGGAGAATGTCTGCGGCGCGCGCCACGCCGATGGGTGGCGCCATTCCATCCTTTCCATCGTGATCGACCACGACCACATTTTCGACGTTGTGGAGGATCATCTCCCGCGTAACTTCATCCACCGTCTGACCGGGGCGAGCCACGACGTAATCTTGGCGAGCGATGTCTCGGACTTTCAAGTCGAAATCAACGCCCTTCAACAAATCGTGAGCCTCTATAATACCAACCAGACGGCTGTTTTCCCCGACCACGGGAATCAACCCAGTCGCCTCCGGGGTTACTTCTCGGATTACTGCCCTTACTTCGTCATCTGGGCCGACCGTGGTGAAATTCTTCCGCATCACCTGCTCAACCCGGGCACGCATCAGGACCGGCACAGAGTAGTCCTGCCGAACGATCAGACCTCGCTTGATCAGCTTGCCCGTCATGATGGATTCGGCGCTGAAGAGCCGGACAAACCCGTCGGATACGACGCAGCAAGTCACCAGGGGAAGAAGCGCATTGGGATTCCGGCTAAGTTCGAAAAGGAACACAATGGAGGTAAACGGTGCACGAGCGATTCCGCCAAAAACCGCGGCCATGGCTACCAATGCGTATAAGGCCGGATCGCTCACGAAATTGGGAAAAAAGTGATGCCAAGTCTGCGCGTAGACAGCTCCAATCCCTCCACCCACGATCAGAGAGGGAGCAAAAACGCCTCCGGTGGTTCCCGATCCGAGTGAGATTACGAGGGCCCAGAATTTCGCCAAGGAAACGCCTAGAAGCGTCCCGGTGGACAACCGGTCGTTCAGCATGTCGCGGATGGTGTCGTACCCTGTGCCGAAGACCTGGGGATAGAAATACCCAATGACTCCGAGCAGAAGAGCGCCGAAAGCCGGCGCCCAGATCAAGCGCGGCCTTAACGGGAAGTGGTTATCGAATAGATTCTCCAGCCAGAACAGTACCCGGATCATGGCAATGGCAATAAGGCCCATGATCAGCCCCATCAGAGCGAAGAGCCAAAGTTCCTGCATACTTTTCAAGGAGAAGGCCGGCGTGGGAAAAAGTGGAGCCCAACCCCTGAAATGAACGGCGACGGCCGTGGCCACCACGGAAGAGATGGCGACTGGGATGAAAGACCGCGCGCGAAATTCAAAGAGCAACAACTCAATGGCTACCAAGATGCCCGCAAAAGGCGCCACGAAGGTCGCGGCCATGCCCGCGGCTGCGCCTGCCGCCAGCAGTACCCGGCGCTGGTAGGGCGTTAACTTCGCCACCTGGGCGAAAATAGAGCCGAAGGCCGCTCCGGTTTGAATGATGGGACCTTCCGCTCCGAAAGGCCCGCCAGTCCCAATGGCAAAGGCTGTGGCCAGAGGCTTCAAAATCGCCACCCGCATCCGAACAAGGCTCTTCCCGACAAGCACGGCTTCCATGGCTTCGGGGATCCCATGCCCCTTCAGCGTGGGTTCCCAGAAGTAGACCATGAGGCCTACCAGCAGGCCGCCGATTGGAGGTATGAGGATGACCCACGCGCCCAGATGGTTGTGAACCGGGTAAGTGATGGCAAACGACCACTTCCCATAGAAGAATAGATTGGTAAAAAGATAGATGAGCTCGAGCAACCCTTGAGCCACCAGGCCACCGATGAATCCCACCACCATCGCAAGCGCAGAGGTCATCACCACCGCCGGTTCCAGGGCCTTCCCAAATTCCTTAAACCACCCCCTGCGAGACGTGTGCTGGGACTTTGCTTCAACCATGAGTGGTACTCACGCTCCTTCGTCCGGTTCGATAAAGTGGGGCCGGGCTTTGAGGGCCTTGCCAAGGTCAAGCTGCATGCGCTCGAGCTCTCCCAGGTGGAGCTGGGCGAGGCTGTTCAAGGTCGTGGTTCCCTGCCGGGTAAGCCGCACGCGCACGTAGCGGCGGTCGCGCCCGCGTTGGTCCTTGCGCACCAGGCCCTTGCGGCAAGCCCTCTGCACAAGTCCCACTACTGCGTTGTGGCGTTCCTGTAAAAACTCCGCCAACTCGCTGATAGTTGCCCAGCCGCGGCCGGTATATCCCGCGATGCCCAGGAGCAGGAGATATTGCTGAGGGGTCAGGCCGTGCTCGTGGGTGGCCTTTTCGCTAAAGCGAAGAAAGCGCCGAAGACTGTAGCGGAACCAGGCAAGCCGGCGGAGTACGAGGGAAATCTCAGAGGTTTGCTGGGGCGGCGAGGCACGGCGCATCATATTCACAAATTATATCACAATGTGACTTAGATTATTGCAACCCGTTCTCCGGACTTCCGTCTCGGCGGGTTTTCATGCTTTGCGCTTCTTCTACTTCTGGGCCTTCTTTGCTTTAGCGACCGCAGCCAGCCTTATGACGGCCGCGGCCGCCGTATAGCGTACAATGTCATTCTTGTCGGACATCGCCGTCTGGATCGCTTGAAGAAGGGATGGGTCGCCGCGTTTTGCAATCGCCTCCAGCGCCGCTCCTCGGACCTGCCATCTCTTATCAGAAACGGCCTGAACTAACGCTCGGCTCGTCTGGGGGTCAGGGTCGTCCGCGAGGACCTTGGCTGCGGCTGCCTTTAAGGAGGCTGAAGATACTTCTTCCTTTCTTAAGTACTCAAAGGCTGAGAGCCCGTACCCCGCATACGGTGCGAATCCAATCCCTTCCTCAAAACAGTATTCGGCCACTTTCTTTGGTTCCCTTAGCAGGTCCATTCCCTGGCTTATTAACCCCTCTCCACTCTTACGCTCACCCTTGAGCACCGCATAGTAGACTTCATAACCAGCATTGTCCTTGAAAAGAATGAGAGAATGAGCGGCGGCCATAACCACCGAGGATTCCTTATCCGACAGTGCTTTTCTTAGCTTGGGCACGGATGTCCCCAGACGTATTGCGCCCAGCGCCCGAGCGGCTGCGGCGCGCACCTCGAACCTGTCGTCTCCCAGGGCCTTTTCCGCGATTGTCGCTGCCCCGGGATCGTGAAGGAGCAAGCCCAGCGCACCTATGGCTTTCGCACGCTCGTCACTGCCCTTTTCGGCGGCCCCGCTCCGCAGAATCTGCCAGGCCTTTTGCTGGGGCGTCTGAGCCGGCGAAAGTGCGCTGCCGGCCAGCAGTGCTACGGCCGGCAGAAGTGATTTCCAGTTCCGTAATCTCATATGTTCGCCTCACGATTTCTGGTCGCCTTTTGGTTCACATGTCCTGCGATCCCACACGTCTGTGACGCCCGACTCGGAGGACTCCGGGTTGCACAGTCGGCAGCGCCCTTTTGGCTACCATTTAGGGTAGCGCTTATGAAACCAAAAAGCCCCCGAGTTTCAAGCATCTTTGGGAAAACTTGGGTAGTGTCCTAATATGGGATGTAGGGCCGGGGCTTGCCCCGGCCAGGCCGTCCCAAGGGGCGGCCCTACAGTCAAATTAGGACATCACCAAAACTTGAATGTGATTGCCTTGAATACAAGAAAGTGGTCTTATGGATTTCTCATTCTTAGCTGGTGAGCTGCAAAGGAGGTGTTTTCGCAAGTGAGCGAGCCTGGTCTCAAGAGTGAAGGTGGTTGGCCGTCCGGGAAGCTGCGGCTGACGCTGCTGATCGGTTTCGGCGGGTTATTGGCCCTGATGGTCATCGCGGGCCTCGGTGCCCTTCGTCTCGCACGCCAGCTCCACGCGCAGCAAGAGGAGATCCGCCAAACCTTTCTGGCCCATAGCCAGCCGCTGTTGGTCCTATCATCGTCAATCTACGTTTACAACGACCGGATACAGGAATACCTCATGAGCCAGGACTCGCAAGCCGACGGACTCACGGCGGGGGAGTTTACTCGGCTCACGGCAGAGATTAATGCAACGCTAAAAAAGTACCCCGAAAATTGCCAGCCTGAAGAGCGAGCGTTGCTGGAGAGCCTCCAACAGTTGTTCAGCGAGCAACAGGGGATGTTGAATCCGGTCTTGTCGTGGAGTCGAGAAAAGCGCCACCGGCAGGCTTGGCATTTCTTGAACCAACAGGTCCTTCCGCAACGCTCGCGTATCCTCGAAACATCGGAAAGGATCGCAAACTGGAACAGTCAACAACTTGGCGCGTCTGACCGCGAGATGTTCCGGAGTTTTGCCAGCTTGCAAGCAAGGCAAACAAGATTGCTCGCCACAGCTCTTATCGCGGGACTTATGCTGTCTCTCGCCAGCGCCTTTTACCTTCTTCGTTTGGAACAGGAGGGGCGGCGGCGGTATCAGGAACTTGCCCGGAGTCGCCGCGAGCTGGAGGAATTGTCCGCGCGCCTCGTCGATGCCCAGGAAACAGAGCGGCGCTCGATCTCCCGTGAACTTCATGATGAGGTCGGGCAGTCCCTGGGGGCTCTATTGGTGGAGGCCGGAAGATTAGCGGCGGCGGTCCCTGCTGGCAACACACAGATCAAGGACCATGTCGACAAAATCAAATCGGTCGCAGAGACTACGGTCCAAACCGTGCGCAATATAGCGCTGCTTCTGCGGCCTTCCATGCTGGATGATCTCGGCTTGATCGCCGCGCTGGAGTGGCAGGGCCGGGAGGTCTCGCGCCGCAGTGAAATGGAAGTGGAGGTTCAATCCGAAGGCGTTTCGGAAAAGATCCCGGACGAATACCGAATCTGCATCTACCGATTGGTTCAGGAAGCGCTCAACAACGCCGCGCGTCACAGCTCGGCCAAGAATGCCAGAGTCACCGTGGAACAAACGGCTGACAAAATTCTGGTGCGGGTCTTTGATGACGGTCGCGGCTTCGATCCGCAAAGGGTTCGCGGCCTTGGCATTTTGGGGATGGAAGAGCGGGTGCGGCGCCTGGGAGGAATTTTCGCCATCGACTCGAAGCCCGGGAGCGGCACAACGCTGAAGGCGGAGTTTCCGCTACCCCGCTCTTAATCGGCAACGACCATGAATTCGATTCGAGTTTTGCTCGCCGATGACCACAAGCTGATACGGGCAGGCCTCCGCCTGGTGGTTGAACAGCAGCCCGACTTGCATGTTGTGGGCGAAGCGGACGATGGAAGGCAAGCGGTGGAATTAACAAAGTCCTTGAAGCCTGACGTGGTGGTAATGGACATCGGAATGCCCAACTTGAATGGAATTGAGGCCGCGCGCCAGATCAGGGAAATTCGCCCGGACGCTGCCGTGGTTATGCTGAGCATGCATTCCGATGAAGGTTACGTGCTGCGCGCGCTGGGTGCCGGGGCTCGCGCTTACTTGCTCAAGGACTCCGCCACAACAGATCTTGTCCAGGCTATTCGCGCCGTGGTAGAGGGGAAGTCATTCTTCAGTCCCACGGTGAGCAAGGTTCTGCTACAGGATTACATGCGGAAGTTGCAACGAAGCGGGACGGAAGATTCCTACGACCTGCTAAGCCCGCGGGAGCGTGAGGTGCTTCAGTTGGTCGCGGAAGGCAAGTCCAACAAGGAGGTTGCCAGCCTTCTGAACCTGAGCGTGTACACCGTGGAAACGCACCGGGCAAAGATTATGCAGAAGCTGAGTCTGAAAGGTGTGCCCGAACTGATCTTGTATGCTGTGCGCAAGGGGATCATATCTTGAAGTTGTAGGGGTACGGCAAGCCGTACCCCTACAACCAGGGCGCCAGCTACGCGGCGATGAACAAAGTGTGCCCCTGGCGATTCACGAGCAGGAGAGGATTCTTGCCCGCCTTTTGAACCGCTCGATCGAAGTCAGTGACGTTTGTGACTGCCTCGTGGTTGACTTCCTGGATCACATCACCCTGCTGTAACCCCGAGTCCGCCATGGGGCTCGAGGGATTGATTTCCGTTACCACGACGCCCTTGGTGTTGGGAGGCAAGCCGAGCTGCTGAACCGCCTCATTCGTAACGTTCTCCACCTTGACCCCTTCCAGAGCCCCTTGAGGATTCGGTGTCCCAACGCTGGCCTGCTCTGTTTCGGTTGGAAACACGCCCAGCTTCACAGCCATGTCGCGCTCGCTCCCGTTGCGCCACACCCTCAAGTTTGCGGTGGCGCCGGGCGCCATCATCGCGATGCTCATCCGCAGTTCGTTGCTGTCCCTTATCGGTTTGCCATTCAAGGCCACGATGATGTCTCCCTTTTGCAGGCCGCTTTTTTCCGCCGGGCTCCCGGAGCGAACATCGCCCACAAGAGCACCGCGGGGTTCAGCTTCTCCGAACGCCTTGGCGAGTTCCGGACTCACTTCCTGGATGGAGACTCCCATATAGGCCCGGATTACCTTGCCAGTTCTTACAATCTGGTCCATGACATTTGTGGCCAGGTTCGAAGGAACTGCAAATCCCACACCTTCGTTCCCACCGGATCCGTGAGAGAGGATGGCTGTGTTGATGCCGATCAGTTCGCCGCGGTCATTGACCAGAGCTCCACCTGAATTCCCAGGGTTAATCGGTGCATCCGTCTGGATAAAATCTTCGTAATCTTCGATACCCAGGTTAGTTCGCCCCGTGGCGCTCACGATCCCCATGGTCACCGTTTCTCCGACGCCGAAGGGGTCGCCGATTGCCAAGGCGTAGTCGCCCACTTGAACCTTGGAAGAGTCAGCAATCGTGATCGCCGGCAGGTTCGTTGCGTCTATTTTAAGCACGGCAATGTCGGTCCGGGGGTCCGTGCCGACGATGCGCGCTTTATACTCGCGCTTGTCGGACGTGGTGACACGAATCTCTGTCGCTCCCGCCACGACGTGGTTGTTCGTGAGGATATATCCCTCTGGACTGACGATCACGCCAGAACCGAGGCTCCGCTCGCGATCCTCCTGCGGATTCTGCGGAACGTTGAACTGGCGGCCGAAATTATCTCCGAAGAACTGCCGGAAGAATGGGTCCATCGGCATCGTCTGGGGCATCTGCCCCGAAAAGCCAGTCGGAGTTTTGACCACTTTGGAAGAAGAGATATTCACAACCTCCGGCAGCACTTTCTTTACTATCGGTGCGAAGCTATTCCTGCTCGGACCCTCGTTCGGGTCTGCAAGCTTCACCGTTGCAGGCTGGTTGGCGGCTTGTATGTCGCCTCGAAGGCGAACGACTCCGAAGCTGGCTGCAACCAGTCCTAGAGCCGTTGCGACAGCTATTCCGCCTAAGCGTCCTTTGAATCGTTTTACGTTCATAGTGCCTCCCTTATGCGAAGTTTTTCGCCACCATCACGGCAGCTTGGACCACTGTATTGCTGGTCCAATCATAGAGATGTCAGGGAAGACACTAAGGCCTATCACGGCGACTGGGTATTTGCGCTACCGGCGAATGGGGATGCTGCTATTCGCCGATCTTCACAGTTTCCGACAGCGGCAGCTTCCGGGAGGAACTGCCCACCCAGACCTTGTAGTCACCGGCCACAAGTTCCCATCCGCCTTTGTCAGCATTGAAGACCGACAGGTAGTGAGGATCCAACGTCAGAGTGACCTTTTTGACTTGCTTCGGAGCGAGTTCGACCTTATCCCACGCCACCAGCCGCCTCGGGGGTTCGCCTGCGCTCGCAGGTAAGGAGACGTAAACCTGCGCGATTTCCGCGCCAGGACGCGCGCCCGTATTCCTCACGTTGAAGGTTACGGTCACCGCTTGCCCCTGCACGACCTTCAAATCGGAGTAGGCATAACTGGTGTAGGAAAGTCCATAACCGAATTCGAACAGCGGTTGCTTGCCTTCGGCGTCGTACCACTTATAGCCGACCTTCAGGCCCTCGTCGTAATCAACCTCGAATCGCTTCGTATTCATGCGGAAACGCGAACCCGGAAACGGGGACACCAGGTCAGCCTCACGAGCCGGCGGCTGTTGCGTGAGCTTGGGATGCGGGAGATCCGCCTCTGTTCTTGGGAATGTAACGGGCAGCTTGGCGGAGGGGTTCACCTCCCCAAAGAGGATGTTGGCGATGGCGTCGGCTCCGCGAATCCCCGGATACCAAGCCTCCAGCACGGCACTTACTTTGTCGATCCAGGGCATGGTCACAGGATCGCCCGTTTCCAGAACGACAATCGTGTGCGGATTGGCAGCGGCCACCGCGCTCACCAGTTGGTCCTGGTTGTCCGGCAGCGAGAGACTCGGTACGTCCCCCCCTTCGCTGGTGGGTTGATTGACGAACACGATGGCGACGTCCGAGGCCTTGGCCAACTCCGCCGCAGAACCGGGGTCCAGGCCCGCGTCGTACTTCACTTTGGCCTGCGGCGCCTTGGCCTGGATTGCCTTGAGCGGCGGCGACGGGTCCCACACCGCCCGGCCAAGGAAGGCCATCGGAGACGCGCCCGGGCGCGGCGGCGGCGGAGGCACCGCGTTTCCTCCCGGCGGATCGACCTGCGCCGACCCTCCCCCCGAGAGGACGCCGACGTCCGCATGCGATCCGATCACGGCAATCGAATGGAGGCGCGATGCCTTCAAGGGTAATTGGCCCTGTGCGTTCTTCAACAGAACGCTGCCCTGCTCGGCGACCCGCTGGGCCACATCGAACCCGGCGAAAACATCCACCACCTGGCGAGCCGGCGGAAGATCAAAGACGCCCACAGCGAACTCTGTCCGCAGAATGCGGTGGACCATATCGTCGAGACGCGACATGGGCACCTCTCCACTCTTCACCGCCTTCAGGAGCGCCGCGCCGAAGAAATTATCCCCGGGCATCTCCATGTCCAATCCGGCCAAGGCGGCCTTGGTCGTGCTATGAGTGGCCCCCCAGTCCGACAGCACGAAGCCCTGGAAGCCGAAGTCCTTTTTCAGCGTGTCCGCCAGAAGGTAACTGTTCTCGCAGGCGTAATCACCGTTGACCAGATTGTAGGAGCACATCACCGCTCCCACCCCCGAGTCCTTGACCCCGATTTCGAAGGCCAGCAGATCGCTCTCCCGCATGGCGCGTTTGTCGGCCTTGACGTCCACGAAGTTACGGCCACTCTCCTGGTCGTTCATGGCGTAGTGTTTCATGTCGCCGATGACGCCCTGCTCCTGGAGAGCCTTCATCTCCTGGCCCACGAGCTTCCCCGCCAGGATCGGGTCTTCACCTTTATACTCGAAGGTGCGGCCGTTGCGTGGCTCCCGCGTGAGGTTGATGCCGCCGCCCAATGACATGTTGAAGCCTTGGTCGCGCAGCTCTTTGCCAATCAACGCTCCGTAATCGTGAGCCAGCTTGAGGTCCCAGCTCGAGGCCTCCGATGTGCCGGACGGCAATGCGGTCGAGTAGCGGCTGAATCTGGCGCCGCGAGCGACACCCACGGCGGCATCGGACATCTGAAGGTCAGGGATGCCCAGACGCGCAATGCCAGGAATGAAGCCCGCCCCGCCCAGTGACCGCGTCGGCGGCGGTGGCGACCCGGGAGGTCCGAAGGCTCCCCGCCCCGCGCCTCCATGCACGATTGAGATTTTCTCCTCCAGCGTCATCGCCCCCACCAGGAGTTCAGCCCGGCGGTCGGGCGATAGACTTTTGTCCATCCACGGACCCTGGACCGCAGGCGCCTGATTTCCAGGCCCGCCTTGCCCTCGCGCCGGGACGGCCAAAAGGGCGAGCGTGAGAATCCAGGCCGCTACTGCAAGGGTCGCCAGCCCTTTCAGATTCATGTCAGCCACTCGATGACAAATCTCTGCGTTGCCAGTCTTGAGATTCAATCGTGTCCTAGTTTGGGTCATAGTTTTGCATCCGGTTCTTGACGCTCTGTAATTCAGTAACTGACGCCGTCTTCGAGTCGAGGACTCGACCCCATGGGTGAGACTCGTAAACCCATCCCAGCCGGGTCGATCCCCCATCCTCAACAGGCCACGACAGCATAAGCCGAAAGCCAAGAAGGGGCAAGGGAAAACGTTGAAAGGGAAGGAGGAAGCAGGTAACTCAAGTCTCCTCGAGCTACCTGCTTCCCCAGGTAGTCATTAGAGTTGAGTTACCTATATAGACGTAAGATCCGCCCAAAAAGTTGCATGCCTGTAACAATTTGTGCTGCGAGTGGAGCACGGGGAGCATTCTCTCCGACAAGCCGCACCCGGAGATGGGCTATCGGTCTTGCCTGCGTTTCCCACCGCATCTCGGGAGAAGTGTGACCGAGTAATTTCATCAGAGAGGGCGATGGCGGTGGAAGTTTTTCCGCCGCGAGTTCCCCGCCGCGCTCCAGCATTACTGCACGTAGGTAGTAATGCTCTGTGCGGGCACCGACGCGGTAAAACTGTTCCCCGTCACCGTGATCGCGGTCTGCGCTGCGACGCTCGCACTCGATGTCGTCTGGTACGGCGTGAGAGAGGTGATGGTTTGATTGTTGACCTGGATGGGCAGCGAGACCGCAGTCGTGTTGGCGTTGATGACGACGATGACCTGGTGGCCGTTGCCCGCATACGCCGACAGATAAACACCGCTGACCGGGTTTGAGGTGGCCGAGTAACGCACGTAGCCCGGGCGGACGAAGCGCGAGAAGTGCTCCATTCCCAGGCCAAAATAGGTGGGGTTGTTGTTGCTATCGATCAGCCCGGTGGGCTGATTGTCGTTGCTATTGACGACCCACCACCAGTTGTAAGCGTTGTACTCGCCCAGGGTCATGGCAGTATGGATCTCTTCGGCGACCGCCAGGGCATCGCCGATGGAGGTGCTCCACGAGGTGGCGGTGCTGGATGAATTCACCGAGCTCAGATAGTGCTCGGTCTCCCAGACCTCTTTGTTCATGCTCTTGGCCAGCGTGGGGTAGGTGGGCGAAGCACCGTAAAGGTGACCGGCGATGATGCCGATATTGGGCTCCGCGGCTGGATCGTTGAGCGCCGTGGCGCTCATGGCCGGCGAAAAGTAGTAGGACTCGGGCATCATCAGTTTGACCGAAGTGCCGGCAGTGGGCACCGAACCGTAGCTTACCAGCCACGTATCGAATTGGCCGGCGGTCCACAGGCAGGACTCGTACGTCATCGGATCCCAGTCGGGCTCGTTCTGCATGGAAACGGCGTAGAGATTGACACCCTGGCTGGTGGCGTACGTGACGTAGGCCTTCAGGTAGGCGGCGAAGTCGGCATAGCTCGCTGGGTTCAGGATCCCGCTCTCTGTGCCGTTGCTGCGGCTGGCGTTATCGATCTTCATGCTTGGCGGCGGCGTCCAGGGAGTGGCGAAGATCGTGGCTCCCAGAGCCTGGGCAGCGCTGGCGTTTCCCAGTTCGGTAGTCCATTGTGTGGCGTCAGCTGTTTGGGTTGAGGAGGTCCATGTGGCGGGCGCAATGCGCACGCGCATGATGGTCAGTGCGAGATCGCCGGCAGCGGTCCCATAAAGTTCGTTGATGGTCGCCGGTGCCATCGGCCCATACCATGCCTCAGAGCCCCCAAAGCCGTCGATGGTTTGCTCCGCGGCGCCAAAGTCGATCAATGCCGTTCCGGTCGAAGGCACCACTGTAAGGGCCGTAGTGGTGCTCGCGGTGGCGTAGTCCGTAGCGTCGGTGGGGGTGAAGGTGGCCGTCAGGATCGTGGTTCCCGGCGTGTTCATCACGGTGTTCACGTCCGGCGAGTAAGAGAAGATTCCGCCAACGCCATACAAAGCGGTGGCGTTCAGTTGCGTGGAGCTGAGTGCCGTCCCCTGAACCACGGGCGCTGGCGCAGTCCAGCTCAGCGCAGGGATTCCCTGGGTCACGGTCAGCGCGTTCGTGGCCGTCACGCTGTTGTAATCGGTGGCATCAGTGGGCGTAAAAGTAAGCGAAAGACTCACGGCGCCGAGGGCCAAGAGCTGGGTTCCCGCCGCCGGCGAATAGGTGAATGACCCCGGCACACTGGCGATGGCGCTCAGCGTCGTGTTCCCGAGCCAGGAGCCGTACTGCACCGGTACGGGGGGATCCCAGGTAACGGTGGGCGTGGCTTTGTTCACGGTAAGCGTGACCGAAGCGGTAGCCGTGTTGTAGTCGGTGGTGTCAGTGGGCGTGAAGGTAACTGACAGCGTCTGCGATCCGGCGGTCAGAACCGTTCCGGCTGCCGGGGTGTAGGCGAAAGAGCCGGCCACGCTGGCCGTTGCGTCCAACTGCGTTGAGCTGAGCGCCGTCCCGTAAGTAATCGCGGCCGGAGTCGCCCAGGTAATGGCCGGGGTAGATTTAACAAGCGTAGTGGAGCCGGAAGAGCCCCCGCCGCACCCCGACATCAGTAGGATAAAAGCGGACGAAGCGGCAAGAACCACGGATCGGATATTGCTTTGCATTGGCGATTACTCCGTCTAAGTTCAATGGTTAGAAGCTTGCGCTGCAGAGCCTCCGGAATGGTTAATGCAGCCTGCGCAATCCGGCGCAGGGCGCGCTGAATTGGATCGCGTGAGCAATCCCAGTTGATAGGGAATCTGCGAATAGTTGCTTGCACTGGCTTCCGCAGACGGGTTCGCGCCCTGGTAGAGAAACTGCAGATTCGTGGGGTCAATGGTCAACGTCTCGTCGTAGCCGACGCGAATCATCTCTCCGTGGCTGATGTCGTTGGTCCAGTCGGTGGCGGGAGCCGGGAAGGTGACGTTGTTCTCGCCAGCGTAGGGATTGGTCCAGGTTTCGGCGTCGGGGACCGGCGTGTACTGGCCGCCAAGGTCGTTGGCGATGAAGGCGCGGAAGTAGCGGATGCCGCTTGGGCCAAGGGCTTCGACTGTGAGAAGGTACTGGTTGAGCTCTTGAAGCGCGTACACCTTGTCGCTCTCGAAGAGGTTGAAGACGTTGGCGTCCCCAAGAATGATCTGGGGCTCGCTGAATCCCTGCGGAAAACTGGATTTGGCGGTCTGGCTGCGGTAAATGTTGCCGTTATCGCCGGCAAAGTAGAGATAGCAGTTCGACGAATCGCAGATGACCCAGAAGTCGATCCACGCTGAAACCGACGCAGGCTGCGATGGGAAGAAGTTCTGCGGCGTGGACCACGATGCCGGATTGGTCGGGTCGGTGGTGGTGGAGTACTGCGGCTGGGGCGACTGGAGAATGAGATACCAGGTGCCGGTGGGGGTAAAGTAAAAGACCTCGGGCGCGCAATGGTACCCGGAGAAGCCAGCCGTCTGGTCCATGAAGTATGGCTGCGCGGCCGCAGCCTGCGACCAGTCAGTAAAGCTGATGTACTGCATGTTCCAGGCGCCATCTGCGTACGCGTTGGTGGCGTAAACGTTCCACTGGCGGTTGTAGTGGAAGGCCGTGGGATCTTTGACCGAGACAATATCGTGCGTCGTGCCGGGGATGGGGCTGACCAGCGGGCCGGTTGAGCTCCAGGTAATGGGCGTCGAGAGCAACGAGGTGATGCCGGCGTTGATGACCATTGACAGGCTGGCGGAGGTAGTGGCCACGCCATCGGTGGCGGATATGGTGAGTGCATAGGTGCCCTGTGCGGCAGTGCCGGGATTCAAAGCGATGACGCCGCTATCCCCTGTTCCGGGCTGAGTGTAGTTGACCATGGCGCCGGTGGGCAGGCCGATGACGCTGAGGGTTATGGACCCCGTGGAATCGGTGCGCGCGATGGTCGCGGTCACCTGGCCGATCGATCCGCCCTGCGGCACCGTCACGTTCGAGGTTGAAAGCGAAAGCAAGAGAGAGTCCGTGACCGGAGGAGTGGCGCCTCCGGAACCGCCTGAGCCGCAGCCGGCGAGCACCAGTGTCAAAGCGGACACACAGACGAAAGGCAAGATGCCACAAAGACGAGTAACCTTTTTCCGGCCACAGCGATGCTCTTTCTTGGCTCGCACGTCTCTCCTCTTGCTGCTTTACGAATTGCCAAGGAATTATAGCCAGCCTCTGCGGTTTGTCTAGAAAACAGCAACGACCAGGACAGTGGCGTCGTCCTCAAACTCGCCGCCGCAGAAATCGGTGACGCGGTCCAGCAAGCAACGGTGAAGCGCCTCCGCCGACAGTTGACGGTTGCAGCGCAAGGCCTCGGCCAGGCGCTCTTCGCCAAACTCCTCGCCGTTTCCGTCCACCGCCTCGCTCAGGCCATCCGTAAACATCACCAGGCGGTCTCCGGGCCGCAGGTCGATCTCGCCCTGATCGTAAACACTCTCCTGGAAAGCACCCACGATCAGGCCGCCTTGTTCCAGGCGTACCTGAACCCCGTCTTCCCGGGTCAGAACGGGTGGGTTGTGTCCGGCGTTGGCGTACTGCAGGGTTTTGCGGTCGACATCCAGCAGGCCGTAAAACAGGGTGATGAACTTGGCCTGCGTGGTGTTACGCGACATCATGCGGTTGACCTTCTCCACCAGTTCCTTGGGCGACGTGCTCTCGGCCGCCAGCGCCTTGACGGCTGCCTGGAGGTTGGACATCAGCAGAGCGGCCGGCATTCCCTTGCCGGACACGTCGGCGATGCAGAGCCCCAGCCGGCTGGCGCCAAATTTGAAGACATCAAAATAGTCGCCTCCGACGATGCGCGCCGGCCGCCAACTGCCCGAAATCTCCAGACCGGGCATCTGCGGAATTTCCTTGGGCATGAGCGCCTGCTGGATTTCCCTGGCCTCCTCGTACTCTTGAGCCTGTTTGCGAAGACGGCCAGTTGGCGTTTCAATACCGAACTGCTTGGCGTACTCAGAGTTGAGCCGAGGCCAACCGAACTTCATCGCCTCACCAGCAACGATGCGGCCGATGGGAGTTCCGCTGAGAAGGCGATCCATAACATCGAAACAAATGTGCCACCCGGCAGCGCCCATGGAGATGAAACGGCGATCGATGTTGTGCCAGAGGGTCAGGCGCGTGCCGCCACCCAAGGCTTCGAGTTCCCACCGGATATCGTGGTCACCCCAGTTGTACTCAAGCACCTTGGGAGCGTCGGCTCGCGTCACTGTTGTTTCGGAAACCTGCGACGTGGGCGCTCGCACCGTGGTGAGCTTCACCGTGGCTCCAACCGTACCCAGGCTCCCATCGGCTTCAAAGGGAGCCCACTCGCGCAACTGCGCTGGGTCGGTAAGCGCCTGCCAGACTTTTTCCGGCGAGTGGCGCAATTCTCTGACGATAATGAGCGTCCACTTCTCTCCGTCCTTTCGTATCTGCGCCCCGCTGGCCGGACCCGGTGTGTACTGCTCGCGATCGGCCACCTTCTTCTCCTTAGCGTCAATAGCGTGCCAGTTGCGTGAGCTGAATGAGGTTGCCGCAGGTGTCGTTCAGCATCGCAATAGTCGAGGCGGTCACGTCGGTGGGCGGCATGGTGAACTCGGCGCCGCGGGCCTTGATCCGCTCGTAGTCGCCCTTGACGTCGTCGGTGAAGAACATGGCCGCGGGCTGGCCCTGTTGAAAGATCGCCTCCTGATACGCTTTGGCTGCGGGGTTGTTGTTCAGCGCCAGTTGCAGCTCAGTGCCGTCCGGCTCCTCGGGCGAGGCCACGGTCAGCCAGCGGTATGGGCCCTGACTGAAATCGGTCTTCTTGGCAAAGCCCAGTACCTCCGTATAGAATCGCAGGGCCTTTTCCTGGTCGTCCACGTATACGCTGGTCACTTTGATTTTCATTTCGTTTCTCCTTTGTCAGGTTCGCGGTTTGGGCCGCGTCGTCTTCTCCTTGTCTTCGTCTTCCTTTTCGTTGGTGTTGACTGATCCATGCGGTCGAGGTGGCGTTCGAGAGCATCTACGTGAGCGGACCAGAACCGCCGGAACGGAGCCAGCCAGGCATCCACCTCCTGAAGTGGTTCAGGTTTCAGCCGGTAGAGACGGCGCTGTGCGTCCACCGTGGATTCCACGAAACCGGCCTCGCGCAGCACTCGCAGGTGCTTTGACACGGTCGGCTGCGGCATACGAAGTTGACGCTCGATCTCTCCAACCGACTGTTGGGACGAGACCAGGAGGCCCAATATCGCGCGGCGGTTCGGCTCCGCAATGATTTCGAACACAGATTCCACTCTCTTGATATACTCCACAGAGCATATACGTGTCAAGGTATATTTAGGCAAGGGGGCCCAGGCAACGGTTTCAGCCGGCGTGCGGGGATGCACCGTCCGCTGCGTTTTTGGCGGGTGCGATTCAGAGCGTTGCGCGCTCCGGCCGCTTCAGCGTTGAGGCGGGGACAAGGGCTGCCGCCCCTTACTCTCCCCGTTCGCGCGCGGCGTCAGAATCCGCAACGCGTCACGCTTAGGAGTCTGCCCATCATTATGCGTTATAATCGTGGAGCAAGTTCAGAATAACTGATCGCAAACCGCAGCAAAGTCGAGGATCTGGAACGATGAGCTATATCGTGACGCCGTTTGAAGTCACTTCGAAAGGCTTGGGAGCACCGGTCAAAGTTCATTTTGTTCACCTTTACCCGGCCATCGCCACGCGGCATAGTGACAGCATCGATGCCGTTTTCTTGCTGGATGGGCAGAAGGCCACCGTCGCCATTTCCTGCGCAACCCTCGCCGAGTTGCGAGAACGGGATGGCAAGAGTCTTACTGACCAACAACTGGCGGATATTGCCGCCCTGTACCTGCGTCGAACGCTCCAGCAGGGGTACGAGGCTACAGATGCGGAGCTTTTCCTGGGCGGCGAAAAATTCCGGGCCTTGGCTCGCGAACTCGCGTATATCTGAACAGGTGCCAGGTGTCAGGATTCAGGTGTCAGAAGGTGGGCAGTAAAGAGAAGGCAAGTGGCCACGGACAACGGACTACGGACAACTGACTACGGACAACGGACGACTGACAACTGAGAACTGAGAACTGAGAACTGAGGACTGATCTTATGTGTGGCATTGTGGCTTATACGGGCAAGCAATCCGCTCGGGAGGTTCTGGTTGACGGTCTCAAGCGCCTGGAGTACCGCGGATACGATTCCAGTGGTATCGCCATCCTCAACAACCCGCCTTACTGGGCGCGCGCCGTGGGGAAGGTAGCGGCGCTCGAGCAGCGCGTCTGGCAGGATGCTCCCGAGGGCGTGGTGGGAATCGCGCATACGCGCTGGGCGACCCACGGCAAGCCCACCGAAAATAACGCCCACCCGCACATCGATTGCACAGGCAAGGTCTACCTGGCGCACAACGGCATCATTGAGAACTACCTGCTACTCAAGAAGCGGCTCGCGGCCGCAGGACACACCTTCCGCTCGGAGACCGATACGGAGGTTCTGCCCCACTTGATTGAGAGCCTTTACCAGGGGAACTTGGAGGCGGCAGTGCAAAAGGCGCTCTTGCAGGTGCAGGGCACCTTCGGTTTGGCGGTGCTGCACGCGGCCCACCCGGAGCAGATTATTGTAGCGCGGCGCGGAAGCCCAATCGTCCTGGGAGTGGCTGAAAACGAATCGTTCGCGGCCTCCGATGCTTGCGCCTTGGCACGACACACGGATCAGGTTGTGTACCTCGAGGACAACGAAGTAGCGAAGCTGGAGCCAGGCCGGTTTTCAATCACCACCCTCGACAACCGCGCGGTGAGCCGGGAAACCACCACGCTGGAAGTGGGCCCGGAGGCGATGGACCGTGGAACTTATCCCCATTTCATGCTCAAGGAGATTTTCGAGCAACCCGAGGCGGTCGAGAACGCGCTGCGAGGACGAGTGAACCACTCGGAGGGAGTAGCCAAGCTCGGTGGCTTGGAGTCTGTGCAGGACCGGCTTCAACAGGCCCGCCATCTCATCATTATCAGTTGTGGCACCAGCTACTACGCCGGATTGTTTGCACGCTATGCCTTCGAGACGCTTACGGATTTGACGGTGGAGACGGAGTTGGCCTCGGAATTCCGTTACCGCAAACTGAACCTGCGGCAGAACACCGTGGTCCTGGCCATTAGCCAGTCAGGTGAAACTGCCGACACGCTCGCCGCGCTCCGCGAGGCCAAGCGCAAGGGGGCATTGGTCCTCGGACTGGTGAATGTGGTGGGCAGCACCATCGCCCGCGAAACCCACGCCGGCGTTTACTCGCATGCCGGCATCGAGGTGGGCGTGGCTTCCACGAAGTCTTTCGTTTCGCAGCTCACCATACTTACCCTGATGGCGCTTTTGATGGGACGGAGCCGGGACCTTTCTTATGAGGAAGGAGCCGCGGTTTTGCGGGGACTGGAAAAGCTTCCTGACCAGATTCGAGAAACCTTGCAGCAATCCGCGCGCATCCGGGAGTTGGCGCAGAAATATTGCAACTTTTCTCATTTCCTTTACATTGGCAGGAAATACCAATACCCGATTGCGCTGGAAGGCGCGTTGAAGCTCAAGGAAATCGCTTACCTCCACGCGGAGGGTTACGCCGCAGGTGAGATGAAGCATGGCCCTATCGCGCTTATCGATCCCGCCTTCCCCACCATGGCGATAGCCCCGGAAGATGGCTCCTACGAGAAGGTTATCTCGAACATGCAGGAGATTCGCGCCCGCGATGGCCGCATCATCGCCGTGACCACCACCGGCAATGCAAAGCTCGGCTCCCTGGTGGATGACGTTATCGAGGTCCCGCGCAACCACGATCTTCTGCTCCCGGTCCTCACCGTCGTCCCCTTGCAGCTTTTTGCCTATCACTGCGCGGCGTTGCGCGGCTGCGACATTGATAAACCGAGGAACCTGGCCAAGAGCGTGACGGTCGAGTGATTGTCGATTGCCGATTGAAAAAGCGTTGTAAGCAGTTGCTCGGCTGTCAATCGGCAATCAAAAATCGCCAATCGACAATTCCAGGACTCCTTGCCTTCCCAACTCCTGAAAAAGGGTAGACCCGTCCGGCTCAGGGCTTATCAGGCAGGATTGTGGGGTTGCTATATAATTCCGGACGGGTCGGTGGGCTTGTTGGTAGCGCGTAACCGCTACGAAACTCTTATGTTGCCGGAACCCTGTCCCCATGGTCGGGACTGGGACTCGAGGCAGGCAGCCCCGTGTGACGATTCCGTAGGGCGCCTCTCGTTTCCTCGTGTCTCTATTTCCCTCCTCAGCTACCGCGGCGGCAGACGCTTTGTGCGCTCTTTCGCCTCCGCTGGCACCGCCTTAGGCGTCGAGCCGACGCTAAAGGCTAACAGGATTCCGGCACACCGTAACTCCTTGACATCACCTCCGCTTGCGTCCCCTCACTCCACATCTAACATAGCTCAGTACACAGAAGTGTCAATACATTTCGCAATCTGCTTGAACTTTATTACATTTGTGTTAAGATTAGCCTCGAAAAAGCATAGGAGCCAGCCACGTATGAGCATTGGAACGCGCGTCATGCAGATTCGGAGCCAGAAAGGCATCAGCCAGCGGCAATTAAGCCAACGCTCCGGCATTGCCGGGTCCTACCTCTCGAGGATTGAAAATCGCCACCTAGAGCCGCGCCCCAAGACCCTCCGCAAGATAGCGGATGCCCTCGCCGTGCCCATGGCCGAGTTCTTCCAGGAGCACGACGAAAACCTTGCGGGCAACCAGTGCGCGGTTACGGCCTCCGGCCGATGCGTTATGGATATGATCCGCGCCGGTCGCGGAAAACCACCGCAGCCCGGCGGCGAAGCGTACACGCCGCGTCAATTGCAACTACTTCGCCTGGCTGGCTATCTCATTCAGACCGCCGACACACGCCTGCTCGATGCGCTGGAAGTAGTTCTCGGGGGATTGCTGCGCGCTGAGGGTAGCCACTTGGACCATTCTATGCGCGGTCGGGCTACTTTGTCGCCTTCTCCAGTTCCGCTGCCGCCGAGTTGACCAGCGCGGCTTCGCCTGCCAGAATTCTGCCTACCTCGACGATCCCCTCGTCCGCCAGTTTCCATTTCTTCTGCTCGATGGATTCGCGAACCGCGGGCATGGTTTTTACTCCATAGCCGGTGTATACGCCGGGCGCATAGATTTCGTGCTTGTACCAGGGACGGCCCGGCAGGCCCTCAGGGTTGGTCAACTTCCGCTCGCTCTGGATGAGCAGAGCATTGACAGAGCTTAGCGAAGCGCCGGCCAGAGTTGCGCCGCCATTGGCATTCGCCTTTTCGAGCGCCTTCCGGTAGCGCTGGGCGCTTTGCGTCAGCGCATCCGTCGCGTTCTCGAGTGGAGCGAAGTTCAAATACGGCGGAACCTCTTCCGGTTTGGGAGGGACGAAGGTCTTTTTCGGGTCAGCGGTGGCCGTGAAGACTCCCTCCTCGATCTCTTTGTTTTGCTCCCGAACTTCATCCTGCTTGCTTTTCAGAAGCTTCTTCAAGTCGTCCACATATTTGTGAATGGTGTCGGCGAAGTTCGAGAAGTCGAAGGGCAGCAGCTCGGCATCGGCCAGGCGCATGACCGCCGTCCCCGCGGTCTGGGCCAGGGCGCGCTCGTAGACAAAAGTAGTATCACTATAGTGTGTAAACCAATAGAAGTCATCGTAAACTGAGTGGTAAACTCCCCCGCCGTCTTCGCCGCCGTATCCGAGGTTGAGCGAGGCGATGCCGAGATGATCGACGAAGGCGCCATAGTCGGAGCCTGAGCCCAGGGCGCCAATGCGCAGGTCGGGACGCTCCCGCGCTTCCTGGCGCTCTTCCGGCGAGGAGGCTTCTTCAATGCGCCGGAGCTGGCTGCGCTTCCACACGCTGATCTTCTTCTCGGGGTCCTCGATGTCGCGCGCCACCCCGTTGATGAATTTCTCCAGGGAGTGCGAGCCCGCCACATAGAAATAGCCCCGGCCGTTCGAGTCGGAATTGAGGTAAGCCACCGCTTTTCGGGTCAGTTCGTCGGCGTGCTCCTCCGCCCATTCGGTGGAGCCGATCAGCCCCGGCTCTTCACCATCCCAGACGCAGTAGGTGATGGTTCGCTTGGGCTTCCAGCCCTGTTTCACCAGTTCGCCCAGGGCGCGTGCTTCTTCGAGCTCAGAGACCGTCCCGGAGAGGGGGTCCTCGGCCCCGTTCACCCAAGCATCGTGGTGATTGCCGCGCACTACCCATTCGTCGGGATAGTCAGATCCGCCAATCTGCGCAATCACGTCGTAGAGCGTTTTGAGATCCCAGTTTGATTTGACCTTCAGATGCACCTTGGCGGGACCGGGCCCGAGGTGATAAGGGAAGGGAAGCGCGCCCCGCCACTGCACGGGCGCCATCGGCCCCTTAAGCGCCGCCAGCAAGGGTTGCGCGTCGCTGTAAGAGAGCGGAAGAACGGGAATCTTGGTGATGGTTTGAACGTCCTTGAGCGCGAGGCGTTTGGCGTCTTTGGTCGCCCCCACCCCGGGGGTGAGCGCGTCGCCGGCATAGAGAGTGTCGTCCGTGACGCTGCCGCGTTGCACCCCATCGGGAGGACGAAAGGCTCCGTTAGGGTAAACGTCGCCCTGATAATAACCGTCTCCGCTGGGATCGGAGTAGATCAGGCAGCCCACCGCGCCATGCTCAGCTCCCACTTTGGGCTTGATCCCCCGCCACGATCCCCCGTAGCGCGCGATGACAATGGCGCCTTTGACGGAAATCCCCAGCCGCTCCAGTTGCTCGTAATCCTGGGGCACGCCGTAATTGACGTAGACCAGAGGGCCGGTAACGTCGCCGTCCGCCGAAAAGGCACTGTAGGTGGGCAACTGCTCGTCATGCTGGCTGGAGGTTGGGTCCTCGGGGATGGTCGGCTCTTCCAGCTTGGCCGTGAACCGCGTGGGCTCAATCAGCTCAACCAGCCGCTCTTTCGGAGTAGGGAAGAGCACGTCGAAGTTCTCGATGTGCGCATCCCAGCCCCATTCTTTGAACCGGGAGAGCATCCATTCCGCATTCTCCCTATCATACGGCGAACCCACATGGTGGGGGCGCGCGGAAAGACGCTTCATGTAATCACGCAGGTTGTCGGGAGAGGGTATGGAGCGAAACTTTCCCTCCCATCCTCTCTCCGCTTGCGCGGCGTTCGCAGAGAAACCTTGCAACGCAACTGGTTCTTCGGCCGGCCTGGCGGAAAGCGCAAAGGTCGAGAGCAATAAGAGTACAGTGAATTGCCAACGGTGCATCGGGTGGCCTCCTTGTGAAATCGCAGGAGAGTATAACGCATTCTGGCGGCTAGTGGGGTCACTTGGAACGGGACACCCAGGGATTTCGCATAGCAGGGTCTTGCGACTATATGCCGGAGGCCGCCGATCCGGGGGGAGGGGGGAGCGCCTCTCCTCGCCTGCCAAAACCCTGCCTAGCCTCGGCGGCATCATTTTAAGTCTCCTGGAATGGTGTGAAAAAGGCTTGAAACAGCCCTGAAAACGGTCAAAAAAAAGCGTTTTTGCCCAAAAAGAACACTTTCTCAACCCCAAAATCAGTCCATTTTTGCGAAACGAACTCGCTGCTGTCCTTTATTTTCAATGACTTACTGGGTTCGATTGCTCCATTTTAACATCTTTTTCGCATTCTGCGTCCCTTGACCCCACATAGTGGCCTACTGTCCTTGCCACCGACTCCTGCCGACTTGACGCCTCCGGTCACCACGAGGAAACACTTTACCACAAGTCTAGCCTCTTGTCAAGAGACAGAGTGTCCCCCGAAGGAACTTCGCACCATGCGGGTCCAGGTCGTCGAGGTTCTCCGGGAATGTCGGCAAGAGGCGGACTTTCTGCTGATCGGTTGGGTCCTGATGGCGAAACGCTTTCACTTAGCAACAACCCGGTGAAAAGGGGTTTGGTGCGTTCGCTGGAAGAGTGGCCCTGGTCGAGCTTCAGGTTCTATTACTTAAACGACACGTCCCTCTTGAGCATGGATAAGCTCGTTTGAGCTGCGTGCAGATTTCGATCGCAGAGCTTCGCGCTGCGCCAGCCGGCGGAAAGAAAAAGGGTCGCGGTAGGGACGGACATTGCTGACCGCCCCCCGCGCAGATCCGTACGGGCGCTACTAACGCATACGGCTCTTACCTCGGATGAGTGGCGTCAAAGCACACTTCCCGCCTTGCGCACACCCGC
>Ga0326728_10005639_pt1 | contig 34766 bp, 29 predicted proteins | sample MB3enrmetagenome_FD_207602 | JGI IMG/M metagenome (GOLD analysis project Ga0326728, IMG submission 207602) | Lab enriched peat soil microbial communities from McLean, Ithaca, NY, United States - MB31MN | ecosystem: Environmental > Terrestrial > Soil > Wetlands > Peat | place: USA: New York...
TACTATTCAGACACTTTAGGTAATTCAGCTCCCCCTGCCAGGGAAACAGCAACTATTTCTTCGTCGGGCGGTGTAACCTTGTCTGGTGGAACAAATACTTTTGGTGGAGTAGGAGCTGATTCGCAGTATAATGGACAGATGTCATACGACGGGTATTTTATTGTGGGCACATTGACTCAAACAGATACTGAAGGCGATGTCTGGGCTTCACTCGTTGTGCATACACGTTAAAATAACAGATAAAAAAACCACAGCTCTCTTTTAGAAAGAGAGTTGTGATTAATCAAAGCTAAAGCAGGGTGCTGCATAAATGATTTATGCGCACCCTGCTTTTTTATGTCCGCTTTACCCAATTAGAAGCGCGATTAAAATACAATTACGCTTATCAACGATGGCTTCTTTGTGAAATATTTCATTCACCATAATATTTTAACCCTCTTGTTGACCTGCCCACTAATACTGCATATTAAATTAGGACTCATTTCTTTTAATTATTACTGTTTGAAAGAAAGCATATTTGACAAGGATAACAGTCTGTTTCTTTCAGGAAGTAAACCGCAGGAGCCACTTACTTAGTTTCAATGATGGTTGCTTTTGGGATTGTGGATTATGATTCGAAAGGCGCAACGTCGAAGGTCAGGGACATTGCGCATACAATGCCTCTGGTCTGTGTTATTACTCGTACAGAAGATCAACACGAGTTTCACTACAAGGAAGTCCAACAAAGTGCAAGGACTTAGGCTTAGAGAAATGGAACTCATCAACACCAAGATAATGCATGTCCATAGGTGCAAGGGGATTAGTGCATAGAATGTCGGCTAGACGGCGGCCATCTTTCTCAACGATAACCCCAGCAACCTTAATTTGTTCAGCGCCTCCCCAATGGTAACTGTTCAATGTATAGACGTAGCCTCCTGTGCTGAATGAGAGCTGCTCAGTTCCGCCTTTCGATCCACTATCGCAAGCGAAGCTAAACGCCTTGGCTGGTGGAGTAGGCATTGAAGGATATTCAAGTTCAACAGGATGTCCGATGCGACCATATCTGTATATGAGATAGCCTTTAGTGGCAGACGCATCAGCAGATCCACATAACGAAATTGTCTTTGATTTGGCTTGACATGAAAAAAACACTTCCTCGTTTGCCTTGCAAAGAGATGGTGGCTCGTCTTTCGCCATCTTTGATTGATTCTCTTTTGCGAAGCTGAGATTTGCTATAGTAAAAACAATAGACAAGGCAACTGCTATTATAGCTATCTTTTTCATTTAAATTATCCTTAGTTTTTTAAACACTGTTGCTATTCTTATAGCATATGTCTTTTTTTTCAAAAAGATAAAAACACATCATTATTGATTACCGATTGAAAAAAAACATTCCTGATAATGATAACGATCTGTTTCTTTCAGGACGCTATCGATAATCTTGACACTCAATGTCAGGTGAAATTATGTTTAGGGCAAATAATTGTTATATTATTGAGTAAATATATTTACAGGAAAGTGCATTATGGTTTGTCAAGTAAACAATTTCGTTTTAATATGTCCACTTAAAAAGGATACGTTTAGAACTTGAAATAGAAATTGATCTGCGGTTCGATTGTTTTGCCGATGGTTTCCAATGATTTTATTTTCGAATTATCGTAAATTAAAGATGTGAGGGAGTCCGTTAATTTTGATATCTGCTCATCATCTCTATGAGAGTATAAATCATGTTTGTCTGTCGTAAGCTTATCGACCTGAAAAACATTTATTTTAATATTTTCCAGCACGGGTTTCTTTTCCGATTTTGGCGCCGAAACATTATTTTGATCAGCAGATGAGGAAAATACATCGCCGGGATCTTCACGGATTAATGCGGTTAAATCATTAACAGATGAATTTTTAATTAAAATTTCTCTTTTGGAACTTTTTAAGGACAAACCGGCATCAACGGCTAAGGGCTGCCAGTTGAAAACAAATCCGGAAGTGTGGGCTGATGTTGCTACTGCTAAACAGGAAATAATAATGATTTTTAATCCGATTATTTTCTTTACCTGTTTCATTAAACATTTCCGGCTTTTTAAGGCAATTTTATCTTTAATCCATAGAATAATGGATCTGTAATTTTCATGTTATTAATTTTGAGCAATTCATTTATGGTTGTTGAATTATTCTTTGCCACAAGCAAAAGAGTATCCCCCTTCTTAACCGTGTAATATTTTGATGATATCTTTCGACTGCCGGATTTCTTTTTTGCGGCTGCCGATGCAGGGTTTGCATTTATTTTATTTTCGGTTTTGTTTGCGGGCATCATGATTTTTCTGCCGGCAAAAAGCGGATCTTCCAATTTTAATTTGTTAAGTTTTAAGAGTAGAGCGACTTTTGTATTAAAATGCTTCGCCACTGAAAAAAGTGTGTCGCCACATTTTACTTTATAATAGGTTGCAGTTAATTCATCATTATTTTGTTTTTTGTCCGCCGTGCCGTTTTCATCATCTTTTTTAGATGCATCTTCACTTTGCGCAACAGCGGAAGTGTCTGATAAATACTCGCTTATTGAAGAAGATATCGCTGTTGCCAGTGTTTTTTGAAAACTGCTTTTTTTTAATAAGATTTCCTCTTGAGGATTGGATATGTATGCTGTTTCGATTAATACCGCCGGAATATCCGGCAACTTCAACACGCGAAATGGCGCTTCCTGAACACTTTTATTTTTTATATTGCAAACCGTTGACAGGTGCCTGATTAAAATACCGGCGTAAATTTTCGATAAATTAATTGTATTGGTTTGAAACATATTCATGATGATCGAAGATGATTCATTGTTGCTTTCGTTATCGGGAACGCCGCCCAGAATATCGGATAAGTTTTCATTCCTGGCCAGCAGTTTTGCGGCTTCATTACTGGCTCCGCCGGTAGAGAGGCAATATACCGAACCGCCTTTCGCGCTTCGATTTCTTGCCGCATCCGCATGAATGCTGATAAACAGACTGGCGCCAACATCCTTGGCTTTTTGCAGCCGCTTGCTGAAGGAAACATAATAGTCGCCGTCGCGCGTCAAAACAGCGCGATATCCATGCATTTTATTAATGGCTTTTTGAACTTCACGGCTGATGGAGAGCACAACATTTTTTTCATAAGTTCTCTTTTTTCCCACTGCGCCCGGATCTTCACCGCCATGGCCGGCGTCAATCACTATTATTTTTTTGGGTTTGAGTTCAATGATCTGATCCGTTGTTTTGACTTCCCTGGGAGCCTGTTCCAAAATAATATCCACAACAATGCGGTTAGGTTTATCCTGAAACTTCTTTAATTTAAAAACTTCAACTTTTTGGTGTTTATTCAGAACAAATTCGATTCTAACCTTTCTAACCTTATTTTCATCCATGTGATGAAAAACGATCTTTGTAATTCCGGGTTTATTAATGATGATTTTGGCCGGTATTGATTTGTGTAATGAGGATTCCTTGAAATTCAGAACGAGAAGATTTTCACTTTCTTTAATTTCATAATCCGGATCGCTATCAACATCCAGAACAATTCGTGTATGATCCGGCGCCGTCCAATGACGAACATTCAATATTTCCAGAGAGCCGTAACATTTTGTGGAAAACAAGCCTGCGATAAGAATTGTCAGGATACAGGTAATTCCCTTTGAAATATTTTCTCCTTTACATATCATTGGTAAAAAATAGCAAATTTAGTCAAGAACTGCAACTGTTAGATGGGAAAATGTAAGAAGATAGAAAAGATATTGACAAGTTCTTTTGATAATGTCATTTTCTTGGCACATAAGTTATACCAATGCGCTTGTAAGTTACCGCCTTGCAGGTGGTAATTGCCGGTAATCCGTGTCATAATGATGCGGATTACATACGCCTGTGGAGACGCCTTCCTGCCGAAGCTGATTCTTTGAAAGCGAATGGTATGTGAGGATAGTTGAGGATATTCATGCGGGAAAATAATTTTAAAGAGGCTTTGTTGAACCATCGTGTGTTTCCGGTCACATGGGAATTGGTGCCCGGAAGAGGTGCAAGAGAAGCGTCTCAGGAAAAGGCCATAGCTTTGGCAGGGCAGGCCGCCCGTGCCGGGAAGATACAAGCGCTTACCGTTACAGACAATCCGGGTGGAAACCCGGCTATGTCTGCCGATTTTATGGGCGGCGAAATTCTGAAGCTTGGTATAGAACCCCTCGTTCATTTTACCTGCAAAGACAAGAACCGCAACCAAATAGAAAGCCAGCTCTACGCCCTGGATCGGGCAGGGGTCAGAAACCTGCTGGTAATGAGCGGCGATTACCCTGTGTCGGGTTATCAGGGGAGGCCCGCCCCGGTCTTTGACCTGGATCCGATCCATACCCTGCAACTGATATCGGAAATGAATCGGGGGCTTACTTATCCGGGTGTCAAAGGTGACATCCATCATCAACCCAGCGATTTTTTCCCCGGAGCCGTTGTTTCTCCCTTCAAAGCAACCGAAGCGGAGCAGATACTTCAGTATTACAAGCTGAAAAAGAAGATCCATGCCGGCGCCCAGTTCATCGTCACTCAACTGGGATACGATGCCCGGAAATTTCACGAGATACTCCTTTTTATGAAACTAAACGCTTTCGATATTCCGCTTGTAGGGAATATTTATATCCTTCCATATGGCGCGGCCAGGATGATGAACTGCAATGAATTGCCCGGAAGTGTCGTTACGGATAAACTCCTTGCAGAGTTGGATCGGGAGCGAAGCGAGCCCGATAAGGGAGAAGGAGCCAGAATACTGCGCGCCGCCCGAATGTATGCGATCCTGAAAGGAATGGGCTATAGCGGAGTTCATATCGGCGGGCACAATATTAAATATGAACAGGTGGAAAAGATTATCACTCAGGGCGAGGCTCTTGTTTCGCAATGGACTGATTTAATAAAATATTTCGATTATCCTATTGCCGACGGCTTTTATTACTTTGAACGCGATTCGGCAACCGGTTTAAACAAAGAGACGCCGGTTGGCCTGCAAAACAGGCCGCCTGATGCAGAAATCGAATGTTCCTACGGGTTTTCACGGTTCTCCCATAAACTCATGTTTGAGCCGGGAAAGAAACTTTACGGCATCATGAATGGACTAAGCCGCAAAGTTGCAGGGACAAAGTTGGAGAGCTTATTTTACAAACTGGAACACCTGACTAAAGTTGTGTTATATGATTGTAAAGATTGCGGAGACTGCGCTCTTATTGATGTGGCATATCTTTGTCCGATGTCGCAATGTCCGAAGAACCAGCGTAACGGCGCCTGCGGCGGAAGTTTCCAGGGATGGTGCGAAGTCTATCCGGGCAAAAAGAAGTGTATTTATGTCAGGGCCTATGCCCGATTGAAGAAATACAGGGAAGAAGCGCAACTGGAGAAAAACATTGTCCCGCCATGCAATTGGGATCTATATCAAACCTCATCCTGGATTAATTTCCATCTGGGGAAAGACCACACATCAAAAAAACAAGGCAGCAGCCAGTCCTGAAACAGGTTTCATCTATTTTGCCCGGATAATATTTATAGATGTTTCATGCTGCGTCTAATCGCAAAGAATGTCGCTGCTCATCAATCCAATTTCTTGTGCGTAGGAGAACTGACGCTGCCATGGAATACCCGGATGGACTTTTTCAAAGATATCCGATCCTGTTATTTTCAGAGATTCCGCATCCACTTCCGCGGGATTATAGCCGCCGATAAAGCCGTAATCAGGACCTATGATGGGATTCTTTCCCGGCAGGCAATCACATTCTACAGTGATATTAAGCAGGGAGTTGATGACGATAGTTTTTCCCTGAATCTTTTTCCAGACGGCAGCCGCTGTCTCCACAAGTTTTTCCTGAAAAACCGTCATATCGGAATTCCAGAAAATCTGGAGGGCTCCCTCCGGGCACATGGCAATACACTGGGCGCAGCCGATGCATTTTTCCAGATCATAGTCGGGATAGTCGGGTTCGGAAATACTGGCTGCCTTGGTCGGGCAAATGTTGACGCATATGCCGCAACGGGTGCAGTTTTCCCGATTAAGAACGGGATGATAATCGGCATGCATTCGCTGCTTCTGCGCGCGGGATGCAAATCCCATGGAGATATTTTTTATGGCTCCGCCGAACAAAGAAACCATGTGTCCCTTGAAATGAGAAAAGATTATAAACCCCTGCGCTTTGTCAAAGACAGATCCAACCTGAACTGTTTTGAAATGTTTGTAGCCTGCGGGAATTGAAACAACATCCCGTCCATCCATGCCATCGGCGATAATAACCGGACATCCGAGAAAATCGGCCGTGTAACCATGATCTGCCGCTGTTTTCAGAGAATCTTCCGCGGTATGCCGGCCGCCGGAATAGAGTACCGTTGTATCAAAAATAAACGGTTTTGCTCCTTTTGTGATCAGCCAACCGGCAATTTCTTTTGCATAGTCGGGAGGCAGATAGCCTTTATTCCCTCGTTCGCCCCAATGGAGTTTGATCCCGACATTGTCGCCGGGAGCAAATGGATACCGCAATTGTCTCAAAAGCTGTCGCAGAGATTTGTTATACGGCTTCTTCTTGCCCGTTACCGATTTAAATATAAAGTCATCCATTATGAAATCCTGGCCTTGTCCTTTGCAGTATGAGCGAATACTATTTTGATTACTTCTTTTAACATCCAAGCCATATAAGTTCTTTCAAATTTTATTTTAACTCTTTTTTCTTCTGATTGCATCAAAAAAAATCCTGTCAGTTTTTCATTGACATCTCAGAACACCCATCGTAAAATTTCAACAATAGTTAAGGAGAGGTTCGGAGTATACTTATAATGAAGGCAAATAAAGGTGAAAGAAAATGATTCAGGATCGTCTTGACAAGATCGAAGAGAGGTTGAAGCAGAGCCAGGCGGTAAAAGAAAGTGATAAAGTTGAGTTATTGAATCTCCTGAAGACACTGAGGACGGAAATTACCGATCTTTCCAAAACCCGCCACGAACAGGCGGAAAGCATAGCGGGATTTGCCGAACTATCAGCCCGCGAAGCCACCCGCAGAGAAAAGAATCCTGAGCTCTTCAATTTGTCGCTTGCAGGTCTGACTTCATCGGTTCATGACTTCGAAATATCTCATCCACAGTTAGTGGAGATTATTAATAGATTTTGTACAATGCTCTCTAATTTGGGGATATAGGGACTGTTGAAAAACGCTCATCTGCTGTGTTGCGCTGCAAACCGCACCGCTCAACGTATATCTATATACTCCTCGCGGTTCGGTTTTTTGCGCGCCTCGCATCTGAACATTTTTGAACAGCCCCCCAATATGGGGTATTTCAACAACCCCATATAGAGTCATTAATCCGGCAACTGATCCCCTGGCATTGTTACCGGGTTTTTGAAAATCCATGATCGCTGTGATCAAAAGGTAAGGCCCTGCCGGCTTGATATTGGCTTGATATTCCATAGTCCGGCACTATCCACCGGCACTATCCAATGGACAAGCAACCCGTTCTCGTATACAATCCAAATCAACACGTCACTGGAGGTCCGGCAGTGGGGACAGGATACAAAACCAGGCTTGAGCTTATCGAAGAACTGGATGCGGCCCGCAAGGAAATCAAAGCTCTCCGGTCGCAGGACCGGGAGTATGAACGGCTTGAAAGGAATTTGACCCATTCGGGACATTTTTATCAGACCCTGTTCGAGAATTCCGGCACGGCAACCATCGTCATCGAGCAAGATACCACCATCTCCATGATGAACAACGATTTTGCTAATTTCACGGGGTATCCCCGCGAGGAGATTATCGGCCATACATGGACCATGTATGTGGCCGAAGATGATGTCGAACGACTTCTTTATTTTCACCGGATCAGGCGCAAGGATTCATCGGCGGCGCCAAGGAATTACGAATTCAAGCTTCGTCACAAGAACGGCAACCTTCTCCATATTTTTATGACTATTGCCATGATTCCGGGGACAACGCAGAGCATCGCCTCCATGGTGGATATTACAGAAAGGGTCAAGACCGAAAAAGCCCTGCGCGACAGCGAGGAGAGATTCCGCCAGCTTGTGGAGAGTATGAACGAGGGCCTGGGCATTCAGGACCGTCACGGCATCATCACCTATGTCAACGACAAGATCTGCAACATCCTTCAACTTCCGCGGGAGAAGATTGTCGGTAGGCCAAGCCTGGACTTTATCAGCAAACGGGACCTCGAGACATGGACACAAAACATCGCGAACAAGGATGCTCCCGAATCCTATGAAGTGACCTGGATGGATAAAGGATGCAATCCTGTTTACACCCTCGTTTCTCCGCGTGCCGTCTACGATTCCCAGGGACATTTCATGGGGGGATTCGGAGTCATTACAGATATCACGGCCATCAAGAAGCTGGAAAAGGAAGTTCTGGATGTTTCCGAAAGGGAACGCCAGAAGATCGGCTATGAACTTCATGACGATCTTGGCCAGCACCTGATCGGAATCGATGTAATGACCAAGGTCCTGCGCGACAGGTTGCTCCCGATTTCCGATGAAAACGCCCGCTATGCCGGTGAGATCTATCAACTGGTCAAAGGAGCAATTGAAAAGACCCGGCGACTGGCCCGCGGGCTATGCCCTGTCCATCTTACATCTCTGGGGCTTGAGGCATCACTGGAAGAACTTGTCGCTTCCGCATCGGACATCTTCAATATAAACTGCGTTTTCCGCTGCCCCCGGCATATCCCCATTAAAGATAATTCTCTGGCCACGCACCTTTATTATATTGCGAAGGAATCCATTCACAATGCCATCGAACACGGCAAATCTTCCAAAATTATTATAGAGTTTCTCAACAACAACGGAACGGTCTCCCTTTCGATTCTCGATAACGGCATCGGGATCAAGGACACAACTAAAGTTGGCGGCATAGGTCTTCGGATTATGAACTACCGCGCCCGCATGATCGGGGCGTCCCTGCGGATCGAATCGGAACAAAGCGGAGGCACACTGGTAACCTGCACTTTCAATCTTATCGAGGAATGACGCTTATGGCCGTGACCAAAACAACCAAAACAGATAAACATAGAATCCTCATTGTCGACGACCACCCCATCTTCAGGCAAGGCCTTGCTCAACTCATCAATCAGGAAGAGGACCTGTGCGTCTGCGGAGAGGCCGAGGACTACCAGGGCGCCATGAAAGCCGTGGCGGAACTTAAACCGGCCATGATAATCGTGGATATTACTCTGAAGGATATGAGCGGCATCGATCTCATCAAGGAACTCCACAAATTTCACAAGGGGATAACCATGCTGGTCATCTCGATGCACGACGAGTCCCTTTACGCCGAACGGGCCTTTCGGGCCGGCGCCAAAGGCTACATTATGAAGCAGGAGGCCTCCGAGTCCGTTGTCAAAGCCATCCGTCAGGTCCGGTCCGGCGGCATTTATGCAAGCAAAAAAATGACAGATCAGATACTTTCACGCTTCGTTGAAGGCCCAAAAGATATTGCCGCATCGCCCCTTCATGCCCTGACAGACAGAGAGATTGAAGTTTTCCAACTCATCGGCGAAGGACTCAGCATCAGCGAGATCGGAGTCCGGCTTCACTTAAGCGTCAAGACCATCGGAACCTATCGGGAGCGCATTAAGGAAAAGCTGAATCTCAAAAACAGCACGGAACTCCTGCGTTACGCCCTCAACTGGGTTGAGAATAAGAAAGAATCCCAAACACCTTAAACACGCCGCCTGTAGGTCATCGACTTACCGTTTTTTAATCCCATTAAGGACAGACAATACAGCTTCCTGCGGATTGTGCTTCACGCCGCTTTAGCGGATCATATTAGCCAGAGAAAGCTAAAATTCAAGGAGGGCTGACTATGAAAGGGAAATCTTTAAATGGAAATAAATACGGGTTTCAATTAACCATCAAAGAATTACTCAACGGACCAAGGTTAAGCGCAGGCAACCAGGAGATCGTTTACCGGAACAAGATGCGTTATACTTATAAGGATCTGTTTGAGCGGATCAACCGATTGGGGAGTGCCCTTGCCGGAATCGGCGTCAAGAAGGGGGATACTGTAGCTGTCTTCGACTATGATTCACATCGCTACCTGGAGAGTTTCTTTGCCGTTCCCATGCTGGGGGCTGTGCTGTTCACGGTGAACTGGCGCCTGTCTCCCGATCAGATCGAGTATACGATGAATCACGCCGAAGCAGACGTGATCCTCATCAATACCGATTTTCTGCCCCTGCTGGGTTCCATCCGGGACAAGCTTACCTCAGTCAAGAAGATCATTATTCTTTCGGACAGCAATGAACTGCCCAAGACGGATGTGGCCTATGACCGGGAATATGAAGCATCCCTGGCTTGCGCGTCTCCTGATTTCGAATTCCCCGATCTCGATGAAGATACGAAGGCCACAACATTTTATACAACAGGCACGACGGGCCTTCCCAAAGGCGTATACTTCACGCATCGCCAGATTGTCCTTCACGCCATGAGCGTCTGCATCGCCGTAAGCGGTCACGACAGTCCGTTGCGTTTTTCCACATCGGATGTCTATATGCCCATTACTCCCATGTTTCATGTCCATGCCTGGGGATTCCCTTTCATTGCCACGATGATGGGCGTCAAGCAGGTTTATCCGGGCAAATATGAGCCGGAAATGCTCATCAAACTTATCCTTGGGGAAAAGGTCACCTATTCCCATTGCGTGCCTACGATCCTCCAGATGCTTGTGACGAGCCCTGTGGCAAAGACGATCGATCTTTCAGGATGGAAAGTCATAATCGGCGGAGCCCGTTTGGCCAAGGGGCTTGCTGTCGCGGCCATTAATCTGGGTATCCAGGTTATGACAGGTTATGGCATGTCCGAGACCTGCCCGGTCATCAGTGTATCCAACCTGAAACCACATATGAAAAATTTTGATAACGAACAGAAAAGCGATATTGCCATTAAGACGGGAATACCCATCACGCTTGTTGATGTCAGGATCGCAGACCCCAGCGGTAATTTCCTTCCTAATGATGGCCGGACCACCGGTGAGATTGTTGTCCGCGCTCCCTGGTTTACCAAGGGGTACTACAAAGACCCGGAGAAGACGGAAGAACTCTGGCGAGGCGGCTGGCTCCATACGGGCGATGTGGGCTATATGGATGCCGACGGGTATATCCAGATCACAGATAGGCTCAAGGATGTGATTAAAACAGGCGGTGAATGGGTTTCTTCGCTCGACCTTGAAAATGCCATCAGTCTTCACAGTGCGGTGCAGGAGGCAGCGGCAATCGGCATACCGGATGCCAAGTGGGGAGAACGGCCTATGCTGCTTGTCGTGCTGACGCCTCCGTTCCGCAATGACGGTATTACGCCGGAGGTACTCAAGGCCCATATGAAGCTTTGCGCCGAACAGGGGAAAATTCCCAAATATGCCGTACCTGATCAGTATATAATTACGCACGAGATTCCTAAAACCAGTGTCGGCAAAATCGATAAGAAACAGCTCCGCGCCATCTATGTAGATGCATTATAATTTAAGATATTTCTCTCTCTCCTGGTTTTCTCTGATGGGGGGCTGGCCGATCACCAGCCGGCCCCTTACATCAGCAAAATAGAGTGGCAGGCGCTTACCTCCTGCTTCCAGATTGTGTCGCCTCAGAAAAATATAATTCTTCAAATCTGAAACCATATAGATGTTACAAATTATCTTCCCCCCCTTTTTTTTCTGGAATTATCTTAAAATATGTGGGAGATTGCAAAAAATACTTAAAGTATTGTCGAACCATTGGATCATTTAATTCATCATTTTAAATAAAGGAGAGTAAATGGGGATGAGATTATACCATAAGACAGCTTTAATTTTCACAATGACGGCTATATTCATTCTACTTTCTTACACCTTTTCTTTTGCACAATATGAAGACATTAAAGGCGTGAAATTTAAAGATGGCAGCGTAGTATATGGTGTTATCATTGAAATGACTGCTGACAGAGTGATCATAGCAACTAAAGATAACGACGCGGTTATAAGAAAGTCTGACGATATTGCCTCTTTTATCAAAGAGGATGATCTTACTAAAAGAAGGCATTCTTTTGCTCTGGGTACAGAAATATCTTACATCAAATATGAAGAACCCGGTTCGATTTCGATAGAAGACAAGGGCATGATGTATGGCATAGTTGGTTCATACACGTATCGCAACAAGTTCATGGCAAAATTAGAAGGGAAGTTTGCCTATGGATCGGTAGATTATAATGGCGCCACAATGGACGGGACTCCGTTAACGATCTCAGACATACCTGATTACATGGTGGAATTCAGATGGTTGCTGGGTTATGACTTCGTTGCGAAGGGCATCACGATTACTCCTGATTTCGGGATTGGATATAGATATGTACAGGACAATGCACAGCAGAGATATGCCGGTGGTTATCAAAGAGAATCAAATTATATCTATATCCCCATAGGTGCGGGAGCTGTTACCAACATAGGCAAAGGCTGGTCTTTCGGGGCAAACGTTGAATATGATCTTTTCCTGTGGGGAAGACAAATATCTTATTTTAGTGATATTGATCCGAATTATAATAACCCCGAAAATGAGCAACTAAGGGGCTATGGTGTCAGGGGCTCAATATCCATTGCAAAAAAAGGTGAAAAGATGAGTTTTATAATAGAACCTTATATAAGATATTGGAATATCAAAGAGTCTAATTATTCAATACTTACTTATGATAATATGCCTGTGAGTTATGGTTACGAACCGAATAACGACTCTACAGAAATTGGATGCAAGTTAGCAGTAACGTTTTAATTGCGGCCATCTTCCCAATAAATTTTGATGACCTGTATGCGGTTACTCTGCCCGCCGCTTATCCTTAATTAATTATTGCCCTTGTGGTTTTAAAATAAATTTGTCAGTATACCGGCAAATTTAAGGGGGGGCTGTTATTGATTTACTTCCGCAATGTTAATCTTTCTTTTTTAGAGAAAAAACTGTTCGATAATGTCAATTGGACAATTCATTCCAGAAGCCGCATCGGTCTGGTTGGCGAAAATGGCACTGGCAAAACAACGCTGTTTCGAGCACTCCTCGGTCAAGTCCATCTTGATTCCGGCGCGATAGAGATACCCGACAGAAAACATAAAACCATCGGTTATTTGCCGCAGGATCTGGTGGAACTGGAATCTGTGAACCTTATCGAGTTTCTAAAACAAAAAAGCGGTATTGCCGCTCTGGAAGAATCCATAAAGGATCTCGAACATAAAATCTCCGGGGTTAAACAAAACACATCCGAGTATAGTATGCTCTCTCAACAATATTCCGATGCGCTGGCTCACTTTGCCGCTATGGATGGTTACGCTTTTGAAGCCCGAGCCAAACAGGTGCTCAAAGGTTTTGGTTTTAAAGAAGATGATTTTGCGAGAGACTGCACATTATTCTCAGGCGGTTGGAAAATGCGTATTCTGCTCACATCCATTCTTCTGGCAAGGCCGGATATCATGCTTCTGGATGAACCGACCAATCATCTGGACACGGAAAGCATGGAGTGGCTGGAATCTTATCTTAAAGATTACCCCGGAACAATGATCGTAATTTCACATGACCGCTTTTTTCTCGATAAAATAGCGCTTCAAATTGCCGAGCTTTCCGCCTGTCATATTCATATTTACAAAGGCAACTACTCTCACTATTTAAACCAGAAAGAAATACGCCTTGCCGCTTTGAAAAAAGAGATGGACCTGCAGAAGGCGCAAATTAAAAGAATTGAAGAATTTATAGAACGTTTCCGTTATAAAGCAACCAAAGCCGCTCAGGTACAGAGCCGCATCAAAATGCTGGAGAAGTTTTCAGCGGTGACGCTGGATGCAAAAGCTAAAAGTGTTGCCATGAAATTTCCCGAAGGGAAAAAAAGCGCGAAAGAAGTCGTTAAAGTAATTGACCTTGGGCACAGTTATGGCAGCTTGAATGTATTTAACAATCTGAATTTTACTTTGTTTCGCGGCGACAAGGTGGCTTTTGTCGGAGTTAACGGTTCCGGCAAATCAACGCTATCCCGTCTGTTGAGTTTATCGGAACAGCCTTCCCGCGGATCGGTAAAATACGGCGATGGCGTGAATATGGCATTTTTTTCACAGGAAAGTTCGCAAAATTTAAATTACGAAAATACAATCCGGGAAGAAATAGATTCCGTGCCGACGCATGCCTCCGATCAGGAAAAACGAAATCTGCTGGGCTCTTTTTTGTTTTCAGGAGATGATATTTTCAAATCGATATCCGTACTCTCCGGCGGCGAGAAATCACGTCTGGCTCTTTTGAAAATTATGCTTCTCGATACGAACTTTCTTATTCTTGATGAGCCGACCAATCATCTCGATTTAAAGACCAAAGATATTTTTCAAAACGCGTTGATCAACTATCATGGAACTGTCGCCATCGTTTCGCACGATCGCTATTTTCTGGATAATCTCGTCAATAAGGTTTTTGAACTCAAAGATGGGACTATTAACGATTATCACGGCAATTATTCTTATTTCATCGAAAAACGCAACCAGGCGGTTAACCCAACCCCGGATGAAAATATTTCGCAACCCTTGCTAAAGGATCAGGCGTTTAAGACAAAAGACAGAAAACGTCTGGAGGCGGAAGAACGAAATAAAACTTATAAAATCAGAGCGGCAATAACAAAAGATCTGTCAGCGGTAGAGAAGAAGATTGCATCGCTGGAGGCGAAAAAAACCGGGCATGAGACATCCTTGTGTGATCCTCAAACACACAGGGATTCAGTTAAAATTAAAACAATTAATCTGGAATTAAAAGACATTAACGCGGAACTGGAACACTCCTATAACATCTGGACAGAATTACATTCAAAACTGGAGGAGCTAACCCTGGCCAGTACTGAAAATAATATCAACTAACACGCAGTCCAGGCCAATGGGTATAATATTGTATATTTCAACCGCCGTCCAGAACCGGCTTTTCCATATTCTGATACCATGTTGCCGGATCGGTCAGGAACAATTCCGTTTCGCACAGGGAAAGAAAATGCTGCCGTTCAATACTGGCTATTAAATTAAAAAATTTCTCTTCTTTAGGATCGGTACTTTCCCTTTCAAGTTTAGTATACAGAGCCATGCCCCTTGCCTCGAAATCAATCGCGGTGCGAATCGCTTTCAAATCGTCTTCATTGCCTTTGAAACGGGCGGCCTTTTTATCCGATAAAGATTTTAAAATGCTGCCGGCCAAAGATTTTCTTACTTCTAACGGAACTGTCGCCGGCCATTTTTTTTTCATTTCCCATTGATCATGCAATTTTTTTAAAACGTCATAATGTTCTTTCTCTTCGTCGGCGATTTGTTTGAACATATTTTTACCGGCTAAGTTCTTTGTTCTGCGCGCATTGGCCAGATAAAAATCTCTTTCTTTCTGTTCGTTTTCTAAAGCAAATTTCAAGGCGTTTAATCTTTTATTCATCTTGATCCCTCCCTTATCCGGACGTCCAAGTTATACCAAGTCGTCCTCTTCGTCTAACTTTGTTGGCGTCGTCATCGGCTTCCTCAACATATTTGTCAGCTGCGCCATTATCGCGTTGCTAACCGGCAAAGGAAGGGTTTGTATTTTATTGTGCTCCCTTTCCAGTCGTACTACCGGAACATATGCGCCTGCGTAGTTTCATCCTTGCCGCCTCGTTATCCTTTGGGTACAACCTGGTGTAAATAAATAAACTTATTCTATAATTGATTATAGAAGATATTCTTGATTAGTTCAACACGTATTTCTAAACGCAATGAACAAAATAATACTTGTTTTGCATGGGTAGCTGGATTTAATCTATAGGAGGCAGATTTTTTTCCTTAATGTCTGAAACATATTCGGCGATATTTGTACAATGGTCGGAAATGCGTTCAAGATGGATGAGCAGTTCGATAAATATAACTCCCGCCTCGGCGGTGCAAAGACGGTTATGAAATCTTTTGAGGTGTTTATTCCGCGCTTCTTTAACTTTAACATCTATTTCTTCCTCCCGCCGGATAAGGCCGTTGATTTTTTCATTATGAGGAGCTTCGACCAGTGATATGGCGTCATCAAGATTACGGTTAACCAAAGTGATTATTTCCTGCAATTCTTTCATGCCGATTTCGGTAAACTTGATTTTCCCCTCGTCTTTCTGTGTGGCCAACTCGGCTATCCACATGATATGATTGCCGATGCTTTCAATATCTCCCGACATTGCCGTAAAAGCAAAAACCTTTTTCGAAAGTTGTGTCGAAGTATGTTTGGCCGATATTCTCCATAAGAACCTGACTATTTGATCGTGCAAATTATTGACGACCATCTCGATATAAGAGATATCCCGTCTCTTGCCTGCCTGAGGGAAGTTAATCAGACCGGTAGCGCTTAAAAACATTTTCCGCGTAAGATTAATTTCTCTCTGCAGTTCCTTTTGTACATTATCGAGCGCTTTTCCCGAATTGGATAAATACTTACGATCAAGAAATTCCGGCCAGATAGGCAAGGTTTCATCTTCTCCACGCAGGACTTTTTGCATGAGAGCGGCAAATGGCCGCAGAAAAAAAATAAAGATAAACATAATAACAAGATTAATTAAAAAGTGCCCCAGTACAATCTGTTCGGCAACGCTCGAGGACAGGCTTCTCAATATAACCAGAAAATACGGCATAAAAAGAAAACATATAGAAACACCAATGCACTTGAAAATTAAGTGGGAGAGGGCGCTTCTTTTACCATTTGCCGTTGCCACCGTTCCGGCCAGAAGCGCTGTGACAGTTGTGCCAATATTGGCTCCCATAATCACGGGCAGCGCATTTTCCAGTGAAATTAAATTCTGCTGCGCTAAAAGAGCCATAATGCTAATGGGTATGGCCGAAGCGTGAATGATTCCGGTAACCGCAATTCCCAGGCCAATGCCTAAAAATGGATTTTGAGTCTTTGTGAACAAGTTCAGAAAAGCCGGAGAATTTTTTAAAGGCTCTACGGCCTGACTGATTAATCCCAGGCCGAAGAATATCAATCCAAAGTAAAAAATTATCTGGCCGGCGATTTTCCACCTGCTTCGATTAATTAACCATAAAAGCCCGCCTATGGAAATAAAAAGAGGCGAAATTTCCGTAAAATGCCAAACAACAAATTGCACAGTCAAGGTCGTGCCGATATCGGCGCCCAGGATAATAGCCAGAGAACTGTAAAAGCTTATCAATCCGGCGCTTACCAATCCAACGGTGAGCGCTGTAGAAGCGGAAGAACTTTGTAAAATAATGGTCGAAATTATACCGGTGAAAAGTCCGTAAAATGGTTTTTCCACGGCATATTTAATGTATTCTTTTATGCGAATATCAATTATTTTCCGGACGGCAGAAGAGAGATTGACCATGCCGACCAGAAATAAAACAATGCTGCTGATAATGATTAATATTGCTTTCATTATTGGGCCCTATTTATCATTTTGCACAAGTGAAGCCACATAGTGCCGTAGCGCCAGCTGTGTTTTGAAATTCAGGTTCGCCTGTTTAATGCGTTAAATATCGATTCTACACCTTGCCGGAATTTCCCGTAAGAATACGGGAAATTCAATCCGGCTTGATCTCAATCGACTTTTTTAAACATTTTCCCTTTTGCGCTGCATACCGGACAAGTGTCCGGAGCTTCTTTTTCTGAAGTATAGCCGCATACCGGGCAAATGTAATAGCTGTAAGATTCTTTCGAAATTTCCAGTTTATCAAGCATCTGTTGATAGAGCCCGGCATGAATTTTTTCCACGTCGTTGGCAAAAGTAAAAGATCGCTGGGCATCTTTATTCCCTTCATTTTTAGCCGTTTCAATCATTGCCGGATACATTCTTGTAAACTCATGCGTTTCTCCGGCTATCGCTTCTTGCAGGTTTTCCTTTGTGGATTTGATCCCTTTTAATGCCCGCAAATGGGCGTGAGCGTGAATCGTTTCGGCTTCCGCGGCCGCCCGAAACAACCTTGCCGCCTGCGGGAATCCCTCCTGATCAGCTTTAGCGGCAAAGGCCAGATATTTACGGTTTGCCTGTGATTCGCCGGCAAAAGCTTCTTTTAAAGCGTCTTCGGATTTAGACATAAATTTCTCCTTCTTTATTAAATTATTTAACATTACTTTTATTGATATTAAATAACAAATTATTAAGGATGTCTCAAGAAAAATACATTCTGACGGCCTCTGCCATGGCTTGATATACAAGTCCGGCATACTGACCTCAGTAACAATTTTAAAAAAGCTGTCATAAGATATATGACAGACCCGGATTAAAAATTGACAGCGGATTTTACTCGTTATTCTTATTCAACTTTTCGACAATACTCTGCAGCGGTATGTCTTCATCGATATCTAATATACGGTTGATATTTTCGTCGCTGTATTCGGACAAGTCGACGATTGGATATGCTGCTGTTGAGGTTTGTTGTTTTGCCGCAAACTTCTTCTGCGGCGCATCTTCCGTCAGCGGCGATTTATAAAAATCACTCTGAAATAATTCTGTGGACGGGAGAAATATCTTACCATAAGATGTGAAGTCGGAACGGGTTTTCAGATATTCACTCAAGTAACGTTCGGCCGAAAACATGCCATCGTTTTTCGATGTTTCTACGGTATTATTGAGTTGATGAAGTTTGTTATCGCGAATAATGTTCTTTACGGATTGGGTGCCGCGAACAATTGTCAGAACGGGAACACGCTGGCCGGCTTTTTCCAGATGCATCAATTGCTGAATAACGATCCATGCCAGCGTCGATGACAGCTGATTGCGCACCTCGGTTTGAGTGTCTACCGGCACAGCATTGCACATGCGGTAGATGGCCTCTTCCGGCGTGGCTGCATGCATAGTGGCAATGACCAGGTGACCCGACTCCGCGGCATTGAGAGCCAGCCGCATAGTTTCCCCTTCACGCAGTTCGCCCACAATGATCACATCCGGATCTTCGCGCAGCACATCAATAAGGCCCTGTTCAAAAGAAAGTACGTGGGAACCGAGTTCACGCTGTTCGATGAAAGAATTTTTCGATTGAAAGCGGTACTCTATGGGATCTTCCAGCGTGATAATATGTGCCTGACGGTATTTATTGATGTCGTTGATAATCGCCGCAATGGTTGTTGTCTTGCCGACTCCTGTAGGGCCGCAGATAAGGACGAGGCCGGACTTGATCCTGGAAATATCATGGAGAGAATGATGGAGATTGAGCTCTTCGATTGTCGGTATATTACCCGGAAGAATACGGATGGCCATACTGATTCCCCGCACCGTGCTGAAAATGTTGATCCGGAGGCGGGCATTGCCAGTGGAAATAGCAAGGTCAACAGATTTTTTTTTCCGCAGTTTTTCCAGTTGCAGGGGTGTCAGAAGTTGTCTGGTCAGATCATCGATTTCCTGATGCGTCCACTTCAGGGAAGTGTTAAATTGAATATCTCCACGCTTTCTCGAGACCAAAGGATGTTCGCCGGTGATATGAATATCCGACATGGACTCTTTGATCGCATTATTGATAACACTTTCAAACAGTTTCATAATTTTCACCGTCTTATTTTTTTATTGATGGATTAAATATAATTCTATACTTCCCGTAAGAAAAAGGCAACAAATACTTGCATTACGGTTAACATCCGTTAATCTATTTTATATAATATCCCGATACTCTCCACCGGCCATCCTTGTCAAACATAGGTGTGACGGTTTCTATCGCAGATTCTTTGTTTTGAAAAGAAGTCTCAAACTGAATTACGACATACTGACCGTCCGGAGCGCCAGGCAGCGTCGTTTTGTAAACACTGGTTTTGAGTTTTCTTGAAATCATCTTTCCCAGAGGCATCCGGACTGACCTGAGCATTTGTTCCCACTGGTCCTGTTGTACCGCATTCTTGAAATACCCGGCTGCTTCCTGCCAGCTCTTCGAATATTTGCCCGTATCTACGAGAGTTAACCAATCCTGAGCAGCGCTTACAGCCTCTTTCTCTTTCTTCGCATTTGTTGCGCAGGATATACCGGCTAAAAGTATAACAGCAATCACGACTGCAACTAAAACGCGCCTTTTCATCCCAATGCCCTCCTTTCAATGACACATTCAGAGCCAACCTTTTTCTTTCCAGTAATCATATTCCCAACTCCACTTTTCTTTACGTTTCAACATAATCTGACGGAAATACTCTCTGCGCTGATCCTGTTGATTGACCTGGTCTGCAAATATTTTCTTTTTCAAGATAGCTCCAACAAGTGAATGTGCAAGATTTTCAGCCTCATTAAAAAGAGTAGAGCTTTCATCCAAAAGACCATCAACTTCGATGCGGCACGCCAGACTGCCGACCGTTTGCATTCCCGTATACTGAAGGACTTTTTCCATGTAATCGGCCGTTTCTTTTTCACCGCTTCCCCCGGCAGTAGTTACCACTGCGCCGTATTTACCCAGAAACCGCAGGCAATGAATAGCATTTCCAAGGCGGTCGATCCAGTTTTTTAGTTGGGCTGTTACCTGGTAAATATAAACCGGGCTTCCCAACACAAGCCCGTCGGCAGCCATGATCTTGTCGAAAGTTGCACCAAAGTCGTCTTTCTGGATGCAGTAGCCTGTTTTATGACATCTGTCGCAGGCGGTACATGGTTTTATTTTTAATTTTGTTATATCAAAAAACTCTATTCGGGCTCCTTTATCCGTTGCGCTTTCCAACACCTTATTCACCAATTGTCCTGTGCGGCTGTTCTGCCGCCGCGGACTGCCGTTTATTCCTATAATTTTCATAATGCGACTCCTTTATGGGAGACAGGGCTCCGGGCCCGGATATTTCTAAACCGATTTTCCAAAATTCTAAAAACTGCTTAATCGAATCCTTAATATAACACTTAATATTATATCTTTGTCGCTCATTGATTTCCAGTTGAAATATCGCATGAACATGCATCATTAGAAAAACAACAGTACCAGAAGGTCGTTTGATTATTTATTTTACCCCAAAAGGTTCAGTGGCGGACAGTCGTCTAAAGTGGGGATTGCAGATTTAAAGAAAACAAAACTCATTGAGAGCGGCGATACTGTGTCTTTAATAGCGCTCTTTTAGCAGTTATTATCTGAACCTGATTCTACAGAATGTCTTTATGAATTCGCAAGAAAGCAAATACCTTCGCGGGTTTTGGGGTAAACAAACCAACAGATAATGATGATTTCCCTAAGCATTGAAGATTCTCCGCGGCTTGCGCCAGAGAGCTTCAGCACAGAGCTTCGGCGGAGAGCTTCAATTGACGGTGATCAAACGACTCCGGATCCGAGCTTGCCCTTCATTCGGGCAATATTGATGGCGACTGCAACTTTGGCCGCTTCGGGAACGTCTGTACGGATGTCTGTCCTGACGTCTGTCCGGACTGCCTTCCGATCCTTCAGCGCATAACGGTTAAGCCCCGACAGATGAATTGGTCCCATATAACGCTCCCAATCAATCAGCCGTGCATCCACGGGAAACATTTTTTGATCCTCGGGCAGCACCCGTAAGGAAAGATCGATAAGTCCTTCATTGTGAAAAATGCATTTTGGCGAAGCATAGAATGAAAAAGTGACAGCCAGTTTCATCGTGGTGTTCACAAATTCCGTCACTTTATGGATCATGTTCTTCATTCCTGTCAATTTACAAATCCTGTCATATGCCGTAACCGCAATGTTGAGTCCTGACATCGCCATCACGAAAAGCCTCCGATCGATAATCCGGAAGTCACGTCTTGGTTTGCCTTTCGGGAACAGCCGATTATAAGCAGCATGATTCCGGTTGGCCTCTGATTGAAGCATTTGTTTCATTCGTCCGACCGTGATTGGATTGGACGATCCGGTGGAGCACTGATAGAGTCTGTGTTTGCCGGGAATCTCCAGAGCCTCGGCTGCGGCCAGGATTAAGCTGTTGGCCACGAGATCCGCCGGAATGATATCAATGACGCCTTTGGCGCGTGCCGGAAAGAAGGGAGTTTTTTCACGGGCATAGGCCAGAATAATTGCATCGGCAACTTTGATGCCTTCTACCCAGCCAGGGACCGGTTCCTGATAGGTGCTTTCAATAATTGCCGGTCTGACAATCGTGAGTGTGGAATCCTGCAGGGCCTGGGTAATAATTTGTTCGCCAATCCATTTTGTAAATGTATATGTGTCGTTCCAGCCATATCGATGCGACTCTTTCGCGCCCAGCTCAACGAGACGCTCGGCCATGTCATCAGGGCGGGCACAGTCTTCTTCAATTTTTTTGATTTTTCCCTGCAGCCTTGCAATCAGAGGCCGCACCTCATAAAAGCCCTTTGAGCTTTGCTTAAGTGCCTTATGAGCCGGGATCACGTTATTTTCGAAGCAATCCCCTTCCTTAAAACCATTTACGTAACATGTTGACACATGGATAAGGGGAATTCCTCCGGCCGCTTTGACCAGGTCTGCAATGTTGAGCAGACTTAAGACATTAATCTGCAGAGACTGCTGCAGATCATCCCGAAATTTTACAGACGCGGCTGAGTGAATGACAACATCAACCCGGGAAGCCAATTGCGTAAAAGCTTCAGGGCTCAAACCAAAGTTCTTTTCCGTGACCTCACCCGTTATACATTCTATCTTGTCTTTGCAGAATTGATTGAAGTACGAAGAATTTTCATCCCTGAGACGATCGAAAATAGTCGATACCGCAATCTCATGGTCAAAACGCTCCCGGGCAGTCTGATGGTTTTTGTTGCCCCTTATAAGCAGTGTAATCTTTCCGACGTCCGGTATTTCACGAATCAATTTCTCCACAAGCACCTTGCCCAAAAATCCCGTTGTGCCGGTAATCATGATCCGTTTATCTGCTAATTGCTGCTTTACTGAAATATTATTCTTTGCGAACATAAAAGAACTCCTTGATGTTTAAATCCGTTATATTTTCAGTTGCGCATTTTCTGCGACCACAAAATCAGCTACCCATCCTGGTATAAAGGCCCATGCACGATTTCCGTTTCGCGTCTTCCCCATATCCAGAGTGCCGAACAACCAGATTTGCGATTTATAAAAAAGTGTAGCCCCCTGTCTTTGAAGCCTTTCTGCAAAACTCAAGATTCCGGGCTTTTTCAAACTGTCGTCTTCAACAACGCAATAACCGGCATTATGGCCATCGCTGTCGGGCCAGACCGTCGTATAGTGGGAAGCCAGCGCCGGGCCGACCGACATGTACCGGACAAAATCGGCGATACTATGCAACCGCAGTCCGAATCTCACTCTCAAATAGATTGATATCAACCAGGGCAGGGGTTCTCTCTCGTCCTGAGGCCCTGTATATCCGTGCAAGACTCGCAGGTACTCTTTGCCCCATTTCCCCGTGTCCTTGAGAAACCCCTGAAGACGCCACATGGGTGAAGAGAAATCGACGGCATAGACCTTCCAGCACTGTTTGAACATTTCATCGGCCATCGCGTGCGCGACCGTAGTTCCATCTTCCAGAGAAATATTATCGAGAGCGCCAATCGTATAGGAGGTCATGCCGATATAGATGGGATCCGACGACATGGCTGCGCTGAATTTCTTCTCCATGGCGCTGATGTGCTGCGCGCTGAGCGGTTTGGTAACATCGCCTTTTAAAAATATGATCCTGTCGTATATTCCTTCATACCGGGGCTGTTTCCCCAGTTGAAGAAAGCGATTTACACCTCCGGCAAGCTGATCACCGGCAATATCGATGACCGCAACGCGTACTTTTTTCAATAAAAGTTCTTTTAGTTTTTCATCCGGATTACTGTAAATCTTCTTCAGAAGAAGTTCGGACATGTTGCCAACACCACCGGCATAATCGATCACGATGATATCTCTGTTTTCGGTCTTGTCAATGGCATGGACGATATCCTGGATGATTCGATTTACAATGGCTTTCCGTCCAAGCTGATCCTGAGATACAAACGGTGAATCCAAAGTTACCTGATCCTGTGGCACTTCGGATACGGGATACAGGCCAAGGAATCTTCCATGACCATCGATACTGAATCTGCCAATACCATGGACGTCACTGGCATCTACAGTGGCTTGGGGCAACTCTTCCATGTGATTAGCCACATAGACGGGCACCTGACCGGTGATTCTGGCATGAAAAGCAGGATACAGTTCTCTCAGTATTCCGTAGAGATTGATGCCCGCAGGCCAGAGCGAACCGAAACACCGGCTCGCGATTTTCACTTCATCCGGTGAGCCGACCATGGTTTGGATTTTATCTTTTCTAAACAGATTTCCGATACTCCGAAGCAGGTTCAGGATATCAATTGTTTCTTTCATAATCCGTTTCGGAATTTGGAAACCCGGTACATCACAGTACTCCGTATGAGAGGTGACAGCTTTCATAAAAGGAGCACGGAGAATGTATCGTGCCTGTTTTCGTATGAGCCTGCCGGTTACGTCCTGGTGTGACAGCTCCTCTGGAATATAACCGTCTGCAACGGTCATCGCATTGATTTGCTGTATGGAATGAGGGAGATCGTTTGCCGCTTCAAAGCCTTTCATTTTCTTGTGATACTCCTGTAAACTCTTCCATGATTCCACTTTTTGAAAAACATCGGAAGCTTCGACACTCTGACACTCCATCTTCAACAGGGATAAGGAAGAGGAATCCAGAATACCGTCTTCAATATTTGCAAAATTAGACACTTTGGGGTATGTGACCACTTTGTCTTTGCCAGCCAGTGATAAGACGGTTTCCTGATCCAGTGCGATGTCCATAACTGTGGTTTTCATAAAAGCTCCTCATTAGAATAAAAATTTTGGCTCATAGTCTATTGGATACTCTTAATTTGAATGTGATGAAATTATTTCATAGTTTTCTTTTAATGTCTTGCGTGTTTATTAATAGCATAATACTAGCTATTAACTTGTATTGTAATCAAACATCATAATGCGATATGAACATAATATTCATATAATATCAATTAGTTATAGATTTTATGCGATTGTTTTGAATAGGATGAAAATATTGCATATTTCTCTTTTAATGTCATGCGAGTTTATTTACAGCGTAATACTAGCCAATAACTAGTGCTACAATCATGCGCAGTAACGCGACACGGACATAATATTCACAACATCAATGAGTTATGGATTTTAATAAGGCGCTGTTTTTTCGTGGATAAGGAAATACAGACGATCTTACATATCAATGGAAAATTGGCCACAATAAAATATAAGGCGCCAAACTTGTAATTGATGAACCTCATGTCATTTCTGCAAGTAAATTAAGACAGGGAAAGGAGATATGTGCGGAGGTTCTTTTTGGATTGGCTAATGCCGAGTTTCCGGCGGATATTGTTGCGGTGAAACTCAATGCCGCGATCGGAGACGTTTATCAGTGAGGCGATTTCCTTTGATGTTTTGCCTTCTCTCACGAGGCCGGCCACCTGTATCTCCGTCGGAGTGAGATTCATATATTGGCTGGACAGACGATGCATAAAAGGTGAAACGATGTCACGGAGATTGGTATCAAGGATGTCCACATAGATCCGCTGCTGGTCGTTGAGGCGACACGCCCGAAGCTTTTCCAGGCAGGGCAGGAGCAGACCCCGTACATTGGCCAGGACCTTTTCCTCTACTTCATCCTTGTCTTTTTCCCGCTGGTTGAGTAGAACCTTCAGGGCAATGTTGGTCTCTTCCAGGTTCAGGGCGTTGAGCTTGATCTCCCGTTCCTTATTAAGGAGGCTCTGCTCGGCGAGTTTGCGCTCCTCGATCTCACGGCGCAGATTGGCGTTGGCTTCGGTCAACTCCTGCGTCCTTTCGGCCACCCGTTCTTCGAGTTCTTCCAGGGTTTTTTGGAGAGCCACCTGGGTAAGATTTTTTTCCGTCACATCCACAAAGGAACACATCAGACAAATCGGTCGGCCCTCATCGTCGGTGACCATTTGAGCGGAAAGTTGAACGGTCAGGAGTCTGCCGTCCCGGGCGTAACCGCTTACCTCACCCATCCAGCTCCCTTTTTCTAAGACGCTCTTGAGAATGGCCTCGGCCTCCTGCTCAGACCGGGCGAATGTGGTGACGGGACGGCCGATGATCTCGGTGCGATCATCATTGCCCCAGAGGCGGAGCACGGAATCATTGACATAAGTAATGCGTCCATTGAGATCGCCGATGGCGATGGCGTTGATGGACGAATTGATGGCATGGTTCTTTATCCGCAGCTCTTCGATGGCCTGCTTCGAGCTGGTTATATCTATGAAGGAACACATGGCGCACAAGGGCTCGCCATCTGTGCCGCGAACCAGACTGGCCGACAGGTGGACGATAATCGGAGATCCGTCTTTCTTACGTCCGGCCACTTCGCCGGTCCAGCTTCCATGCTTAAGGAGATCGGCGAAGATCGCCGCCGCTTCCTCCTGATTTTCAGCAAATAACAGGACGGACAGGCCACGGACCTCCTCCATCGTGTAGCCTCCGAAAAGGGCGAGGGCGGAGGCGTTTCCGTCTGTTATCCGTCCTTCAAGATCACCGAAGACCATTCCGTTTACGGAGGAGTCGATGGCGCTGCTTTTGATCAGCAACTCTTCATGCAGGCGGGAACGGTTAGTATGGACAGGCGGTTTGCTCATGGATTTACCTTCTATTTTCCCTCTTATAGTGTGAGGGAATCACCTTTATATTTCCGGTTCTTCTATCTTCTTTCTTATGACCTGACAATTAATATACGGTTTTCGCTTTTTTCGATAAGTTTAATGTCAATTTAGCATAACCGCTTTTTGATTAAAAGATGTTTATTGAGTTCCGATTGAAATGTCGGATTTGGCAGCAAGAGCAATCCCCGTAACGTGCCATGGGGTAAGCGGGCATTGCAACACCCTTGCTCTTCAATATCAGGACGCTGATTGTTAAAGTCAATGAGTGTACAAACATTATTCTTTATCTCTTAGCATTCTCGCTCTTATTTTATCCCACGACTTGGTTATGAGGAAGCTCTCTTTCATGTTATCAACCATACTGACAAACTTGGGCCAGGGGATAGCAAAGCTAAGTGTTGAGGAAGGCACACAGGGTCGTGATGAAACATCAAACATGCCTAATACGGCGCGATTCTCGGAGGATGTAAGTTCTTTATAGGGATAATCAACGATAGACGCACATCCGGCGCCAAAAGGAGCAATGACGCCATTGGGTCGCAATTCATCAAAATTGGCCAGTGTAAAAAGACCGGAAAGAACATCGGGAGGGGCAAGGAAAATGACCACCAAAGGCCTGTCTTCTTCTTCCATGCGGTCCCATCTTTTGAAGATAATATAGTCTTCGGGCGCTTGCGACGGCGTCTGGTTTTTCATGAGTTCTTTAACCATTTCCGGAGTTTTCTTATATCGTTCTCCCTCCAGTTTGCCGGGAATGCCATGGGACAGAAAATATTCAAAAGCGGGTGTTAATTCGCTCTTAAAGCCGCAGTATCGTTTGCCGCCATTGCAACCAATTGTATCGGCATTAAAGCACAGGGTTTCTCCTTTCCGGACTTTCGCTAAATCTCCAATCATGCAGCGATGTCCTTTAGGTTCTTTTGCCATACATTTTGACTCCGCCGAATTCGAGTAATAAAACCCCATAGGCAGTTCAGCGCCGGGAAAATATGCAGTCCAATTTTGTAAAAATCTTTCCTTGAATTCAGAATCCATGACCATCCTCCTTTTTCACCTTCCGGTTGATCTTGAAAGTTCAATGTATAGGGATTTCCGCCCTGAAGCAACTAACCCGGTTACGACCTGAAGCGATGCTCTGACAAGACATTGCTTTCTTATAGAAAAACATTGCAACATAATTTAATCTGCAAAATCATGCTATGAACCGTATTGCTCCTCAATCCATTTCTGGTAGGCGCCGGTTTTGATGTTTTCCACCCATTTTTTCTGGTTTAAATACCATCTGACGGTTTTTTGCATTCCGGAATCAAAAGATTCCTTTGGAGACCAGTTCAGTTCTTTATTGATTTTTGAAAAATCAATGGCGTACCGGCGGTCGTGGCCGGGCCTGTCCTGAACGAAAGTAATCAGCGCACGACGCGGCTTTCCATCAGCCGCGGGTTTGATTTCATCGAGAATATCGCAGATCATTTGCACGATGGAAATATTTTCCATTTCCGCCCTGCCGCCGACGTTGTAAGTTTCTCCGTGTTTTCCCGATGTCATAATGGTCCAGATGGCTTCGCAGTGGTCTTCGACATAAAGCCAATCGCGGATGTTTTTGCCGTCGCCATAAACCGGAAGCTGCTTTCCTTCAAGGGCATTAAGAACAATAAGCGGAATAAGTTTTTCAGGAAACTGATAGGGACCATAATTATTAGAACAGTTCGAAATCGTTGAGGGCAGGGCAAACGTTTTATAATAAGCGCGCACCAGATGGTCGGAGGCCGCCTTGGATGCGGAATATGGACTATTGGGACGATACGGCATGTCTTCGCGAAAAAGGCCTTCGGCTCCGAGACTCCCGTAAACCTCATCTGTGCTGACATGATGAAACAGCTTGAATTGATCCCCGCGGGCTTTGGCGCACTCCAGAAGATTGAAAGTTCCGACAATGTTTGTCTGGATAAAATCACCGGGAGTTTTTATGGAACGGTCAACGTGCGACTCAGCGGCAAAGTGGCAGACGGCGTCAACATTATATCGCGAAAACACATCTTCCAGTTTAGCGGCATCGCAAATATCGACCTTTTGGAAAATATATCTCGACGCATGGTCTGTGGCTATATCAGCCAGGTTTTCCGGATTGCCCGCGTAAGTTAATTTATCCGCATTAATGATTCTGCCGGAGAAATCCTTATTGTTGATTAAATAACGGATAAAATTACTGCCGATAAATCCGCATCCGCCTGTTACAAGTAAATTTCTGAATTCAACTTTGTTTTGTGTTTTCATTTTTATCCGCCTGTTTTAGTGGATCTGTAATTCTATTTCAGGAATCCCTGAATAATCCTGTTCACCGCTTCATCGTAAGTAAGTCCGAGACTCATGAGCTTTGTCAGCTGGTCGTTGGCGATTTTTCCGATCGACGCTTCATGTGTGAGTTCGGCATCGGGATGAAGCGCTTTGAGCGCGGGCATGGTTTCATTGGTTCCGTTATCCATAATAATGGCGTCGCATTCAATATGCCCGAAGCACTTGTTCCTCGCTTCCATATTAGCGTGAAAAATCTGTTTGGAATTTCCTTTCATGACCGAACGGGAGATCATATTGGCTCTGCTTCCTGAACCCTGAAGGATTATGTTATTGGTCGATACCGCCCGTTGTCCGCCTTCAGTCAGAACTCTTTCCGTAATCAGTAAAAGACTGCCGTGGCCGAGAGTCGCTTCGTTTAAACGGTCGGCTTCATCAACGCCGCCGATTTGAGTCAATTGCATTTCCGCCGTTGCTCCTTCATCCAGAAATACTTTTGTCGTCGGATTGAGCGTGCGGCGGCCTCTGCCTTCACCCATGGCGAAATGCTTTTCCACGTAGGTTACCTTTGCCTTTTTCCCCACTTGAAAATCGTGGATGCCGGCATGGCCTTCAGGTTCGGACGATCCGCAATGAATGCCGCAGCCGGCAATGATCGTCACTTCCGCGCCTTTGCCGATAATAAACGAATTGTAAACGACATCAAAAAGACCGGCCTGGCTTAAGATAACGGGAATGTGAACCGATTCGTTTTTTGTGTCCGGTTTAATGGTTACAATAATACCGGTTCCTTCGGCATTGGTTTCAATATTGATATTGGCCGATACCTGCCTTTGAAGAAGCTTGCCGTTTTTCCTGATATTGAAAGCGCCTTTGGGCAATACTTCCAGATCGGCGACTGTTTTTAATAATTTTTTATCTAAGGCATCCAGCATCCTGATCTCCCTCGCATTTGTTATGATAAGCGCAAATACTCAAATCGGTTAAAAGCGGCAAGGCTTTTTCCAAATCTCCGGTATAAGCAATACGTCCCTTATCGATAATGATGATTACATCCGCCACATCCAGAAAAGCTTTGTTGTGGCTGACGACAATCGTTGTTGTCTTTTCGGTAAGTTCTTTTTTCAGAAGGCTGACCATTGGACCGATTGTCCATAAATCAATGCCTGTGTCCGGCTCATCGTAAATGGCCAGTTTCGGATTGGCGGCAATCGTCGTCGCCAGTTCGATTTTTTTAATTTCTCCTCCCGAAAGTGTTGCATCAATTTCTTTATCCAGAAAAGACAGCGGACAGATGCCCACGCGGCCGACCGTTTCCAAAAACTTTTTTTCGTCGTCAGTTCCGGTAACGATAGAGAGCAAATCCCGGAAAGTGATTCCCTTGAAACGCGCGGGCTGCTGAAAACTATAGGCGATGCCTGTTTTGGCGCGCTCCGTAATGGAAAGACCGGATATGTCTTTGCCCTCGAAAAATATAGAGCCGCTGGATATCGGGTTGATTCCCATGATCAGCTTGGCCAGAGTGGTTTTTCCGCTGCCGTTCGGGCCGGTTATTACGTAAAATTTTCCTTTTTCGAAATTGAAATCAATGCCGTCAATGATATTGCGGGGAGTGCCATTATCGTCGCCATTCCCCTGCACGGTAAAATATAATTTTTTTAATTCCAACATTAGCTTAACCCGCCCTTGTCTGTAAAATATGCAATAAATATCAGTTTAATAACTGATTTGCCCCTGAAAACGTTCAGAGGCTTTGGATTGTCTAAACACAATTCTTTTCAAAAAGCAACGGCGAAAGATGCGGGAGGAGTGCTGTTGCCGGGGCATACAAAAAAATGGCGGTAACCGTTATTTAAAACAGTTACCGCCAGGCGTTCTTCAGTTTTCGAGACACAGCAAAGAAATATGTTTTTCTGATATAGAGATTAGCAATTCAATATCCGATATCGGAGAAAGCGACAGTTACTCTCAAAAAAATAATCCCTGCTAAAAAATACTACTGCGTCTCCTTCAAATTTAACTCATGAAAGCTTAAACAATTTAAGAATATCTTTTTATTTCTTTTTTGCCGCCACTTTCTTTTTTGCTACGGCTTTCTTTACAACTTTCTTTGCTGCCACTTTCTTTTTGGGAGCCGCCTTTTTAACTACTTTCTTTGCCGCTGCTTTCTTGACTACTTTCTTCTTTGCTGTTGCCATTGGGTGAAGCCTCCTTTATCAAAATTGTTTGTCTAAAATACTTGACATAACTTCTTATAGCTTAATTTTACTTTATTTTTAATATCACGTCAACAAAAAGTGCAAAATAATAGTAAATATTTTTATTTATTTTTTACAGCACATGAATTTAAAATCCATCAAGTGATAGAAAATAATACGACAGATATTTTTATATGTTTTTTTAAAATGCTGTAAGCCGCGTCATTCCAGCGTTTCCAGATAATAAAAAAGTGAATACTGTAAAGTGATAATGATAAACTTGTAAATGAACAGAGCCTCTATTTGTTTATTTGAAAAAACAGTTTCACCAATAAAAAAAGAAGAAAAATGAAAAATAAAGAAATATTTTGCATTATTTTTTTTAAAAAACAGTGAAAATATAATTTATAGCAAGCTGGATTTAATTATAGATAGGTCTTCGCGCCCACAAATTGTTTTGAGAAATAATCGGTGGACAGGCAATCAATACGAATCTTTTTCCCCTGCGATGAAGCGTGGATGAATTTATCATTTCCTATATAAATTCCCACGTGCGAAACGCGATTTGTTCCTTTCCCGGCAAAAAATACCAGGTCGCCTTTTTGTAAATCGTTTTTGCTTATGGATGTTCCCGCGTCGAATTGCCTCATGGAGTGGCGCGGAAGATTCATTCCGTTTAGTTGATAAACGGTCATTGTAAGTCCGCTGCAGTCAAATCCGTCATCAACGGATTGGCCGCCCCAGAGGTAAGGGACCCCGATAAAATCTTTCGCAGTGTTAACAAGAGAGTCTCTTAAATACTCGGTGCCGTTTTTTTTCGTCCGGGACACAGCTATGCTGTATTCTTCGGGCTTGACAATGTAAAATTCTTTGATGACTTTTGCCTCTTTGAGGCTCTCGGCTTTTTGCCGGGCCGTTTCTTTTGTGGTGAAATTGCCGAAGCGAACCTTGAAGAACTTATCGGAAGCCAGGAAATATGTAGCATCCAGTCCGCGATCCTTCAGGACCTCCGTCAAACGGACTGCGTTTTCCACTTTCCTGAACGCGCCCGCCTGAATCGTGTATTTCATCAGCTCCAATGGCGGTTTGCGTAAAACCTGCGACGGTTGTTCCGGCGCCGGTTTTGGCTCGGCCGACGCCGACGGCTGATTGGAATAAACATGCGAAGTTGATGACGAACGCGAAGCGCGGTGGGAATGAAAGCATGATACGGTAAGAAGAATAATTAAAAGTAAAAAGATTTTTAAAAGGTAATCTCTCATTACTCTATCTTCCAGTTAGCCCCAACAAAATTTCTGGCGTCTTGGGATGTTGTAATTCTTCCTTCCAGTTGTTCGTCTTCCAGCGCGCGAAGAATTTCTCCGATAAGTTTTCCCCTGGCAAATCCCAGAGAAATCAAATCGTCGCCGGTGAGCAAACGCGGCGGATGCAAATCATCCGCGGCCAGACTCTGAAGCTGATCGCGGCAGAATTCATAATTGTTCTGCATGCCGTGACTGGAAATACAATCAAGGCGGTGCAATTCCATATGCAAATCAAAATCAGGCATGCGCAGGAATCGTTTAAGACGTCCCGGACGCATCTTTTGAACATTCATGAAAACCATATGCTGGCGGATGAGATTAAGCACTGTTTCTCTGTGCGCGCGGGAAAATTTCAGCCTTTGCATGATATCATCGGCGATTTGCTCTCCCCTCTTAACATGCCCGTAAAAATGCACTCCTTTTTCGTCTTCACTACGCGTAACGGCTTTGCCCACATCATGCAGGAGCGTTCCCCACCCGAGACAAAGGTTCTTATCCGTTGCTCCGTCTTTGGGCAGCAGCTCAAGCATTTTTAAAGTATGCTGCCATACATCGCCTTCAGGATGAAACTGCGGCGGCTGTTCCACGCCCTTCAATCTATCTATTTCGGGCAACACCTCTTTCAAAATTCCTGTCTGTATCATTAATTCAAAACCGGTGCGGGCGCCGCCGCAAGTGAGAATTTTACCCAGCTCTTCACGCACCCGCTCCGCGCTTATATTGATTATTTTGGAGGCGTTTCTTCCGATGGCGTTCAAAGTTCCGGCTTCTATGGTAAAACCCAGATTGGCGGCGAAACGGATCGCCCTTAACATTCGCAGAAAATCTTCATTGAAACGGCTGTCAGGGTCATTGATCGTGCGGATTATTTTTTTTTCGATATCCATTCGTCCATTTACATAATCGGTTATCTCGCCGGTTTCCGGGTCCATTAAAAGCCCGTTGACGGTAAAATCGCGTCTGAACACATCTCCCTTAGCGGAAGAGAAATGAATCTGGGATGGATGCCTGCCGTCTTGGTAAACATCATCGCTGCGGAAAGTAGCAACTTCGTAAGGACGGCCCTGCACAATAACGGCGATAACGCCGAACTTTGCGCCGATGGATAGGGTATTGGAAAAAAGCGCCATCACCTGATCGGGAAGCGCCGAAGTGACAATGTCATAATCACCGGATACTTTACCGAGAATGAAATCCCGCACGCAGCCGCCGACAAGATACGCTTCATAACCTGACTGTTTTAACCGATGAACGATTTCGTCGGCATGCTTGCGATTGTAATTGTCAGGCAAGGATACTTCCTCCTACGATTTTTTCTTGCCTAATTTAATGGCACACAGTTCGCCGCACATGGTACAGCCTTCATCCCTGGCGCTCTTGCTTTTTTCCAGAAGAGAAACAGTTTTTTGCGGATCAATGGATAAATCCATCTGTCCCTGCCAGTCGAAATTATTCCGGCACTGTGACATTTTCCTGTCTCTACCACGTGCGCCCTTAACACCCTTGGCGATATCGGCGATATGCGCGGCGATACGCGCGGCGATAACTCCGTCGCGGACATCGTTAAGCGTCGGCAGACGCAAATGCTCCGCGGGCGTGACGTAGCAAAGGAAATCCGCTCCGGCAGCTCCGGCAATCGCTCCGCCAATGGCGGAAGTGATGTGGTCATAACCCGGCGCGATATCGGTGGGCAAAGGCCCCAGAACATAAAAAGGAGCGTTATTGCAGATTTCTTTCTGGAGCTTGATGTTGGTAACGATTTCCGTAAGCGGTACATGACCGGGTCCTTCGATCATTACCTGCACTCCGGCGGTACGGGCACGGGCCGCCAGTGCGCCCAGAATGATCAATTCCTGAAGCTGCGCCTGATCCGTGGCATCGTCTATCGCTCCGGGCCTGAGCCCGTCGCCGAGGCTCAATACCATATCGTATTGATGAGCTATTTTCAGAAGCCGGTCATATTCCTGGTAAAGAGGATTTTCTTTTTTATTGCAATCCATCCAGTTTGCCGTCATGGAGCCGCCGCGACTGACAATTCCCAGGATTCTTTTCTGCGATTTGAGCGCGGCAACGCTGAGTCGGGTTACACCGCAGTGGACCGTGATGAAATCAACGCCGTCTTTGCCGTTTTCTTCGATGACGGCAAAGATATCGTCCGCTGTCATCTCCGATATGGCTTTGCCGTTTTTTATCATTTTTACCGCCGCCTGATAAATGGGTACGGTGCCGATGGCCACGGTTGATTCTTTCATGACTCTTTTTCTGATGGCGGCCAGATTTCCTCCGGTGGAAAGATCCATAACGGCGTCAGCGCCGGCCTCAACGGCGGTTTTCAGTTTTTTCAGCTCCAGATTCAAATCCATATGATCTTTGGACGTGCCGATGTTGGCATTAACTTTGGTACGCAGGCCTTTTCCTATAGCAAGAGGTTTGA
>Ga0326728_10005642_pt1 | contig 34745 bp, 27 predicted proteins | sample MB3enrmetagenome_FD_207602 | JGI IMG/M metagenome (GOLD analysis project Ga0326728, IMG submission 207602) | Lab enriched peat soil microbial communities from McLean, Ithaca, NY, United States - MB31MN | ecosystem: Environmental > Terrestrial > Soil > Wetlands > Peat | place: USA: New York...
TTCAACCGGTCCCGCTCTTTCCCACTCAGCATCAGCATCTCCTGTTTTTCCATCCGTCAAGTTTGACGGAGTGGAACAGGACATTTCTACTTTGCTGAAACCGGACATTATCATTTTGCCGCGACACTCATTTTAAGCACTTGTCAACAGGCATGACTTGGTATAGATTGTAGGCGATCTCGAGCTACCTTGCACGCCCGGAACAGCCAACGGAGCCGCATGATATCACCCAAGATCAAGTGCGCGACTGATGAGATCATAAGTCGGGTTGATGTTATAGCCGTCAGAAGATTGACTGTCAAGCACTTCGTGAGCGCTTATTCTTAGATGTTATTGGCGGGCTTGTGACAGTAGTTTCAGAACAAAATCCAGGATTCGCAGTTCATTCAGGTCCCTCTATCAGGAAGTGGCTACAAAAAATAAGCACTTGAATGTTGAGGTGAGACTAGCAATGAGTACATTCATGCCCTCGACGTCAACGACGCTGCTCATCAAGGAGTCGCTGGCCACTGCGTTGCGGGAGAAGATTGTGAGCGGCGAAATTGAACCCGGTCAAGTTATTGTGGAGGGAAAGTGGGCGGCGCAGTTTGGGGTGGCCCAAGGGTCCGTCCGCGAGGCGCTCAATATTCTTGCCTACGAAGGTTTCGTCCAGAAAATCCCGGGGCACCGCGCCAGAGTGACGAGACTCACTCGGGAAGATGTCCAGCAAACTTACCAAGTGCGTAGTTTTCTGGAAGGGCTGGCCGCCCGTTTGGTGGTGGAACGCCAAGCGGACTTGAGCGGGATCGAAGCCGCCTGCGCAGACTTGCAGCAGGCGGTTGCATCGGTTGACGTCCAGGGGATAGTCGATGCCGATCTGCGTTTCCATCTGCTGCTGTGCGAGCAATCTGGAAATCGCATTCTCCTGGAGCACGCTCGCCGCCTGCTGATGCCGCTGTTCGCGTTCGTGCTCATGCGTGTCTACACCAACAACCAAGGATCCCAGCCTTGGCTCGCCACCTCGATTCTCCATACCCGCATTCTTGATGTTCTGCGCTTGGGAGACCCCTTTGTGGCCGAGCAGTTTGTCATGCGTGTCACGAGCATCTTCGCGGCGGGGGCCTACGATGAGTGGGAAGCAAAGGTCCCCCCGCCGCCAGCCTCTTAGTGCTGTGCGAGCCGATGCGTGGTCTCCGAGAGATCGTGGAGTGACGACATGGGATCGGGCCTCCTAGCGGGAAAAGTGATCTTGGTGACGGGCGGGGCGAGCGGCATCGGCCGCGAGTGCGCTTCAGCCTATGCGCGTGAGGGAGCGCACGTCGTTATTGGTGACACCCAGTACGACGCGGCCCAGAAAACGGCTGCGGAATTACCCACACAGGGGCTGGCCGTGCACTGTGATGTCAGCGACGGCGCTTCGGTGGAAGCGGCGATCCAGCAGGCCGTCGCGGCCTTCTCGGCGCTGGACGCCATCCACAATAATGCCGGAATCGGCCATCCCTCGAAACCGCTCCATGAGACGTCGGAAGAAGAGTGGGACTTGCTCCACCGGGTAAATCTCAAGTCGGTGTACTGGACGACGCGCTTTGGCCTGCCGTTCCTTGCGGCGCGCCGGGGCTCGATCTTGAATACCGCCAGCATGGTGGGCCTGCTAGGTCAGGAGAAACATGCTGCCTACGTTGCGACCAAGGGCGGGATGATTTCGCTCACCAAGGCCATGGCCTTGGATTACGCTCCGCTGAGGATTCGCGTCAACGCCATTTGCCCCTCGGCGGTCTGGACACCCGTCCTCCGCCAGTGGGCCAGCGAGCAACCCTTTCCGGCGGAGGTCGAGGACTACTTGAACAAGATGCACCCCCTCGGATACTGCCCGGAAGCGGATGTGATTGGGGGCGCCGCCGCCTTCTTGCTTTCCGACCAAGCCCGCTTCATCACGGGTTGCATTTTGCCCGTCAGCGGAGGAGCCGAATTAGGCTACCGGCGTTAACGAGTCTCCTAACCGGCCGAGGACATTTATGAGCTCCACCGTTATTGCTCGCTCGAGCAGCCAGGATGTGCGCTTCCCACTGCGACCTGGGGAAGGATCGGACGCGGTCCATTCGAATCCCCAGTATTCCTATGCGGTGACCCGTCTCCAGGACGCGGGGGGGCTGACGGGCACGGGCCTGACCTTCACCTTGGGAGGCGGCAATGAAGCGGTGTGCAGCCTGATCAACTTGCTGGCCGCGGAGGTCGTGGGCCGCGAAATTGAGGAGCTCATGGCCGGGTTCGGGGCCACGTTCCGGGCGCTTGCCGACCACCCTCAACTGCGCTGGCTGGGCCCGCACAAAGGCGCCGTGCATCTGGCGCTGGCCTCGCTCACGAACGCCTGCTTCGATCTCTGGGCCAAGTCACGCCGCCTGCCTCTTTGGAAACTGCTGCTCGACTTGTCACCCGCGGAGCTCATACGTCTGCTCGATCTGAGTTATCTGGAAGACGTGCTGTGCGAAAAAGATGCGGTCGAGATCCTGGAGGCCTCGAAAGCCGAACGCGCCTCCCGCGAGCAGGTTCTCAAAACCGGCTACCCAGGGTACGACACTTCCATCGGCTGGTTTGGCTACGGTGACGAGCAGGTCCGGGAGAAGGCCCGTCGCGCTATCGACCAGGGGTTCCAGGCCTTTAAGCTGAAGGTGGGCGCCACCCATCTTGATTATGACCTGCGACGGGCGAGCGCTCTGCGGGAGGTAGTGGGTACAAGCGCCTGCCTCATGTTGGATGCCAACCAGCAATGGACGCTGCCCAAGGCGATTCACGCCTGTCGCGCGCTTGCCTGCGTGTCACCCTACTGGATCGAAGAGCCGACGCATCCCGATGATGTTTTCGCTCACCAGGTGTTGGCGCGAGAGATCGCACCCGTGCCGCTGGCACTGGGCGAGCATGTCGCAAACCGCGTGGCCTTCAAGAACTATCTCCAGGCCGGCTGCGTGGGTTTCGTCCAGGCAGATTGCACTCGGGTGGGTGGGGTGAGCGAATTCCTCACCGTCAGCCTGCTGGCCCGCAAGTTCGGCGTGCCCGTAGCCCCCCATATCGGCGACATGGGTCAGATCCACCAGCACCTCGTCTTGTTCAACCGCATCGCGATGGGGCATCCGGCGATTTTTCTGGAACACATCCCCCACCTTCGGCAGCACTTTGTCCATCCGGCGCTCGTTGAGGACGGAGTGTATAAGGTACCCCAAGAGCCCGGCAGCAGCGCGGACCTGAAGGACGGTAGAGGAGAGCCGCGCTAGTATCGCCGCCGCCAATCAACTTCATGTTCCTCGACATCACCCCCCTTGGAGGTTCAAATGGTTGAGCACTTCTGGCTGGGAATGCTGATTGTGTTTATCGCCGGCCTGCTAAATGGAAGTTTCACCTTGCCGATGAAGTACTCCCGCGCTTGGGCATGGGAAAATATCTGGAGTGTGTACGCGGTTGTGGCTCTGCTGGCTCTGCCCTGGATACTGGCAATCGGGCTAGTGCCGAACCTCTCCGAGGTATACGGCGGCCTGGGATGGCATGCCTTTCTCTACCCCGTCCTGTTCGGTTTCCTCTGGGGGGTGGCGCAGATGACCTTCGGTCTCTCGATCAACGCCGTCGGAATGGCCGTGGCCTTCGCGATCGTCTCCGGGCTTGTCTGCCTCACAGGGTCCCTGGTGCCCATTCTGGCCTTCAGTCCTCCCGACCTCTTTCGCCCGGCGGGCCTGATGATGCTGGCGAGCATGCCCGTGCTCCTCTGCGGTCTCGCACTTTACGCGAAAGCCGGCACCCTTCGGTCAAAGGACCAGAGCGCGTCTCAGCCTGGAGCGCCACGGAAAGGCATGAGCTTCAAAGTCGGCTTGGCGCTTTGCCTTTTTACGGGCGTGCTCGGTTCGGCCTGGAATCTCGGTTTTGCATTCAGTGGAGATACTCTCCGCCGGTCCATTCAGTTCGGCGCAAGCCCCGCGACCGCGACCTACGCCGCCTGGGCGGTGGTCCTCTCGGGAGGCTTCTTGCCCAACTTGCTCTATCCGATGTATCTCCAGTCTCGTCGGGGGACGTGGCGTTTCTTCGGTCAAGGAAATTGGCCTAAGGAACTCGGACTCGGAGTGGCTATGGGGCTTCTGTGGCTCACCGCGATCATCACCTACGGGATCGGGGCGACCTACGTCGGAAAGTACGGAACCTCAATTGGCTTTACGCTCTACATCGCGGCGACGATCCTCGCCTCCAGCGGGCTGGGGATCGCCACGGACGAGTGGAAGGGGACGTCATCCCGGACGCGGAAGTTGCTGGCGGCGGGTCTCGCGGCCATCCTGGTCTCGGTTTTGATTTTGAATTTGGGAGGACTGTTCCCAAGTAGCCGATGACGGGAAGCTTTCGAAGTGACAACGCTCGCAGTGAGAGCCCGAAGATCCTGTCTCTAATTACTATAAGCAGCCACAGGGTCTTCGGCCTGTATTCATGCGGGTTTGCTCGATGTCTTAGGTAGGCCCATGAAGTCCTATCCCCGAAGCAGCGTCCGCCCTCCCCGGCCGTCCCGTGCTCCTAAGCCGTTCCCCAGATTTCGCCCAGTACGCGCTGGAAATTCGCTCCCAGCACTTTTTCGATCACGGACGAGGGCTGGCCCCGCCGGGCAAGTTCCGCGGCGATGATTTGCATGTGCTCCGGCCCACTCAGATCGGGCACATAGGGATAGCGGTCCTCTCCCGGCGCGCCTATGCCAAGCTTTTTGCGGCGGGTGATGTCCGCGTCGAACTCGGCTTTCTGGGCAGGCGTAAGCACGACCTCCTGAATCGCGCCATCGGCACCGACCCCCACATGATCCGAGCCGCACACATTGATCGCGTGTACCAGGTGATCGAGCACATGCTGGCGGGTCGGCACTGTCGGCGAGGCCACCAGGTATGGCATGAGGTACACACCAAAGTAGCCGCCACGATCCGCCAGCGATTTCAGGATTTCGTCGGGCTTGTTGCGCGGATGCGCATAAAGGGCGGCGCATCCGGAATGGGAGATCAACACCGGCTTCGAGGAAGTGGCGATCCCCTCGGCCGTCGTGCGATAGCCGCTGTGGCTCAAATCCACGGCGACTCCGATTTCGTTCATCTTCTTGACCGCCGCGATTCCCGCGCTGCTCAACCCGGCATTTCCCGGCTCCAGGCAGCCGTCGCCAAAGACGCTGCGGGTGTTGTACGTAATCTGCATGATGCGTACGCCAAGGTTGCGAAACAGCTCGATGCGCTCGGGATTCTCCTCCAGAAATGCAGTGTACTGGAAACCGGGAATGATCCCGAGCCTGTTCTCCCGCTTGGCGCGGGCGATGTCCGAGTATTTGCGAACGATTGCGAAAGTGTCGGGATATTTCTCCACCAGCGCTTGGAGCCCCGCGAGTTTCTTGACCGTGCCCTCAAAATCTGGCTCCGAGATGGTGTCATTGATGGCGGTAATCCCCGATTGCTTGACCTCGGCCAATGCCTCGGGGCTGCGCATTGACTCTGTATCACTAAACACGCCGCAGAGCGAATCGATGACGACGGCCTTCTTGTACAGTTCCGTGATCTCGGACGGCGTGCTCCCCGGCGAGCCCGCAAACAAACGGGGAGCAAAAAACGCTGCGGCGGAAAGCTTCAACACCGAGACGTTAAATTCGCGGCGATTCATAGCGCAACTCCTCAAGGAAGCAGTGGGACGATGGATCATACACCCCGGCCTCCGTGCGTCACAGGTCAGGCAGATCCCTTTCCCGGAGTTTCCGGTTCGGACCTCTGTGTCGCACATGATACGCTCCTCCTGCCATCGCCACAACGAACTTGCTACCGGAATCGCTGGCCCCACTGTTTCGTTGCGGAGAAATCGGTTATCATGGCGGGTCCGTGAACCTGGCAACTGGTGCGGCCTCCGTGCTAAGGATTGACCCGCAGTACTGGAGACGAACCCGGAGAGTAGACAAGCGCAACACGCTACATCCTCAGCGGAGAACTTTGGCTCTTCCGCTAGATCCTGCGGGTTCTCAACGACCGCAGGAGCCAACGTCGCCATCGTAAGGTCGAAGAGAGGGAATTGCCGATTAGATAAAACCGGGCAGTCTCCCTTCCGCGCTGAACCCGAAGGAAATGGAAAAGAGGAAGAACCTAACTACAGGAGAGAATCATGTCTTATCCAACGAACGTCAGACGTGCAGCAAGGCACCGAGTGGTCACACCGCTCCTCTTGCTTACTCTTGCCCTGCTGCTTGCGTCCGCACCGGCACTTGGTCAGCAGACGTATGTTCCACGTTACAATGTTTTCGCCGGATACACTTTTCTCGATAGCCCTCATGTGAGCCTTTTTGAGAACGGATTTCATTTTCAGGCGGGTGTCAATCCAAAAAGTTGGTACGCCCTGGGCTTCGACTACAGCATTTCGGGCGGTGATTTGACGCTGACGCCCAACCTGCTGACGACCGCGTTGCAGCAGCAACTAGGCGCTGAACTCCCTCCCGGGTATATCTTAGTGGTCCCGACCAATTCCAGAACCCAAACCTTTGCCGGCGGGCCGCAACTGTCGTATCGTCACTTCTCGAAGGTGACCCTCTTCGTTCGGCCTTCCATCGGAGCGATCCATGAAGTCGCAACCCCCCAGCCTGCGGATGCGATTGCGAGAGCAATCGTCGCGGAGCTGGCGCCCAGCGGGAAGAAATCGGACTCGACGATCTTTTATGGGTTCGGGGGCGGCGCCGACTTTGCCATTTCCAAACACATAGCCCTGCGCGTGCAGGCGGATCTAGTCCACGATCACCTGTTCAGCGATACTTTGAAGGACGGTCGGTTCACAACCCGGTTCTCAGTTGGTCCCTGTTTCAACATTGGGAAGAATATCGTGAAGTGAATTCCGGAGCGGTGGCGCGGCCTTTCTCGATAACACCCTTTGTTTTCAATGACATTCCCGCATTTTTCGCGGAACTATATTTGTTTTCAATAACATCCCGGCATCGCCCCGGGTTGGCGGCATTCGATCCTTTGTTTTCAAGGACATTCCCGCTTCGTTCCGTCATTTTTGGGTTTTCCCCCGCTTCCACACCCTCCGAGGTGTATGACATAATGTCGCCTTCGGGAACCCCTTCCATGTTCTCCACCCTCCCGCCATCGCCCTCACCACGGGCAGCGCTCGGGAGGTCGGTGAACTCCTTCCGCAGCCTCAGCAGTATCCTCACCTTCCGGTCAATGGAGCGGTCCAGCGCAGCTTCCTGGCGCAGCAGCATGCTCCACGTCTCCCCCTCTGGCGCCAGGCACGCCTCCCGTTCTATCGCCGCTCTCTCCTCATTCGCCTTTTCCGCATATGCGAATTCTTCCCGCACGCTGGCGATTTCCTCCTCCAGCAGACGCAGAAGTTCCTGGTATTCCGGCTCCCCCGGCGGCTGGTAGCCTGATTCGCGCAGCCACTCCGCGTATTCCTTGTGGTTTCGTTCGTCGGGGACGAACAGAGGGTCACCGAAACGGTGCAGCAGGTTGAACATCAGCCCCGCTCGCCACCCCATCATCCCTCGGTAAAGAGGTTCCAGTACGGCGTACTGGCGTTGCCGGAAGGTGCGCTGCTTCACCTCCTCCTGTAGGAGTTCAAGATAAGAAAGCATTTTTCTCAGCGTCACGCCTCGGTCTGTAGACTCCGACAGGTCGACATCAAACATCCCGTGCTGGGAGGCGGGGAAGGTGACGCGGGCCATCTCCTGCTGGCGGTGGTGTTGCCAGTCGTCGATGCCCTGCAAGGCGCGCCGCCTCAGGCCCGCTTGTGCCCGCTCCAGCCTTTCGCGGCGGCAGTAGAGCCAGGCGAGGTCCTCGATCTGCTTCTGCCAGAGCGCGTCGCCGGGACCGAAGGCGCTCTTGAGTTGTTGCTTCGAGTTTTCGAATTCTTGCGGGTCTTCGCCCAGCGCGCGCATCGCTTGGCACTGATTTTCGTCGCTGACGTAGGCGCCGTGCTTCAAGGCACTAAGCTTGGAGTTCTGCTTGGCGGCGGGGCTGCGCGGTCCGGTGGAATGCTGGGCATTCGAGCGCGCGGCGGCGAGCAACTGGGGCGTAAGTTGAGGTGATTTGCGTAGAGACATGGTTCCTCCTGGGACGGATTGTTGGGCTAGCGGGGAAAGGACTTCCCCGCGACTTAGACTTTTCACATGAATAGGCTACCACGGGGGTGAGCCGTTGTCAAGAGAAATATGTTCACAGGCGTAGCCCAGGGGGGAGCGGCACAGGCACTCTTGCGTGTGTGCAGTGCATGGGAGGCATCGGCCCTGGGCACAGGCAAGAGTGCCTGTGCCACCGACGCCCTCATGCGGGCTGTTGCTGCGTCAGGCAATGGAGCGTGCCGAAACCCAGCACCAAATCAACGGCATGGATGCCTACTACTATACGATCCTTGAATAATTCGCCAAGGAGTCCAAGCGCCAAGCGGTCTTTGGGATCGTTGAAAGTGGGCACCAGCACAGCATGATTGGCGATATAGAAATTTGCATAACTCGCCGGGAGCCGGTCACGGTCGAAAAAGATCGGGCCTGGCATAGGTAGCGCGATGACCTCCGGTCTGGAACCGTCCTCAAGCCGCAGATCCTGAATGCGGTCCCAGTTTTCGTTGAGCGGGCGATAATTAACGTCCTCGGTATTCCCCTCCTTAACGAGAACCAGGGTCTTTCTATCGACGAAACGGCAGATGTCATCAACGTGGCCGTGCGTATCATCCCCGGCGACGCCACCTGCAAGCCAGAAGACGTTGGTCGCACCGAGGTAATCGTGGAGTGCTTTTTCAAAGCCTTTTCGGTCGAGACCCGCATTCCTGACCTGGATTTCCGATTGCAAATAGCACTCTTCCGTCGCGAGCAAGGTTCCGCGCCCGTTGACTTCGATCCCACCCCCTTCGAGGACGAATTCACGGTTGCCGGCGTGCGCATCGAAGAGGCGCTTCGAAAGGTGTCTCGCCGCAACTTCAGGCACCTGGCGATCTTTCTTCCAGTCAGAGTACTTGGCCCAGGCGTTGAAATGGAAATGGACGATGGCGGTCTCCGTCCTTCTGTTCCAGTGGCGCCGAACAAATATGGGCCCGCTGTCCCGCATCCAGCCGCGATTGGTTGGGTGACGGATGAACTCGACGCGCGTCGGGTCAGCTCCGGCGCACTCGAGGTAGCGCTGCGCGGTCTTCTCGCCGGCCGCTGAATTGACCAGCATCCTGATGCGCTCACCGGGCGAAATTTTGCGCACGATTTCGCCGTAGACCCAGCAAATAGTATCGAGCTTGTCCGGCCAGTCGGTGGGATTATGAGGCCACGCGAGCCACGTCGCTTCGTGCCGGTCCCACTCCGCAGGCATCGAGAAGCCCATTGAAGACGGTGTGTTTTTCGGAGGTTTCATTCTGTTCACGTTGGAGTTCCAGACCATTGTGTCAGAGCTGACGTTGGCGATGAGAAACGCCGCTGCGACTCACTGACCATACAAGGATTAAAACCGTTTTATCGGTACAACCCCTGTCGGCAGGACGCAAATTGGAACGGCGCTGATGAGAGCGGAGTTTCCGCGCATTGGGGCACACACCAGGGTCGTGAATCCATTCAGCGCGATCTGGGCTTCTTGTTAAAGCACGGCTACCAACTTGCTAGCCTGGAACTGTTCGATTGTTTCCCGCAGACCTACCATATCGAATCGCTTGCCCTATCACCCGGCGCATAACACCTGCCACCGGGGCTACTCGTACTTGCGAATCAGGTCCGCGAAGCGCTTTGAATTTCCGACGCCGATGAGGAACTGGCGCGCCACGCCCTGACGATCCACAACAAAAGTGAGTGGCAGGACTTTGATACCGGTGAGGTGCAGGCTCTCGGAGTCCTCCGACACATAACCCTGCTCGGTCCGAACCGGATGCTTGTCGAGATATTCCCGAATGAGCTTGGGCTCCTGGTTCGAGACCATTAGCACGACGACGCCCTTCGGGCCAAGGTCCTGCTGGACCCGCTCCAGATCCGGCACTTCACCGCGACAGGGCCCGCACCACGTTGCCCAGAGGTTGAGGAGAACGATCTTGCCACGGTACTCGCTCAGGCTGTGCCAGGAATCGTCTTTGACGGATTGAAACCGAAACGCCGCCAGGGAGTGGCCAGTCTGGGCAATGCCCGGTCGGAACGCCCGATGAGCGACGAAAACCAGAAAGGCCAGCGCGGCCAAACCAACCAGCGAAACTCCCCCCATGGCGATACGAGCGATCCAGTCGACGACGCCCACCGGCCGGCCTCTCCGCTGGAATCGCCGCGTCAGCATTAACGCTGCCAAAATTCCAATGACTCCGAAAAGCGCCTCCAAAATATAGAGCCATTGCACGGGCATATGAATTGTCTCCATCCTCAACTACGACCAAGGGATTCGGATTGTTCCCGTCCGCATGGTGCTGATGGGGTGGGACGCTTTCGCGGCAATGTACGCAGCTCGTCACAGCGAGATTTTACCCGATCAACACGCAATTAGGATACAGCCAACCGCGGGGTAGTGGGTCAGTCTGAATCCGACCAGAAGTAGAATGGTACACCACTTGCTCAAAAGTCTCTGGACTGTAATTCGGTTCCTGCCGCTACGCCTCAGGATGGACTTGGGGACCGCGCTGAACTGGCTGAGGCTTCCGGGCTTCGTGCGGTCGTGCGATTACAAGGCTGGCATCTGTAAGGGATCGATTTCTGTAAGAACTGGCGTACTCTTCACAGTGATTCAGGTCAACGGCTTGGATATCTATTTCAGCCGTTTAACCGGGAAGATAGATGGCGTAGGCTTCAGCCAAGTCTCTGGTTGCACGCTGGCCGAAGCTGAAGTATCAGCGCATCCTGACGAGCAACGCGTTGATCAGCAGGCAGAGGTTCAAATTGAAATCCCGTCGGCCCATAGTTCGTGATGCAAGTGTTGTCGCCGTTGAGATGAGCCAATAGCCTCGCTCTGATGTCCTGACTCTCCCCAACATAAATCCAGCTTTGCTGGTTATAGATCGCGTAGACGCCAGATTGGGACGGCACGAAGGAATTAATAGAATTAAAGTTGAATGTGTACCCACTTTGTCCTGAACCGATCATTACGCGTACCTCCTTAATTTGCTCTTTACCACACGATGTGTCATAATCTGGCCATGCCTACACGCTCAAGCAAAGACCATGATTTCGTCACAGTGGCCCGCCGTGTGGTGGAACAGGCCATCGGAGAACATCTGGACGGAACCCCACTGGGAAATCCCGACACAGGAAAGAATCCACACGCCGTAGCCCTCGGACGGCTCGGAGGGCAAAGAGGTGGAACAGCTAGGGCTAAATCACTTTCTGCTAAGAAGCGAACCGAGATTGCTCGTAAGGCCGCTAAATCAAGGTGGTCTAAACAGCAACGAGAGAGTTTGCCTTAGCTTCGAGTTCTAGCTCTATTAGATCATCCGTAAAATCAAAGACGCCCTGCACTGGGCGCTCGTCACTGGGGCAATAATTCTCGTTGTAGCTATCGATATCTACCTTTAATTGTCTACAGTCTCCAACGATTTCTTCCCTGCGATGTGCAAAAGAAACCTCCATGTGGGTATGGGTGGCGGTTCGCATGTCATCCCACTTAAAGAACAGGTGCCCCTGCTCATGATACGGAGCGACGTGCTTTGCCCTCACCCTTCTACCTTGAGGGTCAGTTATAAATTCTTGGCGCATAGCTTGGGCAAGCTGGTCGGCACACTGACGTACCATTCTTGCAGGATTGATATCCCACAGTCTCTGTCCAATTGCCCAACGAGCCATGTCCATTGTCGTGGCAGGCCAAGGATTTCCAGATTCTCGGTATTCGTCAATGATTTTTAGGTTCTGCTCGTAAAGACTCATTTTTAACCTCTCACATGTTCGCTGGAAGAGTCGAACCCCATCCATCTGTAAGCGCAGAAGAAATTAGAATATCTCTGACCTTGACAAGCATTTCTCGGCTATGCGACCACTCAACTTCTTTGTAGTGCTGCAATTGCCCTAAAACAATCGCTGGATGAACACCTATGCGTGCTGCAAAGTTCTTGATCTTCTGCTTCGAGTACAGGGGCCTGACTCGGCCAATAAATTTTTCCATTTCTGGCCTCTCCACTAAGAAGTTTTCGGCGAAAACATCTGCCCGCTTTTCAACTTCTGTTTTTTCGTAGAAGGGAATGGCCTCGTCACCAACTAGATCTATATCTAGGAGCGGCTGACCACCGAGAGAGTCGCGGTGTTGCACGTGTCCGCATTCGTGCGAAGTGATATACCAAAAATGGTCAAGCCGATCATACCTCATTGAGATCGCAATAACGGGACTGGACTCATCCAACCAGAAACAGACACCATCAATCTTTCCCCTCGGGAGTTTTTCTATTAGAAGGAATCGCACGCCGCCTTCAGCAAGGATTCTTGGAACGAGTCGGATATCCTCTGGATTCGATCGAAGCTCCCTAAGCCTCGACAATGCGTAACGAAAAGCCGCGTCAGAGAACAGGCCTGCTTGAACCCCCCGCGCGATTTTTCTTGCCCGGTACACCCAAGCGACCTGGGAAGGGTTTGCGGTTGGGGTGGATCGCTTAGCTGCATATGACAGGCTTGTCTCTTGATCGAGAGAGTTAATCTCCAAGAACCTAAGGACGTTATTCTCTAGGACATCCAAGTCTTTAGATGCCTCAATCCATCCGCGCTTTATCATCTCAGCGACAGGAGTCTTTGCAAATAGCTTCGCCTTACGCGCTACAGCTTCACTTGTTCTACCTTCCACAAACAGTTGATGAGCAGTTTCGATATTCATCCATAACTGCGCGGTTGTTCCGAATGCGGCTGCCAAATCGGAGGCAATATCGGAAGAGACTACCCGCTTTCCATTGATCAATCCACTGATCACTGAAGACTGCCTGCCCATAATTTCTGCGAGGTCCTCTTGGGTCCATCCGCGAGCCTCAAGCTCCTCCTTGATGAACTCTCCGGGAGGGAATGCTTCGGCTAAATTTCTAATATCGAGCCCCATATTTTCCTCCCTTCTAGTGATAATCCTCAATCCCGATGATTGAGAGCTTTTTATTAGAGCCTTCTAAGTTTATTTCCAGAATCAGCCTCCACTGGTCATTTAGTCTCATTGAATATTGGTCGGCGCGCTGTCCTTTGAGCTTTTCAAACCTCAAAGATTTCATTGCATAAAAATCGCGTTCATCTGCTGCCGCCCGAATGTATTGCATTCGCCTGCGGAAAGCCTTAACAACAGCCTCTGAGTAACCGCCGTCGTATTTGGCATCCCTTTCAAGCTGATCGAGGGAATCGTCCTTATACCAGACCTCGAATGCCATTTCACAGAAGATTGTAATTGACGATTTCCGCGTTGTCAACTAATATTTTCATGAATTCATGAAATCGTGAAAATAGCACTTGACAGGACACTTCGACTCAAGCATAATGGTCAGTATGAAACAGCTATCCAACGAACAACGCGCGCAAGTCGTTGCCTGTATCTGTGAGGGAAACTCGATACGGGCTACCGTCCGCCTGACGGGAATTTCCAAGAACACTATCGCTAGGCTACTTGTGGAGCTTGGCGACGCCTGCGTTGATTTTCAGGACCGCACACTCCGCAACCTGAAGTGCAAGCGCGTCCAATGCGACGAGATATGGAGCTTCGTCTACGCCAAGGAAAAGAATGTGCCCACCGAAATGAAAGGGAAATTTGGCGTGGGTGATGTGTGGACGTGGACGGCGATTGATGCAGACACCAAGTTGATTCCGTCTTTCATGCTCGGCAATCGAGACGCACGAACTGCGAATGCTTTCATTGACGATTTGAAGGGCCGCCTCGCCAGCCGCATTCAGCTCACAACGGACGGCCTCAAAGTTTACGTGGAAGCGGTGGAAGGGGCTTTCGGAGCAAACGTTGACTTTGCCCAGTTGGCGAAGATTTACGGGGCCAGTCAAGAGGAAACGCGCTACTCCCCGGCTGAATGCATCGGATGCGAGACGAAGCGCGTGCAAGGCAATCCCGACCCGGACCATATTTCGACCAGTTACGTCGAGCGCCAGAATCTCTCAATGCGCATGCACATGCGCCGATTCACAAGGCTTACCAATGCATTCAGCAAGAAGCTCAAAAACCATCTGGCAACTGTGGCAGTCTATTTCATGTACTATAACTTCGGAAGAATCCATCAGACGCTACGAGTCACCCCAGCTATGGAGGCTGGCGTCAGCGACCACGTTTGGAGTTATGACGAGATTATCGGCCTCTTGCCTAAGCCAGTGTTCGGGCCGCGTGGCCCTTACAAGAAAAGAATTTCAAACTGACCCACTACCAACCGCGGCGCACGCTTTCCCCCGATCGGCTCGCTGTGCTAGTCTAATGGACTCGGTGCCCAATTTCAATGTGAGCGTTTCGCTGTGTTACCAATACCGAGTTACGTCGCGAGCCGCGGAGATTTTTCTCTGTGCTCCCAGTGCCAAAGAAGAGATGAAACACAGAGATCACTGAGCGTCTCTGTGTGCTCTGTGTTGGTGCTTCTAAGGGCACAGAGTACACGGAGAAGCCCTTTTGGTCGCGGCCGAAGACCGCGCCAGGTTCAACGGAGGATTCGATTCGATCATGGCTAAAGCCCAAAAGTCACACCATCGTTATCGCGAAGACATGTCGGAGATGCCCGATTGGCTGAAAAAGAAAAAGTGCCCCAACCGCGACCGCTACCTCGCCGGCAAGCGCATTCTCCCCAAGAATCTGACAGGCAAAGAGAAGCTTCCTGACATCGTGGACGAGGTGTTTCTTGCCTACAACTCGGCCCGTCTTAAAGAGGGTTGCAAGCTTTTCGTGGAAAAGATGCTGGAGCCGGACGTAACGATCGGCATGAGCATCTCGGGAGCGCTCACGCCGGCCGGCCTCGGGTGCTCCTCGATCGTTCCCCTGGTCAAAGCCGGATTTGTGGACTGGATTGTCTCGACCGGTGCCAATTTGTATCACGACCTGCATTTTGCCTTGAACTATCCGGTGCGTGTAGGAAGCTTCAAAATGGACGACACGGAACTGCGCGACAACGATATCGTGCGCGTGTACGACGTTCTGCTCGGTTACAGCGATTGCCTGATGGCAACCGATGAAATCCTGCGCAGCATTCTTATTCAACCCGAGTTCCAGAAGGAAATGGGCTCCGGTGAACTGCACCATCTGCTGGGCAAGTATGCGGCCGAGTGGGAGCGCAAAGCGGGCCTCAAGGACGTCTCTGTACTGGCAGCGGCCTATCGCGCAGGCGTGCCCTGCTACACATCATCCCCCGGCGACTCAACGATTGGGATGAACGTGGCCGGCGTAGAATTGCGCGGCAACAAGCTGCGTGTGAATCCGTCCATCGACGTGAATGAGACCACCGCTTACGTTCTCGCTGCGAAACGGTCAGGAGGCAAGAGCGCCGTAGTTCTATGGGGCGGCGGCAGCCCCAAGAACTTTATGCTCCAGACGGAACCTCAGATCCAGGAGGTGCTGCGCATCAAGGAATTTGGGATGGATTATTTCTTGCAAGTAACCGATGCGCGTCCGGACACTGGCGGACTGAGCGGAGCTACTCCCAGCGAAGCCGTAAGCTGGGGGAAAGTGGATCCCGACCGCCTGCCCGATGCGGTGGTTTGCTACACGGATACGACCATCGCCATGCCTATCCTCACGCACTATGCGCTCTCGAGGCACCCACGGCGGAAATTGCGCAGGCTTTACGACCAGCGCGGTCAAATGATGAGGGCGCTGACAAAAGAATACTTCACGCACAACAAAGTGAAAATGATCGACGGCACGGATCCTGCGCTTGATGCGGGGAAGTCGAGGAGTTGAGAAGTCGAGGAGTTGAGGAGTTGAGGAGTCACGGCCTCGACTTCTCAACTCCTCGACTCCTCGACTGGAGAGCTTATGCCTACAACCCGACAGCTTCAAGCAATCGCCGCGCAGCACGGGACACCCGTTCTTGTGATCGATCACGAGATCATCCGCCGCAACTACGCCAAATATAAGAGGCACCTTCCTCGAGTTCAGGCGTATTACGCTGTAAAAGCGAATCCGGCGCCGGAGATTGTGCACACTTTGTACGGCGCCGGCGCCAGCTTCGATGTAGCCTCACTTCCGGAGTTCATGCTGGTTTATGAAAAAATAAAACACCTTCCACCCAAGGATCAGCAAGACTTTATCTGGGACAAAATCATTTTCGCCAATCCGACTAAATCCAAGGAGACACTCCAGGCACTTGACCGCTACAAGCCCCTTGTTACCTATGACAACCGCAACGAGCTGCTGAAAATCAAACAATACGCCCCACATGCCGGCGTTGTCCTTCGCTTGCGAGTTCCCAACACCGGGTCAATGGTGGAGCTGTCGTCCAAATTCGGCTGTGACCCGGGAGAAGCAGTGGATCTGATCTGCGCTGCATTCGATATGGGATTGGAGGTCGAGGGACTGAGCTTTCACGTGGGCAGCCAATGCGCCAACTTCGACAACTTCGTTCAGGCTCTTGATATTGCGGCAGCGGTGTTGCGAGAGGCGAACACACGTGGTCATGAGATCAAAATCCTCGACATAGGCGGCGGCTTTCCTGTCGCCTATGACCGGCATGTGAAGCCTTTCAGTCTGCTCGCCGGAATGATCAACGCCGAGATCACGAGACTGTTCCCGCGAGACATGCAGATCCTCGCGGAACCGGGCAGATTTTTCGTTGCCACGGCCGCCACCCTCGTCGCACGGATCATAGGCAAAGCTGTGCGCGATGGAAAGCTCTGCTACTTCATTGACGACAGCGTCTATCACACGTTCTCCGGCATCATTTTTGACCATTGCCCATATCATCTCAAGGCGTTCAAAAAAGGCGCCACCGAAGTCTGCGCGGTCTACGGGCAGACCTGTGATGGTATGGACGTCATCTCCCAATCCGAGCAACTGCCTGACCTCCAAATGGATGATCTGGTCTATTCGGAAAACATCGGCGCCTACAGCAATGCTTCTTCGACCTGGTTCAACGGATTTCCGCCTGCAACCGTCGTTCACATCAACCAGTAGAGGACCGCGCTCCGAAGACCTGGTTAAGGCTTCGGGTGGGATGCCGCCGAGCATGAGCGAATCGTTCACCTTGAGCGAGCGGCGGTCCTTCGCGAGACGCATCTTGTCTTCCACGCGGTAGGACAGTGGAATTTGTAGGGCCGAGCGGCGCTCGGCCTGGGGGCGAGCGCCGCTCGCCGCTACGACGCGCGAACCCGTTTCAATGTATTTTAACGGCCACGGTTCGAGCTTTTCGTAATCGATGTGCAGCCGGGCCAGTTCCTTCCCGGCTTTCGAGAAACCCCAGAAGTCCATCGCGAGCGGAATGCGCGGCGGCGAGCAACTGGGGCGTAAGTTGGGGTGATTTGCGTAAGGACATGGTTCCTCCTGCATGGGCGTGTTAGGTTACCGAGGAAAGGACTTCCTCGGGGATTGAGGTTCTGACAAAGATAGGCTACCACAGGGGGAGGGTTTGTCAAGAGAAATATGTTCACAGGCGTAGCCCATGGCTTCTTTAATTGACTCATTGATTGATTGGGTCATTCAGACGCCTAGGACCGCTACTTCACGTATTTTGGTGTCTCGCCCGTTGACCAAGGATCGTAAGTTTGACAAATGCTGCTTTGAGGCATAAGGGTCGAGTTAATCCGATCCCATATTTTTACGCGGTCACTCATAGCGCAGCGCCATCATCGGATCCACGCGTGCCGCCCGCATCGCCGGCATCAACGTTGCGACGATTGATACCACAAGCAAAAGCACCGGAACCCCCGCATATACCGCCAGATCCCAGGCCTGGACTCCATACAGCAAACTCGAAAGTAATCGAGCCAGGAACGATCCAAGGCCCATGCCGATTGCACCGCCGACCACAGCATACAAAAGGCCTTCTCTCATCACCATTTTCACCACCTCCGCCCTCTGCGCACCGAGTGCCATGCGAATTCCGATCTCCCGCCTCCGTTCCGTCACGGAATAAGTGATCACGCCGTACATTCCCGCTGCCGATAAAATTATGGCCGCCAGTCCAAACAATCCCATCAGCGCCGCAACCATGTGCAGGGCACTCGCCTGCTCCGTGATTTTTTGGGCCATAGTCTGCAAGTGCGTGACAGGCTCGCCTTTGTCGACCTCGCCGATCGCGGAGCGCACCATGGCGAACAACTGTTTTGGTTCTCCAAAGCTCCGTACTATGAAGTCCATTGAGTTGTCCGGGGCCTGCTCCATCGGGCGATAGAGAATGGATCGGAAGGCGCGGTCGTAGACCTCATGCCGGACGTCTGCGGCGATGCCGACGACAGTGATCCACTCGGGATCCGCGTCTCTTTCCAACAACTTCACCCGTCTGCCCACAACGGCCCGGCCCGGCCACAACCTTCGAGCCATGCTCTCACTGACGATCCCTACTGCGGGCGCACCATCTCCGTCGCGTTGGTCGAAATGCCGCCCCGCCAAGAGCGGTATATGCATCACTCGGAAATAGTCGCTTGTAATCGACTCTTGCATGGCGGTGGGAGCTTGATCGCTGCGTACTTCAGTGTGCTCGTCAGAAATCACTCCCACCTCGTTCTCGTAAAAGCTGTACGGAACCCCGCTGGCCACCGCGACTCCTTGCACGGCGGGAAGGCTTTTGATACGCGCGAGTCCCTTTTCGTAGAAAGTGGCCCGCTGCCGTGACCCTACATAACGAGAGGAAGGGAGATTGACGTGAAACGCGAGGAGGCTCTGCGGCTCCAAGCCTGGATGATGATTGGCGAGTGCCGAGAACCCTTTCACCATCAGCCCGGCGCCGATTAACAGCACCACTGAAAGGACTACTTCGGAAATAACGTAGATATTCCGCAGGCGCTTTCCGCCACCCACAATTCGTCCACTGCCTGTTTCCAAACGAGCCCGCAAGTCCATACGGGAACCCTGAAGCGCGGGGGCCAGGCCTGACAGCACTCCAGAGGCAACAGCCACGAAGAGCATGAAAATGAACGCTTGCACGTCCACGTGCAAGCCGGTGAGGTCGCAAATCCTCCTCACTTGTTCGGGCAGGTTCGTCCGTAGGAGACTTACACCCCACACAGCCAGCAGCAGCCCCAATGCGCCGCTCATCACGGCGAGCATAACGCTCTCGGTCAGAAGCTGCCGTATCAGCCGGATACGCGTGGCCCCCAGAGCGACGCGAACGGCGATCTCCCGCCGCCGACTCCCGGCGCGAGACAGTTGCAAATTCGCAACGTTGACACATACGATCAGCAACGCAAAACCAGCAACAAACAGGAAGAGAATGACGAATGCCCGGCTGTCTTCATTCACCAGCCGCGCTCGAAGACTTAGGACGGATAATTGTCGCTCCCCGTTCTGTCTGGGATACTGTCGCTGCAATTGGGCCCACACCGTTTCCATTTCCGCGCGTGCCCCCTCCAGTGTGGCGCCGTCTTTGAGACGACCGACAGTCGCCAAGATGTCTTTGGCACGCTCGCTCTTTTCCGCACTACTCAATGCGAGGGGCGCCCAGAACTGTTGCCCCCCCAAAGGAAATTGAAAGCTTGCGGGCATGATTCCAACGATTTCGTAGTTCTCTCCGTCAAGCCTCAGCTCCCTGCCCAGGACGTGAGTGTCCCCGCCGAATTCGCGCTGCCAGAGTCCGTAACTCAAAATAACCACATGCTCACGTCCGGGCTGATGGTCCTCGTCGAGAAACACCCGCCCCTGCGCTGGCGTCGGCTGCACGCCCAGCGTTGCGAAGAACCCTTCGCTCACACGTACTCCACGGATCTCTTCCGGACCGTTCTGCCCCTGCACGCCCGCCGCCCATTCTTCGTACGCAGCGATGCTTTCCAGACTCTTCGTTTGGGCGCGCAAATCAAGGTAATTCGCCGGCGCAAGCGGCCTTTCATCGCCGCCAGGCGTGATCACGGACGCTGACATCAATCGATCCAGTTGGGGAAATGAGACGGGCTTATTCAGAAGCAGGTGGGCGAGAGTGAAGATAGCTGTATTGGCGCCGATTCCAAGCGCCAACGTAAGCACAGCGACCACCGTGAAGCCGGGATTCTTCCGCAGCATGCGCAGGCCGAACTGAAGGTCCTGCCGGAGCGTCTCGACGGAATCCCATCCCCACATCTCCCTGCTCCTCTCTTGCGCCAAGGTCACGTTCCCGAACCGGCGCAACGCTGCATAGTGAGCTTCCTCGGGCGGCATGCCGGATTCCAGGTTCTCCTGCTCTTCCATGCGCAGATGAGAGCGAATCTCTTCTTCGAGATCGTCCGCCGGCTTTGGCCGGCGAAACAGAGCACCGAATTTGGCAACCTCGCGCCGCCAGCTCATCTTAAGTCCTCAGTTTTCAGTCATCAGTTTTCAGTCATCAGTCAGTTCCATTGCCGCCGCCACTGAGTACTGACGACTGACCACTGACCACTGACCACTAACCAATGTCTGCGGGCTGCAGAACGCCGGTAATGGCCCGCACAAAGCGCTCCCAACGCGAGGTCTCGGCCACCAATTGCCTTCGTCCCGCCGCTGTCAGGCGGTAGTACTTGGCCCGCTGTTTGTTTTTGGAGACACCCCATTCGGCGGTAATCCAACCTTCCTGTTGCAGGCGCTGGAGTGCGGGGTAGAGCGACCCGTGTTCCACCTTGAGCGTCTCTTCCGACATGCGCCCAATTGACTTGGCAATGCCATGCCCGTGAGTTGGTCCCCAGCGCAAGGTGCGCAGAATCAGCATGTCGAGCGAGCCATAAACAAGTTCGATCCGGTCTCCGGGTTTTTGCTTGGCCATAGTAGCAGGTAATCTACCACATGAGGTGGTAGATTGTCTACTAAGTAAAACGGTGGGTACGGGGGACTGCGGCTTGAGAAGCAGGTGGAAGTGATCGGGAAATCGCAGACCTCAAAGAGCAGGGGTCTACGCCAGCAAGCGGCGGAGTTTGGGACAAAACTGCGTCACCGGCGAGCCATTAAGCCTTCCCGGATCTCATGGTTCTTTGCCATGTCGATGCAGGTCCATGCCATAGCGAGGGCGGCGTCCCCTAGCGCCTTGTCCGCGCCCGGAGTGACGCAGTGCGCGGCGAATTCCGGCTGGTGGTTGACCGAAGGCAGGGAATTGATGCCGATCATCGGATGGATTGAGGGCATCGCCAGAGAGACGTTGCCCATGTCGGTGGAACCGGTAGGCCGCTTTTCCCACTCGCCGAGATCAGGGAAGAGCCGCCCCAGTGCTTCGGAATTCCTGCGGTAAAGCGCCGCCATGGCCTCGTCGTGCCGCATCTCGGCGTAAGGCTTGTCGCCACCGGTGATCGCAATTTTCGCACCCGTAGCCAAGCCTCCGGCTTCAAAGCAGCGGTAAACCCTGGGCCTCAACTCGACCAGTTGATCCAGGGTTTCGGAGCGAATGATGTACCTGGCCGAAGTGTGGGCGGGAACGACGTTGGGGGCAGCGCCGCCATTGGTCACAATACCGTGGATTCGATCGGTGGAGCGGATATGCTGGCGCAGCAGGCCCAGCGCTGTTTGCGCGATGGTGAGCGCATCCGCTGCGTTCACGCCCAGCTCCGGAAAAGCCGACGCGTGGGACTCCTTCCCCGTGCAATGAACCTCAAACATGGAAGCGGCGATGATCTTCGGCCGGAGGATGTCAAGGGGCGCGGGGTGCACCATCATGGCGGCATGAATGCCCTCAAAAGCGCCGCGTTCGAGCAGCAGGATCTTCCCGCCGGCGTTGCCTACTTCTTCGGCAGGCGTCCCGATGACGCTGACGGTGAGGCCCACCTCGTCCGCCACTTTGGCCGCGGCAAGCGCTGCGCCAACGGCCGAAGCGGCGATAATATTGTGGCCGCAGGCGTGGCCTATCCCGGGCAGGCAATCGTATTCGGCGCAAATGGCGATGTGCAAAGGACCTGATCCGGCGCGGGCACGGAACGCCGTGGGGAGATCGCAAATGCCCTTTTCCACTGCGAAGCCGGCGCCGGCCAGCGACTCACAGAGCCAGGAAGAGGCTTGCTCTTCCTCAAAGCCTAGCTCGGGATGGGCGTGGATGCGGTGGCTGAGCTCGATCAGCCCGTCGCGGGCGGATTCAAAACTTTCTCGCGCTGCGGATTTTGCGTCCAAGAGTCGCTCCCCGTTGCTGTCTGCGGCTTCCCGCAGAAGGATAACACAGTGCCTCCAGCCTTTGAAGGGGGAATCGAGTAGGTTGTGTTATGATGGCCCGTAACAAGCTGCTGGGAGGACACCCGTGAAGAAGCTCTCATCCGTAGTTTCAGCCTGCTGGCCGTTCGTCAGCCCGTTTTCCTTGATTGCCTTTCGTCAGCGCAAGAAAATACAGTGGATGGCAATGCTTGTTGTGGCTTGTGTGGGTGGGGGACTTGTTCTCCCCGCGCCTCTCTTGCGCGCCCAAGACAAGAATCAGAGGGATGTCATACGCCGAGCCCGCGCGTCCTACTACAGTCTCAAGGGCCGCGGATTGGTTAGTTTTCAATGCCAAGTGGTTCCTGATTGGGACGCACTCTTCCTCGCCCTCAATCCGGGTGCCGGGGCACAAGACCCGGTTCTACAACTCCTAAAGCAGACGCGTTTTCAAGTGGCGATTGGTCCGACCGGAGCATCCACAGTTTCCCACCAATCCGACTATGCGCCTCCCAACGAGCAGATTGCTGCGCGGGTTCGCCAAACGACATCCGGATTGGAGCAAACTATCACAGGCTTTTTTAACATTTGGTCTCCCTTCACCTTTGGCTCTCCGTTTCCCGATGCCGAATCGGAGTTTCAATTGGAAGACTTGGCTGGCCAGTACCGGCTCACTTATAAGCAAGGCACCGCCCAGGTCGTCACGACCATGACCGGAGACTACGCGATGACGGAGACCACATTCAAAAGCCCGCAGATAAATATGGATTTCCACCCAGAGTGGAGCCGTGTGAACGGTGTGTACATCCTCAGTGCCTTCAAAGCCTCGTACTCGGCAGCTCCCGCTGGCACGCAAGAGCTGGAAGGCAAGTTCACCTATCAGGAAGTTGACGGCCTCGAATTGCCTATGACTCTCGACGTAAAAGTGGTAACCCCGGCCCGCACCGTCGCGCTTCAAATTACGTTCGCGGGCTGCCGAGTGACAAAGCAATGATGGCGATTCCTGCTGTCCTTTTATCGAGCGAATCCGGAGGTGGCGCCATGAGGACCGACAGGCTGTGGAGAGAGGGGCATTACTTTGTGTTTGGACTCGTGTTGGGCATGGCGTTCCTGCCCTCACTGAGGGCGCAATCGGCGCTGTACCCCTGCGAGCCGTCTCCCGCCATGACGGCCAGCTTCGCAAAGCTGGACATCCCAATCAACGTGAAGCAGCCGACCGCCGAACGCTACGCAAAGACTCAATCGATCCTGGACGCGCTGTTCGCTGAGAATCCCGACGATTTCTTCGTTCACCGGCGCTACCAAAGCATCGCTATGAAGGCCCGGGATGCGGACCCCGACGCCCTCATCCAACGCTACAAAGAACTGCTGGACAAGCATCCGAACAGCCCTGAGTTCCTGGACTTTTATGGGCTCGCCTTGGCCGGCTACCGAACTAAGGAGGCCGCACTGTATTTCGAGAAGGCGCTCGAACTCGCTCCGGACTATCCCTGGCCGCACGTCCATCTGGCCCGCGTCTATGCGTGGCGCGCTTATCGCGACCCGGCAAAGCTCCTGTCAAATCTCCAGGCCTTCATGAAAGCCTGCCCGGCGACGCTGGAACCCTACGACTACTTCAAGGCCGTAGATGACACGAGCTTCTTGCGGGAAGGCGCGCGGCGATTGCGCCAGCTTCTCAGCCAGCGCTCGGACCCCGAGGCGGTCAGCTACTACTCCACCCTGTGGAGTCTCGAGTTCCGCCTGCAGCCCGCCGCAGAGAACGATCCGCTCAAGAAGCAGGTGGCGGCGGACGTTGCTCGTGTGCGCTCGCTTAACCTCACTGAGAGCAAGAACTGGTACACAGCCCTCGCTGACGGCTACGCACTGCTGGGCAACGCGGAGGGGAAAAAGTCGGTCGAGACCCAGGAAGCGGATCACTTTCCCAACTCGCCGGAAGCCATCGACGCTGTTATCGGACCCTGGCAGGATGAACATCCCTGGCCTGATGCTTCCGCCGCGCCAGAGAAGAAAAGGGCCTATTGCCAAGCGGTCGTCCGCACCACCAATGATTGGATCCGCCTCTGGCCCGACTATCCTTCTTCGTGGTTCTACCGGTTTAACGCCCTGTCGGAATTGCCGGACTCTTCGCCCGCCGATCTCGAGTCCGCGGCGGACGGCCTATTGCGAGCCATGGCCCTCAACCCGGACCTCCTGCACGTGACACCGCCCGTTCCCATGATCATCGCCCGGCAATACGTAGAACGGGCGATTCGGCTTGATCGTGTTCCCGGTCTCATCGCCGACGGGTGGAAGGAATATGAGCGGGGGAGGCGGCAGCTTACCGAACGCGACACCGCCGCTGAGGAGATCAAACGGATTCTCAAGAACGAGGCCATCTACGTTCACTGGCAGGGCTTGACGACGCTGGCCGACGCGTACTTGAAGATGAAGGATCCCGAGAAGGCGCAGGACGGTGTGGCGCAGATGAAGAGTTTCCTCGATCAGCACCAGCCAGGTCAATCCGCCACGAGCGGAGAGCAGGCCAGCTTCGTCAGGTTGAACGCCGACTACTGGCGGCGCATGGCGCAACTGGCGGAGCTTCAGGGCCGCAAGCCGGACGCCCTCGCATACTACCAGAGCTCCATAGGCTATATTGCCCAGCAACCGGAGGAAGCGAGAAAGGACGACACCACGGCGCAGAAGGCGAAGGAGCTGTGGAAGTCGATGGGAGGAACGGACGCAGGCTGGCAGGCCTGGCTGTCGCAAAAGCCGGCGGCCACCGCCACGGCCCCGGCGGCGAACGAGTGGCAAGCTATTCATGAACCTTTGCCGGATTTCAGCCTCCCCAGTGTGGAAGGCAAAACGTGGCGGTTGGTGGACCTCAAAGGCAAAGTGGCCCTGATCAATATCTGGGCCACGTGGTGCGGGCCCTGCCAGGCGGAACTCCCCTTTGTCCAAAAGGCCTACGACCAAGTGAAGGGGCGCAATGACGTCGCTGTACTCACGCTGAACGACGACGAGAATCCGGGTTTGGCCGTGCAGTTCATGAAAGATCACGGTTACACCTTTCCCGCCGTTCTGGCTTATAGCTACCTGAACGCCGTCGTGCCTGCCATGGTCCTGCCCCGCAACTGGATCGTGGACCGCCAAGGGGTTCGACGCCTTCAGACGACGGGATTCGGTTCGGATGGGGAGGCGTGGATAAGGAACCTGTTGGCCAATTTCGACAAGGTCGCGAACACAGCGAATTAGTATGGATGGCGAACGCACTCGGGCACCCGCTGAAAATAAGTCTTCAGTTATCAGTTTTCAGTTGTCAGTAACGACGGCTGGCAAGGCGATAGCGGACAGCGGACAACTGATCCCGAATCCCCAACCCCGAGTCCCGCTTCCCCAGCCCTTTCCGCGCGGGATGCAACTGTTCCAGTTGAGCCCCAAAGGGGCCCGCGACTGTGGCATAGGCCTAAATTGGCGCGCCCCTTGAGGGCGCAGACATTGAATAGGCCGAACGCGGTTCGGCCCTACTTGGCAGGCATAGCAGGCTTAGGAAGCTCTTAGGAAGGCACTTAACCGATTGATTCTAAAAGAGTGGCGGAGGGAGAGGGATTCGAACCCTCGAGCCCCTTTCGAGGCTAACGGTTTTCAAGACCGCCGGTTTCAACCGCTCACCCATCCCTCCGAACCTTTCCTTTCAATAGCTTACATCAGCGAACGACTCCTTGTCACCGGTTACGGCAACATTTACGGCAACATTTGCAGGGTGTTTTTTCGTCCAGTCAGCGAGAAGTTCACTCTGAATCCTTGATGCTTGTCGAGCTAATTCGAGATCCCGCTCGATGTACCAATCGGCAGTGGTTTGATACTTTGAATGTCCGAGGCGCTTTTGAATAACCTTGAGCGGCACCCCGGCTCGGTAAAGCATGGATGCACCCCAGTGACGCAGTTGATGCCAAGTCACATGCAAACCGACTTTGGCACCTGCCCGCTGCAGGGCTGAGAGTGCCAAGTCGTCGATCATCGGACGCTTCGGATCTTTCGGGTGAGGAAAAACAAGGTCCTCATCGGTCACCCATTGCCTGCGCGACCTGTATTCCCGCAGGCGACCGATCTCCTCATCCATGAGAACGACAGGTTCTTGGCTACGATGACCCTTAGTCAAGTGTTCTTCTCCGAGGTATCGTGCGGTCACGAACCAGACCAGTTTGTCCTCGAAGTTAACCGCACCTCACTTCAGCCCCAGGGCCTCTCCGATCCGACAGGCAGTCGCCGTTACAAACCAGGTGAGCATCTGGAACTCTGGTTCAACGGCATCAAGCAACGCACATATCCGCTCTGCGCTGGGCACGGGTATCGGAACTTTGGGGTCTTTCGGCGGCATCTCAATCAGAGTGGCCGGGTTGTGGAACTTAAATAACTCATCCCGTGTCGCTTGCCGAAAGAGAGAGCGGATAACGTTGCGCACATTGTCGCAGGTGTGTCGTGCTTTGCTTTGGCCATGCAGGCGGTTGATGAGCAGCTGTATGTCCCGCCTAGTCACCTGATCGAGCTCCATGGCGCCGAACGCCGGTAGCACGTGGGCCTTCAGAATTTGCAGATAGCCCCTGCGTGTTCCCGGCTTGCGTCTGTTCACAAACTCCGGAATGTAGTGATCCTCAATGTAGGCTTTCACCGTCATCACCGGCCGCGGCGTGCGAACAAATTCCCACTCCATCTTGGAAATAATCTTTTGGAACCGGCGTTGTGCCTGCCGCTTCGTGATTTCATCTTTGTAACCGAGATTCTCCGACTTCCACTTCTCCCCTGTCTGGTCTTGGGATCGCACCCGATAAAGACCTTGCCAATACGGACGTTTCACGTCATCACGTAAACGGACGTGACCTTCTTGGTGGCAACGCCGTGACATTTGTTTAATCCTCCTGTCACGGGCAACCACGCTTCCGCTTTCAAGGCTATCACAAGTGGAATTGGGTTTGCGAGCTTGCAACCAGATTTCAACGTCTGCGAGCTTGAAGCGCGGGCGATTGCCGACCCAGCAGGCTACAGGGATCGGATCAGAAGCAGCCTTTTGCGTGTGCCGATAGAGGAATGACGTGCTGCACTGAAGCTCTGCCGTGAGCCCCGCAACTGTCAGCAGGTTTGTTGGTTGCAAAACACATGGGTTCGCTTCGACAATTTGCGGGGTCTGCTCAACTAGAGGCTGTCTCCATCTTCTCTCTCCGTCATCAAAATTGCATTTGGAATAAATCACTTTCTTCCCGTATGTCCAATAGGTGGGCTCGTCTCACCACTTGTCGCGGGATGGGACTCCCCCAATACGTCTGATATCAGCTGCAAGTTGCTCATGCCTAGCACTTACCCAATTGCGCGGGGGGCGCTTCCAGGCTCCCTTGGATGTAGTTGAATTGATTTAAGGGTTAGAAGTGAATCCAGCGGGGCTTGGGTAAGCGACTAGTTTGAATCCCCAACTTCTACATACTGGGAAATTGTTTTCGTGTCAAATGCTCGGAAATCATACTTGAGTCAAGTGCGCCTATCGTTGCGGAACTCACTAACTTTAAGGGACTTGCCCAGCCATACCCGACCGAAACAGGTGGTCAGAGAAATCGAAGTCCAACCTCAGCTTCCGAGCCGATATCTGTATCTGTGATTTGCTGACCCCGCAAATTGCTAATGGCCCTGCGGTGGAGCCAGCCACCTGTGTCCACTTGGGCATCAGCTGGAATATCCATACCGGCAGTCGACCGCAAGTCTCAGAGGCGCTTACAGTGGCTCGACGATGAAGCCAATACCCAGAGAAGAGCTTTGTTACTTACCAGTTGAACGCCGGTGGTGGTCACACCATTCGCAGGTAGGCCTCGCAACGGATTTTACTGGAAGCCCCCAGCATTGGTGATTTCAGGGTGCCCAAGTAACCTGACCATAAGTTAAGTGCGAGGCCAATTCACGGGCTATTGATGAACACATGACGTGGTTTTCTCGATTTAGTTCTCACAAGTGTCGACCGGTGAAAAAAAACTTGGCGACCGACATGCCCCCCTTTGGTCCCGGCCATCGGGGCTCATCGACGGCTGGTCCGCCGGCTCGTTATCTGTACCGTTGGGCTTAACTGACGAACCCGCCTTAGGCCTCAGTGCCTGCCGAGATCGGCAGACTGCCGGCTTCTGAGGTTTCTGCTTGGCCGGGGCGTAGTAGAGAATCCACAGTCGCCTTCAATCGGACCATGGCCGCCGAATGGAGTTGCGAAATGCGAGATTCATGCACGTTCATAAGCTTGGCAACCTGTCTCATGGTTAGGCCCTGCTTATGGTGGAGCGTGACGATTCGGCGTTGACGCTCCCGCAGCCGTGAAACGGCACGATCGAGGATTTCCAGTTGTTCGTTCCGGTAGCAGAGGTCAAAGGGATTGGGATCATCGCCGGCCAGGAGCGCTGGCTCGTTGGACGCCAGTGCGGAGGTTGGCGCCGCAGAGAGGGTGCGCGCACCACAATCAAGCCCTGCGCTTTGAATCTCGTTCAGCTCACGGTGCCACTCTGCCAGATTCATTCCCTGCGCCGCGGCCATCTCCTCGTCCGTGACGGAGCGGCCCATCTCGACCTCCAGTTCGTGATCGAGCTTTTGGGTTCTTTGATTCCTACGCCGTAAGTCCCGGGAGGCCGGATCGGTAGCGCGGAGGCCGTCCAAAATACTTCCGCGAATCCTGTGCCTCGCGTAGGTCTCCAAGCTCACCCGCTGGCTCGCGTCAAACTTGGTGACCGCATCGACCAGTCCCAGGATGCCGTCGGAGAACAGGTCATCCAGCTCCATGTGGGCAGGCAGGCGTTTGCGAATCTTCAGAGCCACGCGCTTTACCAAGGCAAGCATATCAACCAACAGCTTCTCCCTGTTCTGGAGGGCGTTTCGTTCGCGCCTTCTCCCGGGACGCAAAATAGGAGGCGTCAGGGGTCGGTGGGGTCGGGCCGGCGAGCGTGGGCGAAGATTGGCCACCGCCGTCAAGCTGCCCAGTTGCTGAAAAGCGGGAACGGATTGAGTTGCCATAGATACCTTCCTCACTCTGGAATAGACCCATAAAGGTCAGCACCTTTCGACCTTGGGCTTCCTTGCCATCGTCCGGAGGCAACAGTTCACCGTCAGCGTGAAGCCTGCGGCTCCGTGCTCTGTGTACCACCTTGGCTTCGTGGGAAATTCCTTAGGCGGGTGCTGTTGTCAGCATGGCAGGATGACTATGATAACGAGTTGAGAATGAAAAGAACGGCTGTGAGCTCGTTCAAGATACGTCGCTTTATTCAAGGCCGATCCGAACCGTTTCGCCAAAAGGTGCCGTTCTGCGCGAATCGGTCACCCAAAGGACTGGGTATTCCGGGACCTCTGGATATGAATGGCAGCACAAGTCGGTGAGATAGACAAAGCAAACTGGCGTGATATTGTTCTCGGCCACCCAGTTGAATGCCGGGCAGAAATCAGTGCCCCCACCGCCTCTAGGTTCAAGTCGCACTGGCTCTGAGGGGCTAAACTGTTGAGCGCATTGAACCGCCGCGTCGCAATAAACCACGTGGATGGCTTCCGGCTGCGCCTCCTCGGAAATCGCCGAGATCTCACCTGCAAATTGTTCTAGCTCACGCTTTCCGATCGAGCCGGAGGTGTCGACCGCAATCACGATCTCACCCATTCCTCGGCGTTCGACAGAGGGCAAATACAGGCCAGAAGCGACGTAGCGGCGATTGGGTGGGGTCCAGCGATAATCAGAGGGCGCAGTAGCGGCCACAAAATCACGCAGGATCGCGCGCCAATCTTGCTCGGATTTGCGGCTTTCGATAAGCGGCCTTTCGATCCCAGCAGGTTCGTCTCCCCACGCCTTGGCGGACCGCAAAGCCTGTTCGGCGGCGATGCCCCACTCGTGCTCCTGGCGACGCTTCTCGGCCGGCGATGCCGTTTGCCCGTGCTCGTCGGTCGCGTCCCAAACTTCGCCGAACCCTCCGGCCCGCATCGATGGTTTTCCGACCGCCTCACCCGTCGTCCGCCCACGTTGATCTGAATCCGGCTGATGCGAAGGGTCTGGCTTCGGAGGGGAGGGCATCGTGCCGTCTGTCCCTTGTGGACCGGTAGCGGTCCCTCCGCCAGCATTCGTCTGCTGCTTTGGCTTTGTTCCTCCGTTTTCCTCGCTTCTTCTGTGTAGCAACCGGGCGTAGATCTCTTCCGCGCTCAAGTTGTTGAACGCAGGATCGATCAGTGCCCCGGCAGGAAGCACGAATCCGTTTCCGATCAGAATAGGGTTGATGGCGAGGTCCGCGGCCACATTCCAGAGTTCGGGATCGCGGTTGCCGCGGCGGCTCTGGTGTCCCAGCGCGCAGTGCAGGACTTCATGGGCAATCGTTCCCTCAAGTTCCGCTGGCTTGAGTTCATCCACAAAGGCTGAGTTATAGACAATCCGCGAGCCGTCAGTGGCCATCGTTGGCAAACTTCCGGGTACCAGTTTCAACCTCAAGCTGAGCGTGCCGAAAAAAGGCTGCGCAAGCAAGAGCTGAACCCGTGCCCGAGTCAGCTTTTGTGCTGTAGTGGTGTGAGATGAGATTTGAATCATAAAGTGGCAGTAATGGAAGCATAAAGTGGCAGTGAGCGGTGGGCCTTATCGTGTTTCAAAGCGGTGTGAACGACACGATTGTGCGGTGTACGTTGCCCTATCCCCGTCGAAGTGGACGGGCCCGCAATCTTCGTTGGACAGTTTACTGCAGGGTCAGTGCAGCTAACCTGAGTAGACCTACCCTCTTTACAAGCCTGGAGCGAATTTGTCAGGATGCGCGCTGACGATGTTTCTGCGCGCCAACAAGCGAGTCAAGGACGGCAAGGAGCGCCGCTACTGGAGCGTGCGGGAAAGCCGACGGTTGCGGTCGGGCCCGGCAGTGCATTGGAGAGCGGCACGTTCATGCCGCTTTTGCGTCCTGAGCTTGGTCGGGGGGCTGCCGTAGCGCTGACCTTTAGGTCAGCACGAAGAAAATGCCGACCTAAAGGTCGGCGCTACAAAGCGGCAGCAAGCTGCCGCCCTCCGAAAGCACCTAGGAGCGCGCGGTGGGGGGTCGGTGGCAGGCCGGAGAAACAACGTCTACTGCTCTATATCTCTTGATCGCGCGAAGTTATTGTGTTTGAGCCAACTTTTCACACAGCAAGTTTGGCGTGCTCGACTCAGCGATGGATTTCGGCCTCAAGCTGCTGAAAGCAGCGTTGTAAGGCTGAGTCCAGGGGCGGTTCGTTGGGCATCGCCTGCGAGAGGCCGGGACGGAGACTGCGAGCGTGCATGCGAGTAAAGAAGAGTGAGGCGCGCAGCCCGAACTACGAGACCTGATAACGATGCGTCCCTGGGATGCGTTCGATAAAGCCGTGCAGGCGGAGCCGCCTCAGATCGTAGGTCGTCCGGCCGGGGGTGATGGATTTGGGCGGTTGCCCGGTGAGGGCGGCGACGTGCTCGCGCAAATCGCGATGAGCGAAACCGCAGGGCAGGAGAGATTATCCGCCCCCGCGAAGAATAGAGTTTCATACGAGCGAAGACGATACCAAACCGAATGCTGACCATTTCGCCGCCACACGCACAAGACTCCTTCCTCACTTGATTCCGGTAGGGGCGGAACTCCGCATCATTCGCTGGCGGCAGAGGGCCGGCGGGGAACAACTTCATAACTGATATATCCTGACGGTTATGGGCGGCGTAAGTTTTCAGACAAGTCTCGACGAAGGAGGGCCTGGAGAAACAGACGACGTGAGTCTCCTTGAGTCAAATGTGTACAAGCAACGATGAGACCAATTTGATCTAGCCCACCCTGCCTTCGACTTTGCCGCCAGGTCGTTGTCCAAGGGACTCGCCCGTAGAAAGGATGTCTCAAATGGGTGAGAAGCGAGAGTTGATTGGTTTCCGTCCCGTGGGCGCATTGCACATGAACTTCAAAGGTCTGTCGGTTCGATGCCCATAAATATTTGATTCTGGGCGGTGAAATCTTCGCAAACCGACCTCAAAGGATCAAGCACTTGCGGCGCCCTGAAAGGCGGGGTTTTGGGCATGCGAATCACGGTGGGAAGGGATGAAGCGGAACCGAATTGCGATTCAGGGGTACGATTCGCTGCATCTGGCCCTGCAAGGAGTTGCCGACCTCACTTGGCGAGCAAGAGCGTCTCTACCTTTAATGCCGCCGCTTCTTGCATGTGGGGTAGGACGTGAGAATAGACGTCCAGAGTAAAGGCAACGCTTGCATGCCCAAGTTGCTCGCTAATGATCTTCGGCGACACGCCTGCGGCCAATGCCAACGTGGCGGCCGTGTGCCGCAAGTCGTAAAGGCGGATGTTAGGCAAACCGGCCTTCCTAAGCAGCGGCTTGAAGTAACGGCGCACGAACTTTGATTCTCGAATCGGCCCACCGCGCTTCGCAACAAAAACAAGATCGCCAGCGGGGTTATTATCGTTTCGCCCGTCAACGCTCTGCCTGTGCCTTTCGAGCAAGGCGATCACCCACGCCTGAAGCTTGATCACACGACGGCTCCGCGATCGCTTGGTGTCGGCAAATTGCCAACCACCTTTCTCCCACTCCAGAGTCCGCGACACGCTGACCGTGCCCCGAACCAAGTCGATATCCGCCCAGGTGAGCGCGAGGTATTCACTTGGCCTCATCCCGCTTGTCATGGCCAGTGCGAAAAGCGCCTCGTAGGGGTGCCCCACTATCGCAGCCATGAAGGTCCTGGCCTGTTCGACGCTCAGAACTCCAACGCTCCGTCTAGTGCGTCTCGGCAGATCCACCAACTCCGCCGGGTTTGCCAGCAATAGCTTCCAGCGGACTGCCTGCTTGAACGCGGACCTCAGTACTGCATGTGTATAGCGGATCGATCGTGCCGACAACCCCCGGTCCAACAGCTCGCGATACAAACACTGAATATCGAATGCCTGGACGGAGACCAGGGGTTTCATTCCCAGTTGAGGTCGAACGTATCGACGGAGCAAGCCCTCGTAATCCTGAAAGCTCTTGGCTCGCAGCCTGGGTTTGGCGCAGACTTCGAGCCAGCGGTCGAGATACTGATTAAGAGTTTGCTTTGAAGAATCGAGATTTCGTCCCAAATCGCGCTCACTGAGCATTTGGTTAAGGTGTGCTTGTGCATCGCGCAACCCGCCGTGGGTTGTTTTGTTCAGGTACTTCCGTTTCTTGGTCTCGGCGTCGCGTCCCACATACACCCGTACCAGCCAAGTGCGCGGGGCGCGTCCGATGATCTGACCAACTTTGCGGGCCATGAGTGCACCTCCGGCGATACACGGCACACATTTGGCGCACGGTGCCGCGCTAAGTGATTCAATTATTGGGAATTAAAGACGGGAAGCTTGATCGATGGTCAGACGGCCTATGAGCGTGGTTAATCGCACTCACCAGGGATCGTTCCGCGCCGGAAAACTCTTTGTGATGAGAACGCCGGGCCGCGCCGGGCGGACTAGTTGCAGCGTTCGGGCTCACATTCCAGCACTGGTCCAGAAACTTGAAGTCCGCTGTCTCCATCTGTCTCTGCATGCCGCTGATTTTACGGCATTAGGAAATCTGAAAAAAACGGGAAGAGGGGGTTTCAAGCGGTCAGTTGGCTACAGTCAATGAACCATCACCCTTCTTTACCGTGATTGTCGTTAAGCTCTTCGACTCGGAACAGGCCCTCTCCTCGATAGACTCCAGGCGGTCCTTCAGTCCCTGGTCCTCGTTGTAGATTTCTACCTCCGCAAATGACGGCACGAGCCGCTCGTGCGTTAGCTACTCAATCCTGTGAATAAAAATCCGTCCGTCGTCTCCCATGGAGGCGACGATTGTGCGGGTCAGAAACCCAACGCCCGCAGAGTCAGGACTCTGTAGGAACCGCTCGTGTTGTGCCTCGTCGTCGAATGCCGCATACCTGTTCCCGCCAAAAACTCGATCGACCGCAAAAAACGGCTTATTCACAGGGGCGTCAAAGGGTCGAGGGGCTTACAGAGCGGGCGCGGGCTCCAGACTTGATGGCGGTGCGAACCTGGGGAAGGTCCTGTTCCCACCGGGCCGGAGTCTTCGCGGATCTCAGTCCACTACAGGTCGGAAACACCTCTCTTCAGTCCGGGAACAATTCTTCAAGCCGCCGTACGTAGCGGTGATGCAGTCCGCCGACCTCCGGCAGTTCAACGACCGACCCCAGCTCCGGCGGTTGAACCGGTCTGGTCTCCGGTGCATCTTTCTCTAGCGATAAGTGCGTGCGCACCCCGTGGTAATAATCGAAATACGATTTGAGCGTGCGTCGCAGACCCGATTCGTTGAACACGATTAGGCGGTCCAAACATTCCCGTCGGATGGATCCGATCAGGCGCTCCACATAGGGACTCTGCCATGGCGATCTCGGGGCCGTCAGGACTTCGCGAATCGCCATCCCTCGGACTCTTTGCCGGAAGACGTCGGCATAGATGCTATCGCGATCATGGAGCAGATAGCGTGGGGCCGAGCCCCAAGGGAACGCCTCCGCGATTTGTTGGGCCGTCCATTCCGAGGTGGGATGGGCAGTGACATTGAAATGAATCACACGGCGCCGATGATGGGCCAAAACCACAAAGACGAAGAGGATTCGAAAGTTCACCGTCGGCACCACAAAGAAATCCGTCGAGACCAATTGCTTCAGGTGACTGTCG
>Ga0326728_10005643_pt1 | contig 34737 bp, 33 predicted proteins | sample MB3enrmetagenome_FD_207602 | JGI IMG/M metagenome (GOLD analysis project Ga0326728, IMG submission 207602) | Lab enriched peat soil microbial communities from McLean, Ithaca, NY, United States - MB31MN | ecosystem: Environmental > Terrestrial > Soil > Wetlands > Peat | place: USA: New York...
ATCCCGCTTAATATTTGCCGATTCCTTGATCGGCAAGGGAAAGGGGTGTTCCCATGCTTCAAGTTCAAACCAGAAACGTGGACCCGGACATCGTGGTGCTGGAAGTAGCTGGAAAAATCACGATGGGAAGAGATTCCAAGCAGTTGGAATGGTCCACCGAAAACCTGGTGCGCGACAACAAAAAGAAGGTCGTGTTCGATCTCAGCGGCGTCACGCACATTGACAGCACCGGCATTGGCATCATCGTGGCTTGTGCGGGCCAGTTGAAGCAAGCAGGCGGGAAGCTGCACGTCTGCGCGCAGGGGCATGTGGAAAAAGTTCTGCGCCTGACCAGTGTGGATAAAGTTGTCGACGTTCATCCCTCTCTCGACGCCGCCGCGGCCGGATTCTAGTTCGAAAAACTCCCTCTCACAAAATGCGAACGGGGCATTGCGCCAGGAAGAGCGTGGCGATAGAGTGGGTTCAGCTCTGGCGGTTCCTCCGGCTTCTTCTTCCTCACCATACATTTGCGTTGAATTGCTGCATTGTCTGTGCAACTAAAGGCGGTTATGGAATCGCACCCCCAATATGTGGTGTTTTATTCCTTGACCCAGGGCGCCGTTCGCCATTACAGTTGGACAAACGCCGGGGTGCGGCTCCTGTTTAGGAGGTCTGTGCCCCGGCACGCGTCCAGCAGGGAACCTTGTCAGTTAACAGGCTCAACGAGGTTCCGGCGGATTGCGGAAGCCCAGCCAGCGCGTAGGCGGAGGCTGTTTCCGCCCGAGACACGCACGCCGGCAGAAATGCCGACGCCGAGCAGTAAGCGCAACTCGAAGGAGTGACTTTGCTCAAACTCAAGAAGCTGCAAATTCTGGGATTCAAATCGTTTTGCGATCGCACGGAGTTGAAGTTCCATGGCGAGGGCATCGCGGCCATCATCGGGCCGAACGGCTGCGGCAAGTCGAATATCGCCGACGCGATTTCCTGGGTGCTGGGCGAGCAGTCGGCGAAGACTTTGCGCGGCTCGCGCATGGAGGACGTGATCTTCGCGGGCACGCGCGACCGCAATCCCACGGGCATGGCGGAAGTCACATTGACTTTGATCGATCCTGAAATTTATGCCGGCGCCGATTCCAACGAGCCCGTTGAGATCGAGATTCAGGATGAACTGCCCGAAGAACAGTGGGATGAAGCCGAACTGCGCGCCCAGTCCGCCGCCGAAACGGAGCGGGCGGTCGAGGAAGCGCAGCCCGGAAAAACAACGGAGATAGAAGTCGCAGGCGCCGTTGCGCCCGCGCACGAAGGAGCAACCGCAACTGCGATAGCAGACGCCGCTGCGCCCGATCCCTCCGCTGAGGATGGCATTAACAACTCTGCTTTAGTTTCAGGGCCGCAACTGGTCCAACCGCAGGTTTTGCTGAAGATCCGCCGCCGCAAATTTAATCAGCAACCCGCGCGCACGGGTGAAATCGCGGTAACGCGCCGCCTTTTCCGCAGTGGCGACAGCGAATATCTGCTGAATGGAAAACTCTGCCGGCTGCGCGACATTCAGGAACTTTTCATGGGCACCGGCCTCGGCCCGGAGTCCTATGCGCTCATCGAGCAGGGCCGCATCGGGCAGATTCTGAGCAGCCGTCCCACCGACCGCCGCGCCATCATTGAAGAAGCGGCCGGCATTACAAAGTTCAAGACGAAGAAGCGGCTGGCCGAGGCGCGTCTCGAAGAGGCGAAGCAAAATCTAAACCGCGTGAACGATATTTTCGAGGAAGTCACGCGCCAGATGAATTCCCTCAAGCGCCAGGCCAGCAAGGCCGAGCGCTACGGCCGCCTGCGCGATGAAATGCGCGCCAAACTGCGCGTTGTCCTCGCCAGCAAATTCACGCTGATGGATGCGGAGCGGATTTCGCTCGACTCCCAGATCCAGAAGTTGGTGGATGACATCCGCCAGCTCACCGAGGCCGCTCAACAAGCTGAAGGCGAGCACTCCGAGCGCACGCAGCGCGGTTACGCCATCGAAACCGAAACGCGCGAGAATCGCGATCGGTTGAGCCAGATCGCGATGGAAACGGACCGCGGCAAGGCGCGCATCAAAACGAACGAAGAACGTTCTGCCGAGTTACTGGTGCGCATGACCGCATCGGAAGCCGAGTTGGATCAGGTAAATCACCGCATGGGCGCGCTGGAGGAGGAGTTGGCGGAGCATCAGCGCCTGCTCGATTCGGCCGCGGCAGATCTGGCTTTGGCCCAGCAGGAATTTTCCCTCAGCCAGCAGGAAGCAGCGGCATCTTCGGCAGATTTGGCCGCTCTTGAGGGCGGGCAAGAATCGTGCCGCGCCGCTATTCTCGAAGCGCTCGGACAAACGGCGAATCTTCGCAATCAGCTGACCCAATCGCAGGAACGGCTCGCGGGCTTGGACCGCGAGGAACAACGCCTGCGGGCGGAAATTGCCGCGGCCACGGTCCAATCGGAAACTTTTGGCGGCCAGCGCGGTCAGCTGGCTCTGGAATTCGAAACCGTGACGCAGCGCGTGAACTCGCTGGCGTCTGAGATCTCCTCGCTGCGCTCGGCCCTCGAAACCAAACGCGCCCATGAACGCGAAACCAAAACGCACCTCGACTCCATCCGCTCGGAATATGCGACCGCGCTGGGGAAAAAAGGTTCGCTTGAAGCGGTGATAGCCGAGCACGGTTATTCGACCGAATCCGTGCGGCGCCTGTTTCAATCAGGAGCGCTGCAAGGCGGCTATGCGCCGGCCGGCGTGCTTGCCGATTTTCTCGAAGTGGAGCCGCGCTACGAGAGGGTGGTCGAGGACTTCCTTCGCGACGAACTCAACTTCGTCGTCGTCAAGAGCTGGGATGCCGCTAGCGAGGGACTGCGCCTTCTTCGCTCTGACGTCGATGGCCGCGCCACCTTCCTCGTTCATCCCGAGGATTCGCAAGCGAAGTTCTCATTCGTGGCGGATGAGCATGCGCACTACGCGCCGTTGGACGACTCGGTTCTCCCGCTCAAAAAATCAATTCGCGTATTGAACGGTTTCGGGAAATCGCTGGAGGTGATTCTGCCAAAGCTGGGCAACGGCTACATCGTTCCCGACCCGGCAGTGGCGCGCGAACTTGCGCTGTCCAGCCCTGATGCTTTCTTTCTTTCGCAGAGCGGCGAATGTTTCCACAACGTGACCGTCACCGGTGGCAAGCAGAGAAGCGAGGGACCGCTCTCCATGAAGCGCGAGCTGCGCGACGTGCTTCAACTGCTCGCGGAACTGGAGCGCGCCTTACAGGAAAAAGAAATTCTCGCTCTCACCCTCGCCCGCGAAATCGGCGAGCACACTTCCCTGCTCGGCCGCCTTGAGGACGAAAAGCGGGAAGCCGAAAAACAGGCGATGACCTCCGGCCATCTGCTGCAACAGCTCGAAGCCGAGATGTCTCGCGTGCGCGAGCGCATTGAAGTGGTCGGCCGCGAACTGGAACGTCTTGCCGCCGAACGCCAGGAACAGGACGCACTGATTGCCACGCGCCAGGGCGAACTGGCAGCAATCGAACAGAGCCGCGCACAGCTCGAAGCGCAACTCGCGTCGGGGCAGGATCAGCTTGCGGCTTTGCGCACGCGACGCGACCAGGCTGCTGACACCACGTCGCAGCGCGCGGCCCGGGTAGCGACCCTTGAAGAACGACACCGTTCGGCGACTGCTCTGTTGCAGCGCGTCGAGACAGTCGTCTCCGAAATGCGCGAGCGGGCCACAGTCTTGCAAACCCAAATGCTGTCTGCGACGGAGGAAATCGCGCGGCGCCAGGAAGAGAACATTCAGCTTGGTGAGCAGTTAGTACAACTCGAAGCCGAGCGCAATGCGGCAGAAGCGCGCGACGGCTTGCTGCAGTGTGAATCCGAGCAGGTGCGTACACGGCTGGCGGAAGTCGAGGAGATGTTGCGCAACACGCGCCAGCAGCTCGATTCCTCACGCGACCGGCGCGGCGATTTGTCGGCGCAGGCAGCCAAGCTTGAATCCGACCTGCAACACATGGCCGACACCTGTCTGAATGAGCTGGGCATCGAGCACCCGGTGCTGATGGCCGATACAACCATCGCGCCACTCGCCGGCGAAGAACTGGCCGCCGAAGACCAGAGCCATCGCGAGATGCGCGCCCGGCTGGACGCCATGGGCCCGGTGAACATGATGGCGCTTGAAGAGTACAAAGAAACCGCCGAACGCCATCAGTTTCTTTCCACCCAGAGGACGGACCTGCTCGACGCGATCGAGAACACGGCGGCAACCATCAAGGAAATCGATCAGGTTTCCCGCCAGAAGTTCGAAGAGGCGTTCCACAGGATTAACGCGAACTTCCAAGCCACATTCAGCAAATTGTTCGGCGGCGGCAACGCTTTGATGCGCCTGACGGACATGGAAAACAGCATGGAGAGCGGCATTGACGTGGTCGCATCGCCGCCGGGAAAAAAGCTGCAAAACGTTCTCCTGCTCTCCGGCGGCGAAAAGGCCCTTACGGCGCTGGCCCTGCTGGTCGGCATCTTCCAGTACACGCCCAGCCCCTTCTGCATTCTCGACGAAGTCGATGCTCCGCTCGACGAAGCCAACATCGGCCGCTTCACCGAAATGGTGCGCGAGATGAGCGTACAGACGCAGTTCATTCTCATCACGCACAGCAAGAAAACGATGAGCATCGCGCCCGTGCTTTATGGAGTCACGATGCAGGAGCCGGGCGTGTCGAAGCTGGTGTCGGTGAGGTTCGGGGCGGCGTAAATGTAGGCTGTAACGCGCCCTCCATAGGCCACGCCTGGCTATCGCCAAGCGCGCAACCGCGGGCAGTGCCCAACAACCAGAATCTTTAAAGGACTGGTGAGAATGATGCGTCTTTACATCAAGACAATAGATCACGGAAATACCCACGACACGTACGCATGGACTTCGGCTATAGAGGGTGCTTGGAATTGGGATACGAAAGAACAAGCGACCCTCGCTCGCCGCGTGATTGTCGATTGGGGAGGAATTACCGTCAAGTCGCCAATTGAGTGCGGAAAGAGCGGCCTATGCGCTGACTTTCGCGTTGAGTCACGGCCGCAGGGTGGGTTTGCCGTATCCTGTGAACACCCGTTGCACTGAGACGTTTCGGCAGTGGTGCCCTCAACTCCGCCACTGCCGCTTTTTTAAATATACCTGTGCTTGCGGCTGCCCTACGTTTCGCCCTAGACTTGCCGTCAGAAGGGTTGCCGTTCATGAAGACTAGTTACTTATGCGTTTTGTTGTTATGTGTGTTTTCCGCTGGTTCCAGCAGTGGTAATCAATCCCCACAGAAGGATGTGACAACGGGCAATGGGCTGCTGGGCTCGTGCCAGATTCACGTCAAGAGCATGGAGGACCGCAGCTACAACGAGAACATCTTCGAGGCATATCGAGATGGTTATTGCAGCGGACTTGTTTTTGGGGTTTCAAGTGCATCGCCCCATGTGTGCCCGGATGAAAGAGTCACCAGCGGGCAGCAAATACGAGTCGTCCTTAAGTATTTGCAAGAGCATCCCGGGGAACTTCACTTGGATGACGCTATGTTGGTAGAGAAGGCACTGGCAAAAGCGTTCCCTTGCCCGAAAGAGTAACCTCTCGGAACGGTCGATCCCTAGTCGCTTCGGCCACCGGCTTTCGAGACGGACACTACAATGCGCAGCGCAATGTGCACACATGACGTATAATGTATACATTATGTCCGGTTCCTCGGTCCTTACTCTCCGCCTCGATGCCAAGCTCAAGAATCGGCTCGAACGTTTGTCGAAATCGATGAACCGGAGCCGTTCGTTCGTCGCCGCCCAGGCGATCCAGGAATTTGTCAGCGTTAATGAATGGCAAATCAGCGAAATCAAGAAAGGTATAGCCGAGGCCGACGCCGGCGATTTTGTCAGCGACGAGGAAATGCGGCAGACGATCAGGCGTTTGACACGACGTGCACGTTAAATGGCTGCCAGCGGCGCGCGCGAACCTGATCGCCGTGTCCGAGTACATCTCCCAGGACAATCCCGAGGCTGCTGCCAGAACCGTGGCCGCAATCGTAAAAGCGGTCGAAGCTCTGGAACATTTCCCAGCTCTAGGTCGTCCCGGTCGCATATCCGGCACTCGCGAATTAGTCGTCCCAGGGACGCCGTACATAGTTCCTTATCGTGTCCGCGCGGATGTAGTCCAGGTAATTCGCGTTTTCCACGCCGCCCGAAAGTGGCCCACCCGGCTCTGAATCATTGCGGCGAGCAAAACTTCCTGAGCACCATTCTTGACGGCTCAACTTTTTCCTGCTTATCCGGCCCCAGGATTCGCCGCCTTTTTTTCCAAAGCCTTCCTCAGTTTTTCCACATCACCGCTGCGCTAAACTAGGCCACAGACGCGGCTTCTGACTTACACTGAAACTGTCAACCCTTTTCCTTCCAGCAGCGCTTGCCCCCAACCATGCGCTTGTGACTGAAAGCGTTGACAAATTCTTGGGTGCGGCTAGAATACCCGACAGTCTTCTCCCGGTAGGTTGATATCAAATGAGCCCTGGTGTTCTCGATCACGTTCTGCTGCAAACTCATTATTCCGATCTTGAGTTGCACGCGAGTGGGAAGGTTCGCGATGTTTACAAGCTCGACCGCGACCACCTGCTGTTCGTAGCCACGGATCGCATTTCTGCATTCGATTACGTGCTGGCCACAGGGATTCCCCACAAAGGGCGTGTCCTTACGCAGATTTCGCTCTTCTGGTTCGATTTTCTGAAAGACATCGTCGCCAATCATCTCGTCACCGCGGACGTGGATCGCTATCCTCAATCGGTTCGCTCCCATGCCGCCGAACTGCGCGGCCGCTCCATGATGGTCAAGCGGGCACAGATGTTTCCCGTGGAATGCGTGGTCCGGGGATATCTTTCGGGTTCCGGATGGAAGGAGTACAAGGCAAGCGGCACGGTGTGCGGCATCAAGTTGCCGGCCGGACTGAAAGAATCGGATCGGCTCCCGGAACCCATTTTCACTCCGGCGACTAAAGCGGCCACTGGTCACGATATCAACATTTCCTTCGAGGAAATGTGCAAGCTCGTCGATCCGAAGCTGAGTCACGACCTTCGCGATCTTACGTTGAGCATCTACAAGAGGGCGGCCGACCATGCGCGGCAGCGCGGCATTCTGATCGCCGACACCAAGTTTGAATTTGGCCTCACCGACCAGGGCATCACCCTGGCCGATGAGGTTTTGACACCGGATTCCTCCCGCTTCTGGCCGGCCGACACGTATCAACCGGGCAAAGCGCAGAATTCGTACGACAAGCAATACGTGCGGGATTACCTCGAAGAAATCCACTGGAACAAGCAACCGCCAGCTCCTGCCCTCCCCCAGGAGGTTGCGTTGCGCACCAGCGAGAAGTACCTCGAGGCTTACCGTCAGCTCACGGGACGCGAGTTGGAGGTCTAGCCGCGCTCGCTTTACGGCCATGGTTATGAGCGTCGCGGACTGGATCATCATTGCGTTTTTGATAGTCTCTGTGGTCGGAGCAGCGATTCGGGGCTTCTTCCAGGAGGCCCTGAAGTTAGTTGGCTGGGCAGTGGCTTACCTGTTGGCGGCCTGGGAGTATCGGCGCGCCGCGGAGTGGTTAGCGCCCTACTTGAAGTCGCCGTATATTGGCGAGATTGCCGGGTTCCTCATCATTTTTTTTGCGGTTCTTGTTCTGGCCGCATTGGCGGGACGGCTAGCCCATTGGTTGATGAAGAAAGCCGGACTAAGTACGATCGACCGAATTTTCGGAGCTGTGCTGGGCTTGCTGCGAGGCGCTTTGGTAGTGGCCATTGTGCTGACAGCCTTGACTGCGTTCACGCCTGCGGCAAAGTGGCTGAATGAGTCTCAACTGGCTCCGTATTTCCTGGTAGGCGGAAGGGCCGCGATCTGGCTCGCACCGTCGGAATTGCGCCAACGCTTCTACCAGGGTCTGGATTATGTGCGGCGCGCGCCGTCGGCTTTCGATGCCAGTCACCCGAAGCCGGCCACGCCCTCAAAGTAGGATCATTGGGCCCAAGTTTAAGACGACAAGGTGCGGAAAAGAGGCGCTCGTGAAAGACCAATTGGAAGCACTCATACTCCAGATGTACCGAAGCAATATTCTCTACTCTGAAGCGGTGCGTGAGTTTAAGAAACGATTCATCGTAACTGTTCTTGAAGAAAACCGCGGCAACCAGTGCAAGGCCGCCCGCATCCTCGGCATGCACCGCAACACACTGAGCCGGACGATGCAGGAACTTAAGATCGATCTCCGTTCTTTGAGGGCCGGAGCCAAGCGCCCCCCGCGCAGCGCGCGTCCAGCCATTTTGGAGAGAAAGCAAGCCCGCTGATCCCCAAGAGAAGGAGAAAGACAAAGAAAAAGGGCGATCGCTGGGATCGCCCTTCCTCAACTGCGTTTCTCTTGCGGTGCCTTATTGCACGGGTTTCTTGCGAGCCGGAGCCTTGGGCGCCGCCTTCACCACCAACGCACCATCGTTCATCGTCACCACGAAAGGCTTGGCGACAAACGAGACCGGCGTTCCCTCAAAATCGAGGTTTGCGCCTTCCTTCGGCAACTGTGCCTTAGGAATTGCGGCCGCGAAGTTCAGCTCGACGTCGGCGCGCTTGGCGTCGATATCGTCCGAACTACCCGCCAACTTCAACAGCTTGGCGGAATCAACGCTCATCACCTGCGCCACCATCCGCAGCGACTTGCCTTTTAGCGCCGTCCACACCTTGTCGCTGTCTTCCGGCTTCCCTTCGGAGAGGCATAACTCCCACTCCGCGAAGTTCATCTCCTCGACTTTCTTCGATTTCACGAGGTCGGCGCACTGGTCGGCCGGAGTTGGAGGAATGTACTGCTTGATGGTGAAGTCAGAAGTTGGCAGTGTCGTGGTAGCGGTCTTCGCAAGCACATCGTTCCAGCCCTCGTCGCTGCCATGGTATTTCGTGTACTTGCTCTTGCCGAACTTGGCAATCTGGTCCTTGCCTGCTCCTTGAGCTAAGTTGGCGGCCCGGGCTATGAAAAACAGCCCGTCGACATCTTTTTCCGTCGCCCCCGGAGCCAGGTAGGCCAGCGCCAGCGGATACACATCCCGCAGGTTTGTCGGATCGCCCTCGACTGAGGCCCGCAGGTATTGCTCCGCCTTGCCGTAGTCTTTAGCGGAGTACGCTGCCATGCCAGCCGCGCCATTGAAGATGATTGCGGTTTGCGTTTTCAGCTTCTGAAAATCCGCGTCTGAGGTGCCATCCGGCTTGACCACCGTCTGCTCACACTGCAGTCCCCTCTCTCCATACTGCCCGGCTTCGGTCAAGTTCTGCGCCGCGCCGGCTCCACCGGCTTCTGCCATGGCGCGCTTGGTATAAGCCAATAAAGCCAGGGCGCGCAGATTGCATGGGTTGGCCTGCAGCACCTTTTGCGCCGTATCCATCGTCTTCGGCGAATTCCCTGCCTGCTGGTAGGACCCCATCAGCAACTCGAGCGCATCTTCCTTCATTACGCTGTTGGGATACTGGGTCAGAAATGCTTCCAGTCCGCTGATCTTGGCAGCATTATCCTGCTGCCCCAGGGCCCCCATGTAGGCGTTGTACTCGGCTGGGTCCTTAATCTCCTTCTTCTGTGGCGCCGGCGCGGGCGCGGCCCCTTGCTGCGGTGCCGCTGGGGTTGGCGACGATGCAGTTTGGGCAACAGCGCTCGCTGTGGCGACCAGCAACATCGAAAGAACAATTCTCTTCATTCCTGTGGCTCCTTCACTTAATAGGAAAGCTGGATTCACGTACTCTCCGGCAACGGACTTCGCTGCCGGGCTCACCAAAACCTCGTCTAAGGCTATGGGAACATCTCCCGTAAATCCCTCGCCGCATGGCAGATCAGCGCGGCTCAAAGATTATTCCGGTGAGCGGATTATAAGGATGTAACCCGGCGAAGGCAAGCGAGTTTCCTTGTTCGTGGCCATCAACCGTTTGCCTTGATCATCTGCTCGGCATGCTTTCGAGAAGTCTCCGTCAACTTCGCCCCGGAGAGCATTCTCGCCACTTCCTCCGTCCTCTCTTCGCCGCTTACCTTCCGGACCGTAGCCTTAGTTCGGCCCGAAATAGCCCGCTTCTCGATCAAATAGTGATGATCCGCAAAAGTCGCAATCTGCGGCAGGTGGGTTACGCAGAGTACCTGATTGCCTCTCGAAAGCGCCTTCAGTCTCTTGCCTACCGCCTCCGCCGCCCGTCCTCCGATCCCCGTATCGATTTCATCGAACACCAGGGTCCGCTGCGCTGCCGCACCTTTTCGCTTCGCAGCTGGAATGGCACTTGCTTCCACGCTTGCTTTCAGGGCCAGCATGACGCGCGACAATTCTCCCCCTGAAGCGATCTGCTCCAGGGGACGCATCGCCTCTCCCGCATTCGGGGCAATGCGATAAATCACCTGATTGATGCCCGAAGCCGACCAGTGATCCTCCGCGTTACTCTCCTCGACCATGATCGAAAACGATGCCCGCATTGCCAATTCGTTGATTTCAGTCTCGACGCTCTTTTCCAGCTTCGCCGCCGCTGCGGACCGCCGGCGGGAAACGTCGAGGGCTGACTTGCTGTAGGATGCGGCCGCGACGGCGAGTTTTGCTTTCAACTCTCCCAGCACCTGGTCCTTGTTCTCCATCTCGGAAAGCTTTCGCCGCGCCTCTTGCCCGTAAGCGATGACCTGCTCCAGCGCAGGCCCGTACTTGCGCTTCAGCCTGTCGAGCAGCGCCAGCCGCTCTTCGATCTCCGCCAGTCGCTCGGGAGAAGCCTGTATCCCGCCCGCATAATCCCTTAGAGATGCCCCAACGTCCTCAACACTGATCCGCGCCGTTTCGAGGGCCGCGAGCGCGTCCAGGAATTTCGGCTCATAGCGTGCCAGGTCCTCGATGTGTTTTTGCGCTGCGCGCAGGCTTGAAGAAGTCGAGGAATTGCCCTCGTAGAGCAGGTCGAAGGCGTTCATAGCCGCGCCGTAGATTTTCTCGGCATTCGCCAGAACGCGTTTCTCCGCCTCCAGGCGCTCATCTTCGCCGGCGGCGATTCTGGCCTCGTCAATCTCCCGCGCCTGGAATTTCCACAGGTCCAAGAGCCGCATCCGATCCTGTTCACCCTGTTCGAGCTCGGCGATGCGTTTGCGGATCCCGCTCCAGCCTTCATACGCCCGCTGCAACTCTCCGAGGTCGATGCCCGCATAGGCATCCAGCAACGCTTGGCGCGCTTCGGCGTCAAAGTGAACGATCGATTCGTTTTGGGCGTGGATCACGCCAAGGTACGGTGCCAATTCTCTGAGCACCGCAACCGTCGCCGGTTGATTGTTAATAAAGACGCGGCCTTTGCCCCCAGCCGCAATCTCGCGTCGCAGAATCAGCGACGAACCCTCGCCGTCGAGGCCGTTGCTTTCGAGAATTTCGTCGATCCGCCGCGCCCCCGACCCTTCGTTCTCAAAAACTCCTACAACTACGGCCCTTTCCGTGCCTGTTCGAATCACCTCGGCTGAGGCCTTATTCCCAAGGAGCAGACCAAATGCGTCAATCAGTATCGACTTCCCTGCCCCGGTCTCGCCGGTCAGCAGATTCAAGCCGGCGGCAAACTCGATGACCACGTTATCGATTACCGCGTAGTTCTCAAGTCGAAGTTCAGCTAACACGGAAGTCTCGGTATCCGTAAGGCTAGGCGCAGCATAGCATAGTCCCCCCGCTCCGTTACCAAGGTTCAACTGCGCCACTGCCTGATTGACGCTTGCCCGCACAACATTTTCGCAGTGACGACGGTCACTAATGTTTTGTCCAAAATGAACTTCTGAGTTTGTACTTCCACGCCGTTTTCTCCGAACATCTATACATGAAACATTTCCCCCTTTTCGCACTCGTGCTGTTCGTCAGTTCGCTGGCTTTTGGCCAGGTCAGAATCGTCACCCAATCACCGCTTCCGGATGGAACCGTCGCTGTTCCCTATTCCGCGACAATCCAAACCAAGGCTGGGTCGGCACCTTTCACGTGGTCCTCGGAGGGCCTGCCCACTGGACTAACCCTGACGCCGTCGTCCGACACGCGGAGTGCCACGCTTTCGGGCACGCCCACCTCGTCGGCGACTCTCAACTTCACGATCACCGTCACAGGCTTTTACGGCCACGTTTCCAGTGTCAACTACAACCTGACCGTCGACCAGTCAGGCGGGCACCTCGCCAACCTCACTTGGCAGGAAGGCAGCAGCGGTATTCTCGGCTATAACGTTTACCGGGGCACAACATCGGGTGGGCCTTACAGCCAGGTCAATTCTTCTCTCCTCCCTTCGAAGTCGTATTCCGACTCTTCGGTCCAGAGCGGCGACACCTACTATTATGTCGCCACCGAGGTGAATAACGCGGGCGAAGAGAGTGGCTACTCCAACGAGACCCAGGCCGTCATCCCCTAAGTTTGGCCTGATCACGCCGCAGCTGCGCATGACGCGGCTGCGGCTCCCTATTTTCAGGCAACCAACCCGGCTCTCGTCCTTTGACCATCCCGCGCCCTTCTTCCTGCATCTCACAGGGCGCATGTCTGCCGGTTTTCGGGATTTCGATCCGGCTTTGAGACTTTGTGGCCAGCAAGGGTGCCCAACTCACATTGACCGATGCGGTACCTCAACCCGGGCTTGTACGCATTCGGTCTATAATTTTGAATAAGGATTCTTTCAACACCAAATGCATCTTCCTTCCGTCCTCCTGCTTTTTGTTGGCGGCGAAATCGTCGATCTCGTCCTTCAAACCGGCATGGTTGCGAAGACCGTGCTGCTTTTTCTTCTGGCGTTCAGCGTTCTTTCCTGGGCGGTCATTCTTTCCAAGTGGAAATTGATCAGTTCCGCGCGGCGTCAAAGCGCGCGTTTCCTGAATTCTTTCCGCAAAGCCCAGCGCATGCAGGAAATTGCCTCCGTCGCCGATCAATTCCGCCCCAGTCCTCTGGTCGGCGTCTTCGAGGGTGCGATCGCGGAATTCAGGCGTCAGATGGGCACGAGTGGCGCCATCCACAATCCCGCCGCCGTGCAACGCGCAATGCAGATATCCTCCTCGGAAGAAATCACGCGCTTTGAAAGCAATTTGCCATGGCTGGCTATCACAGCGGCCGTTACGCCGTTTATCGGACTGTTCGGCACGGTGTGGGGCATCATCGACGCCTTCCATGGTCTTGGCACCGCTGGTGCCGCGACCTTGCGCGCGGTTGCCCCCGGAATCTCCGAGGCCTTGATTACGACCGCCGCTGGTCTCGCCGCCGCCATTCCCGCGGTGATTGCCTATAACCTGATTCTTGGTTCAATTCGCGAACTGGCCACGCGCAACGACGATTTCAGTTTGGAAATGCTTAATCTGGTCGAGCGTCAGCAGCCGCAACCGGCCAACGAGGTTCATCGCTGATGGCCTTTACGACCGCCAACGGCCGCACGCAGACCGCTCTCGCTGACATCAACATCACCCCGCTGGTCGATGTCGTTCTGGTGCTGCTTATCATCTTCATGGTGACGGCCCCGGTACTCCAGTCTGGCATCGAGGTGAATGTGCCTCACACGCGCACGGTCAAGGAAATCACTGAGGAACGTCTCGTCATCAGCATCGACAAATCACAACGAGTATTTTTCGGCAACGATCCCATCAACATTAACCAGATCGGTGCAACCCTGAAGCAGCGCATTCGCGATCCCAGACATCAATCGATTTATCTTCGCTCGGATGAAGATGTTCCTTTTGGCGCCTTCGCAACCGTCATGGACGCCATCAAGCAAGCCGGTATCAGCAACGTGAGCATCGTTACACAGCCCATCGATTCCCATGGCAGCAGCCGCTAGTGAATTCGAAAGCAGCAGTCTCCGGCGTCCCCTCGCGTGGTCGGTGGGACTGCATGTGGGATTCACTGCGTTCGTCATTCTCTATGCGATGTTCGTTCCGAGCCTGCGCGGGCAGGGGTGGGGAGCGGGCGGAGGCGGCGAGGCCATGGGAGCGACCCTCGTGACGTCGGTTCCGTTGCCTGCAAGCGCCGAGCAGACGAACAACGTATTGGCGACGGAATCGAAGGGTCTGGCGCATTCCGAGCCCAAGCCGGTGGAAAAAGAACCCGAAGCGATTCCCATCCCCGACAAGAACACGAAGACCAAGCAAAAGCCCGTGACGACTGCAACCCAACGCAAACCGGAACCCGAGCGCGAGGAGACGAATCAAATTCCTTATGGCGAGGGTGGACCCGCGAGCGGGCCCTACACCATGTTCAGCGCCGGTGGCGCGAAAGGCGGATTCGGTTTCACCGGCGGTGGCGGAGATTTCGGCAGCAGGTTCTCCTGGTACGTGCAGGCGGTGCAGCGCAAGGTTTCGGAAAATTGGCTGAAGTATGAAGTCGACCCGGGTATCCGGGAAGCAAATCGTGTTTATGTGACGTTCGACATCGCGCGTGATGGTCATCCGGCGAATGTGCAGATCGAGCAGTCCAGCGGAGTTCCGTCGCTCGATATCTCGGCCATGCGCGCCATCCAGCGCATTGACACTTTCGGACCGTTGCCACCGGAATACTCGGGCAACAAGGTCTCGGTTGAGTTTTGGTTCGATTACAAGAGGTAGTGGTTGGTCGCTAGTGGACAATGCTCTAGACCGTTTCTAAGGGTCCACAAGCGACAAATGCCAAGACGGAGCATACATTGAGTAATTCGACGCGTTCATCCCGGTATTTCATCTTCGCGGTTGCGCTGATTCTTGTCTTGGCAACTGCCGGTTCCGCCCAGGATTGGATCCGCACCGGAACCGGGCTCGGGATGGAGAAAGTCCGCATCGCAGCCGCCGATTTCAAGCCCTCCACGCAAGACCCCAAGAATGCCGACCTCCTCAAGACCTTCAACGATACGCTCTCGAACGACCTCGATAACGCCGGCATCTTCGATCTTGTCTCTAAAAGTTTTCATCCTCTGCAAACTCCCGGACAGCCTTCCGAGGTTAACTTCTCCGCCTGGAGTTCTCCTCCACCAAACGCCGCCATGCTCGCGTTCGGCAACCTCGGTGTCACCGCAGACAAAGTAAGTGTCCAGGGCTGGCTCTACGACCTCAAGAATCAGGCTTCGCCTCAGGTTCTGGCCAAGCAATACAGCGACTCGGCCACGGCGGATGCGGTAAGAACGATTGCCCACAAGTTCGCCGACGAGATCATCTTCCGCCTTGGTGGAGGCGTTGCCGGCATCGCCGAAACCAAGATTTACTTTGTCAGCGATCGCAGCGGCCACAAAGAAATCTGGATGATGGATTACGACGGTGAGAACCAGACCCAGCTCACGCATCTCGGCAGCATTTCGCTTTCGCCCCGCATCTCGCCCGACAGTTCGCGCGTCGCGTTCAGTTCCGCGACCAAGAGCGGCTGGGAGATCATGATGTACTCTTTCGATCTCAACCGCATGGTCTCGTTTCCCCGCTTCGGCGGAATGAATCTGTCTCCTTCCTGGTCGCCGGACGGAAAAATCGCGTTTTCCTCTTCGCGCAACGGCTATCCCAACATCTACGTGATGGAGGGATCGGGCGGCAACGCGCGCCGCCTCACCAACGATCAGGGCCCGGATGTTTCTCCCACGTGGAATCGCAAAACCGGCGCGCAGATTGCTTTCGTAAGCGGCCGCACCGGCCTGCCCCAGATCTACACCATGGATGCCGATGGCACCAACCTGCAACGCGTTACCGAGCAGGGCTACGCCGTCTCGCCGAACTGGTCGCCGAATGGGCAGTTCCTCACTTTTTCATGGATGCGCAAGTACGGCCCGGGCGACCCCGGTGGCAACGATCTTTATCTAATGGATATCGCCAGCAAGCAGTGGGTTCAGCTCACCCACGATGCCGGGCGAAACGACTTTCCCTGCTGGTCGCCGGACGGGCGCCATATCGTTTTCCAGTCCCATCGCACCGGCAGCGATCAGATTTTCAGCATGCTTGCCGATGGCACTCATGTGAAGCAGTTGACGTCGAAGGGCGGCAACACGCAGCCCAACTGGAGTTGGAAATAACTTCGAAATACCCTGGATTCGCGGTCGAATTACCGTGCGCCGGACCGCGGCTCGGTTGCAACCTTACAATTCGGAAGGCACGGAAATTTGGAGGAATCGGTGAAACACCAGATGAGAATGTGGGTTCTGTTCGTAGTTGCACTTGGCGCGGTCGCGTTCCTGGCTGCATGTGGAGGCCACAGAAAACTCCCCGCTCCCCCGCCCCCGGCGCCGCCGGAAGCGCAGTTGCCCACCGCCTCGCTCGCCGCCAATCCCAATACCATTAACGCGGGCGAATCCACGACGCTCACCTGGCAGACCACCAATGCCACTGACGTATCCATCGACGGCATCGGCCCGGTCGATCCCAGCGGCTCGCGCCAGGTCACTCCTGCCACTTCCACCACCTATCATCTGATCGCCAAGGGCGCCGGTGGCACTCAGGACGCCACGGCGCGCGTCACCGTCAGTGCCGCGCCCGCTGCCGGACAGCCCCCGGCGGAAAACCTAACGGAGCAGGAACTCTTTGCCAAGAATGTCCGCGACATTTATTTTGATTACGACAAAGCCGACATCCGGGCCAGCGAGCAGCCTTCCGTGCAGGGCGACGCCCAGTTCTTGCAGCAGCATTCGTCGATTCACATCACGGTGGAAGGCTACTGTGACGAGCGCGGCTCCACCGAATACAATCTTGCTCTCGGCACTAACCGCGCCGACGCCGTCAAGAATGCCTTGGTGCAAGCCGGCGTTGCAGGAGATCGCATCAAGACCTTCAGCTATGGCAAGGAAAAGCCCTTCTGCACGCAGTCAACTGAGGCGTGCTGGCAGGAAAATCGCCGCGGCCACCTGGTGTATGAAAAGTAGGGCAAGGTACTCAGTAACCGGTTGTCATAAGGTATTCAGTGATCGATGTCATGTTGAGCGAGGATTGAGCTTCGCCCGGGGCGAAGCTCAACCGCAGTCGAAACATCCCTCCCGCGCGCGACGGCACGCGGGTCATGCAGGGTTATTTGGGCTAGCGGAATTTTCGGCATACCGTCAACTACACGGCACTGCGGCACGAATTTTTAAACACGGACCAACTATGAAACCAAATCGAATCTCGCTCGCTCTCGCGTTTTTCCTCGTCGTCTGGCTCGCTCCCGCCTTCGCCGCGAATAAGGACATCATCGAACTGCAAGCTCAAGTCACGCAACTGCAGCAGCAGATGACGCAGATGAAGCAGTCCTTCGATGAACGCATGGGTGTCATGAAGAACCTGCTCGAGCAGAACGCCACCGTCGCCAACAAGGTGAATGTCGCGATCGAGAATCTACAGGCCTCGATCAACAAGCAGCAGTCCGACCACTCCGCCCAATCCGATCAGCTTTCCGGCCAAATCCAGGCGCTCAATGACAGCATCGACGAACTCAAGGTTCGCCTCGCCAAGTTGAGCAAGCAGTTTGAAGATATGCAGGCGGCCCAGCAATCCATGGCCTCGCAGCAGGCCCAAACCCAGCAGAAGGCTCAAGAGATGGCGCAGGCCCCCGCGCCCGACGTTCTCTATAACAATGCCCTGCGCGATTTCAATGGCGGGAATAACGACCTGGCAACCCAGGAATTCAACGACTACATTAAGTTCTATCCCAACACCGATCTTGCCGGAAACGCCTATTTCTATCTCGCGGAAATGTCCTACAAAGCCGGTGACTACCAGAAGGCAGTCACGAACTACGACCTCGTCTTGCAGAATTTCCCCGGCGGATCAAAGACTGCCTCGGCTGAGCTTAGAAAGGGTTACGCCCTGATCGAACTCGGCAAGCAGGATGAAGGGGTGCAGGAACTCAAGCGCGTAATCCAGCGCTATCCCAAGAGCACCGAGGCCGTCCAGGCCCACGACAAACTCAGAAAGATGGGAGCGCTGCCGCCAGCCCGAAGCCGTTAGTTAACGAGAGCCGTTTAAGAGCTGCGGCGGAATACTAAGAGGCGGAACACCACTAAGTGGCGCGAGAACAACCTCTGCGTCCTCCGCGGCTGTTCTCGGCGCTCTCTGCGGTAAAGCTTTCCCCCGACTTCGCTCCAAACTCTACAGCGCCTTTACGCCCGACTGCGCTGCTGGGCTAAGAGACTACTACTGCTGCTTTGGCACCATAACTCCGCCCTCAATCTTCGGAATGCCAAAGTGGCCGCCCAGGTGTGAAAGGTCCATCGGGCTGATCGATCCCGAGACCACAACAAAATCCACTTCGTTGGCCCGCGTAAACAGCATTGCGACATTGCTGATGGCCAGGTTGTCGAAGCGAACCCACACGTTGTTCGTACCCTGCCCGCTCTTGTCGTGATTATTCAGCAATTGCTTCCATCCGCCCGCGCCATACTCGCTTTTCACAGAATCCAGCACGGCGGGATCGTACATCCACGGTCTCGGGAAGCGGAAGTTGTGCACCGACACTCCGCTGATGCCCGCGATCACGCGCTGCAGATCCTGATCGCTGGGATCCAGCTTCGAAGCCAGCACCAGCATGGAGTGGTCCAGCGTGAACTCGGTCTTCGAGGATGCCACCTGGCGCAGGGCATCAATGCCCTGCGGTACAGTGCTTTGCGGAGCCACCGCCGCCGGCTGCGCTTGTGCCTGGCTAGCCAGCGGCTGTGACGATTGTGATTGCGCCTGGCTTAATGAGCTAGTCAGAACAAGGATCAGTAGTATTGCGGGAATGCGGAAGAGCTTCATATCGCGCTCCTAATTGTGAAGATAAGGCCCCAAGACACACTGGGACCCTGTGCCAATAAGAACACGCCTCGCCCAAATTAGTTGCACGGATTTCCAAAGGCGCTTGCGCGGTTACACCGTCTCCGCCGCAGCTGCTTTCTCTGCTTCCTGACCGCTCGCCCGCAGCGTTACCCAATCCGTCTGCACACTCTCCCACCCCTGAATCAGGAATCCATACGATTCAAACAACCGGCGAATCTTCGGCCGCGTCCAACCGGCAATTTCCTCCAGAATGGGGACCAGCGTCGCCAGCGCGTTGTCGCTGAGCACCGTCCGTTTTGCGATCTGCGCCACTTTCTTCGATTCCGAAACCGCGATCGTAAACCCGTCGTGCCGGTTCACGTGCAGCATCACGTGAATATCGGAACTACCGTCGCCAACGTAAACCACGTGATCGAGCGGGATGCCGAGCTCCGTGGTCAGCTGTTCCAGCCGGGCCACCTTGCCATAACCAGCGATGGCACGCACCAGCGTGTCGATTTCGCCCGACGCAGTGTATTTGAATTCGGTACCGAAGATGTGATCCTGCGGGACAATCCCCTCCAGCGCCGACTGAATCACTTCCACCGGCGCCGCCGACAGCACGTAGAAATCAAAGTGGTAGCCGTCGATGCGCTGGTCGAGAATGTCGTATACCTGTTGGATGTTCTCCTTCAGGCGAATCTTTTTCCCCACTTCCCGCAAATGGTCACGCCGCACTTTTGCGCGAAATTCAGGATCGTGCAGCAGAAGGTAGGAGAGTTCGGCGCCCTGCTGGACAAGGTTCAGCTTCACCATACCCTTGACCTTGCGCTCGAATTCCTCAACCGGAATTCCCACCAGCTCGCTCAGAAGGTATCCCGTGTCGTTAAAGGTCAGCGTCTGGTCGAAATCGCTGGCAAACAAATAGTGTTTCCTATGTTTTATAGCCATGTCCTATCTTAGATTCCCCAGCGCGTTAATGGACTATTAAATTTCCCGATGGCAATGATTACAATAACTTACAGACATGCCCTTGCCATTTTCGGCACCAGCAAAAGGCTTATTGCCGAGCCCCGTCGTTTGAGCGTAGCCTGAAAACAATTTGATAAGGTCTGCGCCCGAATGCGCACCCAGTGAGGTTCTTCTTATGCCCAGCAGCGCCAGCGATCATCTCCGCAACGATGCCGACCGTGGAAAAGGCTCCCAGGAGCCCGACGAACGCGGTCAAGCCGGAAACAATTCCATGCGAGGCCAACTGTCGCACCGCGACCAGGATCCCCTGGTCGAAGGCGCCGACAGCGACTTCCCCGAGCCCGGCCAAAGCCCCGAACACTCATTCGAAGGCTCGACACAAAAGAGATAAGCCGGCAAATGCGGGGTTCTGCTGCTCCGGCTGATATTGGCTTCCGTGCAAAGCTGGGTTGACTGCGTTACGAGCACTGGAAGGCCTCCGTCCCGTATATGCCCGGTCTCCACAGCGAAGTAATCAGGATCAGCAGCCAGAATACTTTTGGCACGATGAATTCGCGGGGCGCGCGGGGTGGTGAGGGGGCGCTCCTTTCCACTCCTAACCCTGTGCAGGCATCTTGCTAATGCCGTCGCCAAATCTGCCACCATTTCTTCTCGCCGCGCGTCTCCTCGCGTATGAAATTATCAACCATCTTATCAGCGCAGAGATAGCCTTCTCCTCTGTGAACCTCAGCGCCGCATATATCACAGTGGGCCGATGAGCGCTGGGTCTCCTGAGTCCCCCACCATTTGAGCGCCAACTGATGCGCCTTGCCTCTGCCCATGCCCATAAAGTCCTCTACCTGCATGGTTCAGAAGCATAATGCTTCTGCCATCTCGGCAAACAGGCGCCTAAAGGTCCAACTCAGGCTGCAACCACGTTTTTCTCAAGTTCCTCCCTCACCGTCATCTTGATTGGGACCTTGAGCGCACGCGAAATTGGACAGTTGGCCTTGGCATGCTCGGCAGCGTGCTGGAATTTCTTCGCATGAACCTCCGGCACGGACGCCACCACATCCAACTGAATCCCCGTGATCTCCCAATGCTTTTCCTTTTCTTCAAGCGTCAATTTAGTTTCCGTCCTCACATACTCGTCCTTGAGACCGACTTTCGCCATCTCCCTGACAACCATCAGCGATACACACGAAGCCACTGCCGCCGCGAGCATCTCCGACGGGCTTGTGCAAGGCTCGTTGCCCGTACCCGAGCCAAAGGAGAACAATGCATTGTTGATTACCCCGCTGGAGGTCGTAACCGTGCCTTCCCCGGTTCCCGGCCCTCCCTTCCATGTTGCGATGGCGCTGCGAATCATAAGTACCTCCTGGGCACTCTCTTCGGATTTCGCGACTGGTGATACCTTGAGCCTTCCGGCTTCTCCCGTCCGAAATCGCGTTAATTGTGGTACCGCGCGCTGACTGAAAGCACTGGGCAATAGGCGTCACAGGCTACCTTGTATGCAACCCCTGCGCCCAGATGTTTGGTTAAGGGTGTTGGCCGTTTTACACCAAGCACAATCATGTCGGCAGCCTGGGCGGCTTTCACGATGGCTTCTGCGGCCTCTCCGAATTGCACCACGAACTCCGGCTCATGCCAGAGGCTGTTGGCCTCGGGAACCAAAGCACGCAGTTGTTTTTGTGTGGAGGATATGACTTCTTGCCGATCAATCACTGGCAGACTTCCTGGCTCCGGCTCCGGCAGGACTATGCCGGGTTCCCGTGCTACGTGCAGCATGGTCAGAAACGCCCGATTTGCCTCGGCGAAAGCGATCGCGTAAGGCAGGCCATGCACCGACTCAGGACCAAAATCTGTAGCATACACGATGTGGCGCAGGGAGCCGTTCTTCCACGGAGCGGCGTGCGGTCCGACCGTCAGCACCGGACATTCTGCGTTCCGGAATACCTCTTCCGCCACCGACCCTAGGAGCAGCTTTTCCAATCGCTGGCGGCCTCCCGTTCCGATCACAATGAGGTCAATATCGTGTTCTCGCACCAATCGCGAGAGCACATCCGGGACCTCACCCTCCTCGATTATTTCCATATGGCGGACATCCCGGAGGAACCCGGATCGTGCCCAATCCGTCATTTGGTGCGTTATGGACTGCTTGATTTGCTCATAGTCAGGTTCCACGCCTTCCACGAAAGGTAGATGTGGAATCACGTTCACCGAATACACCCCAGCATCGTAGCTTCGCCCAAGGTTGAGAGCGTAAATGAACGCTGACTGCGCAGACGGTGAGAAATCCGTGGCAAACAAGATATTCTGTAGCTTGATGCGTGTTGGAGTAGTTACTGCGGGCATGACAAACCTCCTGGCGAAGCCGGAGGTCGTTAGGCTGGCAAGCGTTCTGTCAAAGCCGCGGTCCGGCTTCGATATTGGCCTCCAGACTGGCACAGGCCTGGGTTGTCCTGCCGTCTGAAGCCAGAGAGGACACATCTGACTCCGGCATTTGCGCGGGGTCACGCAGCTTGTTCTTCGTGCGGTTGATTTTCAATTACCGACTCTCTTGTTTGCAGTGATTTGCGTCACGAGTGGATGTATCATTCGCAACCCTGGGCAGTCGTACTCCCTTGGTCGGTGATTTTCGTCTTGGCCCTTCTGGAAGTTGTCAGCACGCCCGAAACTGAGATCTCATCCCGGTTGTCCCCCACGGTCTGAACACTGAATCGTTTCCGGTGGTTGCGTCATCTCTACGCTGTACTCGGTCGGTTCGCGCTCACTCCATTTTCTGAATCCATGAGGAAGAATTATGCCCCGTATGAAAGCTGTCCAAATCTCCAAACCCGGCGGAAACTTCGAACTCGTCGAACGCGACATCCCCAACCCTGCGCGCGGGCAGGTCCGCGTCAAGGTTGAAGCCTGCGGCATCTGCCATAGCGACGCCCTCGTAAAAGAAGGCCACTGGCCCGGAATTCAATACCCGCGCGTGCCGGGCCACGAAATCGCCGGACGCATCGACGCTGTCGGCGAAGGCGTCACGCAATGGAAGCCCGGCCAGCGCGTCGGCGTGGGCTGGCACGGCGGTCATGATTTCACCTGCGACTCCTGCCGCCGCGGCGATTTCGTCCTCTGCAAGAACGAAAAAATCACCGGCATCTCCTACGATGGCGGCTACGCCGAATACATGATCGCGCACGCCGAGGCCGTCGCCGCCATGCCCGATGACCTGCCCGCCGCCGACGCTGCCCCACTACTCTGCGCCGGCATCACCGTCTTCAACGCTCTGCGCAACTCCGGTGCAAGAGCTGGCGACCTGGTCGCCGTGCAAGGCATCGGCGGCCTCGGCCATCTCGGAATCCAATATGCACGCCAGATGGGCTTCCGCACCATCGCCATCGGCCGCGGTGCCGACAAACAGCAGCTCGCCCGCAAACTCGGCGCGCATGACTACATCGACTCAGCCGCCGGCAATCCCTCCGAAGCTCTGCAAAAGCTCGGCGGCGCCCGCGTTATTCTCGCCACCGCCCCCGACTCCAAATCGATGTCAGCGCTCATCGACGGCATCGCTCCCAGCGGCGAGATGATGATCGTAGGCGCAGGCTTCGAGTCTCTAACGGTGACGCCGCTTCAGTTGCTCGGCCAACGCCGCAACCTCCAGGGTTGGCCCGCCGGCTCGGCCATCGACTGGGAGGACACGCTCAATTTCAGCGTCCTGACCGGCGTCCGCCCCATGATCGAAAAGTATCCTCTGGAAAAGGCCGCCGACGCCTACCAGCAAATGATCACCGGAAAAGCCCGCTTCCGCGTAGTCCTGACGATCACGTAGCGCTGACCCTGTAGATGGAGACGGGGTTGTGTGGAGATGAGGCTCTGACCCGTCCGGGCCGAGCGAAGCTCGGCAGCCGTAATCCCCGCAAAGAACTCTGATGCAGCCACAAACAATTAGAGCCGGTCCCGAAAGGGCCGGCTCAGATTTGTGTATCGGTCGCGAAACCCTACCGCAGCTCCTCCATAATCGCATCCAGCGTCGCCTGGCTCGGACGCGTCTTCGATTCCGGCAGCGTCGCCAGCGGCTCATCGGTCACATTCAGCATGTCAATAAACGTCGGCGCATTCGCGTTGATGTAGAAAACTCCGGTTAACACTTCGCCCTTCGCGTGCGATTCCATCAGCCGCTGCACTGCTTTCATTTTGTCGGTGGGATCGTACTCTTCCTCCAGCTTGCGCAGCCGCAGGCTCGACCCGTCATGCATCGTCACTTCAAAAGTTGTCCCCGGATCGTAGTCAACGTTGATCTCTTCAAACGCCGGCACAAAACTCACCTCGTGCAGCGGTTCCTCATGCGCCTGCATGTACTTGTACGATTTCGTCGATCCTTCATGATCGTTGAACGTCACGCACGGCGAGACCACATCGAGCATCACGGTTCCCTTGTGCGCAATCGCCGCCTTCATCATGCTGCTCAGCTGTTTCTTGTCGCCGGAAAACGACCGCCCCACAAACGTCGCGCCCAACTGGATCGCCAGCGAACAAGTGTCGATGGGCGGAAGGTCGTTCACCACGCCGGTCTTGAGCGTGGAGCCAAGATCGGCCGTCGCCGAAAACTGCCCCTTCGTCAGCCCATAAACGCCGTTGTCTTCCAGAATGTAGATGATCGGCAGATTGCGCCGCATCAGGTGGATGAACTGTCCCGCGCCGATTGAAACGGTGTCGCCGTCGCCCGTCACGCCCAGCGCGATCAGGTTCTTGTTGGCCAGCATTGCGCCCGTGGCCACGGCCGGCATGCGCCCGTGCACCGCATTAAAGCTGTGCGACCGGTTCATGAAATAGGCCGGGCTTTTTGACGAGCATCCAATGCCGCTGAACTTCGCCACGCGCTCGGGCGGCACTCCCATTTCATACATCGCGTCGATGATGCGCTCCGAAATCGCGTTGTGCCCACAGCCCGCACAAAGAGTAGTCTTCCCACCCCGATAGTCGACTACCTGCAGCCCAATTCTGTTGGTCTTCGGAGCCGGAGCCGGAACCGGAGCCGGCGTCGATGTTGGTGTTCCCGTGGTCCCCATCTACTTTCCCTCCATCATCATCAGTTCGTCAGTCACCGACCGCGCATCGATCGGCAAGCCGTGAATATGGCAAATCGAACGCAGCCGGGTGACCAGTTCCGCTTTGATATCAAGCTTGAGCAAGCTCGCCATCTGCGCGTCGCGATTCTGCTCGACCACATAAACGCGGTCATGTTTCTCGATGAACTCGTGCACCTCGCGCGTAAAGGGATAGGAACGCACGCGCAGGTAGTCGGTCTCCAGTTTGTATTCGTGCGCCAGTTGATCGCGCGCCTCGATGATCGCCCAGTGCGAGGTTCCGTAAGCGATAATGCCAACCTTCGCCTTCCCGCTGCCCATCACTTCCGGCCGCGGAACAAACGAGCGCGCCGTCTCAAACTTCTTGGCGATGCGCTCCATGTTGCGTTCGAAATCGTCGGGCCGCTCGCTGTACTGCGCCTTCTCGTTGTGTCCGCTGCCGCGCGCAAAATACGCCGCCGCCGGATGATCCGTTCCCGGCAGTGTGCGGTAACCCACACCGTCGCCATCCACATCTTTGTAGCGCACGAAAGTCCCGAGCCGTTGCAGGTCTTCTTTCGTCAGAACCTTTCCACGTTCAATCGGCTTTTCAGGATAGGGAAACGGATCCGACATCCAGTTATTCATGCCCAAATCCAGATCGGACATGACAAACACCGGCGTCTGGAAGCGCTCCGCCAGGTCAAACGCATCTTGCGCCATGGTGAAGCACTCGATCATGGAATTTGGAAACAGCATGATGTGCTTGGTATCGCCGTGGCTGAGGAATGCCGTCGACAGCACATCGCCCTGCGAAGTGCGCGTCGGCAGGCCAGTCGACGGCCCCACCCGCTGAATGTTCCAAATCACCGCCGGCACTTCAACGTAATACGCCAGCCCGGTGAACTCCGCCATCAGCGAAATCCCCGGTCCCGCCGTAGCCGTCATCGAGCGCGCCCCCGCCCAGCCCGCGCCAATCACCATGCCAATCGCCGACAGTTCGTCCTCGGCCTGCACAATGGCAAAGGTCGCCTTGCCATCCGGGTCCACGCGATACTCCTTCATGTACTCGATCATCGTCTCCACCAGCGACGATGATGGCGTAATCGGATACCAGGTCACGACCGTGCATCCGGCAAACATGCTCCCCAAGGCCGCCGCGGAGTTGCCGTCGATGATGATCTTCCCCGCGGTCTTGTCCATGCGCTGGATGTAGAAGGGATCGTTTTTCTTCAAATTCGCCGCGGCATAATCGAGTCCAGCTTTCGCGGCAGCAAGGTTCAAAGTCGCCGCCTTGGCCTTCGTCGCGAACTGCTTGCGAATCGCCTTCTCGACTTCTGCGAAATCAATCTCCAGCAACTGCGCCGCCACGCCCACGTAGATCATGTTCTTGATCAGCTTGCGCAGCTTGGCTTCCTGGCACACCGCCGCCACGAGCTTGTCGTAGGGCACGGAATAAAAAATCAGGTCGTCGCGCAGTTTGTTGAGCGCAAGTGGCTCGTCGTAGAGCACACTCGCTCCCGGAGCGAGCGTCTTCACATCGTCCTGCGCCGTCTCGGCGTTCATCGCAATCAGCAGGTCGATTTCTTTTTTCCGCCCGATATACCCGTCTTTGTTCGCGCGAATCGTGAACCAGGTCGGCAGCCCCGCAATATTCGACGGAAAGAGGTTCTTGCCGGAAATCGGCACACCCATCTGAAAAATGCTGCGCATCAGCACTGTGTTCGAGCTCTGCGACCCCGACCCGTTCACGGTCGCAACCTGGATGCTCATGTCGTTGACGACGCGCCTTTGCCCCAGTTCGCCGGACGACTCCCGAGGCATGACATCGCTAGTGGCCATTCCCTAAACCTTTCTTGTTCTCGCCGGGGCAAACCCCACGCGCCCGCGAGCCATGTGAGTAGAAATCTCGTTGGAACTTCCGAGTTCCCTTGCCTTGATTATACTGCCCTGCTGACCGCTCCCTAGAAGACCTTCTTGGTACTCTCCGGCTTGAAATGCAGCGTAAACGAGTACCACGGCAAGCGGATCGGGACGTCATACTCCGCCGCCAGGTAAACCAGTTCCGCCGAAGGCGGATGCTCAATCGTCACCTGTCTGGGATCGAGTTCGATACCGCGTTGATCGGCCTTGCGGACCACCAGGACGCGCAAGTCTTCGTCGCTATGCGGTCCGTTCCATCCAATCCGCGCTCCCAGACTCGACGAAATATCGCGCAGGTCGTCCTGAAACTGCAGGTTCGTCCACTCCGCCAAGCCCACCTGCCCCGCCCCCATAAGGGCCACAGTCACAGCCGCCGCCCCGACAATGAGCTTGAGCTTTCCCACAACCACCCCGCACACGAGATCTTAGCAGCCGGCCCCTTGCAACGAGAAGGAACTCTCCGGATTCCCCCTCTTCCCGCTTCGCGCGTCCCTAAGTAACCGTCGTTTGTCCGCAGCAAACCTCTGCGATGGGATAATAGTAAGTTTAGTCTAGAACTGGTCTCATAGATGGTTTAGGGAAGGGCACGGCTTCAGCCGTGTCGCTAGGAGCCGCGAGAATGAGGGCTTCAGCCTCTGAGGGCCAACGCTCTCTTCACTAAGATTGTTTTATGAGACCGGTTCTAGCTCTACAGGTAGAAAAATGTCGCCAAGCTCAACGTCGATTCCATCAAAGTCCACCCCGCTGAGTAAAGTCGCGCTGCTCGGTTTCGGCACTGTGGGCAGCTCAGTGGCCCGTATTCTGGTCGAGCGTCACAACTCCAGACTCAAACTTACTCACATCTATAATCGCAATGTCGCTCGCAAGAAAGTCGACTGGCTTCCCTCCGAGGTCGTCTGGACCGAAAACATCGACGATGTCCTCGCCTCCGACGCCGATATCATTGTCGAGGTTATGGGCGGCCTGCAACCCACCGAAGACTGGGTCCGCCGCGCTCTCGGCTCCGGAAAATCCGTTGTCACCGCTAACAAACAGCTCATTGCGCACTGCGGAGTTGACCTGATCGCGCTCGCCCAGCAAAACCGCCAGCAGATCGAGTTCGGCGCATCCGTGGCCGGCGGCGTGCCTGTCATCTCCGGAGTGCATGAAGGCCTCGCCGGCGATGAACTCTTCAAAATCTGCGGCATCCTCAACGGCACCTGCAACTACATCCTCAGCCAGATCGAGGCCAACGGCGTCCCGTTTGCCACAGCCCTTCGTGAAGCCCAGAAACTCGGCTTCGCCGAAGCCGATCCCACCGACGATATCGACGGCCTCGACGCCCGCGCCAAAATCACCATCCTCGCCCGCGTGGGTCTGCATTGCAACGTCGCCGCATCTAGCATTGTGGCGAAAACAATTTCCCCGATCGACAACATCGATTTCGAATATGCCAACCAGCTTGGCTACACCATTCGCCAAATCTCTATGGCAGAGCTGAAAGATGGTGTGTTGTATGCATCCGTCGGTCCGGCCCTGGTCGAGCTTAATTCCCCGCTAGCCCGCGTTGAAGGCAGTCAGAATCTGGTCATGGCAACCGGTGTCTATGGCGGCGAAACCGTTTTCGGCGGACACGGCGCCGGCGGACACCCCACGGCCGTCGCAGTCGTCTCCGACATTCTTGCCATCGCCCGCGCCAAACGTTCAGCCGATGGCACCGCCGCACAGCCAGCCGGCACGGCGGCGCAGCCAGCCGAAGAAGCTCAGGACGTAAGCTCCGATTTCACCACTAAACACTACCTTCGATTCGTGGTCAGGGACCGCCCCGGAATCATCGCCAGCCTCGCGACCATCCTCGACCGGCACCACATCAACATCGACTCCGTGCTCCAAAAGCCCGGCCACCCGAAGTCGCATCTGCCATTCCTGATTACCCTGGAGGATTACAAAACATCGCTGGTCGAGCAGGCGCTGCAGCAGATCAATGCGCTGGATTTTATGGTGCAACCCTGCCTGCACATGCCGATCCTGTAAACAAGCGCCCGTAAGTAGTTTGCTCAGGTGGGCCGCACAGCGGTCCCTCGTCGTGGCACCGCTTTAAGGATCGCTCGCAATGCGTCGTTGACCGAAGGGCCGTCTTTGAAAACCTTCGCAACATCCGGAGCTAGCAACACCACTACCGGCTTGCCGCGACCGGCGCCCGCAAAGCGATTCGCACGCCCTTTCGTGTAATCAAAGCGATACTCCTTGCGGAGATCTTCAGCAGTCTTCCCGCCCCGAGCTTTAGTGACCGATGTTCTCTTCATAATCTTTTTGCTCTCTTCTGGTCGTTTTGCGCGCGCTGATGATTCGAACCCGGTTCCTCGATCGTTCGACAAAACTCACGAGCAGCAAGCGTTCCAAGATCGAATGGCCCACGATGATCTCGCGCTGCTCGCCATTCGAATGCTTTTCGTCCAGGAAGGTTATTGCTAACGGGTCATCGAAGACCGATGACGCCTCATCAAAACTCACTTTGTGCTTCTGCTGGTTGGTTCTGGCTTTTCGGAGATCCCACTCGAAAACCAACGCCATAACCAAAATCCTCACAGATGCACGTCAAATTGAGGGACTAAGCCATCGATTCTACCCTTCCACCTGGAAGAACTGCGCCATCTTGCGGAATTTCTGATAGCGCGCTTCGAGCAAATCTCGCGCCGGCAGCTTCTTCAACTCAGCCAGATTCTGTACCAGCGCCTGATCGAGCAACTCCGCTGCCCGCGCATGGTCGGTCTGCGCTCCACCCGGAGGCTCGGGAATGATCCCGTCGATGCAGCCCTGCGCAATCATGTCTTTCGCCGTGATCTTCATCGCCTCCGCCGCCAGCTCTTTCTTGCTGGCATCGCGCCACATGATCGAGGCGCATCCCTCCGGCGAAATCACCGAGTACACCGAGTTCTCCATCATCAACACGCGGTCCGCGACCGCAATCGCCAGCGCCCCACCGCTGCCGCCAACACCGATTACCGTCGCGATAATCGGCACTTCCAGCCTCGACATCTCCAGCAGATTCCGCGCAATTGCCTCGCCCTGCCCGCGCTCTTCCGCGTGCAGCCCGGGATAAGCTCCATCCGTATCCACAAAACTCAGAATCGGCCGTCCGAACTTCTCCGCAATCTTCATCACGCGCAGCGCCTTGCGATAGCCTTCCGGGTGCGGCATGCCAAAGTTCCGGTACACACGCTGCTTCGCGTCCCGCGCCTTCTGTTGCCCCACTACCATCACATCTTCACCGTGGAACCGCGCCATGCCGCAAACAATCGCCGGGTCGTCCCGGAATCCACGGTCGCCGTGAATCTCGCTCCAGTCCGTGAAAATGCGTTCGACGTAATCGAGCGTGTACGGCCGCTGCGGATGCCGCGCCAGCGTGGTCCGCTCCCACGCCTCCGAGTGCGGAGTCACGTCGCGCCGCAACGCATTGACCCGTTCGTTCAATTGCTGGATCTCCCGCTGCGTCTCCCTGCCTTGTCCCTCGCGCGATTTCAGGCGCGCGAGTTGCTGCTCGATTTTGTCCAGTTCCTGCCGCGCTTTGATTCCCGAGTCCATCGTGATGACGTTTCCATTCCTGCGACTATGATGTTCTTCCACAATCGAGAGCAGGAACTCTGCGCCGGCCGTCGCCGATGGCTCCGCTCCCGCTTCTCTCAATTTCTCGCGCTTCGTCTTCGATCGACGCATCGGTATGCGCGGCCGTAACCCGCCTGAAGACCGCTCAAACGGATCCGCGGCTCCCATCACACTTTGGGTGCCCCATCATAACGCCGCGCTTTCTGCGGCGTAGGGTGGGATTCCACTCCTGCAAGATCGTAGATCAACTGATCACGCGAACGCTCCCGCGCCCGCACAACTGCTCAACCCGCCCCATAAAATTGCGGTCCGGCATCACATTATAGCCTTCCGCTTCCATCACCACCATGAAGTCGCCGTCCCGTTCCAGATCGAACAACACTTTCGCTTCGCCCTGGCGTTCGCGAAAAAGCTCGTGCAGCGCATCCACGGTGTGTTCCTCCGCCCCGCCCAGGGGAATACGAATTCGAATCGCCTTGGGCAAGGGCACCTGCGCCTCATCCAAAGGAATAATGTCGTTGGCCGTCACCTTCGGGTTCGCTCCCTCCTCAATGCGCACGCCGCCGCGCACCAGTACCGGAACCTCCAACTTCACTTTCTCACCCAGCTTCTTGTAAGCCTCCGGAAACACCAGCAGCTCGACCTTTCCGGACATGTCTTCGAGCGACGCCTGCGCCCACAGGTCGCCCGTCCGCTTCGCTTTGGCAACTCGCAGGCCCGTAATCAGCCCCGCCGTCGTGATGTTCTCGTCCTTCGCCGTCGATTTCTTCATCGCCGCAATGTCCTCGGTCGAGAGCGCATTCAAATCCGTGAGCTTGTCTTTATATTTCTCCAGCGGATGGCCGGTAATGTAGAAACCGAGAATCTCCTTTTCCGCTGCCAGCCGCGTCTGCTCATCCCAGTCGGGAACGTTGGGCAGCGCCTCGTTCACGTGCGCGTCCGTCTCTTCTGCAAAAACTCCAAACAGCCCATGCTGGCCCGATTCCGCGTCCCTCTGCGTTTTCTGCGCCCGCTCCATCGCCTTGTCGAGCGCCTGCATGAGCTGTGCCCGCCGCCCGAATGAATCCATGGCGCCGCTTTTGATAAACGATTCCAGCACGCGCTTATTGAGCAGCCGCAAGTCCACTTCTTCGCAGAATTCGTACAGCGAGCGAAACGGCCGTCCCAACTTCTTGCGCGCTGCGACGATCGACTCAATGGCGTTGCCGCCAACATTTTTCACCGCGGCCATCCCAAATCGAATTGCGCTGGCGTGCGGCGTAAAATTCGCCTCGCTGATGTTGATATCCGGCGGCTCTACGGCAATTCCCATTTCACGGCACTCGTTGATATATTTCACGACGCTGTCCGTATCACCGGTAATCGAGGTCAACAACGCCGCCATGAATTGCAGCGGATAATGCGTCTTCAAATAGGCCGTGTGATAGGCCAGCAGCGCATACGCCGCCGAGTGCGATTTATTGAATCCATAGCCGGCAAACTGCGCCATCAGGTCGAAAATCTTCTCGATCTTCTTCGGCGGATAGCCCCGCTGCACCGCTCCCTGCACAAACCTCTCGCGCTGCGCCGCCATCTCCTCCGCCTTCTTCTTCCCCATCGCCCGCCGCAGCAGATCCGCATCTCCCAGCGAATATCCCGCCAGCCGGTTCGCCACCTGCATCACCTGTTCCTGATACACAATGACGCCCAGCGTCTCCTCCAGAATCTCCTTCAACTCCGGCAGTTCGTACTCGATCCGCCGCCGGCCGTGTTTGCGCTCGATGAAGTCGTCGATCATTCCGCCCTGGATCGGTCCCGGCCGGTAGAGCGCATTCAGAGCCGTCAGGTCTTCGATCGAGTTCGGTTTGTAGCGTCGCAACACATCCCGCATCCCGTGCGATTCAAACTGGAAGACGCCCGAAGTGAGTCCCGTGTGAAACACCTTTTCGTAAGTTTCCTGATCTTCCAGTGGGATGTCGCTGAGCGAGACCGGAATTGGCTTGGGCCAATCCGCGCCGCTGCCCAGATATGGCAAGGCTGCTTCCGGGCCCTGTGTCTGCGCGATCAGCTTCAGCGTATCGTCCAGAATCGTCAGCGTCGTCAGGCCTAGAAAATCCATCTTCAGCAGGCCCATCTTCTCGATCGCGACCATATCGAACGCGGTGACGATTTCATCGTTCTTCGTCTTATGCAGCGGCACCAGCTCAATCAGCGGACGCGGCGATATCACCACTCCCGCCGCATGTACGCCCGAGTTCCGCACCAGTCCTTCCAGTTTGCGCGCCGTGTCCAGCAGCTGCCGAACCTGCGGATCCTTTTCGTAAGCCTCCTGCAATGGCGGCGACTCTTTCAGCGCGTCATCCAGCTTGATATTCAGCGTGGTAGGCACCATCTTCGCGATGCGGTCCACGTCGCTGTATGGCATATCCATGGCGCGGCCCACGTCCTTGATCGCTGCCTTCGCCGCCATTGTCCCGAACGTGATGATCTGCGCCACGTTCTCCCGCCCGTACTTGTTCGTGACGTACTCGATCACTTCGCCGCGCCGGTTCATGCAGAAATCAATGTCGATATCCGGCATCGAAATCCGTTCCGGGTTCAGAAATCGCTCAAACAGCAGTGCATGCTGCAAAGGGTCGATGTCCGTGATCCCCAGCGAATACGCCACCAGCGCCCCCGCCGCCGATCCGCGCCCCGGCCCCACCGGAATCCCGCGCTCCTTGGCATGCCGTATGAAATCCCACACAATTAGAAAATAGCCGGAAAACTTCATCTGCTGAATAATGGCCAACTCGCGCGCCAGTCGCTGCTCATAGTCCGTCAGCGAATGCTTCAGCCGCCCCGCGCTCGCCGCTGGCCGCAATGCTTCCATGCGCCGCGCAAACCCCTGCCGCGTCACATGCTCAAAGTAGCTGTCCAGCGTGTAGCCATCCGGCACATCGAAACGAGGAAAAGGGCTCGGCACTTTCTCAATGCGCAGATTGCAGCGCTCCGCAATCGCCATCGTCCGCGCCACCACTTGCGGGGAGTCCTTGAACACGCGCACCATCTCGTCGCCATTCTTTACATAGAACTGTTTCCCCTCGAACTTCATCCGGTTCGAGTCCTGCACGGACTTCCCCGTCTGAATGCACAACATCACGTCCTGCGCATGCGCGTCATCCTCGCACAGGTAGTGACTGTCGTTCGTCGCCACCAACGGCAACTCCAAGTCGCGCTCCAACCGGAACAGGCCTTCGTGGATGCGGTGCTCCATCTCCAGTCCCTGATCCTGAATCTCGAGAAAGAAGTTCTCCTTGCCGAACAAATCGCGATAGAACGCCGCCGCATCGCGCGCCGCATCGTACTTCCCTTCCGTCAACCGCTCGGCAACCTCGCCCTTCAGGCATCCAGAAAGCCCAATCAACCCTTTTGCATGCTCTGCCAGAAACTTCTTGCTTACCCGCGGCTTGTAATAAAAGCCGTGCAGCGACGCCTCCGACGTGATCTTCACCAGGTTGCGATAGCCTTCTTCGTTCTCGGCCAGCACCAGCAGGTGGTTGTAGGTATCGCCGTCGGGCGGCATGCGCTTGATGTCGTGGTCGTCTTTCTTGCAGATGTAAAGTTCGCACCCGACAATCGGCTTGACGCCCGCTTTGTGCGCGGCATTCACGAAATGCACTGCGCCAAAAATATTGCCGTGATCGGTCATGGCGACCGCCGGCATGCCCAGTTCCTCCACGCGTTCCACCAGTTTTTCGACGTCGCAGGCGCCGTCGAGCAGGGAGTAATCGGTGTGCAGGTGCAGGTGTACGAATTCCGCCATAGGTCTCTGATCGCTGTTCGTTGGATTCTTTAGATCGTTTAGATGTTTGGATCTTTAAGAAGTTCGTCGCGGTAATTCTATCTGCTCACGCTGGAAGGAAAACGTCCAACTTATCAACAGGTGTGGAAATTGCAGAACTGAAACCGGCAAGTAGCGGCCTACTGTCCTTCGCCCTCGCTTGCGTGGGGCAGTTGAAAATCGACGCCACGCTGCTCATTCACCCTGATCGTCGCCGGGATGTCGAGGCTGTCCAGAGGAATCTTCTCCGTCCGCGCCCCCGCAAAATTCCACAGCGTCGACGCAAAGATCGCGTAATTCTCGATCCTCTTATCGTGCCCATCGCGATACACCAGCACAGTCGCCGGTTCATGCCGCACCTGCCGGCTCGCCGCCGGACGCTCGGGCGGATCCTGCCCCTGCGCGTATGCATCCTGATCCTGCTCCGCGTCGGGATCCTCCGCGTTTATGTCGTTGCCGATCTGCTGGTCCCCACCCCCATCGTCCCCATAGGAGTCAGAATCCCCCCACCACGGATACAAGTAAGGATCGTAGTACCCAGAATAAGGATAGCCATACCCATACGGGCGCGTGCGGATGCTCCAGTGCGTCCCGCCGGAACGGCTTCCGTTGCGGCCTCGCTGTCCCCACCCTGAGCTCGGACGCCCGTAGTGACCGCCATACGCGCTGGACCGCGAACCCGTGCCAGCCCGCGCCTGCGAAATGTATCGCGAACCTGATCGTGGCCCCGCGTAGGCGCTCCCATG
>Ga0326728_10005644_pt1 | contig 34731 bp, 26 predicted proteins | sample MB3enrmetagenome_FD_207602 | JGI IMG/M metagenome (GOLD analysis project Ga0326728, IMG submission 207602) | Lab enriched peat soil microbial communities from McLean, Ithaca, NY, United States - MB31MN | ecosystem: Environmental > Terrestrial > Soil > Wetlands > Peat | place: USA: New York...
GGTGAACCAGCGGCCGGGGACGACGTGGCAGCGCACGTTGAAATTCGGCGAGCGCACCGGCGCGTCGACGCATACCGCCGTGATCTCGCAGGTGCCGCAGACGTTGCCGATGTCGCCCGGCTCCGTCTGCCCGCTAGAGAAGGCGGCCAGCACCGCGTCGTTGCCCCCGCACAGCACGGTTGCTTCGAGCGGCAGGCCAAGCTCGCCGGCGACGGAAGGGAGAATCCGCCCCACCGGCTCGTAAGAGTGCATCACGGGCGGCAGCTTGCTCTCCGGGATGCCGGCCGTCCGCAGTACGCCGGCGTTCCAGGTGAGATCGTTGGCCGCGGTGTTGTAAATCCCCGTGATTGAGACGGTCGACGGGTCGATGGCCCACTTCCCGGTCAGCCGCTTCACGAGATACGTGTTGGTGTGGCCGAACTTGTCCGCCGCCGCCCAGACCTCCGGCTGATTCTCGCGGATCCACAGCATCGAGCACAGCGACGAACCGCCCGCCACCGGCAGATTGCAGGTCTCGCGAAGAAACGTCTCGTCGCCCACCCGTTCCCGAATCGCCCGCGCTTGCCGGTGCGACCGCCCGTCGAAAAAAAGGATGGCGGGGCCCAGCGCCTTTCCATCGGCAGCCATCGGGGTAAGCCCCGGCGTGGTGACCGAAAGCGAGATGGCGCCCACGCCGCTCAGGTCCCGCTTCACTTCCGCGCAGCATTCGCGCAGCGCCTGCCACCACTTTTCGGGCTCGATGTCCGCCTTGCCCTCATCGTAGACATGGGCCTCGACGGGGCGGGCCGCTTCGCACTTCTGTTCCAGGCCGGGAGTGAAGACGGCCAGCTTGAACGCACTGGTCCCGACGTCCACGGCCAGGATGTCGCGCTTCATTCCAGCAGCCCTTCCTCCATCAGCGCGCGCTTGATCTCCGCCTGCTGTTCCGCGGTCAGCGGCAGCAGGGGCCGGCGCGGAATGCCGCCCTTCAGCCCCAACAGGTTCATGGTGGCCTTTACGCCGGCCGGGCCGAAAGTGCCGGAGATGATCTTGTTGATCCGCGTCACGCGCGTTTGGAAGGGGACGCCGCGCTCCTCGTCGCGTGCCTGGCCCAGCCGGAACAGCTCCACGGCCAGTTCTGGGAAGGTATTTGCCAGCGAGACCGTCCCGCCCACCGCGCCGCCCATCATGGCCCGGAACATGAAACCGACGGAGCCGGCCAGAACGTGAAACGACGGGCTCGCGAGCTTCAGGAACTCCTCGACGCCGCTGGGCGCGCTGTCTTTCATGCCCACGATGTTGGCTTGCTCCGCCAGCCGGGCGGCCAGCGCCGGAGAGATCGTCGCTCCGCAGAACGCCGGAGCGTTGTAAATCAGCAGCGGCAGCGGCGAGCGGTCGGCCAGCGTCGCGAAATAATGGAACAGCACCTCGTCGGTCATCTGCCTGCGGAAATAGCTCGGAGAGAGCACCAGGCCGAAGTCGGCGCCGGCTCCAGCCGCTTGTTCGAGGAAGCGCTCGGTGTCGCGCTGGGCGTCGTAGGCCGCGCCCGCCATCACCGTCTGCCCCGGCCCCTTGTGCCGGACGACGGTAGCCAGCACCGCCAGCTTCTCCTCCTCCGTCAGGCTGCGGTTCTCGCCATTCGACCCCAGCGCCAGATAGCCCAGCACTCCGCTCCGGGCGTAGCGCTCGAGGTTGAAAATCAGCGCGTCGAAATCCACCTCCTCATCGTCGCGGAAGGGGGTCGAGATGGGTGCGAACACCCCGGAAATCTTCTGGAGCAGCAGTTGCGGATCCATGCGCGCGCCTCCTTGTCAGGCCCCGACCAGTTCGGGCAGCCGCGCCAGTTCGGCCGGCGTACTATCGTCCGGAACCGAACAGCCGGGCGCAAGCAGGTACTTCGCGCCAGCGGCGGCCTGGGCCGCCTGCCACTGGGCCGCCATCTCCTGCGGGGTCAGCTTGCCATAGTTCACCTCGTCGATGCCGCCCATCAGCGGCGTCGCCGGGAACTGGCGGCGAACCTCCTCAAAGGGGATTCCGCTCACGTGCGTCGAGTAGTTGATCGCCGCGGCCGGGAAGTCGCGGAAAAACTCGAGGTAGCCGTTCTCGACGTGCAGGTGCAGGATGTTGAGCCGGGAGCCGCTGGCGGCCTCCAGGATGCGGCGGTCGAACGGCGCGCTGAATTCCAGGTAGTCCTGCGGCGAGAGACTCTGGGAATCCGCGTTGGCGACGGAGAGGAAAACGCCCGCGGCGCCCGTCGCCAGCGCCCGCTTAACGTGGTGGATCTCCGAGGCCGCGATGGCTTCGAGCGCGTCCAGCAGCGCCTGCGGATTCTCGGCCTTCAGCCGCAGCACCTCCTCCTCGGAGGAGAGCTTCTCGGCGACTTTCCACGGATTGAACACGGTCTCGACGAAGTACTTCCGCCCTTCCAGGGCATCCCGAATGAGCTCCAGCGCGCGAATCTGCGGCGGGAACGGGTTCGATTCCACCTTGAGTTCGTACCACTTGCCGGCGGGGCGCGGATAGGGGAAGTCGCTCATGACCTTCACCAGGTCGGTGCGATAGTCGCGGTGGAATTCGAGCGTCGCCTGGGCGTGCGCTTCCGGGTTCGGCAGCCGGAAGTGGTGCCAGAGAGTGAAGGGCGGCCGGTCCACGGGGTCGCCCCGCAGGGCGCGGTCCACCCGCTCGCAGGGACTGAGTTTCGCCGCTGTGCCGTCTTCGAGGTTCTGCCTTCGCTCCATTCCCGCCTCCTTCCCATAGTTTACCGGACCCTCCGATGCCAGCGCCCGAGTTCGGATATAATCTTTCAACGTGGACCATTTCCTCGCTGTGCTAATTGCCCCGGCTTCGAGCAGCCGGCTGATGACGTTGGGTTCCGTCGATCTGGCCATCATTGCGGTGTACTTTCTGTACGTGCTGGGGATCGGCTATTATCTGAAACGCTTCGCCAAGTCCGGAGAGGACTTCTTCCTGGCCGGCCGCGAGATGACCGCCTGGATCGCCGGGCTGAGCTTTCTGGCGGCCAACCTGGGGTCGCTGGAATTGATGGGCTGGGCCGGCAACGCCTATCGGTACGGCATCCTGGCGACGCACTGGTACTGGGTGGGCGCCATCCCCGCGATGCTCTTCCTGGGCATCGTGATGATGCCCTTCTACTACATCTCCAAGACCCACTCGGTGCCCGGCTATCTGCAACTCCGTTACGGCGAGCCGGCTCGCGCTCTCGGCGCCGTCTCCTTCGGCTTCATGACCGTGCTCATGAGCGGCATCAATATGTACGCCATGGCCAAGGTGATGCAAGTGATCCTGGGCTGGAACATGGATCTCTCCATCTGGGTCTCCTCCCTCACCGTAGTGATCTACGTCGCCCTGGGCGGGCTGCGCTCGGCCATCTTCAACGAGGTCCTGCAATTCATGCTGATCTGGCTGGGCGCATTGCTCATCCCCATCCTGGGTCTGATCGAGGCGGGCGGCTGGAGCGGCATGGTGGCCCGGATTACGATGCGCCTGCACGCCGATTACACCCACCTGTGGGCTCCCATGGCCACCTTCGACAATCCCATGGGAATCCACTGGACCGGCATCGTGCTGGGCCTGGGGTGGGTGATCTCCTTCGGCTACTGGAACACCGATTTCCTGGTGGTGCAGCGCGTGCTCGCGGCCAAGGATCTGCGCAGCGCCAAGCTGGCTCCCATTATCGGCTCGGCTTTCAAGATGGCGGTGCCGTTCATCGTGATCCTGCCCGGCCTGCTGGGACTGGCCCTGCTGCCGGCGGACTTGCACCTTACCACCGCGAAAATCGCCGACGCCACCGGCGGCCACAGCTATGACGAGGTGCTGCCGCTCATGATGGTGCGCTATTTCGGACCCGGCCTGCTGGGGCTGGGCATCACCGCCCTGATCGCCGGATTCATGTCCGGCATGGCCGGCAACGTCAGCGCCTTCGCCACCGTGTGGACCTACGACATCTACCGGGCTTTCATGCGGAAGACCGCCCCGGACGAGCACTATGTGAGCATGGGGCGCTGGTGCACCGTGCTGGGCGTGCTGGTGAGCATCGGCGCGGCCTATCTGGTGCGGTACTTCGGAAGCATCATGGATTACGTCCAGGCGCTGTTCAGCTTCTTCATAGCCCCGCTGTTCGGCACCATCCTGCTGGGCATGCTCTGGAAGCGCTGCACGAAGCAGGGCGGATTCTGGGGCTTGCTGGCGGGCACGGCGTCCTCCATCGCCTTGTTCCTCTGGGTCAAGTTCGATCCCAGCGCCATCTCCATCGTGGCGTTGTCCCATAAGGCCTTGGACCAGGCGGAGAACATGTACCGCGCCCTGTGGAGCTGGCTCATCTGCGTCGGCGTCACCGTGGTCGTCAGTTACCTCACCAAGCCCACTCCGGAGAAGGAACTCGAGGGACTGGTTTACGGTCTCACCGCGGTGCCTTCCGAGGGGCATTTGCCGCTCTACAAGCGGACTATCTTCTGGGCCGCGGTAGTGGCGGTGGTCTTCCTCGTTTTGCAGTGGATCTTCTGGTAGGCGGAAATTATGTCGGAGAAAAAGCATTTCCTTTCGATCTGGTTGTTCATCGGCTCGCTGCTGCTGGTTTACGGCCTGCTGATTCTGGGCTCGGGGATCTATGTGCTGAGCCATCCGCCGCAGCATCCGCTGGTCCTGGCGAAGCTGAACGCGCCCATCTGGTGGGGCGCCCTGCTGATCGTCCTGGGCGTCACCTACATCCTGATCTTCCGCCCCCGCCGCGAGAAGTAGCGGGCGGCAGGGCGGAAGGCGGCGGGCCGGGGCGCGCCGCGCATCAGAATCCGGTCTCGGTGGCCTGGGCGAAGCCGTAGCTCGGGTGGTTCGACTCCCTGGTAGTGATCGGTTTCCCAGTGGCCGACGCCTCCCAGCGATCTCGGAGTCCGGCCAACCGCCCGAAGCACCCTTGCCTGTGGAACAATGAGGTCATGAAGCGACCATTTGCGGCTACGGTTTGGCGTGAAGGGAAGTGGTATGTCTCCCAGTGCTTGGAACTCGACCTCGCCAGCCAAGGCGAGACCGAGCAAGAAGCGCTTGCCAACCTCAAGGAGGCGATTGAGCTGCACTTCGAGCCACCACGGGCGACGCGGCCGCCGGAGGTCCGTATGATCGAGGTCGAAGTTGGGGCGGCTTAGCCCCCAACCGTTCCGCGAGGTCAAGCGCCGCCTCGAGGCAGCCGGCTTTGTCGAGACCAGCCAGAAAGGCAGCCACGTCAAGTTCGTACGACGCTCTGCAGAGGTGGTTGATACTGCGATTGTGCCAAGGAAATCCGAGGTTCCTGTTGGTACCCTGCGCAGCATTCTCAGCCAGGCCCACATCAGTTCCGAAGAGTGGGACGAACTCGGCTAGCAGATTTGCCACTAGCGCTGGAAGTGGGTTCTTGACATTGCCCCGAACTCCGCTTCCAGGAAGTTGAAACCCGCCGCCATCTCGTTCCGGATGGTTTGCGCGCCATCCGGAAAGCAGCCACCAGCGGCGTCGTGCCAGCGCTCCGCCCGCCAATGCGAAGGAACTCCTCCATGGTGAGCCCGGGATCGCTTGGTGCCGCCTCCTGCGGGATGCCCTGGCCGCTTCCAGGGGTGCCCGCCCCGCCCGTTCACCCCGCCGCGTACCCCTCCGGGTGCGCCAGCCGCCAGTCCCAGGCGCTGCGGATGATGTCTTCGAGATTCGGACACGCCGGCTCCCAGCCCAGCACGCGGCGGGCCTTGTCGGAGCAGGCAACCAAATGCGACGGGTCGCCCGCGCGCGGCGGCTCGTTGCGAGCCTCGATGGGGCGGCCGGAGACGCGGCGCGACGCCTCGATCACCTCCAGCACCGAATAGCCTTTGCCGTTGCCCAAATTGATGCACTCGCTGGCGCCGCCGTCCCTCAGGTAATCCAGCGCCAGCATGTGCGCCGAGCCGAGATCGGCGACGTGGATGTAATCGCGCACCGCGGTGCCGTCCGGAGTCGGGTAATACTGGCCGAAGACGGAAACGTGGGAGCGGCGGCCCAGCGCGGCGGCCAGCACGTTGGGAATCAGGTGGGTCTCCGGGTGGTGGTCCTCGCCGTGCTCCGCGGTGGCGCCCGAGGCGTTGAAATAGCGCAGCGCCACGAATCGCAATCCATACGCCCGGTCGTAGCTTTCCAGAATGCGCTCCACGAAGAGCTTCGACCAGCCGTAGGGATTGTTGGGCCACAGCGGGTGCTCCTCGGGGATGGGGATCTCCTTGGGCTGGCCGTAAACCGCGGCGGTGGAGGAGAAGACGAAGCGGGCTACTCCGGCCTCGCGCAGCGCGTCGAGCAGCGCGCTAGCCTGCCCGGTGTTGTTCTGGAAATACCGCGCCGGCTCGCGCACCGATTCGCCGACTTCAATGAACCCGGCGAAGTGGATGCACGCGTCGACGGCATGCTGCGCGACGATTCGCCGCACCAGCGCCGCGTCGCCGGCTTGGCCACGATACAGGGGAACCTCCGCATCGAGCGCCGCGCGATGCCCGTGGCTCAGGTCGTCCAGCACCACCACCTCTTCGCCGCGCTTCCGCAGCAGTTCCACGGTCACGCTGCCGATGTAGCCGGCGCCGCCGGTCACCAAAATGGACATAAACTCCATGGTACCCGCAGGCCCGCGGCGTTGTACAATCGTTCACTGCGGCAAGGCGCGCGCTTGCCCGGGAGACTTCCATGACCATCGTAGCCGGAGTCGATTTTGGCACCCTCAGCGTTCGCGTTTCCATCGTCGATAGCCAGCGCGGCAGGTTGGGTTCGGCCATCGGCGAATACCCGCTCAAGCGCCTCAAGGACGACCCGGACTTCGCCACGCAATCGCACGCCGCGCACATGCAGGCGCTGGTCGCGGCGACTCGCAAAGCCGTCCGCGAGGCGGGCGTCAACGGCCAGGACGTGGCGGCCATCGCGCTCGATACCACCGGCTCCAGCGTCGTGCCGGTCGGCGAGGGCCTGGTTCCACTCGACGATTACTACCTCTGGTGCGACCACCGCGCCAAGCGCGAGGCGGCCGAGATCACCGCCGCCGCGCGCCGCGAGAAACTGGAGGCCCTCCAGTGGTGCGGCGGCGTCTACAGTTCCGAGTGGGGCTTCGCCAAGCTGCTGCACTGGCTGCGCAACAATCCAAAGCAGCGCGGCCAAATGGCGACCGCCTTCGAGCACTGCGACATGCTGCCGGTTGTGCTGTGCGGGATCACCGAGGCTGCTCGAGCGCCGCGCAGCGTCTGCGCGATGGGCCACAAATGGATGTGGAACGCGGCGCTGGGCGGGCTGCCGCCACAGAAGTTCCTGACCCAGGTCGACCGGCTGTTCGCCGGGGTGAGGGCCAAGCTCGGCGGGCGCTATGCGACTTCCGAGCAACTGGCCGGTCGGCTCTCGCCCGAGTGGGCGGAAAAACTCGGGCTGCGCGCGGGCATCCCCATTCCGGTGGGCGCCTTCGACGCGCACTGGGACGCCATCGGGGCGGGTATCCAGGAAGGCGACGTGGTGAACGTGGTGGGCACTTCCACCTGCATCATGGCCATCGCGAAACAGGTGGATTTGATCCCCGGCGTCTGCGGCGTGGTCAAGGGCTCCATTCACCCGGCCTATTTCGGAGTGGAGGCCGGGCTTTCCGCTACCGGCGACATCTTCGACGCGGTGGCCAGGCGGGCGGGCTCCAGCCTGGCGGCGCTGGCCAAAGGTCTCGAAGCCTACCGCGCTGGCCAGACCGGGCTGCTGCGGCTCACCTGGGATAATGGCGACCGCACCGTGCTGGTTAATCCCGAGCTGGGCGGCTCGACGCTCGGTTGGAACCTGACCCACACCGCGCAGGACGAGTTGTTCGCGGCCATCGAAGGAACGGCCTTCCACACCCGCATCATCCTGGAGCGCATGGCCGAGCACGGCGTCCCCATCCACCGCGTCGTCAACGGGGGCGGCGTTCCGCAGAGGAACGAGACGCTGAACCGGGTCTACGCGAACGTTCTGGGCAAACCCGTGCTGGTGCCCGAGGACGAGGTCACCAGCCTAGGCTCGGCCATCTTCGCGTTCCTGGCCGCGGGAGCCTTCGGGACCATCGAGGAGGCGCAGCGGGCGCTGTGCCCGCGCTTCCGCACCGTGAAGCCCGATCCGCGCTCCAGCGCCGTCTACGAGAAGCTGTTCCCGCTCTACCGCAAGCTGTATTTCGGTCTCGGGAACCCCGCCTCCGAGCCGGTCTCCATCGGCGACGTGCTGCCCGCGCTGCGCCGGATCGCGGCGGACGTGCGCGCCTGACTACTTCTCCGTTGCGGGCTTGATCGGCCCCTCGATCGCCTTGAGATACTTCTTCGCCCCGGCCGAGATGCCCTTGGGAACCTTTTCGTCCGCGGCCAGATCCCGGCAGCGCGCTTCCAGAGCCTTGGTCTTCATCCGGGTGGCGAGATCTATCATGCTGGCCAGTAGCTCGCCCTCGCGCAGGCTCGCCGACGCGGCGGCGAACGCGGAGCCGGCCTGTTCGGGGTAGTATTCGGCCAGCCGGACCGCGGCCAGCGTTTTGGTGAACGGGCCGTAGTCCTTCGCCGTAAGCGCTGCGGCCAGCACGGCCGCCGTTTCGTGCAGAACGATGAGTCGCCCGGCCTTCCAGTGGTTGGCGTCGCCAGCCTGCTGCATCGCGGCGATCGGCTGGAAGCTGTCCGGCTTTCCGCCGGCCTCCCTGTGAATCTCCGGCAGAACCACGCAAACGGATTGGCGATGGGCTCCTTCAAACCACGAGTAGGGACTCACCTTCTCCTCCAACTTAAGCGACTTGCCGTTCGCCAGCGTGCCATACGCGCCGGATTTCCAGTCCGTGCCGGGGCCCTTGAAATGAAAAAGGTAGAGCGTGCCGTTCTGGTTGAGAAAGACCTCGCGGCCGTCAAACGCCTCGTACTGCACCGGGCCGTAACTCGCCGTGTAGTCCACCCAGGTCTCCTTTGAATCGCTGCCTATGACGGGGAGGAGCGCCGCCTTGCGATCCCGCTTCTCCTTGACCAGCATGAACCCGTGGTATTGCGAGAGCGTGGCGTTCTCTTCCGCAAGGATGATGGTGTTGTCCAATCGCAAGGGCTCGCCCGTCCGGTTCTCGACGCCCAGCTTGAGGGTCCACTCGCCCCAGGTCTCGGACTTTGTCATTCCTGGCAAGCTCGTGTCCTTTGTTTGGACCTCGAACGTGGCGGAGCCGGTCACCAGGAGGCCCTTCTCCAGGACCGAGGCGAAACGGGGACCGACCCTGCTGCAACCGCTCAAGAACAACGCAAGAAGCGCTGTCGCGCCAAGTCTGATCAACTCGAGGTCCCCTTCTGCCCGTAGGTCGCGCCTGGGCCGTGCTTGCGCAGGAAGTGTTTGTCGAGCAGCGCGCTCGAAATCGGCGGAGCAGCCGGATTCAGGGCCAGCGCCAGCCAGGCCATCCGAGCCACTTCTTCCAGCAGCACGGCGTTATGCGCGGCGTCCGCCGCCGATTGGCCCCAGCAGAACGGACCATGGCCCGCCACCAGCGCCGCCTGCATTTGCGCGGGATCCAGGCCGCGGAACCGCTCCACGATCGCCAGCCCGGTGTTCTCCTCGTAGGCTCCCTCGATCTGGGCGGCCTCCAGCGGCGCCGTCACCGGAATGGAGCCGTAGAACGCATCGGCATGCGTGGTGCCCAGGCAGGGGATCTCCCGCCCGGCTTGCGCCCACGCGGTCGAGTAGCGCGCATGTGTGTGGACCACGCCGCCAATGCCGCCGAAGGCGCGGTAGAGAACCAGGTGAGTGGCCAGATCCGAGCTCGGCCGCAGGTTGCCCTCCACGACGCGGCCTTCCAGCGTGGTGACCACCAGGTCCTCCGGCCGCATGGTCTCATAGGGCACGCCGCTCGGCTTGATCGCCACCAGGCTGTCTTCGCGCGAGATGCCGCTCGCGTTCCCAAAAGTGAGGATCGCCAACCTGCGGCGCACCAGCTCCAGGTTGGCCTGCCAGACTTCTTCCCGTAGCGCAGCGAGGAGCATGGTTCTATGGTTTTGGAAGCGGCTTGGCGGCGTTCCTGGCGTGCCGCGCCTTGGCATCTCTCTTCTTGATCTCCGCGCGCAGCTTTTCGACCTCGGCTTGCAAGGAGTCCCGCTGGCGGATCGCCTCGGATTCCACCTCCGGCGAGGGCCGGCGCACCGGCTGGCCCACGAAGCGGATGAACTCCTGGGCGGGCCTGCCGCTCTTGGGAGTCACCACCAACCGCACATCCACGATCTCCGCATTGCGGACGTAGTCCAGACTGCCTTCCCGCAGCCGGTCGCCATCCATTTCGATGTCCCGGCGTTCCTTCCCGTCGAAGATCTCGATCCTGGCGGTGCGAGCCTCGCGGATGGTCTTGGAGGCCCGATCCCAATCGATCAGCAGTTGGCCCCCCATGTCGCTCACCCACAACCTGAGCGGCTCCTGGGGATTCATGTAGCGCAAGTAGGCTTCGACCGAGGCGCCGCCCCCCAGCGCCAGCGCGATTGCCGCCACCGGCCAGAGCCACTTTCGGCTCCGGGCGGGTTCCAGGTTCGCGAAGGAAGGCAGCGGCTGCAGGTCGGCTTCGATTTCCGCAGCTTGCTCGGGCCGAGCCGCCGGGGCCTCCCCGGGAGCCAGCTCGATGTTGGCGGCCCGGCTGCGTGGGACGGGCGCCGCCTCCGGGACCGCCTCCGCGACCGGCCGCGCGTCGCCATTTCGCCCCGGCTGGACGGCGAATTCCTCGTAATACGCCGCTGTGCTGACCGTCCCGTCCGCGTCCCGCGCGAAGAAGCCGGTGCGCACCAGCGTGTAGGATTCCGGTTGCAGCACCAGCGCCACCCGGCCCGGCTCCGGGAAGAAGCGGTGGTAGATCTCCAGATCGCGCGGCGAGAGAGCGAGATGGCTGCGCGTATGCGAGTGGTACCAACCCACCGGGATGAGGCCCGCGAGCGCTGAATCCGTCCTCGGCAAATCGACGAGCTGCTTCATCGCCGCTCGGTCGCGCTCCGAGAGGACAAACCGGGGACCGAAGGCGTGTTCGCAGTCCAGCGGCCGGAAGGCCGTGATGGTGGTGAGGCCCCCGCCGATGGTGCCGAACAGGACGCCTCCCACCTCCATGCCGCCGTGCCGGAACCGGTACAACCCGTCCACGGCGATGGCGCAGATCTCTTCCACCACCGGGAGCGCGTACTCGATGCGCACGGGCAGTCCCTCGACAAAGCCCGCTTCGTCGCCGGCTTTCGTTTGCGGCATAGAATCAGAGGATGGATCGGACATGCGCGTCCACGCTTCGACTTCCAACTTTAGCGTTGAAACGCCAAGTTCGCAACCTGGGTACAACCCTCTGAGGGCCGCCTTGCCCTCGCCGGACGCAATCCGGGTATCCTGGAATCAGGCCAATGAACATCTCCGTCAAGGGCGAATACGCCCTCAAGGCCATCTTCGACCTGGCTTGCCAGAATCCCGGACAGCCCGTGAAGATCGCCGCCATTTCCAAGCGCCAACGGATTCCGCAGAAGTTCCTGGAGTCGATTCTGGCCGGCCTCAAGCAGGATGGTTTCGTCGAGAGCCGGCGGGGCGCCGAGGGCGGCTACATGCTGGCCCGTCCGGCGGAGGCCATCACGGTAGGGCAGGTGCTGGAGTTCGTCGATGGCCCCCGCGCCTCCAAGACCCGCGGCACGCGCAGGGGCGAGACGCCATTTACGGAGATGTGGCGGAAAGTCGACCAGGCGGTCTCCAGCACGCTCGACCACACCACCTTCGCCGAACTCGCCCGCGCCTGGGCGGAGCGGCAAAGCAGGTACATCCCCAACTGGGAGATTTGACGCGCGGGCGCCAGCCGCCCATTCCTTGTTTGCCTGGCGGGAAGTTAAGCGGGCGCAGGGTTGGGTGAAAGGGTGAGTGCGCCCGCCTCCGTAAAGGGGATTTGTATTGCTAAACGCCCGCCGCGGGGCAAATGTTACGGGGGAGGCCGGGTTTTTTTGCAAGTTGCAATGAAATCGGCCCCGAACGCCCCCAGCGGCCCTCCATCCGCCCGCTAAGGCCCACCGCCCGCCATTCCAGTAGGCTCAGCGCCTCGGCTCGCTCCTCAGCACCAGCCTCACCCTCGCCGGCGTGCCGTCCGGCAGCGAAAACTCGAGCGTTCCCTCCAGGCGGGCGCCGTCCAGAATGAGGTTGGCCTGGTAGACGAGCCCGTCCTTTGGTCCCGTGATCTGGAACCTAAGTTTCTTGCCATCGAACGAGCCATTCCGAATCGGGGTCGAGTCCTCCATGTCTCCGCCCCCGGCGGTCCCTGTGACCTTTTGCCCGTCCTGGTGGAACTCGGCCCAGAAGGGTTGCGTCACGGCATCGCCGTCCGGAGTCTTCAGCTCGCCCGTCCCGCTCCACTTGCCGGAAATGCCAGTGGCCGGCTCGGTTGCCGCCGCCAGCGCCAGCAGTAGGAACGCGATTGCAGTTCGCATAGAGTCTCCTTTCGCAATTGAATACGACATCAACGGCCGAGCGGTTCGCCGGGGCCGAAGGATGGCAAATGTACACTCAGACATTGGTAACAAAGGAGCGCGGTTGGGTGTATACTGGCCAGGACGCGGGAGGCCCCGTTGGGAATCCCGGCGGAATCTGCGAGATCGATGGAAGAAATGGGAGGCATAGGAGCATGGCTCTAAGCGCGGAGTCCATACCGATGCGATGGCCGGCCGGGCCCTTGGACATCGCACGCCGCGAAAAAGGGAAGGGCTTTTCGGCGGAGACGGCCGAACTGCTTCGGCAATGGCAGGATCCGGCTTCGCTCTCGGTCCTGCAGGGCACGCCGGTCAATTGCCTGGTGGTCGGTTGGGCCTCCGGTCTCGCGGCGGATGCTGGCCAGCAGCAGGCGCTCAGGCCGCTCATCGAGAAAGGCCGGCAGGCCGGGATTGGGTTCGTCGGCCTGATCGAAGGGGAAGCCAACCGGCCAGCCGCCGTGGAGGCCGCCCAATCGGCGGGTCTTTCCGCTGTCGCCATGGACGGCGACGCGCCCGCCAGCGCCGCGATCCCGGTACTTCCGCGGAGCGAATCCGCCCAGGTGCGCTGGACGGCGAATTCCCCCGTCCTGGGCATTGCGGATGGCTTATGGCCCGGCATCCCGCAGGAGAGAGGTCAGGGCGGCGGCCCCACGAATCTGCCCTGGGTCGATTCCAACGGAGCCGTCCTCCGCATCGCCCGGGCGCTCGCGCCAGACAAGAGCGTGTGGATCGACTTCGATCCGCCGCCGCAGGCCACCCTGACGGCCGAGGCTTACATGTTGGCCGTGGCGGATCCTGCCAGCTACGGGGCCCGGTGGGTGATCTCGCTGGACGATAAGTTGCGCGCGGACCTGACCGCCAACAAGCAGCCCGCCCTGGATACCTGGAAGAAAATCGCCGGCATGCTGGACTTCTTCGAGCGGAACAAACAGGCCGGGAACTACCAGGCGGCGGGCCTGCTGGCCGTGATGTCGAATTTCGCCGGGTCCGACTGGATGATCGGCCAGGAGGCGCTCAACTTGTCCCCCCGGCTCCGCCAGCCGTTTCGGGTGATCGCGCGATCGCGGGCCGCGGGCGCCTCCTTCGCCGGCCTGCAGGCCATCTTCTACGTCGATCGGGAGCCGCCCGACGCCGAGTTGCGGCGGAAACTGGTGGCCTTCGCGAAGGCTGGCGGTACCCTGTTCGTGCCTTCCAATTGGCCCAATCCGGAGGGCCCTCCCGTGCCGGCCGAACCATACCTGCTCTTCGGTTTGCGCGCCTTGGGCAAAGGCCGCCTGGCAGTATGCAAGGAAGAGCAGCCGGATGCCTACGACACGGTCGCGGACATCCAGAACATCATGAGTCATCGGAACGATCTGCTGCGCCTGTATAACGCTCCGTCCATGAATTTCTTCTATCAGACTTCCGCGGAAGGCGGGCGGGGATTAATCCATCTGTTGAATTACTCGCGCCGGCCGGCCAGCGATGGACCTCTCTTCTACGTGCAGCAGCCGCATCGGTCGGCCCGCTTGGTGAGTCCGGAAATCGCCTCGGCCGCGGCCCTTCAATGGGTTCCCCAGGAAGCGGGTGGGGCGGAGTTGTCTCTGCCGCGCATTTCCGTGTATGGCGCCGTCGAGTTGGAGCAATAGGAGGCGAAGGAAACCGCAATGAAACGAGAACTGACCAGGAGAGAATTGCTGGCGGGAGCCGGCGCCGGCGTCGGGGCCCTGTTCGCGAGGCCTGCATGGAGCGCTGCCGCTACCGCCCCGGCGGCGCGGGTCGCCGTGGCCAGATGCATGACCTATGGGCCCGAGCTGCTCCCCACCATGGCCAAGATGTTCGATCAACTGGGCGGCCTCGACCGCTTGGTGAAGGGCAAGACGGTCGCGGTGAAGATCAACCTCATCGGCGTGCGGTGGCAGCGATTGGGCGCCGCCAGGATGGAGGATACTTTCTGGTCTAATCCCCGCGTGATCGGTGCCACGGTACACCTTCTGGGCAAGGCGGGCGCCCGCCGTATCCGGGTGGTGGAAGGCCCCTGGTCGACAGCCGAGACCCTTCAAGAGGTCATGCTGTCCATGAACTGGCAGCCGCAGGATATTTTGAACGCCGCCGATCAAGTGGAATTCGAGAACACCAATTTCCTGGGGCAGGGGAAGAAATACTCGCGGTTCATGGTGCCTGGCGGGGGCCTGATCTACCCCGGCTACGACCTCAACCATTCTTACGAAGATTGCGACGTCTTCGTCTCGCTCGCCAAGATGAAAGAGCACGCCGCCACGGGCGTCACCCTGTCCATGAAGAACGTGTACGGAGCGACTCCCATCACCATTTACGGCGAGGGCGCCGGAGTGGACGAGCCGAGCGTACGCCCTCACGGCGGTCGCGGTGGAGTGTTTCACTTCGCGAAACGCCTGCCATCCAAGAGCGCGCCACAGCAGAAAGACATGAGTTTGCCTAAGGACGCGGGCTACCGGATTCCGCGCATCGTCGCCGAACTGTGCTCGGCGCGGCCGGTCCACCTGGCGATCATCGACGGCGTTAAGACCGCCACCGGCGCCGAAACGAATTACGGAAGCCGGCCCCAGGCCGCGGTCAACCCCGGAGTGCTCATCGCCGGGACCAATTGCGTGGCCACCGACGCAGCGGCCATGGCCGTGATGGGGTTCAATCCCCTGGCCGATCGCGGGACGCCCCCCTTCGCCAATTCCGACAGTATGCTGCGCCTGGGTGAAGACCTGGGAATCGGCGTGCGCGACCTCAGCCGGAACGAGATCGTCGGAACCCCGATCGCGGAAGTCGTGTTCAGCTACAGCGCGGTCCGCGAGAAGATTCTGGCCGCGGCGAAGAAGGCGTGAACCGCCGGTCCGCGGACCCCCCGCTGCGGCTCGAGGAACACGGCGACGCCATGGGCGCCACGTTTTCCGTGGTCCTCTATGGGGAGGACCGGGCCGGCATGACAGCCGCCGCGGACGCCGCTTTCGCCGAGGTGGGGCGGCTTGACGCCCTGCTCTCCAATTACCGGCCCGGCAGCGAATGGAGCCAGGTGAACCGTCGCGCCGCCGAAGAGCCCGTTCAGGTGTCGCCGGAGTTGTTCGGGCTGCTTTCGGCATGCCTCGACTACAGCCGGGCTAGCGATGGCGCTTTCGATATTGCGGTGGGCCCGCTGATGAAGCTGTGGGGCTTCTACAAGGGCTCCGGCCGTCTGCCCAGCCCGGCGGAGGTGGCCTCGGTCCTCCCCAAAGTCGGTTACCGGCACGTTCACCTGGACGCCGCCGCAGGAACGATTTCGTTCGATCTCGCCGGAGTGGAACTGGACCCCGGCGGAGTCGGCAAAGGCTACGCCGTGGACCGCATGGTGGATGTCCTGAAACAGCGCGGCGTTCAAGTGGCCATGGTCGCGGGGTCGGACAGCACCATTTATGGAATGGGCGCTCCGCCCACCGAGCCGAAGGGCTGGCGGGTGGGCATCAAGGATCCGCGGAACCCGCGGCGGACGGTGGCCGAAGTGTTCCTCAAGGACATGTCGCTCTCCACTTCCGGCAGCTACGAAAAGTTCTTCTGGTCCCAGGGGCGCATCCACTCCCACATCATGGATCCGCGCACGGGCTACCCGGCGCAAGGCGAAGTATCTGTTTCGGTGATCGCGCCGCGCACCATCGACAGCGAGGCCTGGGCCAAGCCGTACTTCATCAACGGCCGCGAGTGGGCAGCGGCCCACCAGGCGGAAGAGTTTCGCGTGTTCTTTTGCGAAGACGGGGCGCTGCAGCCCTGCGCGTGGCTACCCTGACCAGCGGCATCGGAGAACTACTGGAAGGTCACGGTCAATATGTTCGATGGTGTCCCGGCCACCGAAACGCTCAAGTTCGCCGTTCCGCTGCCGGCCAGACTGTTCGGCAAGAATACGTTGACCTGATCGAGGCCCACCAACGTGGCCACCGGGCCGGCGTACGCGGCGGGTAGCGACTGGCCGCCGATCTCCACCGTAACGTCTGAAAGCGCCGCGCGGTTGCGAATGCCCGTGCCATAGAGTACCAGCGCCGTCTGATCGCCCGGCCCGCCGAGGTTGATCGGCGCCGTGGTGCAGGGTCCCGGCGCGGAGGGGCAGGTGAACGCATTGCCGAAGGTCTGTGTTCCGTCCGCATGCGTGGTGACGAACTGCGCCGCCGCGGCCCCCTGGCCATTGCCGTTAGCCGCAAACAACCCCGGCGCCACGGCTGCCAGCGTCACCGTGCTCTGAGCGCCGCCCGACGGTGTCGTGATGGTCAGCACCGCCGGGCCGGCGTTCACGCTGTCGGGAACCTGTGCGTTGATCTGCTGGGGCCCGGCATAGAACAAGGGCAGCGCCGCCTGGGAGCCGGTGTCGTCGGTCACGGTGGCGCTGGAGCCCGCCAGAGTGTATGGGAGCGGCACGGAGGTGGCCGCCGCGGCGTTGGAAGCGAGATTACTGCCGTAAATGGCCACGATCGATCCTCGCGCCACCGGAGCCGTGCCGCTCGCCGCCGAAACCGTTACCGGCCAGTTCACCGGACCGATTGCCGCCGCGTAGGATTGCCCCACCGAACTCAACTCTCCGGCTCGCATGGCGGCGGACGCCGCTGTGTTCTCGGCCGTGGTCTGCTGTGCGACGGTCGCATTGCCGTACTGGTCGTAGTCCAGATAGGCGAAGAACCAGGAGTAGGAGAAAGGCGAGAGAAAGTCGAGGTTCTTCCAGTAAGACAGCTTGACTAACTCGTCCAGGAATTCCGAATCCAGCGGTTCCCAAAAACTGAAGTTGTCGTAGGGATCGCCGCTGAGCGCCTGGATGATAGCGTACTCGCTTCCCTCCATCTGAGCGTCCGTCACCTTCTTCAGCCACGCCTCGGAGATACCCACGCGCTTGCCGGCGGCGCGCGCGGTGTCCAAGTAAGTCGCCGCAAGAGGAAGTAGATTCAGGTTGGCCGAATAGATGTGCAGGTCGATGTAATCAGTGCCCGCGCCAAGCAGCGCCTGGAGATACGAACTTCCATTAGTCTGCCAATTGCCGATACCGGCTCCGATCAGCGGCTTGCCGTTAATCCCCGCGCCGCGAAGCTGACTAGTGATGGTGGCGATTTCGGTGGCGTACTCCTGCGGGGTGTATTCGGCCGGAAGCCCCAGCAGCGCCGCCTGCGTATCGGGCTCGGAACCCAGGTTCAGCCAATCCGGCTGTACCTGCTGCGCAATGACTAACGCGTTCTCACCCCGCCCGGCGGTTACTTGGGTCGGCGAGAGAGTGGCGTAGTATTGCGTAAGCGGCAGATCGGTGGCAATGCTGGGGAACAGCACCGAGGTTTCGATCACCACTTTCAAGCCGCGCTGGTGGGCTTCCGAGACGAACTTCTGGTAGAAAGCCACCATCGGGGCGTAATCCTGCGGGTCGTTATTGTACTCGTAGAACGGCTGATACAACGTCGGGAACCCAATGCAGGTGGTGACCGACTGGACGCCCACTAAGGCAAAGGCGTTCAGTTGGCTCAAGACTTGGGACCAGGCGCCGGGGGCCAGCAGGGTCGCGGGCCCCCGATTGCAATCCGCGGTGGTCACCTCGGTGCCGAAGGCTACCGGAGTCTTGACGCCGTTCCAACCTGTCGTGATGGCGGTGTTGAAGCTGTCCAGATCGCTCTGGAGCTGGTTGCACAGAGCGCCCAAGCTCGCCGGCGCCGAGGAGCACTGGGCCGCGGCCGGGCGGGCAGGGGCCAACATCAGCAGGAGACAGAAACCAAGACTCCGTTTCATGACTTGATTAACCCCAAGCCGTCCCAAAAGTTCTCGGCGCCCGCCGGCGGACCGGACACGCCATCACAACCGAACCAGCCCCAGGCTGATTCTGATGGCTTCGTCGACCCTGGCCATAGTGCCCGGGTCCACCACGCCCAAACGGCGAACCAGGCGCCGCCGGTCCACGGTGCGGACTTGGTCCAAGCGGATGGAGGAACGGATTTCCAGGCCCTTCCCAGCGGTGGGATCGACGACCACTTCGACCGGGTAGAGCACAGGGGAAACGCTGGACGTGATAGCCGCGACGATGGTCAGCGGGCTGTACCGGTTGCCAACATCGTTCTGGATGACCAGTGCCGGGCGGGTCTTCTTGATTTCGTGGCCGACGGTGGGATCGAAGGAGCAGAGGTAGATGTCCCCCCTGCGGAGATCGGTTACTTTCGGCTCTTGGCCTTTGGGCCGGGCTGGGACTCTCGCCATGCTTCTTCCTCAAGCGGAAACCACTCCGCGGCAATCCTCAGATTCTCGTCGGCATTGGCCAGGTAGCCCGCCTTTAGCCGCTCGCGCAGGCTCTGCTTGCCCTGGGTTTCCACGTAGTGGAGCACCGCTTCGGAGACAAACCGGCTGCGGTGGCCTTTCCGAGCCACGCGGTCCAGCACGGCTAGGGTCCTTTCCGGCAGCATGATGTTGATGCGTTTGCTCATGGTACTTGGACGTCGTTGTTTGTCTACCTGAAGTTTACACACCATCCGTGTGGATGTCAATTCGTGATGCGGCAACGGTGCTACGGCGGCAACCTCCCGCTGGTTGGGAAAGTCGTCCGCCGATTCGAGTCCCCGGCGCGCTAAGGAGAGGTCGGCGGTGTCGCCAAGACGTTTGTGGTAGCGCTGACGGGAATCGAACCCGTATTTAAGCCTTGAGAGGGCTCCGTCCTAACCGTTAGACGACAGCGCCGTTCGCCAATAGAATAGCATACGAGACGGCGAATCGCCGGCGAGCGGGCGTGGCTCGCCGGCGATTCGACACGACTCTCTTGCGGCTAGTTCTTCGAGGCCGGCTCGAAGTAGCCTTCCGCCAGCTCGGGCTTGGCTTCCAGGGCCTTGCCCCAGCAAGCGCGCGCGTCTTCCTCGTGCCCCAGGCTCTTCATGACGTGGCCCAGGTTGAGCAACGCTTCGGCGAAATCCGGGTTCTCGGCGAGGGCCTCCCGATAGAGGCGCGCGGCCTCTTCGGCCTGGCCGGATTTCTGGAGCAGCAGCCCGGTGTTGTAGAGCAGCTCCGGCTGCCGTTCGCCCAGATCCACCAGCCGCCCGTGGTATTCGAGCGCCTGGTCGAGGTCGCCGCGCTCCAGCGCCAGCGCCGCCAGACCGCGCAGCGCGTCGAGCGATTTCGGATCGGTGTTGAGCGCCTGTTCGTAGACCAGTTGCGCCAGATCGCGGTCGCCCATCTTCCAGTAGGAGAGGGCCAGGTTCATCTGGGCTTCCAGCCAGTCCTTGCGCTTCTTGAGGCAGCTCTCGAAGGCCTCCGCGCTGCCCCGGTAATCGCCGCGCTGTAAGCGGACGTAACCCAGGCGGAAGCGGGCCTCCTGATTCTCGGGGTCCTTATCGAGCACCCTCTGATAGGCCTTCTCGGCTTCCTCCTGCTCGCCGGATTGCTCCAGCACCAACGCCAGGTTCCACAACGCGGGCACGCCGTTGGAATCCAGCCGCACGGCCTGCTGATAGGATTCCTTGGCCTCCTTCAGCGCGCCGAGCTCCTGGCGGACGATGCCCAGGTTGGTGTAAGCCTGCGCGGCTTGCGGCCGCACCTTGATGGCCTGCTGATAGGAATCCGCGGCCTGCTGGCTGCGTCCGGCCCTCTGATGCGCGAGAGCCAGATTGAACCAGCCTTCGAAGTGGTTCGGAACGGCGTCCACCAGCAGCGTGCAGAACTTCGCCGCCATCTCGAAGTCGCCCCCGTCCGAGGCCCAGGCTGCCAGGCCTTCCAGTGCGGCGGTGGATTGCGGATGGACCTCCAGCAGCCGCTCGGAGTAGCTGCGCACCATCTCATAGTCCTTCTTGGCCATGCCGATGGCGATCAGGTTCGCGAGCGATTCCTGGGAGTGCGGGTTGCGCTTCAGAACCCGCTGGTACAATTCGGTGGCCTCGTCGTAGTGCGACTCCAGTTGCAGCGCCACCGCTTTGCCGAACATCGCCGTTTCGTTGTCGGCCTCCTGCGCCAGGCAGCGCTCGAAAGCCGTCAGGGCGGGCTGCGCCTGGCTCAGGTGCAGCAGGCAGATGCCCAGGCCGAGTTGCGCCTCGATCCGGGTGGAATCCACCTGGAAAGCCTTCTGAAACTTGTCGGCGGCTTCCTGCCAGCGGCCCGTTCTCTCCAGGCAGACGGCCAGGTTGAACCAACCGGTGCGATGGTCTGGTTCGAGTTGCAGCAATTCCCGGTAGCTGTTGGCGCCACCTTCGAATTGCCCCAGCTCGAATTGGATGTGTCCCATGGCCGAGTAAATCTCGGCGGATTTCTCGCCCTTGGCAATGGCGCGTTGCAACTCGCGCAATGCCTCTTCGGGCTTGCCATCCAAGTGTAGCGACACGGCGCGGGCCATGTAGCGGGAAGCCTTCGGACCCTCGGTCCGCGGGCTGAATTCTACCGGCCTGAGGGACTCGGGGGCCCCGGCGGCCATTCCTTTTCGTTGATTGACCATTACCAACCTCTCTTCTAATAAGCTCCCTTACGATGAAAGCTCGGCGCGAGCCGCCGAATCCTCACCGTAAGAGAGCGATTCTGGAGTTACTGAAACAACCAACCGCCCTTTTGTAAGTGGGGAGGTAAGACGATTGCCATATTCCTTCGGGACGCCGACCGCTTGCGGCCAGAGCAGCAACGCGCCGAACAGGGTCAGCGTCGTGAACTTGAAAAATCTCGAGGCGTTCTTTAGGGCGCCCATGATCCCCTGGCCCTTGGCGGCCTCGGAATCGAAATCCAGCGGGATCGGGTCTATTTCGTCGCGCAGCAGCGGGCTGGGGGGCGTAACCTGGACGCCGCTCGCGCCGGCCGGGCCCGCCGCGAGATCCAGCCGGGGGGCGGCCGAAGGCCAGAGCCGCGCCCATTCCAGCTCTCCGTGGATGCGTGGAGTATACTCGGTGGCCGGGATCAGCGGCTCCAGCAGCGGGGCCTCGTAGCGGGGAGCGATTCCCATGGTGCCGTAATCGTCGAAATCCTCGTGGGCCTCCACATAGACGAACACGCCGGAAGGCATGGCCGCTTTGCGAGTTGCCCGGCTGAACACCGGCAAGCGGGCCGGCCGCCGGACCGGGCGGAACACCGGCTCCAGATGGGCCTTCTGGCGCGCCGTTCGCCTATCTTCGCGCTTCGGAGGCGCGCCGATTGCGGCCAGATGCGTGGGCCGCAGCGCCTCCGAGAATCCGGCCGACCGGGGCCACAGCGCGGCGGGGCGGGGGAATTGGGCGCCCGACGGCGGGGCGACCGGGAACGTCCCGGTGAAAGGCGGCCGCTTCGCCTCGGTCTGGTACCATCCGCTGGCTGCGGTCGGCCAACGGACCGAGGTGGGACGGGATGCGATGGTTTGGAAGTGCTGCGCGGTGCAATCTCCCTCGAAGGCTTGCCATCCGGCCGCGGCCACGCGTTTCGCCCCGGCGTGACTGCGCGGCGGCACACGTTCCGATCCACTGCTCATCAGGTGAACCGGCAGGGCGACGGGCATTGGTCCGGAGAACTCCGCAGTGCGGGGCTCCATACTCACCAGCGCGGGAGCGGAGACTTTGAGTGCGCCCAACTGGGTGCGGCCTGTGCCGGCCCAGGGCGGACTTTGGTCCAGCGTGTGGCAGGCTTGGATGGCCTGTGATTCAACGTGTCTCGGCCGGGCCCGCGGGAACCTGGCGGCAGCGGCGGGCTTAAACTCGGCGGCAACCCGCTGCGGGGCGTGGAACCACAGGCCGCCCAGGATGCCAGTGCTCGAGAGCAGCAGCGGGTGAATGGGCGACAGCCCGAAGTCCGGCGCGTGGATTTCTTCGCTCAAGGAGATCGGCGCGGCCACCCGGTGTGCATGGCTCGGCGCGGCGGCGCCCACCAACCGGGCCGGCGCGGGGGCTTCGAGGTCTTGACTGGCGACGTACAGGCGGGCCGATATTCCGAAACCGAAGCCCGGCAGCCCGATCGGCTGGGCCTGGATCTCGGCGCTGGTTCTCCAGGGCGCCTGCGGCGCGCCGCGGAACACCGCCGGAGCCACTGCGGCCGGCGCTACGGCCGGCAGTTGGTGCGATACCTCCTCGTCGACCGGAGCCGGCTGGATTGGCTCCCCCAGCGGGAATTGGGTTTGGGTAGCCAGCGGCGAAGCCTTCAGAGGCGCCTTCGGCAATGGGCGCTCCAGCGTCTGGGTACCGCTCATCCGGTCCCAGCGAGCGGCCAACCGTTGGAACGCAAGGGCCGTCGGCAGCGCTTCGGACAACTCCGCCGTCCGTGAGACCAGGCCCACCAGCGTGGGAGCGGAGACTTTGAGCGTGCCCAACTGCGTGCGGCCCGTGCCGGCCCAGGGCGGGCTTTGGTCCAACGTGTGGCAAGCTCGGATGGCCTGCGATTGCGCGTGTTTCGGTCGGGCCAGCGGGAACCTGGCGGCAGCGGCGGGCTTGAAACCGGCGGCAACTTGCCGCGGGGCGTGGAACCACAGGCCGCCCAAAATGCCGGTGCTCGAGATCGCCAGGGGGTGTACCGGTGAGAGCCCGAAGTCCGGCGCGTGGATTTCGTCGCTCAAGGAGATCGGCGCGGCTACCCGGTGAGCGTCGCTCTGCGCGGCGGCGCCTAGCACCCGGGCGGGCGCTGGAGGCTCCAGGTCCTGACCGGCGACGAACAGGCGGGCCGATATTCCGAAACCGAAGCCGGGCAGCCCTACCGGCTGCGCCTGGATCTCGGCGCTGGTTCTCCAGGGCGCTTGCGGCGTGCCGCGGAACACCGCCGGAGGCACGGTGGCCGGCGGAACGGCATGCAACTGGTGCGATACCTCCGCATCGGCGGTAACCGGCTGGATGGGCTCCCCCAGCGGGAATTGGGTTTGGGTAGCCAGCGGCGAGGCCTTCGGGGGCGCCTTCGGCAACGGGCGCTCCAGCGTCTCGATACCGCTCACCTTGTCCCAGCCGGCGGCCAATTGGTGGAACGCCAAGCCGGCCGGCAGCGCTTCGGACAACTCCGCCGTCCGCGGGACCAGGCCCACCAGCGCGGGAGCGGAGGCTTTGAGCGTGCCCAATTGCGTGCGGCCGGTACCGGCCCAAGCCGGGCTTTGGTCCAACGTGTGGCAAGCTTGGATAGCCTGCGATTGCGCGTGTTTCGGCCGGGCCAGTGGGAACCTGGCGCCAGCGGCGGGCTTGAAGCCGGCGGCAACCTGCCGCGGGGCGTGGAACCACAGGCCGCCCAAAATGCCGGTGCTCGAGAGCGCCAGCGGGTGAATGGGCGACAGCCCGAAGTCCGGCGCGTGGATTCCATCGCTCAACGAGATCGGCGCGGCCACCCGGTGAGCGTCGCTCGGCGCGGCGGCGCCTGGCAGCCGGACCGGCGCGGGGGCTTCGAGGCCCTGATTGGCTACGAACAGGCGGGCGGAGATTCCGAGACCGAAGCCGGGCAGCCCGACCGGCTGCGCCTGGATCTCGGCGCTGGTTTTCCAGGGCGCTTGCGGCGTGCCGCGGAACCTCGCCGGAGGCACGGTAGCCGGCGGAACGGCCTGCAACTGGTGCGATACCTGCGCATCGGCCGTAGCCGGCTGGATGGGCTCCCCCAGCGGGAATTGGGTTTGGGTAGCCAGCGGCGAGGCCTTCGGGGGTGCCTTCGGCACCGGCCGCGCCAGCGTCTCCAGACCGCTCAGCGAAACCACCATCGCCACGCCGACGGCAGCGGCCCCCGATGCGGAGACCAGAACTTCGCCCGGCGGGTAAGCAGCCCAACCCAGCGAGTGTGTGTCCAAGGTCCAGGCGGCGGCGCGAACCCCCAGCCGGGCAGGTTGGGCGCCGCCCAGAGAAAGCGCAGCGGAGAACGCGATGGGCGCCGGCAACTCCGTCGAAAGTTTCCTCGAGACAAACCCGGCCGGCGGACGCGGAAGTGCTGGGATGGGCACGGCCACCAGAGGGGCCTGGAAAGCCGGCGTCGTGCCCAGCAGGTGTTCCCTGTCGGGGTAGCCCAGCTCCGGCAGGTGCGCCTCGGGGATGGGCAGATCCTGGCGCAGGCTGTCCGCGGAGTGGAGTGCACGCACCGTCGCTGTGACGCTGCTGGGGAGGATGGCCATCTCCTCCAAACTGTGTCGCGCCCTGGGAGCGGCCAGACCCAGCATGGACAGGGCCGCCTCGGGCATCTCCGCCCGGGGCAGCGCGCGCGGCTGAGCCGGCCGTTTACGTACCGCCGGGGTACCGAACCATTGCAAGTCCGAACTCGGAACGGCCACTTGATCGGCCAGAGCCAGCGCCTCGGGGGCGAGCTGAGGATCGGCGGCGGCCGGAATGCTGGGAGTGAAGTCCGGCAGCGCGTGGGGAAAGGCTCCGGCGATAGGCCGGGGCGGGCCAAAGACACCTATGGCAGGCGCCAGGAAGGTGCTCTTGGCCAGCGTGCCGTCGCTGAGCAGCAGGATCTCGGACTCCCGGTTCACGGGACCCACGCTCAGCAGACCGGACTTGGGCCGTTTCGCCAGAACCGCGCCGCTGGGAGCGTAATCCGCCTCCGGCACGCGCACTTCAATTCCGCGAGGGGCGTCCACTTTCTGCGGCTCGGGAGCGAAATCCGGCCCTGGAGCGATCAGTTGCAGGAGCCGTCCCGTTTTCGCCACAGGCTCCGTGGCGCCGGGGATGGTCTGGGGAACCGGCACGTTACACACGAGATCCGGGGTCGCTACGGGCAGCAGGCGAATCGGTTCCGCCAGAGACACCGGCACCCGGCCGCCCGCGATCCGGGGCGCGGCGGAGCGGGCCACCGGAAGCAGGGAACTCGGCGAGAAACCGCCGGCGCCAATCTCCAACCGGAGCGCAGGCTCGGGCGCCTGCGGGCGCAGAGTCGTCACTTGGAACGAGGCTGGCGCGGAAGCCCGGGCCGACGCTCGGGCAATCGGCGCCGGTCTCACCGGCCTGAGCCGGCCGGCGGCCGAGAGGGGCGCCAACTCCAGCAGCCTTGACAGCGCGGGCGCCACGCTCCAAGCAGGCATCAGCAGCGCAAGTGCAGAGGCGTCTACGGTGAACTGGCCGGCCCCCAGGTATCCCGATCGCTTTCCCGGCACGAAACCAGGCAATCCTAGAGTCAGGTAGGTTGCCTCGACGGGAACCCCCGCGAAGCCGGCGCCCACCGCGACGGATTCCGGCAGTGCCACTTGGGCAGCCGGGAACAGCGGAGCCTCGTACCAAACTCCAGCGTCCTGCACCCGCAGCCGGGAGAGCGGCGCCGGCCGCGCCAGCCGGATCAGAGTCGCGCCACCGGGCAGCGTCCCGGCCCCGGGCGATCCCGGCACGCTGGCCCACGGCAGACTGACCGCCTGGAGGGTGGGAGGGACCTGCTCGAGCGCAAAGCTGGCGTTCTCGAGCGCCCGCACGGCTCGGGGCGACTCCAGGCGCAGGTGGGAAACCTCCCGTGGTGCGAAGATCGCCGCGAACTCCGGTCCCGGCACGAACCCGGCAGGCGGAAGCAGAGGCCGGCCCCGAAACGCGGCCGCCTCGTGCAGCCGGGTCATGGACGGGTCCACCCGGCGGGTTCCCGCGGCCTGTGGCGAGACGCCGGGGACAATCTCCGCGGGAGCGAGCGCGGCGGCGCCGGTCCAAGCCGAGGACCACGGGATGGTTGGCCGTGGAGCGCGCCTGGGTGCGGGCAGCGTTTGCAACGCGGGGTGTAGTGCAAAAGCTTGCGGAATCTCCGAAATCCAGTCGCCCACCAGTCTCTCGAGGGCGGAAGTGCCGACGGGAGCCACCCTGGTGAGGTCCGCTTCGGGCAGCCACAAGCCCGGTTGCACGAAGCGGGCGTCCTGGACGTCGCCCCGTGCCGCAGCCTTAAGGTTCACGGTGACCGGCCTGTCGGGCGGAAGGAGACTGCCGGCGGGCATCCTCTCGGGCTCCACGGCTTTCCGGGGGCGCTGGGGAAGGCGGATGTCCCCGCCCAGGAACTCGGGTGGATGCTCGGCGAACAGCTCCGCCGCCATCGGCAGAAACTCGGGTTTTGCGTAACTCCGGTCCAGGTCTCCCGAGGGAAACGCGGGACGGGGCTTATAGTAGCTGGCGCTGGTGAGACTGATCCGATTGCGGCTCGCGACCGAGGAAGCCATCAACGCCCGCAGCTCGGGCGGGCCAGGCACGGGGGCGGGCCGCTCCGGATAAGGGAGCAAAGTCCCGGCGCCCGGGCCACCGGCCCCGATATTCGGGGGCCACAGCCGCCCGTAAGTACGCCGCAGCGCAGGGGCCGCAAAGCCTCTTCTGGCATAGGAAGCGCCCATCGGTCTCAAGCGACCCAGCCGCTTCAGCTTGTCCTGGTCGAACTTAGGCCATACCGGCCCGCCCGGCCTCATGGAAGGGCTGAGCCAGACTGTCGCGAACCGCCCCCGTGCGAATTCTACGGCATGCCATTCCGCCGCGTCGCCCATTAGCAGGAAAACCTCGGGGGAGCAGGCTTCCAAATAATGCAGGATGAAGCCGGCCTCGAATTCCGGCTCGGCCACCACCGGTGGAGGAGGCGGCGGTGGTGGAGGTGGCGGGGGGGGCGGCGTGATGATCGTTTCCGGGCGTTTCGGAGCGAGGACCGGGCGCTCCTCCTGAACTGGGGATCGGCGTCCCTCCGGGAACGGCGTGGTGCGCGCTTCCGGAATCCGGAACGAGGGTTCGGCCACCGCGGTCGGGGGTACCATCTCCGGATAGCGCCGCGCCGGGCGGCCTAACTGCTCCTGGGAATCCACCAGGCGGTTGAGCGCCAGCTTGGTCAGATCGTGGTACTTCTTCCGATGGTCGTCCGAGCAGAAGTCCGCATCGGTGAGCTGGCGAACTAACGAGACTCTCTTCCCGCAGTAGAAACAGGGCACGCGCCCATTCCCTTCCGCTCAATTATAGGGAGATAGCGGCAGGTTTTTCCAGCGAAATCAATCGTTTCAAGTGGCCGTAACAAGACGCTCCGGCGCGCGTTCAGGCGGAATCGGGGTTCCAAGTCCTGGGACGTAGGGACCAAGGAACCATTACTTTTGTCAACCCCCCGATCCTGCCCTTCGTTGATGTTCCACCTGAGGCACCGTTCTGGCCGCCCCAGCGGTCGCAACCGATTCCTATAGCGATGCAGTTCCCCCCATTTTCCCACTGCGGAAGCGCTAGAGTTGTAAAAGACAGTCCTAGTACTCTTATCACTCGGATGCTACCTGTTTTGCTAACCTCTTCGGACCGGGAGCGGAGCGGTTTCACCGATTCTGGGGCGCTACAATGGGGCGATGGCGCTCGCAGCCGGCCTGATCGTGGTAGGGCTACTGGTGCTTTGGGCGCTGATCCTGCGCCGGCGCCCTTGAAGTCCGTGGGCCGCGCTACAGCTCGGGCGGGAGGCTGAGGGCGGCCTTGGCCAGGGCCCTCTGGAGCAGGTCGACGGCCTGGTACTGGCCCAGACCGCGGGAAATGGACAGCTCGGTGACCAGCAGATGCCGGGCGCGGTCGAGCATCCTCTTCTCGCCGAACGAGAGCGGCTTCTCCCGCTGTTGCAGCAGCAGGCTCTTCAGGACCTCCGCGACGACCAGCAGCCCGCCGCCGCGCATCTTCTCGGTGTTTTCACGGAAGCGGGTCTTCCAATCGCGGCGGCACGTGCAGTTCCCTTTCGCGAGGAACGAGAGAACCCCCGCGAACTCGCCATGGGTGGTGAGCTTGCGCAGGCCGACGCGCGCCACGCGGGAGAAGGGGACCATCACGGTCATGCGGGCTTCGCTGAGGCGGAGCAGGTAGAAGCTCTCGACCTGGGTTCCGAAAGAGCGGCTGCTGATGTTCTCGATGGTTCCGATCCCCTGGGTGGGGTAAACCACCTTCTCCCCGAGCCGGAAGGTGATGCGCGGGCTACGGGAGTACACCTCAGAACAGTTGGCAGTTCCAGACATGCGGCTCTGCAAACAGAAGCTTATGCCGTAATCGGTCGGAAGTCAACAGCAAAAAGGAGGCCAAGTATAGACAAATCAATGGATCACAGGGAAATCTGGTAAATGCATTTTAATAATCCACGGTACCCGAGCGCAGGCCCTGCAGGATGGGTGCCAGGCCATGTGCCACCACGCCAAGGTGGTGCCTAAAGGGCTCGCGTGGAGGCGAGCGCGGGGCACAGCACGCGAGCCACGGCTTGCGCCATGTCGGAGGTGCTGGAGGCGCCTCCCATATCGTAGGTGCGCACCAGGCCCCGGGCCAGTACCTCCGCCACCGCCTGTTGGATTTGGGCGGCTTTCTCCTTCTCGCCCAGCCAATCCAGCATCATCCTGGCGGCCAGGATGGTGGCCAGCGGGTTCACTTTGTTGCGGCCTGCGTACTTGGGCGCGGAGCCGTGGGTCGGCTCGAAGACCGCGTAGCGGTCGCCAAGGTTGCCGCTGTAGGCGAAGCCCATGCCGCCGACCATCTGCGCGCACAGGTCGGAGAGGATGTCGCCGAACAGGTTGGTGGTGACGATGACGTCGTAGTTCGCGGGATTCTTGAGCAGCCACATGGCCATGGCGTCCACGTTGGCGTGGTCGAATTCGATTTGCGGATACCGGGCGGCCACCTCTTGGGCGACTTCCAGGAACAGGCCGCAGGTGGCGCGCAGGACGTTGGCCTTGTGGACGGCAGTCACCTTGCGGCGGCGGTTGCGGACGGCATACTCGAAGGCGGCCCGCACAATGCGCTCGCTGCCTTTGCGGGTAATGCTGCGCAGCGAGAGAGCGGCGTCGGGCGGGATGCGCGACATGGCCCGTTCGCGGGTAAAAGACTCCGGCACGCGCGTGAATTCCACACCGATATACATGCCTTCGGTGTTCTCGCGGAAAACCGCCAGGTCGATGCCTTCGCGGTAATTGAGCGGATTTCCGGGGAAAGCCACGGTGGGCCGCAGGCAGACGTAGAGATCCAGCAACTGGCGCATGCGGACGATGGGACTGCGGTAGATCAGGCAGCGGCCTTGGAGGTGCGGCGCCAGCTCGCGCTCGGCATCCGGCGCCGGTTTGGAAGTGATGGCTCCGAAGAAGGCGCAATCGGTGGAGCGCAGCAGCTCGACCGTCCGCTCGGGGAGAGCTTCGCCCTCCTGACGCCAGAACTCCCAGCCGATGTCTCCGGGCAGATACTCGGCTTGAAACCCGGCGGCATCCAGAACCAGCCTTGCGGCGTCGCAAACTTCGGGACCGATGCCGTCTCCGGGCAACCAAGCGATTCGAACCATAGAGCGACTCCTCGCGGGAGCGGCGATCAGTAGCCGTGTTTCCGCTTCAGATATGGTATCAGTCCTCCGGCTTCGAGCAACTCGACGGCCTGTTGATCCAGAGGGGTAGCCGGGTAGGACTCCTCGGTGCGCAGATTGAGGATGCGGCCGGCGGCGAGATCGACGACCACTTCGTCGCCGGGCTGGAGGCCGGCGGCCGCCCGGGGAGAGACCACCACGGGCAATCCGAGGTTGATGGAGTTGCGGAAGAAGATGCGCGCGAAGGAGGCCGCAATCACCGCGCCGCAGCCCGCCAGCTTGATCGCCGAGGTGGCCTGCTCGCGGCTGGAGCCGCATCCGAAGTTCCTGCCCGCGACCAGAAAATCGCCGGCACCGAGCTGGCCACGGATCTCGGGGTAGGCCAGCTCGAAGAGGTGCTGGGGCGTCTTGTCGCGGTCCGTGATGTTGAGGAACCGGCCGGGGTAGATGAGGTCCGTGTCGATGTGATCCCCGAGTTTCACCGCGACCTTCCCGCGTATGGCGCTCATGCCGCCACCCCCTTGCCAATGTCCCCCGGATGAGCGATGTGGCCGGCCACCGCGGAGGCGGCCACGACGGCCGGGCTGGCCAGGTAAACCTGGGAATCCTTGCTGCCCATCCGGCCGATGAAGTTGCGATTGGTGCTAGAAATGCAGACTTCCCCGGCCGCCAGGATGCCCTGATGCACTCCCACGCAGGGGCCGCAGCCGGGAGGGTTCACCATCGCGCCCGCGGCCACCAGCCGCTGAATGTAGCCCAGCCGGATGGCGTCGAGATAGACCTGCTGCGAGGCGGGAACGACCAGCAACCGGGTGCGCGGATGCACCTTTCGGGAGCCAATCACGCGCGCCGCAAGTTCCAGATCCTCGAGGCGGCCGTTGGTGCAACTGCCCAGCACGGCCTGGTTCACGCGCACATCTTCCAAGTCGGAGACCGGGCGCACGCGATCCACCGAGTGCGGACAAGCCACCACCGGTTCCGGAATGGAGTCGCCGGCGTCGACGAAGATGACGCGCTCGTAATCCGCATCGGGATCGGACTCGAAGGAGAGGCTGAGGGGGATCTCGCTTCCCGTGCGTTCGTAAAGGTACTCGAGCAGCGCCCCATCCACGGGAGTGAAGGCGACCTTGGCTCCCATCTCCATGGCCAGATTGGTGAGCACCATGCGCGAGGCGACGGTCAGGTCGGCGATCACCGGGCCATCGAACTCGACGGCGCGGTAATCGGCGCCATCCGCGCCCAGCTCGCCAATGATATAGAGGATAAGGTCTTTGGCGGAGACCCAGGGCGCCAAGTCGCCGTTCACCTCGATGCGAATGGTGGCGGGAACCTTGAACCAGAGGCTGCCCTCGGTCCAGACGCCGGCCATTTCGGTGGCGCCGATGCCGGTCGCGAAGGCTCCGAAAGCGCCGTGCGTGGTGGTATGCGAATCGGTTCCGACCACCACCATGCCGGGCAGCACGTGGCCGCGCTCGGCCAGCACCTGGTGGCAGATGCCGCCGCGGCCGACATCGTAGAAGTGGCGGATGTGCTGGGCCTCGACGAATTCGCGGATGGCTTTGTGGGTGGCGGCGGTGATTTCGGATTCCGCGGGCACGCGGTGATCGAGGATGATGACGATGCGGTCGGGATCCCACACGCGGGCGGCGCCGATCTCGCGAAAGCTCTTGCGAACCAGGTCGGCGTTCTCGTGCGACATGGCGAGATCGATGGAGGCGGTGACGATCTGGTCGGGCGCGACCGTCTCCCGCCCCGACGCGCGGGCCAGAATCTTCTCGGCTAGGGTCATGCCCATGGGGAGCCTCCTTACGGTTGCGGGGCGTACTTCTCTTGAAGAGTGGCGCGGGGGAGGAATTCGTCTTCCTGGCGGCGGTACTCTTTGAGGCCCACGAATTCGGTGTACTCGGCGAAGCTGGAGAGCCAGTCGGATTGTCCCTGGAGCAAGCCGGTGGGCGAGCGATGGAGCGCCTCGAAGAAGCGCTGGAGGGCGCGATGGGCCACCAGAATCGAGGCCACCGGAATGCTGACCCGGGCCACGCCCAGGCGCGCCAGTTCGGGAATCGGAACCAGCTCGGTCTTGACGCCGCTGACCGCGTCCATGAGGTTCACCGAGAGCAGCCCGTTGACTTCGCGCAGGGCGCGCTCGATATCGGCGCGGGTACGTATGCCGTCGATGAAGGCCATATCGGCACCGGCCTGGAGGTAAATGTTGGCGCGGCGGATGGCTTCCGCGAGGCCGTGGGAAGCGCAGGCGTCCGTGCGCGCGTTGATCACCAGGGCGGAGCCCAGACGCTCGCGGACGGCGACCAGCGCGGCTACTTTGCCGGCCATTTCGTCGGCGGAGATCACCTGCTTGCCCTCCATGTGGCCGCAACGCTTGGGGAAGACCTGGTCCTCGATGTTGAGGCCCGCCACGCCCATGGCGATCAGCTTCTCGGCGATTTGGGCGGCGTTGAGCGCGTTGCCTCCGCCGGTATCGATGTCGGCCATCACCGGGATGGAGCAGGCGCGCACGATATCCCAAGTTCGGTCGAGCACGTCCTTCATCTCGAGCAGGCCGACGTCGGGCTTGGCGAGCAGGCTGCCGGCCAGGCCGAAGCCGCTGACCTGAATGGCTTCGAATCCCACGGCTTCGATGAGGCGGGCGCTGAGGGCGTCGTGACAACCGGGCACGACTAGCGCCTGCCGCCGTTCGAGCTTCTCCCTCAGAACCGATGCAGGGCTGCTTTGCATATCCATCCCCCCGGCCCACTATACTACGATCCCGCGGTTGGTTGGAGTGGTGCGAAGGCGGGGGGATGGCGTGCGGATGGGGGGCGCGGGGGCACGGCGGAAAGTGTCGGAATTGGCTTTGGTTTTGGCTTTGGGTGAGGGCCTCGCGCGGGGCGGAAAGCGGGCCCGGAAGCATGTATCTGTAAGATGGCGCAGGAGTTGTCGAAAAGCGTCCGGGAACGGGTTGGGCTTTTAAGTTTTGCGCTTGATTTTTCGAGGCGGGCTGGTTTGCGGAGGGACGAAGGGGCAAGAACAGACTCCTGCTGAGATTGTACGGCGGGGTCGGAGGGCTGGCGGGGACTGGGGCGCGCAAGCGGCGGAGGGGATGGGGAATAGATCGGCGGGGGCTGCGGTGACTAGCAGTGGCTGAGGCCCGAGTCGACGGAAGAGGCATCGCAGCCTGCGCGTGACACCGGGCGTGGAGGCGGGAATCGCGGACCAGGGTTGGGAGATCGGGGAATTGCCGGCGTGATATGCTGGGCAATTCGATGAACAAGCTCTACTACGGCGACAACCTCACGGTTATGAGGGGCTGCTTCAGCGATGAGACTGTGGACCTCATCTACCTCGATCCGCCGTTTAACAGCCAGGCGACGTACAACGTCCTCTTCCGCACCACCGGGGGGGAGGAATCCCGTGCGCAGATTGAGGCATTCGGGGACACTTGGCACTGGGGCGACGAGGCGGAACTGGCGTTCGACGGCGTGATGACGAGCGGTAGCAGCGATGCGGCCGAGATGCTGCGCGCCATGCGGTCGTTTCTCAAAGAAAGCGACATGATGGCGTATCTGTCCATGATGGCGGTTCGCCTGCTGGAGCTGCATCGCGTGCTTAAGCCGACCGGAAGCCTATACTTGCATTGCGACCCGACGGCCAGCCATTATCTGAAGATCCTGGCGGACGCGATCTTCGGCGCAACCAATTTCCGGAACGAGATCGTCTGGCGCAGGTCTCATCCTAAGGGTCTCGCCTACACGCGGTTTGCGCGCAATCACGACGTGATCCTGTGCTTCGCCAAGGACGCCGAGAAGCTCATTTGGAATCCGCTTTATACCCCGCAGGAGCCTGGTAAGGCGGCGGCTCAGTATGCTCTGCGCGACGATGCAGGCAGGCCCTACCAATTGACGAGCCTGCTGAATCCGAACCGCGACCGGCCGAACCTCACTTACGAGTTCAAGGGGGTGACGAAGGTATGGAGGTGGACGCTAGAGCGGATGCGGGAAGAGGACGCTAAGGGGCGGATTGTAGTGCCGCGCGGCGGGAAAGGAATACCGCGCTACAAGCGCTACTTGGACGAGCAGGAGGGCATCCCGACTGGGGATTTCTGGAGCGATATTGGGTTTGCGGCCGGCGGTGAGCGGCTTGGCTATCCAACCCAGAAGCCGCTGGCTCTTTTGGAGCGTATCGTCGGTGCAGGTTCCAGAGAGGGCCAGATCGTACTCGACCCGTTCTGTGGGTGTGGTACGGCGATTCACGCTGCGCAGAAGCTGAAACGCAAGTGGATCGGAATAGATATCACACACCTCGCCATCTCGCTCGTGGAGAAGCGCCTGAAGGATGCTTTTCCCGGGATTCGATATGAGGTTCACGGTACGCCCAAGGATCTGGAAGGGGCGCGCGATCTGGCGATGCGAGACAAGTACCAGTTCCAATGGTGGGCGGTGTCGCTGGTTAACGCCATCCCCTTTGCTGGCAAGAAAAAGGGGGCGGACACGGGAATCGATGGGCTGATCTACTTCAAGCCGGAGGGCAAGGCAACCGAGAAGGCGATCGTTTCCGTCAAGGGCGGCGAGCACGTGAACGTGGCCATGGTGCGCGACTTGGCGCATGTGGTGGACCGAGAGAATGCCAAGATCGGCGTGTTCATCACCTTAGCCGAGTCCACGGGACCCATGCGGAGGGAAGCGGTCAAGGCTGGGTTCTACGAGACGCTTTACGGCAAATACCCCAAGATCCAGATTCTGACGATTGCGGAGTTGTTCAATGGCAAACAGCCGAACATCCCGCTGGTGGACCCCTCCGCCTTCAGGAAGGCCGCGAGGGAAAAGGTAGGGGATCAGGACGCGCTGCCGTTCTGAGAGCGTTTTCGTCGGATACTGCTGGGGGCTGCGGTGACTAGGTCGGGCCGGCTGCGGGGGATTGGCGCGTTCGCAGGGCCTGATCCAAGACCCAGTCGGTCCAGAGGGAAGATTCGGCAGTGGAGGCCAACGGAGCGCCGTCGAGCACCGCCGCGACGAAGTTCTCGACGCAGGGGTAGTGCAGATTGGTCGCGCAGGGCAGTTCCTCGGCGCCTCCCGGGTAGACGAGCGCGGGACCGTTGAGAGGGTTGAGATCCATCTCGCCCTCGGTCCCCACGATCCGGAAACCGTCGCGCGAGACGCGGGAATGC
>Ga0326728_10005645_pt1 | contig 34723 bp, 29 predicted proteins | sample MB3enrmetagenome_FD_207602 | JGI IMG/M metagenome (GOLD analysis project Ga0326728, IMG submission 207602) | Lab enriched peat soil microbial communities from McLean, Ithaca, NY, United States - MB31MN | ecosystem: Environmental > Terrestrial > Soil > Wetlands > Peat | place: USA: New York...
AAAGTTTCCCGACCGTGTATATTTCGACAGGATTTTTTGGATTTGGTGAGGGTTCCGGAACCTGCCGGCGCCGCTTTGCGTATCAAAAAGGGCGAAACCGCCACGGCCAAGCCTTGCTTCCGGCTGCGGCAAGCGGCTAATTGGGCCTGTGGCGCGTCCATTGCAATAGCGTAGATTCCTCGCTCCGGGGGGTTTTTCCGCGGCATCAAAAGAAGCGCCGGCAACAGAAAGCAGGATCATGCTCTTCACCGAGGCCTTGAAACTCGCGCTCCAGTCATTGTGGGCCAACAAGATGCGGACCATCCTCACGCTGCTGGGCATGGTCATAGGCGTGGCCTCCGTGATCATGGTGGTGACGTTGACCAACGGTGCAAAAGCATTTGTGACCACCAAGATCAACACCTACGGCGCCAGCGTGGTCACGATCAGCAAGCAGCCGCAGTTCATTAACAACATCGAGGAGTATCTCGATTTCCAGAAACGCAAAGACGTCACCATCGATGATTACAAAGCCATTCTGGACGAGTGCAAGTCCTGCGTTTCGGTCGGCGCATCGCGTAGTTCTCAGAACGGAAAAGTTGTCTACCAGACCAAGTCCACAACAGACACGACTGTACGTGGCTGGACCTGGACGATGCCGTCGCTCTCGAATATGAATGTCGAAACCGGGCGCGGCTTTACCGAGGTAGAAGACGAGCACAGCGCGCGCGTAGCTATCATCGGCTGCGACATTGTGGACAAAGTCCTCGGCGATGGCGATCCGCTGGGCAAGGAAATCCGCGTGGACGGCGCTCCTTATACAGTGGTTGGAGTGAGCGAGTGCCAGGGCAAGATGATGGGTCAGAGCATGGACAACTGGGTGGCCATTCCTCTGACCTCCTTTCTTCAGGGCTATGGGTCGCAAGGCAGCTTGACGATCTATGCCGACGCGGGCGGCGGCGGCGCGGTGATCGATGAAGTCTCCGATGAGTTGCGCGTCATTATGCGTGCGCGCCGCCACCTCCCGCCCGGCAAGCCGGATTCCTTCACCGTGGACACCAGCGCGACGCTGCTGAATATGCTGAGCAAAGTGCTGAATAACTTTGGTGCCGTGGTGGCCGCCATCGCCGCTGTCTCCTTGGTCATTGGCGGCATTGTCATCATGAACATCATGCTGGTTTCGGTCACGGAGCGCACCCGCGAGATTGGCGTACGCAAAGCCCTCGGCGCGCGCCGTAATGACATCCTGCTGCAGTTTCTGATCGAGTCCGGCGCCATGTCGCTGGCCGGAGGCCTTATCGGCGTTTTCGCCGGCATCGCTGCGGCCAAGGTAATTACGCTGGTGATCTCCTTTCCCTCCGTAGTGGCGCTCTGGTCGATTCTGCTCGGTCTTTTTGTGGCCACGGCGGTCGGCTTATTCTTTGGCGTTTATCCGGCCTACAAGGCAGCAAGCCTTGATCCCATCACTGCCTTGAGAGCGGAGCTTTAACCATGAGACTGAGCGACTCGAAAGAATCCGTACTCCTGGCGTTGGACACGCTGCGTAAGAACAAGCTGCGCTCCGGCCTGACCATCCTGGGCATCAGTATCGGCATCGCTACGGTGATCCTGATCTCCTCGGCGATCAACGGGCTGAACACCAATATTGCGCAGTTCGTCAACACGTTGGGCACTAACTCCCTGTGGGTCTTCCATTTCGAACCCTTCGCCCACAGACCCACTACCGAGGAACTCAATCGCAAGAGGCTGACCTATGAAGATGCCATCGCTATGCGCAGCCTGCCTTATGTCGCCGCCGTTGATCCGGAGCTGACCAGTCAGAATATGCAGCTTGGCATCGGCAATGTCTCTATCAAGCGCGGCGCGCACAAGATTCAGAACACAATTCTGAACGGCACCACTCCAGCCGTGAAGGAGGTCGCCGACATCGAGCTTACCGAGGGCCGGATGTGGACCGATTCCGAGGAGGATCGCACCGCCAAAGTGGTGGTTCTGGGCCATGACGCCGCCGAGGATCTCTTTCCCGGCGAAGATCCCCTCGGTCAGGACATCGATTGCGAAGGCTCCATCTTTACAGTCATCGGCGTCCTCGACTTACAGCCGCAGCCCTTCGGCAGCGGACGCAACTCGCAGGATAACTCCGCCTACTTTCCACTGACAACTTTTCGCCAGTTGCATCCGGAACAAAAAGACTTTTGGATCGTCGTGAAGTATGATGATCCGGCCCACAAACTGTTGGTGACCGAAGAGATTCGCGAGCTGCTGCGTATCCGCCGCGGAGTCCGGCTGGAGCAGGACGATAACTTTGCCATCTTTGGCCCCGACTCGCTGACGCGGCTGTGGAATTCGCTGACCATCGGACTTTTTTCGTTCATGGTTGCGGTTTCTTCCGTCGGTTTGATGGTGGGCGGCGTGGGCGTGATGAATATCATGTTGGTCTCGGTGACAGAACGCACCCGCGAGATCGGCGTTCGCAAAGCCATCGGCGCAACCAGGAAGAATATCCTGCTCCAGTTCACGCTGGAGGCGGTCACCTTATGCGTGGTGGGCGGGATCATCGGCATCCTGGCTGGAGCGCTCTTTACGCTGGTTCTGCACTATGCCGTCTCCTTCCTGCACGCGGCGCTTTCGCCGGTATGGGTTACCATCGCCTTCGTGGTCTCCTGCCTCATCGGCCTCATTTTCGGCATCTACCCGGCTTGGAAGGCCGCTTCCATGGACCCCATCGAAGCGCTGCGCTACGAGTGAGGCAGCTGGAAACTGTATTCTTGTCCCTGTGACAACGCACGCGTTAGCTACGTTGATTGAGATTTCGACCACCATACTAGCTGTGGCCGGCATGGGCTATTACCTGGTTGCAATGGTGGCGGCTCGGGTCTTTCTGGCAGCTCGGCGCGCGCCGTTGGCAGCCTTTGCGCCCGGCGTGAGTGTTCTCAAATCGCTCAAGGGTCTGGACCCCGGCATGATCGACGCCTTCCGCAGTCACTGCATTCAGTCCTACACTGGCGAGTTTGAGCTACTCTTCGGTGTATCTTCGCTCTCCGACCCGGCCGCGGCAGCCGTCGAACAGTTGAAAGCGGAGTTTCCCGAGCGGATTATTCGATTGATCGAGTGCCCGGAGCGGCTGGGAACGAACGGCAAGGTCAGCACCCTGGTTCAACTTGCCGCTTACGCCCGCTTTGACTTCCTGCTTATCAACGACTCCGACATTACCGTCTCGCCGCGCTACCTGGAGCAGGTGATGGCCTACTTCGCCCAAGTGGAGCACGAAGACAAGGCCACACAACAAGTTGGCCTAGTGACCGCGCTTTATCGTGGCCGCGCCCATGGTACGCTGCCTTCAAGGCTGGAGGCGCTGGGCATCGCCACCGACTTCATGGCCGGCGTGCTGCTTTCGAAGTGGCTGGAGAGCGGTCTGCACTACGGCCTCGGCTCCACGCTGGCGGTCAGCCGCGAAGCTCTCGACAGGATCGGCGGCCTGCAAGTCCTAGTCGATTACCTGGCCGACGACTACGAGCTGGGAGCGCGTGTGGACAAGGCCGGCTACCGCGTGGCGCTCTCAGCCGAGGTGGTCGAGACGAACATTGCGGCCTACGGCTGGCGGGGCTTTATCGATCACCAGTTGCGCTGGGCGCGAACGGTGCGCGACGCGCGGCCCTGGGGCTATGCCGGACTCGTCTTCACCTGCGGGCTGAGCTGGGCGCTGCTCAATGTGCTGGCCAGTGGAGCGAGCCCGCTGAGCTTATGGCTTCTGGGGTTGAGCTTCTTTCTGCGGCTTGCACTGGCCATGACAGTGGGCGCAGAGGTACTCGGTGACCACCAGGTGCTGCCCAGCCTGTGGCTGCTGCCGCTGCGCGATCTTGTCGCCGTGGGAGTCTGGATCGCAGGCTTTGCCGGCAATACCATCGTCTGGCGCGGCGAACACTTCACGCTGAAGGACGGAAAGCTGCACAAGACAGGCGAGTGAGAGAGTTGGCGGATTCCGAAGCGGGCCGTTGCTTTCGTCTGCCGCTAATCTCCCGTAGTCTCCGCGGTCGGATCCTGGTCGCTGATGGCGGCACAATCGATTGACAGGCATGCGCCCAGTTCGCTGAAGTTCTTCTCCCACAGCGGGCGGTCTTCGGCGGCCAACGCGGTGAGCGCAAAGCTGGAGGTACGCAGAATCTCGTACCAGACGTTCTGCGCCTGCCATAATTTCAGATCAAAGGGCAGCTCGGCCAGCATGCGGCCCAAGGCGAGCGCCCGCTCCAGCGTCTCCAACGAACCGCAGGAGATTTGTAGATCGATCATCACGCGCTTCATGCGCCCGTCGGCGATGTAGGAGAGCGTGGCCGTATCCAGTGGAATCTGGTCAATCTTGGCCAGCGAGAGGAAGGAGCGCAACTGGGCCTGATCGATGGGGTCGGCCTCCAGTGCGCGGCGCAGCCCCGCGTTGATGGCAAAGCCGGCGGCCAGGGTAAGGGCGGGCGGCTTGGGCAGGCCTGCCGAGAAGAGATAGTGCAGCAGGCTGGCGTGGTCTTCATAAATGGCTGTGAGCGATTTCTCAATATCCGAGAGCGTGGCGCCCAGAATGATCTGCACGATGCGACGCTGCTCGTCGGTGAAGAGCGAAGTGAGTGAGTAGTCCATGGGGCCGTAGTAGCTGTCAATCAGCCGAATCACCTCGGGGAGGTCGGCGCGCTGCACGAATCCCGCGGCCTGGCTGGAGAAGGCTTCAAAGGCGGCCGTGTCCTCCGGCTCATAGGGCTTGACGGCGGCGGTGATGTTCTGGTCGCCAAAGTGCAGGACCCCAAAGGAGAAGCTCCGTTGCTTGCCGGTAACGGCGCCTACAATCTTGACCCTGCCCAGGGCGAGCCGTCCCCGGCCAGAGATGTACACATCGTAAGAGTTGCGCCAGACGTGGAAGCAGAAGAGGTCGGTCTCCTCGGCAAAGGATGAAAATATGGAGCTGATGGCGTAGTGAGCCGCGACCTGTTCCAGGTCCAACTGCTTGGCGTTGACCTGCTCCTTGTAGATTTTGGCGCCGTCGCCGGCCGCGGCCACATTAGAGTGGGCTTCCGCCATACGGGCCAGAAACGCCGGTTCCAGCGGCGCGGCCAGCTCGCCAAAGACCTCACGGGCCAGTTGCAGTACCCGCGCGGCATAGGTGATGATCTGCACAGTCTCGATCCCAGCTATGTCATCGAAGAACCACCCGCAACTGGTGAACATGAGCTGGGCGTGGCGCTGCATCTCCATCAATTCCAGCCCGCGCACGCGCTCCGGCGCCGTGAGGACGCGAAGCTGGTGCATGCGGAAGAATTGCTCCACCGTCTGCGGGCTGTGGTCGAGCATGGCTTCGATGTATCCATCGCGGGCGGCCCAAACGTCTTTGAAGAGCCTGGCGCCCTCCTCTTCGGTCAACGGGACGAGCGCGTCGCACAGTTCATTCATGGCTTGGCGGAGCGGCGCGCGCCACGCTTGGTTGGCGCCCGGTTTTCCGCCGTTGCAGCCGCAGTTGGAGCGCCAGCGCTCGATGCCATGCACGCAGCTCCAGGATGTATTTTCGACGATCTCGGCTTCGTATTCGGGGGGAAACTGCTCCAGAAAACAGCCGTAGTTGGTCAGCTTGACAGTCGGATCTTCTTCCAGCAGCCGGAGTGCATAGGCCAGCGCCATTTCGCCGAATTTGTGATGGTGGCCGTACGATTCCCCATCCGTCGCCACATGGACCAGTTGCGGCTGCGCATTGTCTTTGAAGCCGCCCTTGAGCCGTGCGGCAAGGCCCTCACCGGAGTTGAGCAACCCCTCGAAAGCGATGGCTCGCGAGACGGGGCCGTCGTAGAAAAAGACGGCAATCGAGAGGCCGGAGTCGAAGCGGACGAGATAGGGGTGGGTGGTGTCCACGCTGGCGTTGGGAGTATCCATCCAACCCCCGCCGTCCTTCAAGCTTCGAATGCGTTTGCACTGGTGCGGCGCCAGTATGGTGAACTTGATGCCTTCCTGGGCCAGCAGCTCCAGTGATTCGTTGTCGGCCGCAGTCTCGGCCAGCCACATGCCCTCGGGCCGGGTGCCGTAATGGTGCTGGTAGTCGGCGATGCCCCAGCGAATCTGCGTGATGCGGTCGCGGCGGCTGGCGAGCGGCAGGATGATGTGGTTGTAGACCTGCGCCATGGCCGAACTGTGGCTGCGGTAGCTCTTGCGGCTGCGCTGCTCGCCGTCCAGAATCATGCGGTAGGTGAGCGGCGCGTTCTCCGTCAGCCAGCTCAACAGCGTGGGGCCGAAGTTGAAGCTGATACGCGCATAGTTGTTCACGATGCGCGTGATTTTATTCTTGTTATTGACGATGCGCGCCGCGCCGTTGGACGAGTAACATTCCGCGCAGATGCGCTCGTTCCAGTCGTGATAGGGAGCGGCGGCGTCCTGCGTCTCGACCGTCTCCAGCCAGGGATTCTCGCGCGGCGGCTGATAAAAGTGACCGTGAATGCAGATAAACCGTTTACTTGCCGCCATGAGAACCCCTGCCGGTGTGCCGGACTGTTGGACCCATTGTAGACTTTATCGGCTGGCTGAGGCTGTGTCCTTAGCCAGATTGCAGCTCCGCCATAAATACCAGCTAATCACGGAGCAGAAAGGTGTCAAGTGCATCCTCTTTTGAGCAGCGCCTCAGGTTTGGGCACGCGAAGATCATCACCCAGGCGCAGCCATGCCTCGACTGGATGGATCGCCAAACAGATGGGACGTCACCCTTGCGCATTCACCATACTGACTACTTGTCCTTTTCGCTCTTGCCGAAGAGCGGGATCGGGATGTGGAAGGGCGATTCGGCGTTGGTCGACTTTTTGGCCTTGGCGCTGGAGTCCTCGGGGAGCTTGGTGCGCTGGGAGTTGATGCACAGCCAGCCGCCGCGGGAGCGCTCGAAGACGTGGGTGAAGACGCCCTTTTCCTCCACCGACGCGGAGCCGGCCTTGTGGCGTAGCACGTAGGTTCCATTGGCTACAGCAATATCGCCCAGCATGCGCACGGTGATTACCCGCTGCTCCAGATGGAGGGTCTTGTCCTCGCCGGTAATCAGCAGGGCCAGTTGCTGGTTGCGAGTTGTGAAGTCGCCCGAGGCGGAAACATCCATGAACAAGGGAGAGAGCACGAGTTCCAGGGCGTACTGGTCGCGCTGGTCGATGGCGTCATCCCAGGCGTCTTCGATCTTCTGGAAATCGTGGATAGCCGGGCTTTCCGCCGAGGTAACGGCGGGCTGGGCCGCGGCCGGAACCGGCGCTGGGGAGAGATTCTGCGCCACAACAAGGCAGCCTGAAAGCAGGAAAACAGAAACAACAGCCACAAGACGGGTCATATGCACCATGAACTCCAGCCTCAACAGGGGTCAGTGGACAGATTCAAGCAGGTTCCGTCCCCGGAACTGACCACTGTTCACTGTTCACTGTCCAATATTACGATGATAGCTCTTGGACTCGGCAGCTAGGCCGTGGATAGCGTTAAAAAAAGGTACAGAGGCATTAAGTCAGCGTTTGCAGCCGTTCCGGCTCGTGAAGCGTAACCAGGGAATCTTCGATAGAGATCCAGCCGTCCTTGCGGAACTGGCCCAATGTGCGGGTAACGGTTTCGCGGGTGGTGCAAGCCATGGAGGCCATCTCTTCGTGCGTGAGCAGCAGCGGGAAGCGGAAACCGCCTCCATTCAGGTGTTCGCCGATCTGGTGGGCCAGCTCCAGCAGCAGACGTCCCAGGCGGGCGGCTACGGTCTCGGAGAGGGCGATGCGGCAGGCGTCCTGCAAAGCGAAGCGGTACTCCTGGCAGATGCACTGCACGGCGCGCATTTGCGCCTCTTTGTGGCTGCGCAGGAAGGTTTGAAAGCTTTCGCGCTCGACGGGGCGGAGCTGGGCGGCGGTCAGTGTTTCAGCCGAAACCTCGTATACACCGTGTGAGAGAACCGCATAGAGGCCCAGCATGGAGCCCGGTCCGGCTACCCGGACGATCATCTGCCGATCCTTGTGCTGGCCCGCGGTGAGCTTGAGATAGCCGCCGCAGATCAGATAAAGGCAGCTCGCATCCTCGCCCTGGGTGAAGAGTGGAGCCTGCGCGGGCAGCGAGATGGTGCTGGTAACCAGTTCCAGATCGGCCAGTACAGCGCTGCCCAGGGAGCAGAACCATCCAGGGCGGCGATTGCCGCAGACCGCGCATCCTACCGGAATCTGCCGGGCGATGTGCTTCTGTCGCGTATGCGCTCCCGCCGGGTTCTCTGTGTGCGCCATGGTCGTGCACCGCCCGCAACTGGTTCCATGCCTCCACCGCGGACTTTGACTCAACCCTGCACTCTACCGCATGGGCCGGTCCGAAGTGAAAACGCTCCGTGTCTCCAGGGGCGAGACTCTTGCCTGAATAGAGTTTGACGGAACCGCCTGCGTTATGGATGTGATGGGCCTCACGTCTATGCAGGGCTCCGGCAATCCGAAGGATTCCACCCGCCAATTCATTTCGATCCGCGCAGCATTCTCTGTTCCATTGTTGGTCATGCCGCCGGTTTCGCAAAGGGAAATAGTTTCGGTTGAAAGACGGAGAACTCCCTAATACGCCGAAAAACCATACCACAAAGCAAAAAGTGTTCAGTTTTACACAGACGCAAAGCCGGAATCCTGTTGTTCTGCCGGGAGGAGTATCCCTCAATTCCGGTGTTACCGTTTCCGGGGTAGAGGCAGTGCACTCGACGAGGGTATTCAATTCCTTGGCTGTGTAGTGATGTGTATGAAAAATGTGTGCATTTGGGAATCCACATCACTTTGAAACAGGAAATCGAGGGCACAATCGATCTCTTCAACGTATGTGACGTGCATCACCGCAGCAATGATGACGAAACCGTAATCATCCGGTCATGAAGTGATGCTCCGCACAAAGAGCGCATTTTGCAACAGCGTAACCGTCACACCTGCCGCCCAACCGGCGTTCCCCTGGGGAATCTGCCGCTTTGAGTTGCCGGACGCCAGTATGATTGTTTGCAGAAGTCGCTCATAAGAGCACCAAAGGTGGTATTCGATGCATAGAGATGGGCCTGTCGCGCAGTTGTCGATCAGTGCGGTTCCGGGCAAGAGGCCGGGGTTGCGAGCGTGTTTGATGTTGTTGCTGGGCGCAGGTGTATTGTGCGTTCCTGTATTGGCTGCTCAGGCGCCCGGCGATAAACCGGCGACCGCGCAGGCCAAGGATGCCGCGTCCACAGATTTTGTGGGCAGCGATACCTGCGCAACCTGCCACGACGAGGTGGCCAAGAAGTTTGCCGACAACCCGCACACCAAGATGGCTCTGATGCACGGCAATGCCGCTGGAGTGACCTGCGAGAACTGCCACGGGGCGGGCAAGGGGCATGTGGACGGCGGCGGCGACGTAACCAAAATCTTCAACCCCGGCAAGGCTTCCGCCAAAGAGGTGGACGCCAAGTGTCTGGGCTGCCACGCGGGAGCGCATCCTAACTTTGATCGCTCTCCTCATGCCAAGGCGAATGTGAGTTGCCTAGGCTGCCACAGCGTCCATGCGGCCGGCGCCCCGGATCACCTGCTCAAGGTTGCTCAGCCCACGCTCTGCTTCCAGTGCCACAGCGATGTGAAGCCGGCGTTCTCCATGCCCTTCCACCACAAGGTGAACGAAGGCCTGGTCCAGTGCATAGACTGTCATGACGTTCATGGCACCTTCGGGAACAACAACCTGAAGTCCACGGCTGATCAGAATGCGATCTGTACCAAGTGCCACGCCGAGGCGCGCGGGCCGTTTGTGTACGAGCATGCTGCGGTCAAGGCGGAGGGGTGCATGGCGTGCCATACACCGCATGGCTCGCAGAACGCCCGGCTGCTGAATATGCCGAATATCAACACGCTGTGTAACCAGTGTCATAGTCCGGTCGCGGCCGGCACGGTTCACGGGATGAACGCAGGATCGGCGGAGCTGTTACCGTGCATCAGCTGCCACACCTACATTCATGGGTCAAACATCAACCAGGCGTTCCTCAGGTAGGAGTTATGGAGCTCACCCGCGTCCTCCAGATCTATCGGATAGCGCGGCCCGCATCCCGTTTCGGCTTGGCGCACGAGTTCGAGATTTCGATATCGGCAACAACGTTTTTTGAAGTGAGGCTTCCTATGAAGAAGACAGGCTGGTATTCACGGCTGTCAAAGCAACAGCCCTCTTGCCTAATGTTCCAGCGCATCGCTGGTTGCATTGGAGTCGCAATTTTATTGCTGACGGCGGGCATCGCCGCCGCCCAGAATCCGACGCCTGCAGCTCCGCTTCCTGCGCCGGAATCGCAGATTGTCGCCCCGCAAGGGTACACCATCCATCAGAGCGTGGATATGGGCGGGCACATCGTCGGTCTCACTGGCAGCCAAGCCATGTACGACACGCTTGTCAATCTGCAATCCGGGCCGCGTGTGCTGGGCGAGACCTTTGAGATGCGTGCGCAGCCGGGCAACAAGCATACACTCCTCGATGCTCTCAGCGCCTTTGGCACCGGCTTCGGCGGTGATCCGAACAGCTTCTCCAAGCTGGACTTCTATAAAGGCAAGATCTACGATTTCTCGGGAACCTTCCGTCGCGACCGCCAGTACTTTGACTACGACCTGCTGGGCAACCCGAATATACCCGGCGGACAATCGATTCCCATCGCTGGGTCATCCACTCCGTTTGCCTGGCCGCAGGTGAACCAATCGCCGGTAATGTTCAACACAGTGCGCCGCATGATGGACACCCGCCTCACACTCTATCCGCTCTCGACGGTCACCTATCGGGTGGAGTACACGCATAATATCTTCCAGGGTCCTAGCTTGAGCCCAAGCGGTTATCAATTCGCCAAGTATGACGCCGACCTCCAGGAGTATCAGCGCAATGGTACCGACGATTTCACCGGCGCGGTCGATTGGAAGCCCGTACAGGGCACCAAATTCACCTTTGAAGAGCAGGTCGACCACTACAAGGCGGACTCTTACTTCACTCTGGCTCCCGGCAGTCTCATCGTGCAGGAGGCGAATGGAACACAGGTAGCCATTAACGATTTTGACAGCCTGACGCCCTATCCCAACAGCGCCTGCAATGCAAACAGCATTGGCACGACTCCCATTCTCTCGGCGCCACAAACATCCGGCGGCCTGCCAGTCATCAATCCGGCATGCGATGTCGTTACCGGCTACCTGCGCTCCCAGCCGACGCGCATCCTCTATCCAACAGAGACTTTCCGGCTGCAAAGCTCCAGCATCAAAAACATTTCGATGAACGGCAATGCCAGCTATACCAAAGCAAATATGAACCTGCCCAACTACTACGATAGCTACCAGGGCCTGAATGGGACGACACGCTCGCTGACCTATACGGGGGTCGCCACCGCAAAGCGCGAGGTTATAGCAGTCGATTATGGCATCGTTTGGCAGGCCAGCAGCAAGTTCAGCATCTCCGATCAGGTGAGCTACTCCAACGCCCACCAACCCGGAACCACCACTATGACGAGTGGAACTACTCTGGCGACGCCTGCGACGGCGGGTAATGAGACCATCAACTACGCAGGCACGCTCAGCACGACGACCGCCGCCGCCGGTGCCTCCACCTTTGAAGGCAGCGGCTCCATCGGCACCCCGCTGCCTGACTACTTCGGCCAAAAGTTCCTGACCAATAACCTTACCGGAAGCTGGGATGCCTCGTCGCGCGCCATGCTCTCGCTCACCTATCGCTATCGCACGCACATGATCGCAGAGGGCATCCCGGCGAACGCTCCATTGGCCGTGGGTGCGACTAGCAATGGAACCGTAACCATTAACGAAAATGGTGGAATCTTCAACGCCGCCCTACGTCCCGCCAACCATTGGGATCTGAATGGTACGTTCGAGGTACTCTACGACGACAACGCATTCACACCGGTTGGGCCGAGACAAACGAAGCACTACAGAGTGCACACCCTGTACAGGCCAAAGCCCTGGGCGACGCTGTCGGGCGCCTTTAACGACCTGGAACGGCATAACAACACCAACAACACGGGCACAGCACCCATCGATGGCCCACTCAATCATGTCGATCACAGCCGGATTGTGAGCATGGGCACGGTGCTGTCGCCGACTGAGCACTACGGCTTCGATTTCAACTACGCCTATAGCGATGTCTATGCAGCGACCAACATCTGCTACCTGAACGGCGCCACGGCCACCTTGCCCGGCGCTGTCCCCTCAGCCACATCGACTCTATGCCCTGGCGTCTTCGCCAGAGGCTCAACGACCGTGCTCTCGGACTGGGGTCCTGCCCGAGATTTCATGGATGCTCCCACGCAGTATCTTTCGATGGCTCTCGCGATGACTCCCAGCAAGAAAGTCCACACCGATATCGGCTATCACATCAGCGATGTGAACGGCAGCCGGTTCTTCAACGATGCACGCGACGTCAATGGATCGCTCGTTTCCAAATATCAGTCTCCCTTTGTGAATTTCGCGTATACGGTCCATCCGGGATGGATATGGAAGGCAGAATACAATTACTTCAGCTACGGCGAGGGCGGTCCTTCCGGCTCACCGTACTGCAGCAATGCGACCTCTGCGACAGCAACTATTGTTCCTTGCAACTCGGCGACGATCTCCGCGTACCCGACAGGTCTTACCGAACCGACGTCCGGCCTAACCGCGCCCCGTACCTTTCGCGCGAATAACGTGACCATCGGAATGCATTACGAGTTCTGACGGGGCCTGGTCCTTTAACCATCGGCGCAGTTCCCGAATGCAAGGGGCTGCGCCGTTTCGTATGAGATTGCTTTTATTACCATCCTGGTTGCAATTCTGGCGACGCAACCCTCTAGCCGGGGCTGTAGTTTGAAAAATCAACGTTCGGCAGGTGCTTCTCCAACTCAATCCTGCCGACAAAACTCAAGGAGTCTCGCTATGACAAAGATGATTCGTTCCCAGTTGGTGTTGGCCGTTGTGGTGTCACTGGCCAGCGCCGTGTGCTTCGCCCAATCCGGCGGTGAAGCGACCTACAAAGCCAAGTGTCAGGGCTGCCATGGCTCGGCCGGCGTCCCGAATCCGGGGATGGCTAAGATGATGGGCGTGAAGCCGGTCTCGGACCCGGAGATTCAGAAGCTCACGGTGCCGGAGATGGTTGCCGCCGTCAAGAACGGCAAGAATAAGATGAAGCCGGTTGCCGGACTCACCGACGCCCAGATCAAGGATGCGGTGACGTACTACAAGGGCTTGAAGTAGGAAGTACAATTGATCTGGAAAGCGTAATCAGGCCCGCCGTTATAGGCGGGCCGTCCATTTGAGAGCGAGGAGAAAGGTTCCAGTGCTGCAAAAATTCCGTGAAAACTGGGTGCGGCCGGCGCTGTTTTTCGGCAACAATCCCATCAGCCTTGCCGGCGGAGCGATCACCACCGCCTCAGGCGTGACGATGATCGGCTATTGGCTGGTGGAGATCTTCGGCCGGCCCAATGACAATCCCTATCTTGGCATCATCTTCTTCCTGCTTCTGCCGGCCTTGTTCATTGCTGGACTGATTCTGATTCCCGTGGGCCTGTTTCTGCGGCGTAGAAAGCTACAACAGGCTGGGCAGATTCCGGCAGAATTTCCCAAAATCGATCTGAACGACCGCATCTTCCGCCACGGGCTGGACATCGTGCTGGTGGCCACTATCACCAACCTACTGGTGGTGTCGGTGGCCAGCTATCGCGGCTCGGCTTACATGGACTCGCCGCAGTTCTGCGGCCAAAGCTGCCACGTGATGCACCCAGAGTACACCGCCTACAAGATCTCCGCGCACTCTCATGTGGCGTGTGTGGATTGCCACATCGGCTCGGGCGCGGAAGCGTACTTTTCCGCCAAGGTGAACGGCACCAAGCAGCTTCTTGAGGTCACCTTTGATCGCTATCCCACGCCGATTCCATCGCCAGTCGAGAGCTTGCGCCCGGCGCGGTACACCTGTGAAGGCTGCCACACGCCGGCTCGCTTCATCGGTGAAAAGCTGCTGGTCAAGTCCGCCTTTGCCGACGACGAAAAGAACACCGAGACGCAGTCGGTGGTTGTGCTGCATCTGGGCGGGCGCGATTCGCTCTCGCATCTCACCGGCATTCACGGCGTGCATCTGGGCCACATCGAGTATGTCGCCACCGACCCAACCCGCACCAGTATTCCTTGGGTCGAGAAGTCCAACGAGGACGGCTCGAAGACGGTCTTCACTACCCTTCCGGCGGGTAGCACCGCCCCCCAGGGCGAACGGCGGGTGATGGACTGCATCGACTGCCATAACCGCGCGGCGCACACCTTTGTGACTGCCGAAGACGCGCTCAACCGGGCCATGGCCGAGGGCGCGGTCTCGCCCGAGCTGCCCTGGGTCCACAAGAAGGGCCTGGAGCTGCTCAAAGCGAACTACTCGAGTGAAGCCGAGGCCAGCGCCAAGATTCCCGTAGAGCTTGAAGCCTTCTACCGTTCCGAACACCCCGAAGTGTTGGCCGCGAAGGCTGCACTGGTAAAGGCCGCGGGCAGCCAACTGGCGGTTCTCTATAGCCAGAACGTCTTTCCGTTTATGAAAGTGACGTGGGGAACGCATCCAAACCACATCGGCCACATGGACTATCCGGGCTGCTTCCGCTGCCACGACGGCAGCCATGCGGCCAAGGACGGCGCGAGTATCACCCAGGACTGCTCGGCCTGCCACAACCTGCTGGTTGTAGACGAAGCCAAGCCCAAGGTGCTCACCGATTTAGGAATTCAGTAGTTTCTTCGGTTAGCGTATCTTATGCGGCAGCGGTACAAGCGCAGGCACTCGCTGTGCGTACTGCTCGTAGACTTCTCCAAATTGCAGCCGCATCCACCGCTCTTCAAGCCGCAGTTTGAACCACAGCATCGCGAAAAGGAAAACAAACGCCACCAGACCGCGTACCTGCCCAATGGCGATCGCCGTGCCTAGAAATCCGGTCAACAGCCCTGTATAAATTGGGTGGCGTACCAGGCAATACGGTCCGCCGGTGATAAGTTCGTGGCCCTGCTTGATGGTCACCGATCTGCTCCAGTTGCTACCCAGATACACGCGCGCCCAAATCGCAAAGCCAAGCCCCAGCACATTTACCGCCGCGCCAATCCAGAACCAGGCAGTCCAGTTGGTTTCAGAAAGATAAGATTTGTAGAGCACGGGAATGGGGAGCCGGGGGCTCATCAGGAGAACAAACGCGAAAAAAAACGTTACGGCCCGTACGATCCGCGACACAAGCGGCTCAACCCGTTCGTTGCTCTTGGCGCCGCGTGCCGCAACTTGCCAATAGAGAATATAAACCACCCACAGCGCGGGAAAGAACCAATCATAAAAAAGTCTCATGACTCCACCAAACGGCCGTTACTCAAGCGGTATACGCATACAGCGCATCACCTGTTCCCAATCGAGTGGAAGATCGGTGTGGTAGCCTTGATTTTCAGTTTGAAGGAGCCATATTCCTATGTCGAACGGCCACCCAATTCACTTCAATCTTGTAGCCGCGGCACATGCCGCGATGATCGAACACGGTTTCCAGCCGGATTATCCCGCCGGAACCGACACTGAGCTGGCCGCGATTCAGGCCCACAAGGCCGAGATGCCGGCCGTCGCCGGAATCCAGGACCTGCGCCAGCTCCTCTGGTCCTCGATCGACAACGACACTTCGAAGGATCTGGACCAGATCGAGTGGGCCGAGCAGCTCCCTGATGGCCGCATTCGCGTGCTGATCGGCGTCGCCGACGTGGACTGCCGCGTGCATCAGGGCACGATCATCGACTCGCACGCCAAGAGCGAGACGACCTCGGTTTACACCGGCGTCAAGGTCTTCCCCATGCTGCCCGCCGAGCTCTCCGAGGGAATCACCTCGCTCAACGAGAACGAAGACCGCGTGGCGCTAGTCATCGAATATGCCGTGGACCCGGCCGGCACGGCCTCCGACGGCAAGGCGTATCGCGCGCTGGTCCATAACCGCGCCCAACTGGCGTATAACGCCGTCGGCGCCTGGCTCGAAGGCAAAGGGCCAGCGCCGGCCAAAGTGGCTGCCAACTCCGATCTGGCCGCACAGCTCAAGCTCCAGGACACGGCGGCCCAGCGCATGGTCGGCGGTCGCTTCCAACACGGCGCGCTGGATCTCGAAACCATCGAGACCCGGCCGGTGATGCTTGCGGAGCAAGCCATCGAGATTGCTCGCCTGGAGAAGAACCGCGCCACATCGCTGATTGAGGAATTTATGGTGGCGGCCAACGGCGTCATCGCCCGCACCTTTGAAGACGCCGGCGTCGCCTCCATCCGCCGCATCGTGCGCTCGCCCAAGCGCTGGGACCGCATCGTCGAGATGGCCGAAGGCCTCGGCACAACGTTGCCCGCCGAGCCGGACTCCAAGGCTCTCAATGACTTCCTGTTGGCGCAGAAGCAGAAGGACCCTGACCACTTTCCCGACCTCTCGCTGGCCACGGTCAAGCTGATGGGCCCCGGCGAGTACGTGCTGGTGAAGCCGAATGAGGTTTCACCCGGCCACTTCGGCCTGGCCGTGCAGGACTACACGCACTCCACCGCGCCCAACCGCCGCTTCCCCGACATGGTGACGCAACGGCTGATGAAGGCGTGGCTGGCCAAGTCGCAGCAGCCCTACTCCGCCGACGACCTCAACGCCATCGCCGTCCACTGCACACTGATGGAAGACAACGCTCGCAAGGTGGAGCGCGAGATGCAGAAGCGCATCGCCGCCGTCGTACTTGCCAAGCGCATCGGCCAGAGCTTCCCGGCCATTGTCACCGGCGTCAACAAGTACGGCACCTTCGTCCGCACACTCGACCCACACGTGGATGGAATGGTCGTCAGCGGCGGCAAAGGCCTCGATGTCGGCGACAAGGTCACGGTGAAACTGGTCTCCACCGATCCGCAACGCGGGTTTATTGATTTTGCGGTGTAAGGATCAACCTTTTGAGGCCGGAATTCTCAGCTGAATTCCGGCGCTTGATCGGGCTTTGAAAAGGCGCAAAAAAGCGGCCTTTTTGAGCCAAAACAGAGCTTTTTTAGGCCAAAAAAGGGGCAAAATCGGGGTTTGAAGGTACTGATTCTTCAACAGGGTGAAAATACAAGCTATTGATTTCGTGCGAGTTACAAGCGGAGCAGGGGTCAAAAAGATGATTTCCACAGGGTAGGGGGGTGGGGGTATCCCTTTCGGGTGGACTAAATTCGCCTCTTCTTCGCTATTTTCGAGGCTTCCAGTTTTGTTTTTCGCAGTTTGATTTCCTGGTTTTTCTTCACTCTTCGAGTATGCAGGAAATTGAGATTATTATCTGCATTGAACGGCTTGGTAAGATTTGAGGTTTCCCAGGTCCCAAACGCGGGACTTGGGGCACCCGGTAAGGGCCTGGACGTAGGTGACAAGGTGACGGTGAAGCTGGTCTCCACCGATCCCCAGCGCGGGTTTATTGATTTCGCGGTGTGAGGGGGACTTGGCCTAGATCCGATATCATGGGTGATTATGAGATTTGCGAGACAACTTCTTGAAGCCTTCGCGTTTGCACTCGCAGCCGGAGCCGTAATAATCGTCTTTCATTCCTTCGGCGGATTCTCATTTCGAGCGTCACTCTTGCTCGGAGTCTGCTTTACCATAGTCGCCCTGTGGGTCTATCAAACTTACAAAGTCGCAACATTCAAGCCTTACAGTGTGCAGTTTTTTGTCAATTTCGAGGCTCTTCGGGAAGACCTGGGGATGAAGAAGTGTACAGAACCAACTGATGACGAAGAACTTGCCCATGAGTTGTACAACTTTACAGCCTTTAGTGCAGCTCTTTTTGTCCATTATCGTGAGTACGTCGCTCAGACAGCAAATGAATTGAAACTTACTGGTAGAAGTACTCGCACCGATGATGAGTACAGTTCTGCAATTTTGTTTGGTGATACGATTCCCGGTATTCTCAAATTCACGACTGAATGGGGCAACCCTCGCACAAATATGTTCTGGTTCCCGCGTTTCATTTTTTCCCATGGCTGGAAAGGCTTTGAGTTGAGGCTTCAGGTCGTCCCTGAGTGGTGGTCTGAGTACAAGAAACATTTGAGTCCTGAAATGCGCGATCTGCCTGTGAATTATGACGGATTCATAGTTCTAGCTCACCTCCCTTATGGATATATCCCCGACCATGTTCGGCGCTGGCACGAGCCAACGAACCTGTTCTACCCGTTCGACAGAGTCCATCGCCAATGGAAATCAAAGCTGGCGAAGGATGGCTGGAGTTTTACCGATACAGGCGAGGAGATCTCATCCCACTACCTCATTGTCAGGTATCGGCCTATTTGGCCCGCTTCCTAGGCGATAAAAGCCGGGTGTCCAAGCTCTCAGAGGCAGTGTTTTGAAATCGAGTGTCTCCCGCTCATTTGCCCATTGGAATCCATCTGAACCGACGCCGATGATTGGGGTCGCATTCCGCAAGTGGGATTTCCTCAATGGTGAATGATCCGCTGAAGTGAGATGCGATGAAGACCGGAAGTATGTGTGCCATTGTTCTCCATACCGTCTCAAATAAGAACTCTGCCGTTTCAAGTTTGTAGTATTCCGTGAATTTCTCCGGGGCAGCCCCTCTGTGTTCAACGAAGTTGCGGAAGGCTGCCAGCCCGTCCTGCCAATTCACCTTTTGCGAAAGTAAAAGGTCGAGGACGTTGGTTCGAGATGGATGGGCTGCGCCGAATGCTATTACGCCCTTCTTGAACTCAGGCGGCTTTTGAAACAAGAACCCGAGGTCATAGCCGAGTAACTTCGTTGCCTTTGGCATAAGCGCTTTGTAGGCTCGCCACAACTCTCCTGCGAAACCCTCGAATTGCTGTCGCCGATTGAGTACTGGAATCTGTTGCCCGGTCGAGCACCTTATCTCTCTTAACCGCACGTAGGCGGGCAGTAAGCCCTCAATCAACAACACCATGAGCGCATCTTTGACATCTTGCCGTTCCGGGTCGAAAATGGAAGTCGCGCCCATCAGTTCCATGAATTCATCAGCAAACAGTCGTACAAATTCATCGTTGGTCCCGACATCAGAGAACACTTCTTTCGGCCATTCGTTTGGCTCTTTGCCGTTGTCGTGCGTAACAACGATGCTCGATTCCGTAAGAATCGCCAACGACTTTCCGTATTGAACCATCCCGGTGATTCTTCCCGTCATAGTCCGCTCCGGTTACTGCCATAAGGATACGCTGTTATATTGCTACTTCGAGAGTAGATTCGCCCACTCGCGGTAGGTGCCCTAGGTCCGGTTTTCGGAACTGGGAAACCACAAACCTTAACCGCACTTTCTTGGATTTCTATATTCACGCAAGTCGCGCGGAATCACAATTTCAGTTCTATACTCGTTTTATGCGGGACGAATTCACAACGGGCATTGAGCGCGATGGCGATTGGTTTGTCGCATCGTTTCGGGAGATTCCCGGCGCGAACGGGAATGTGCTTAGCGTGGCAGAGTCCGACCCGCTCGACCGACGCTATTTCGAACTAAGCGAAGAGGACTTCCGACGCTTCACGGCCATCTTGGACGCCCCGCCTGAGAGTAATCCTGGGTTGGTTCGTTTGCTCGGGAGAAAAGCGCAGTGGGAGAGATAAGCAACTTACCTTCCCACTTTGGCCCCTGCGCCAGTCAGGTCAAGTGACCTTCGGGATCGAGAAAGCCTGAGGTGATGGAGCACCCAACCTTGTTTCAGCCAGCAGCTTCCTGAGCGATAATACCCAGAGGAGCCTTCATGCGCAGATTGAGCAGTTGCCGCTTTCTACTTTCCGTTCTGATTGGCCTTACTATTCTTGGCCAGAGCAATCGCATTCAAGCCCAGACCGTCGGCGGCCCGTTGCCGCCCGCGCCGCGCGCCAAAGAGGTTCGCATGAAGCACGTGCTGGTGATTGGCCAGACCAAGGACTGGGAGCACGACTCCGTCTCCGCGACGATGGCCGCCATCTACGACATGGGCAAGGAGAGCGGCCTGTGGGATACGACGATGCGCACCGACACCAAGCTGCTCACCAAAAAAGAGCTGGTCCGGAACGCGAAGAATCTCAACTACTTTGATCTGATCGTCTTTGCCAGCACCAGCGGCGAGCTGGACATGGATGCCAGCCAGAAACAGGACATGATGTCGTTCATCAAGGAAGACGGCAAGGGCTTTGTCGGCATCCACGCCGCGCTGGACACAAATTACACCTGGCCGGAGTACGGAGAGATGCTGGGCGGCTGGTTCGACGAACATCCCTGGATGACCTTCAATGCGCCGATCCTCAACGAAGACCCGAGTTTTCCGGCGGTGCGCCACTTTCCGGCCGCCTTCGTGAAGTACGACGAGATTTATCAGCCGATGAGCTGGTCGCGCGACAAGGTGAATGTGCTGCTCAGCCTGGACGCTTCCCGGCTGGACTACAGCCCCAACCCCAAGATCCACCGTGCCGACCACGACTTTCCAGTGGCGTGGAGCAAGATGTACGGCAAGGGGCGCGTCTTCTATTCGACGCTCGGCCACACGGAAGAATCATGGCTGGACCCCGACATTCGCACAATGTACTTTGAAGCGATCAAGTGGGCGTTGCAGATGACCGAGGGAAGCACGGCCTCACATCCGCGTCCGGCTGCATCCACTCCGGGCCGTTGAGCCTGGGCGCGCCATCCTTGCGCAGATGTAAATCGTTCATCTCAAACCGCGCAGATGCCACGCCTGTTCAAAGCACGGAGTCGTAGGCGATGCGACCTTCGCTGATTGTCCAGCGGACGCGGCCTTGCATCATCCAGCCGTCAAAGGGCGTGTTGCGGGCCTTCGATTTGCCTTCGCGGGCGTTGTAGGTCCACTCGGCCTTGGGGTCGAAGACCACCGCATCGGCGTAGCTGCCGACGGCGAGGGTGCCGCGGCCCTTCAACCCTAGAAGCGCGGCGGGCTGGGCGCTGAGCAGGTTCAAGACGCGGCCCAGGGGCATCTTCCACGCCTTGTGCAGCCAGCGGAGCGAGAGGCCGAGAGCCGTTTCCAGGCCGATGATGCCGTTGGGGGCGCGCTCGAACTCGACCTCCTTCTCGTGGACGGCGTGAGGGGCGTGGTCGGTGGCGATGGCATCGACCACGCCGTCGAGCAGAGCCTCGATCAGCGCGTCGCGGTCGGCGGCGGAGCGCAGCGGCGGGCACATTTTGGCGTTGGTGTCGTAGAGGCCGACATGCTCGTCGGTGAGCAGGAAATGATGCGGTGTCACCTCGCAGGTGACGCGCAATCCGTTGCGGCGGGCCTGGCGAACGGCTGCGATAGCCGCGGCAGTGGAGATGTGGGCGACGTGCAGGTGCGGGCGGGCCTCGCGCAGCTCCTGGACCAGGCGGATGTCGCGTTCGACGATGGCCGATTCAGCTTCGTTTGGCCAGCCGCGAAGGCCGAGCTTGAAGGCCGTCGCCCCGGCGTTCATGCTGGCAATCTTGTCGCCGATGTGGGTGAGGCGGGTGTCCTCGGCGTGCTGTATCACGGTGAGGCCCATGCGGGCAGCGGCTGCCAGCGCCTCGCGCATGATGTTGTCCTTGAGGATGGGCAGGCCGTCGTCGCTGATGGCCACCGCTCCGGCGGCCTTGAGGGCGGCGTAGTCGTTGATGGTCTCGCCCTTGGAGCCGCGGGTGGCGGCGGCGATGGGGAAGACGCGGACGACTGCGCCACGCTCCGGAGCCTGCATCCAGCGGGTGATTTCTGGCGAGTCGTTGACCGGGGTGGTATTGGGCATGGCCGCAACCGAGGTGAAACCGCCCGCGGCTGCCGCTGCCGTGCCGGTGGCGATGGTCTCCTTGTAACCCTGGCCGGGCTCGCGCAGATGGACATGCAGATCGATGAGGCCGGGAGCGACGGTGAGGCCGGTGGCGTCGAGAACTTCAGCGTCTTCAGTGTGTTTCAGCTTGCCGGGGCCTGCGATCTCGGCGACGCGGCCGTCCTTGAGGAGAACGTCCTTGAGGGCGTCGACGCCGCCTGCGGGGTCGATCAGATGGCCGCCACGAATGATCAGTGCCGTCATGCGCGGCCTCCTTGGTTTGTTACAACGTCAAATGATGCCATATTGTTGCCCTAGTTTCCCGCACCTTTAATCCCGCCGCACAGCTTAACCGCGTCTCTAAACACATTGGCAAACTTATTTGCGTAATCTATGTCATCAAATTCGAGATCGATCTTCGATGCCCTGTCTTTACCATATGCTTCATGGTCTTTGCCGACCAATTTCTCCCATACAGTATGACTATCTACACTCACGAGAGGCTCTGCATTGCGTGTCACCGCAACCATTTCAGCGTGATCGCAACTCATATTCATATTGTCGCGTTCAGATTGCGAGTATCGATCACAAGCAAATCCTCCGTAGTGTGAATAGGTTCTCACCACAATTGAGTTGGGATCGATATCGTGAAGGTCAACTTTAGAGATCGAATCACTATGGATTTCGCGGAGTAATCTAGCAGCCATGTCCGGTTCATGTCTAATTGAAAACTTGCATCCTTCATTAGAAAATGTTTCGATAGTTCCAAATTCAAGTGACTCTGTATTCTCTTGGACATTGCGTGAATACCAGCCTGTCGCACCATGTCCACGGGCATCGCTTATTTCCTTATGCGGATTATACGTATTGTTCATCCATGCGAAATCATCAGTCAGTTGATGATTCACCTTGCAGCCAACAACCAGGATAAACGTCGCTATTAGGCAGATTGCTCGGATTTTCACGATGGACTGCAACTTCATCTCTCTTATGCCTCCGATACAAATTGGGCCTTCGCGGTCAGCGCCCGTTCGACCACGGCCATGCGGATGGCGACGCCGTTGCGGATCTGTTCGAGGATCGCGGACTGCGGGCCGTCTGCTACGCCCGCGGTCAGCTCCAGGCCGCGAATGATGGGGCCGGGATGAAGGACTATGGCTGTGGGCGCGAAGGCGGCAAGGCGCTGGCCGGTGAGCTGGTAGACGGTCTTGTATTCGTCGAGGTCGAGTTGCATTCCAGCCAGCCGCTCGGCCTGGATCCGCAGCATCATCACTACTTGCGACTGGCGCAGCGCGGCCTCGAAGTCGCGTTCGATCTCGATGCCGGGTCCGGCCTGGGCGGCGACTTCGGGCAGCAGGGCCGGCGGGCCGCAGAGCAGTACGCGCGCGCCCAAACGCGGCAGCAGAAGCATATTCGAGCGGGCGACGCGGCTGTGGAGGATGTCGCCGGTGATGGTGACGGTGACGCCGGAGAGTGTTTCGGCGGTGATCACTTCGACGCCGGGGCGTAGATGCGCGAGGATGGTTCGCAGGTCGAGGAGGGCCTGGGTGGGATGCTCATGCATTCCGTCGCCGCCGTTGAGGATCGGCAGGCGGGTCTCGGCCTCGAGCTGCCAGGCCGCGCCGGAGCTGGGGTGGCGGATGATGATGGCCTCGGCACCCAAGGCGCGCAAGGTCAGGCCTGTGTCTTTGAGCGACTCGCCCTTTTCGATGCTCGAAGACTTGTCGGAGACCAGCGTGGTGTCCGCGCCCAGTCCCTTGGCGGCCAGCTCGAAGCTGGTGCGGGTGCGGGTGGAGGACTCGTAGAAGAGCAGAGCGATGCGGCGCTTGGCCAGAATGCGGGCGCGGGTGAGCGGATCTTGACTTTCGAGAGCGGTGGCACGGGCGAGGAGATGGCTCAGAGCTTCGAGGGTCAGATTCTGGGTAGAGAGCAGCGAACCGGGGTTGTAGGGAAACGGCGAGGCCGCGACGGGCGGAGTGGCTAGCGGTCGGCGGGTTTTAGCGGTGGTCGGGGTCATGTTTTTCAGCTATCAGCCTTCAGCCATCAGCCTCCAGCCAAAAGCCCCAGCTAAAAGCTGAAAGCTGATAGCTGAAAGCTGTTCTTTCAGTCCATACGCTCGACGAGCAGAACCTGTTCGTCGTTGTCAACCTCCTGGAACTTGACCTCGATGATCTCACGGCTGCTGGTAGTCACGCGGCGGCCGATGTAGGTGGCCTCGATGGGCAGCTCGCGATGGCCGCGGTCGATGAGGACGGCCAGTTGCACGCGGCGCGGACGGCCGTGATCGAAGAGGGCGTCGAGCGCGGCGCGGATGGTGCGGCCAGTGTAGAGCACGTCGTCGCAGAGCACTACGTCGAGGCCGTCGATGTCGATGCCGATGGCGCCGGGGGTGACCACGGGACGCACGCCGGTGGTGGAGAGATCGTCGCGGTAGAACTGAATGTCGAGGACGCCGGTCGAAACGGGGCGCTTCTCGATGGCGGAGATGAGCTTGCCCAGGCGCTCGGCCAGCGGAATGCCGCGCCGCCGGATGCCAACCAGGGCCAGGTCTTCGCTGCCGTTGCTTTTTTCGACAATCTCGTGGGCCAGACGCACCAGTGTGCGCTCGACTTCGGAGGCTGACATCAGCCTGCCCTTAATGTGCAGGGCAGGATTGCGTTCGGTTTCGCTCATAAAGGTTCTCTTGGCCTATCTCTGGCAGGATGATACGAGGGTTCCATGCTTGCGAGCAAGTTGTGGAGAAACAGGGCGGAATTCAGAGAGTTAGGCGCGCCGAAAAAAACGAGCTAGACCTCTGGTCTGCGAGTGCGGGCCATCAGGCGGGCTCCCAAAGCGCCTCCGGCGACAGCAAAGAGGAGCAAGAACACGGAGCTGACTGCAATGGAACCTGCCCAGATACCGGCATGGCCTTCCGGCGACATCATCCAGGTCTGCATGCTGGAGAATATGGCCTGTGCCTGTGCCGCATCCGCCGGCGCCATACCCTCAATCGACTGCTGCGCCCTTTGCTGAAAACTATCCACGAAAATCCGGTGATAATCCGTATCCATCTGGCTGGACTGGTGGAGAACAAATCGATCGACAAACAAGGCACCGCCGCTGACGGCAAAGGCCAGCCATGCGCCCATCAGGCCGGTGACCAGGCCAATGCGTGCGCCGGCTCCGAAGGTGATCCATGCCGGCTGCTGGCTACGCACATAGAGCATCACGGCCAACCCCGCGGCTGTGGCCATCCAGATCAGACCCAAATGTCCCGCCTGCGAGGCCTCGCTGGAGAGCAGTCCGGCTGGAATCGCTGTAATCAGAGCGGCGCGCAAGGCTGGCTTCCAATCGACGCTGCTGGCATCCCGCGTGGCCTCGTTCCAGCGCTCCTGCTGGGCTTGTCCCGGGGCTCCGTCGGTGGCGTAGAGCAGTTGCGGCAGGCCGCAGACAGGGCAATAGCAGTTCTCGGCCTGAACAGTCTGGTGGCAGCGGTTACAGGAGATTTCCATACATCTATGAGCCTATAGCATTTTGCCGCTGCAGGGTAAGCAGGCATTTCCGCTTTTGGTAATACAGCGGGCCGGGCGATTACCGGCTTGACCGCCCAGCCGGTGCTGCGTTTTTCGCCAGATCGCAGGCCCGCCACAGGTACCAACTGGCCACGGAGCGGAAGGGCGCCCAGCGTTTTCCTCTCTTGAGCAGCACCTCCGGCCTGGGCAGGTCTTCAGCGGCCAGGGGACGAGTTATGGGGATGCGCAGGAAGGTCAGGGCGAAGCCTTTGCGCACGCCGTAGTCGGTCACCGGCAGCACATCGGGGCGGCCCATGCGGAAGATCAGGAGCATCTCCACCGTCCAGGGGCCGATGCCGCGCACCTGCGTAAGCCGCTCGACGATCTCCGCGTCTGACATTTTGCGAATCGCCGCGTGGGTGGGGACTGTTCCGTCCAGGGTGCGGGCGGCCAGGTCTTTTAGGGCTCGCACCTTGTTGCCAGAGACCCCCGCGGCGCGCAGCACCTCGTCCGGCGTGTCGAGCAGCAGTTGCGGGGCCGGGTCGCCGCCATAGTATTCGCGGACGCGACGGTGGATAGTGGCCGCGGCCTTGCCGTGCAACTGCTGATAGAGGATCGACTCCAGCAGCGACTCAAACGGCGATTGCAAAGAGTCAAGCCTCAGAGTGAACGGGCCGGCCCGCTCAATCAGCGCGCCCAGCCTGGCGTCGTTCGCGCGCAAATGCGTCAGAGCCTCGGCGGCGTCGAAAGTGAGTTTCGGGCTGCGGCCATCGTGAATCATAGGGGAATAGTGTATCGCGCCGGGAGTTCATTCCGGCAAGACCGGCGGAGGTTGGCGATAAACTGCTCAAGTCCCACTCCATCAATGTAGAATCCACAGCAGAGATGAACGAGGTGTAGAACGCCATGAGGATGCGGCCGGGATCACAAACGGGATTTTTGCTGTGTGGCAAGGAGTGGAGGGATGGTGACGCTCTTGAGGTGCGTTCGCCGTGGGACAACGGTCTGGTGGGCCGCGTCACTATCGCCACACGCGCCGACGCACGCCAGGCCGTGCATCATGCCGTGGCCAGCCTGCGCCGCGCCCGCGCCCTGCCGCGCTGGAAGCGCCGCGAGATTCTGGAGGACGTGGCCGCCGCGTTGATCGAGCAAAAGGAGCGCTTTGCGCAATTGATCGTCGCCGAAGCAGGCAAGCCGGTGCGTATGGCTCGGGCGGAGGTGGATCGCGCCGTGCTCACCTTCAAGACCGCGGCCGAAGAAGCATCGAGGCTGGGCGGCGAGAGCCTTCCGCTGGACCTGATGGAAGGCAACGAAGGCCGTTGGGGGCTGGTGCAGCGCTTCCCGGTGGGGCCGGTGCTGGCCATCACGCCCTTCAACTTCCCGCTGAATTTGGTGGCGCACAAGCTGGCGCCCGCCATGGCCGCCGGCTGCCCGGTAATTCTGAAGCCCGCGCCGCAAACTCCGTTTACCGCGCTGGCTCTGGGCGAGGTGATTCTGAAGGCCGGCTGGCCAGCGGAGGCGCTGGCCGTGTTGCCGCTGAGCAACGCCGACACAGCTTGGCTGGCCGAAAAGGAAGACAGCATCAAGCTGGTCAGCTTTACTGGCTCATCCCAAGTAGGATGGGAGCTGAAGGCCCGCTCCGGGCGCAAGCGCGTCCTGCTGGAGCTGGGCGGCAATGCAGCGCTGATCGTCCATGGCGATTGGCCGGATCTGGACGAAACGGCTCTGCGCACTGCGCGCGCGGCCTTCGCTTACGCCGGCCAGTCCTGCGTGAGTGTACAGCAGGTTTTTGTGGAGCGCAGCATCTACCAGACCTTCCTGTGGAAGGTGGTAGAGGCGGCCGGCAACATGACGGTGGGCGACCCGGCCCAGGAAGCTACCGAGGTTAGCCCGCTGATCCGGCTGGCCGACGCCGAGCGCGTGGAATCCTGGATCAAGGAGGCTGTCGAGGGCGGCGCCAAGCTAGTGGCCGGCGGCGAGCGCCACGGCTCGATGGTGACACCGGCGATTCTGACCGGAACCAAGCCGGGCATGAAGGTGCGCGACGAAGAGGTCTTCGGCCCGGTGCTAGCGATTGAGCCTTACGAGGACTTCGAGCAGGCGCTGGCCGACGTGAACCACTCGAAGTATGGCCTGCAAGCCGGCTTGCTCACCCGCGATGCCGGCCACATTCTTACCGCTTATCGCGAGCTCGAAGTGGGCGCGCTGATCGTTGGCGACACGCCAAGCTGGCGCCTCGATCCCATGCCCTTCGGAGGCGTCAAGGACTCGGGGCTGGGACGGGAAGGCATCCGCTCGGCCATCGAAGAGATGACCGAGCCGCGCATGCTGGTGATCGCGGGCATCTGATCGCATGCGCCGGATAGCACCGGTTGCCGTTGCGCGCAGCGAGCTGTTCGGCGCAAATGTCAGCATCCTACTTTACGATCATCTCCAGCATGGCCTTCACGTCGGCGGCGTGAGGGCCATCCGGGGCGAGCGCCAGATACTTTTCCAGCGCCTCTCGCGTCTCGGAAGTAGCCACGACTTTGCCGTTGTTTATCGGCGCATCGGCGAAGAGATCCGAGCCGAGGACAAACCAGGCATTGGCCTTGGTGGGGTCCGCTTGCACGCACTTGCGGCAGGCTGCCGCCGAATCCTGCGTCTTCCCTGTGTTATAGAGGACGGCGCAGATGTTGAAATAGGCCTGCGCCGGGTTCGATGCCTGTTCGGCGGAGCGATTGTAGATCTCGATCGCCTCCGCGGTGCGTTTGAGCTTGAGCAGCACATTGCCCTTGCCTATGTAAATCTGTGCCAGGCCGTCTTTCCACTCGTTCATGAGCTGGCCTTCGGCTGGCTTTTCCTTTTCCGCCGCGGCCAGGGCCTGGTCGTATGTCGCCAGAGCAGTATCTGTCGAGCCCGAATAGAGCTGCGCATTCGCCAGCAACTTCAGATTGAGAGACGATGCTTTGAGCTCTACCAGTCCCTGCGCGATAGCGACGGCTCGGGGCCACTCCTTTGCCTGCATCGCCTGGTTATAGAGAGCCGTCAGCGCTTCCGGTTTTTGTTCGTCAGCGCTGGTGGGGACCTGGGAGGCAGCCGCCAAGCCGAGGAGCAATGGCAATAAAGCCGCTGCCAGTATTGGAATGGACCGGGGCATCACGTACCTCCATTCATACGGCCTATGCGCTGTGTCGTCTCCCGGCACAGTATCATCACGGCCGGACGGCGATCTCGGAGCCTTGCCACCCACCGGGACGGCCACATCCCGCGGCCATCAGCGCATTGAGATAAGAGGGCAGCTGGTCGCTTACGCTTTCTACTTGGCCTTAGCTTTCTGAGCTGCCCAGCGCTTGCGCTGCGCATCGGCAATCCGCCGGCGAGCTTCAGGGCTGAGCGTGCGGCGCTTTTTGGTCTTGGCAACCTTGGCGGGCTTCTTGACCTTCGGGGCCTTCTTGGTTATGCGCTCAGTGATCGTGGCGGCGATATTTCCGGTGTTAGCCAGCAGGGAGCGAACCTGCGTGAGCTTTGCGATTTCTGCGTCGATTTGGGCAAGAATGGAATCAATAATCATGAGTCAAGCATAACTCACAAATCCGCTGTTGCATAGGTTGCCGTATCAATTCCCCATCGTATGCTGGCGAAATCCCGCCTATTTCATTCCGGCTTTCCGACGGTTTTCTCTTTGTAGGCCTTTTGCAGAATGAAGAACGCCTGCTTTTTCTGGCCCTGATCGGAGATAAGTCCCTTGCGGTTGAACTCATCCTGGATGCTCGTCAAGGGCCGGTTCGGCGAACGAAAATCCATCAGAACCCACGGGCTCATTCCTCTAAGTTGCGGAATCCGGTTGAGCATTCCGAATTGATGGCGGTAGATACTGGCCTGATACTCCTCGGTCCAGCGCTGGTTTTCTTCGCCGTGCAGCCCGGCCTTGGCGCCGCTGCCAAACTCGCTCACAATCAGAGGTTTCTGGTACTCTACGCGCCACTCGGTTGTATCCGCGCTCTCCGGATGCCCTTCATACCAGCCGATGTATTCATTAAAACCGATCACATCCAGCGCCTTGCCCAGCGGATCATCAATGATTTTTGTTTGCCCATCGGCACGCACCAGCAGCGCCGCGGTAATCAGCCGCGTGGGGTCAAGCGTACGAGCATACCCTGCCTCGGTTTCAATAAAGCGGGTCCGCGCCTCAGTGTTCGGCGTTTCATTGGCCATCGACCACAGGATGATCGCGGCGTGATTGCGCGAGGTTCCTATCTCCTCGTCCAACTGCTGCTCGGCCTTGGCCAGAACCTTGGGATTGTCAAACTGCAACGCCCAATAGACCGGATTCTCCGACCACACCAGCAGTCCCATGCTGTCGGCGGCGCGCAGCATGGACTCATCGTGGGGATAATGCGCGAGGCGCACAAAGTTGCAGCCCAGTTCTTTGGCCCAGCCCAGCAGCGTCTCCGCGTCTTTGTCTGTATTCGCGCGGCCGGTGCGGTAGGGAGCTTCGGCGTGGATCGAAATGCCGCGCAGGAAGATCGGCTTGCCATTCAGCAATATTTCGGTGCCGCGAGTCTCGATTGTGCGGAAGCCGATCAGATCAGTAACAGAGTCGTTGGCCGTGCTGATCTTCACCTCATAAAGATTTGGCGTCTCCGGCGACCAGCGTTCGAGATCCGCTACAGGGATGCGAATCGTCGTACGACTATTGCCATCCAGTGTGAATGAAACCATTCGGTCCAGTTCAGGGAGGATGACCAAAACCCTCTGACCAGCATGTCCGCCTTCCACGTGTACCCAACCTTCAATAACTGAGTCATTGGTCTGGCTCAGATGCACATCATACTGATCGATGAACTCCTCCGGAACCTCGATCAGCGAAACCGAGCGCGTTAGCCCGCCATAATTCCACCAATCGGTTTCGAGGGTAGGAACGCCGTCTTCGTGGCGCGTGTTGTCCACTGCGGCCACCACGAAGTTGCCGCCCGCATGAATCGCGGCGGTCACTTCGCAGTTGAAGCTGGTGTAACCGCCCTCGTGCTCGCAGACCTTTTGCCCGTTAACCCAGAACCAAGAGTGATAGTTGGCCGCGCCCACGTGCAAAAAGACGCGCGTGTGCTCCTTGGGCTGATAAGTGAAATCGCGCTCGTACCAGATCGGCCCTTCGTAGAAGAAAAGCGACTCGCGCTGCGTGTTCCAGTCGGCAGGAACCTTGAGCGTGGGGGCTTTAGAGAAGTCATATTCGGTGGGAAAAGGATCGCCGGGCTGAGCCTTGCGATTGAGAAAAAAGCCGTTCTTCTTCTCTTCGTGATGAAAGCTGAAGAGCCCGGAGAAGTACGGATCGACAATCGCTGCCCAGTTGCCATCAAGCGAGATGGCAGGACGCCGGTCAGCACCGGTGAGGACAATGGGCACGGGCGCGGCGTTGCATACGGAGAGAAGGGCGGCGGCCATTGCAGTTAGGATAATCCCGCGAGCGATGAGTGCATTCGGCAAAAAAGTCAGACGCTTCATTCCTGAGCCTCGGCAATATGAGATTGGATTGGAAGCATCGCCGCCTTGCAATGTGCGCAGGCGCTGCTCCAAGCGAACAGACTATCTTACCGCTTCGCGGAGCCTTGAGCAGATCTTCGCTCCATAAGCAGATTCAGGAACACAACAAGAAGGGGACAGGCTTTGCGGCTTATCCCCTTGCTCGTGCGCATCCCATCAAGTTCTACAGTTTGATTACGACCCCAGATACTCCACATGCACATAGGTGCCGAGGCGGACGTTGTAGGCCAGGTACCAGCCTTCGTGGTCCGGGTCATCATAGATGACGATCTGATCGGTGTCCCACAGCCAGCCGTCGCAGAAGGCGACGTCGTAGGGCGCAACGTCCCAGTACCAGCCGTTGAACCAGAAGCGGCCAGGTCCGCCGCCGCCCAGACGCCAAACGTGACTGCGGCCAAAGCCGCCGGTAAAGCGGCCATGCGCAAAGGGGTGGTCAAGGTGATAGTTCGCGTCGCCGCGGCCGGTGTCATGGCCGACCCAGGTCTTGCCATCCACGTGGGGGACGTTGGGGTGGCCGTCCTTGTCGCTGTAGTTGCGATTCGTCTCGACCGCATGGGCCGTGCCGGTGACGGCCTTGGGGCCGCTCTTGGGAGGTGACTGGTGGGTTCCAGCACCCGTGGAACGGGACTCGCCTTCGTGATGTTGAGCGAACGCTGGTACGGAAAGAACCAGCAACGTGGCCAATGTTAGCTGAATGGATTTCATCGTTTCCTCCGGATGCCCGTATGAGAGAAGAGCGTTTCTTTGCTGTCCTTCTGCCTTGGGCGGGTTATTCCCAACAACATTAGATACAACACTAAAGATACAAGCAAGTTGCGTTTTGGTAAAATTGCCGGCAGTACTTGGAAACTCCGTGCCCCATCCTTTCGCGGACTTTGCGAAATGGGTAGAAAACCACGAATCTCCTGGCGCGTAAGCACCGTCTGCCTAGAAGGCAAGTCTCCGCCACGCATAAAGCGGGAAGCGGTTGGCCAGCTCGGCCACCTCTTTGCGAATCCGCTCCAGCGCCGCATCATCGTTGCGCCGGTCGAGAGCCTTGGCGATCCAGGCGCCAATCACCACCATCTCCGGCTCCTTCATGCCGCGCGTGGTCATGGCGGGCGTGCCGATGCGAATGCCCGAAGCCTTGAGCGGCGGATTTACGTCGTAGGGAATCGTATTCTTGTTCACAGTAATGCCCGCCTTGCCCAGCGCCAGCTCGGCCTCGGAGCCGAGAATGCCCTTCTCGAAGACATCGACCAGCATCAGATGGTTATCAGTCCCTCCGGAGACGATGCGGAAGCCCGCCATCTGCAGGGTCGCCGCCAGCACTTTGGCGTTGGCCACAATCTGCGCCGCGTAGGTCTTGAACTCGGGCCTGAGCGCCTCGCCCAAGGCCACAGCCTTCGCCGCCACGATGTGCATCAGCGGACCGCCCTGCTGGCCGGGAAAGACGGCCTTGTCCACAGCCGCCGCCAGCGCTTGCCCGCAGAGTATCAGCCCGGAGCGCGGCCCACGCAGCGTCTTGTGCGTCGTTGTTGTGGTGATCTGTGCGTGCGGCACCGGCGAAGGATGCACGCCGCCCGCAACCAGGCCGGCGATGTGCGCCATGTCGAAGATGTACACTGCGCCTACCTTGTCGGCGATCTGGCGCATACGGGCAAAATCCCAGAGACGCGGATAGGCGCTGCCGCCGCCGATGATGGCCTTCGGCTTCTCGCGCTCGGCAATCTCTTCCATCTGGTCGTAGTCGATCAGTTCGGTGTCGCGCCGCACGCCATAGAACGTGGGCCGGTAGAGCTTGCCGCTGAAGCTCAGCTTATGCCCGTGGGTCAGGTGGCCGCCGTGGGAAAGGTCAAGGCCCAGAATCGTGTCGCCCGCCTGGAGCACGGCCGCGTAGGCCGAGGCGTTGGCCTGGGAGCCGGAGTGCGGCTGCACATTGGCGTGCTCGGCGCCGAAGATCTGCTTGGCGCGGTCACGCGCCAGGTTCTCAACCACGTCGCTGTACTCGCAGCCGCCGTAGTAGCGCCGGCCGGGGTAGCCCTCGGCGTACTTGTTGGTAAAGATTGAGCCGGCCGCCTCCAAAACCGCTTCGGAGACAAAGTTTTCGCTGGCGATCATCTCCAGCCCCTCATGCTGGCGGAGGGTTTCGTGGTCAAGGGCGGCGGCCACTTCGGGGTCGGCTTGGGCGAGTGTCAGGGACATGCGGTCAGTCATATTGGAATTTTATCGCCTTTTCCTGGAGCGATGCGGTGAGGCCTTCCATGAGCAGAGTTCAAAATGTGATCAATTGGAACAGCGGGCGGCATTCCGGCAGAGTATGTGTGTTTGCGGAGTAAGCATGTTCCCAGACCTGCTTTCCTTCCTGCCGCCTTATTCAAAAGGCAGCAGAACCATTTATGCCCATCGAAATCATTTACCGCAATCCAGTCACAGACCCATGAGGATCAGAGGCTACCCAATCAGCCGAAATCTGCTATTGTTTTTCGTGAATCATCTAAGGGCCTATGAGAATGCGGTGGAAACAGTTCGCCTTTGCAGCAACGCTGGCAGCGGCTATGGTTGCGGCGCACGGGCAGACGGCAGGCATCGACCCGGCTCTGCTGGCCAGGGCCAATGGCGGCGACGCGGCCGCGCAGGTGCTAGTGGGCGAAAGCTACGCGGCGGGCAAAAGCGTGGCCCGGGACTTGATCGAGGCCGCGAAGTGGTACAAGAAAGCTGCCGACACGGGCAACATTGCCGGCGAGCTTCACTTGGCCGCGCTCTGTCGCGACGGAGGCAAGGGCTTCCCCCGCGACATGGAGCAGGCCGCAGCCTTGTATCGTATGGCAGCCGAGCAGGGTGACGTGGGCGCGCAAGGCACTCTCGGGCTGCTGTACTCCATCGGCCAGGGCGTACCGCAGAGCTACGTCGAGGCATATTACTGGCTGGACTTGGCGGCGGCGGTGAAGGGGCCAAGGCAGGAGCAGTATTCCGCCAACCGGCAGATGATCGGAACTCACATCACCACCGATGAGCTGGCCCTAGTCGAGGAGCGGGTGGCTGCATGGCTGGCTGCGCATCCGCGACAGAATGCTGCCAAGTAGCTCGTATCCGGCCGATTGAATTTAGGTGTATTCCACCCTTGCAGGCACAAGATATGCGGAAGAATACGGGTAATGGGCGAGTAGCTCCCCGTTGGGCGGTCGTACCGGGAGTACAGTGCGAAGCGGTTTCTGCCAAATTAACCGTTTGTGTGTCTCTCTATGTACATACCGCCATCCCGGTCGACACGGCTTGCTCGTGCGCGTGGTAGCTGGAGCGAACCAACGGGCCGGACTCGACGTGGCGGAAGCCCATCTTTAGCGCCTCAGTCTTCAATTCGGCGAACTCGCGCGGGGTGTAGAGGCGTGCCATGGGCAGATGGTCGCGCGAGGGGCGCAGATATTGGCCGATAGTGAGAATGTCGCAGTGGATGGCGGCCAGGTCGCGGAAGACATCAAGCAGTTCAGAGGTCTCTTCGCCCAGGCCAACCATGACGCCGGACTTGGTTACCCCTTCTGGCCGCAGTTCTTTGGAGTAGCGCAACAGCTCCAGAGTCCGCTCATAGCGCGCGCCGGAGCGGACTGCGCGGTAGAGCCGGGGGACAGACTCGGTGTTGTGGTTGAGTACATCGGGGCAGGACTCGACGACAATCTGTATCGCCTCCCGGCTGCCCTGAAAGTCGGGGATGAGCACCTCGACGCGGCAGCCGGGCGCCTGGCTTCGAATCTCTTCAGTAACCATGGCGAAGGCGCGCGCGCCGCCCAGCAGATCGTCGTCTCGGTTGACGCTGGTGACCACTGCGTGGAGCAGTCCTAAAACAGCTACTGCCTCCGCAACCCTACGCGGTTCGTCGAAGTCAATCGGCTCGGGACGGCCTTTCGGCACCGCGCAGAAGCCGCAGCGGCGCGTGCACAGATTGCCCAGCATCATGAAGGTTGCGGTCTTGTGGTGCCAGCACTCGCCGATGTTGGGGCAGTGCGCGCTCTCGCAGACGGTGTTCAGTTGCAGCGAACGG
>Ga0326728_10005646_pt1 | contig 34719 bp, 27 predicted proteins | sample MB3enrmetagenome_FD_207602 | JGI IMG/M metagenome (GOLD analysis project Ga0326728, IMG submission 207602) | Lab enriched peat soil microbial communities from McLean, Ithaca, NY, United States - MB31MN | ecosystem: Environmental > Terrestrial > Soil > Wetlands > Peat | place: USA: New York...
CTCGACAACTGTTCCGACGACACCCTTGGTCAATTGACCCTCCTCGCGGAAAAACTCACCAACGAGGAGGAGGTCCTCGCGGCTATACGCGGCATCAGGACGATGCTCAGGGATCCCACTCACGGCGTTCACAAACTCTTTAAGAGGGTCTCGGACTACCTGCCCTATGAGAGCAAGGTGAGGCTGTTCCAATCCCTTTTCACCAATGCCTGGTTCACCGGTTGGCAGATAAAGAAGAAAACCCTCGAGACCTATGGTTTTTGGCCTCCCTTCGTCATGATATTGAGCCCCACTCTCAACTGCAATCTTCGTTGCAAAGGCTGCTACACCCTCGGCTACGGCATGAGGCATGAACTGCCTTACGGGATCGTGGACAGGGTGTTGAGGGAGTGCGAGGAGCTGGGCATATTCATCATCACGGTCCTCGGCGGCGAGCCTCTCGTCTATCCCCACCTGTTCCGGATGATGGAAGAACATCCCAACATCACCTTTCAGGTTTACACGAACGGCACCCTGGTGACCCGGCAGGTCGCTGCGCGCTTCAGGGAGCTCAACGCCATCGTGATCATAAGCAACGAAGGGTACGAAGCGGAGACGGACCAATGGAGGGGCAAGGGGGTCTACAAGAAGATACTGAAAGCCTTTGAGTATTTGACGGACGAGCGGGTGCTCGTCGGCTCTTCCGCCACCGTGACAAGCAAAAACGCGGACGTCGTCGCCTCCGAGGAGTTCGTCGACAGGATGATCGGATTGGGCTCCATTTTACAGATGTATTTTCTCTACATGCCCGTGAACGGGCAGAGTGATTTTTCCCTCCTCGTCACGCCGGAACAGCGCGACCACTTGAGAAGACAGGTCTCCGAGTTCAGGCAGACAAAGCCGCTCTTCTTCGTCGATTTCTGGAACGACGGTCCCCACGTCGAAGGATGCATCGCCGCCGGGAAGAAGTATTTCCACGTGAATGCCAACGGGGACATCGAACCATGCGTGTACGCCCACATCGCTACACAGAACGTGAGGGATACATCCATCAAAGATGCGCTCATGAGCCCTCTGTTCCAGGCGATCAGGGCGAGGCAGCCGCATAACGGGAACCACCTGAGACCATGCATGATTATCGACAACCCCGAAATAGCCAGGGAGATTATCAAGACTGCCAAGCCCCGCTTCACCCATCCGGGGGCGGAAGAGGTCTACACCAGCCGGGCCCGCGAGCTCGACGAGTACGCGCAAAGGTATGCGGACTTTATCGAGCCCATCTGGGAAAAAGAATATCTGTCCGGAAACGGGGCAGACGAAGAGCACAAAATCTGCTCCGGATAGAACTGGATTTCCTCTTCATTGAGTCGGAGGGGACATGGACCAGAACCTTTGGACTGTGCGCGATTATCTCCGCGTGGGGCTTGGACCTTCCCCAAAGAAATTTATGATCGGGATCGACGCGACGTACCGGTGCAACCTGAATTGCGCGCACTGCTACTTTAAACATCAGGGGTATCGTTCCGAGCTCTCTTGCGAAGAATGGATCAGCCGGTTTCAGGCATTGAAGGATGAGGGTCTGCCCCTTTATATGGCCGGCTGGCTCGGGGGCGAGCCTCTCCTCAGACCGGACGTGATCGACTCAGGGAGAAGGTTTTTCAAGTCGAACGTCATTTTCACCAACGGCACCCGGGTGCTGCCGGATTGGCCTGACTGCAAGTTTAGCGTCTCCGTTCCCGGAAACGGCACCGTCTATAATGAGCTGACGGGGGGAAGCGAGACCGGTTACGCAATGGTCAAGGAGCATGCGAGCAGGCCGGACCTCAACGTTGTCGTTGCCTATTGCGTTACCAGACCGAATGTCGCCTCCATCCCCGACTTTCTCGAAGAGTGGCGGGAGACCGGCGTCAAGGGCGTTTTCTTCGAGTTTTACACAGCCTCAAAAAATGAGAACGGCGGGCTCTGGCTTGATTGGCCTGAGCGGGACTGGGTCGTCGATATGCTCCTCCGGTTGAAAAAGTCTTACGGCGACTTCATCTACAACAAGTCGTTCGAGCTGAGGCTCATGAAGACGGCCTCTCTGAAGGGCATACTCGCAAGCTGTCGCGCCGGCGAGGTCGAATTGAGCCTGGATCCCATGGGAAACAAAAAATCCCCCTGTCATCTCGGTCCCGACGCGGATTGCACGCGCTGCGGATGCACGCTCCCCATCTGGTGTTATTACCTCTCGCGCAAGCGCCTCCTCCTCCGGGCCTTCGCCGAGGGCGTCTGGAGAGAGATCAGGGGGCTTTGAACGACGACGGGGAAACAATCGATTCCTGTCGTCACATGAGGCGGAAGCCGGAGTCCGCGCAATTCGTACCAATAGCGGATGTGACGTTCGCCGGAGTGAAAGGCATGCGCCTTTTGATTGGTCTCGACACTAATGTGGAAGTAAGCGGAGTCTATCATCCGCTCCAATAGGTGCAAAGATGATTTTCAGAGAAATATTTCGCTACTTTCTTGTCATGGAAAGACCGCTGGCTCACCAATTCAACAAAGTTATCGGCAGTCTTGATCTCACCATGGCTCAATGGAAGACCCTGGATTTCATCGAAAAATCCGGCACGTGCGCTCTCGTGGAGATTTCTCGGCACTTATCAATAAGAAAACCTCCTGTCACAATGATGATTGATAGCCTGGAGCAGAAGCGGTTTGTGGAGCAAATCCCCGGAAAAGACAGGCGAGAAAAAAGAGTCCGTCTGACAGACCTGGGAAGAGAAGTGTATGGGGCATGCCGCAATGCGATTGATGAGATAGAGCATCATCTTTTGAATGGCCTTTCGGATGAAGAACAAGAAATCCTTTTGCGCGCGTTAACTACCGTCTGGAGCAATCTGAAATCAGGTGGGCGATCCAAATGAACAAACCCAAATTATGGACCAAGGATTTTGCCTTTCAGGGGCAGGTGCATCGGCGGGAAAATAGCAAAGGTCTGCATTACGTCTGCGAGGCACTATGCCTTGCCGCTTGTTGTTGAGTTTTCTTGACGAAGGATGAAATCACACCTTCAGGAAGGAGCATGCGGAGGCGAAATGCTCATAAGCTGTGAAAATTACGCCCTCCGCGAGTCCACCTACAAATGGTGCATTTCTTCATATGGGTGGAAGGTGAAGATTTCGCTTTGAAAGCGTGCCCAGTAACAACGGGCCGATGGTCGCCGCTTTATCGGTATCTGCGTTATCTACACCTTGAGATTCTCCCTCTGTTTGAGAGCACGCTCCAGAGCAGGCTGCATCTTCATCTCGCGGAGCTCCCCGATGGCGAAATCGAGATGCCCGAGCGCCTCGGCCTTCTCGTCCGGGTAGTGCTCGAGGAGCAACTCGGCAAGCTGAAGCCTCGTGAGGGCGATCTCGGGGCGGAATCTCAATTTGTAGGCCACATCCATCGCCTGTCGGTAGTACACCCTTGCTTCCTCGGGCATAGCAAGGAGTGCGGCAGCAGCGCCGAGGTGGCGGGCGATACAGGTCTGTTGCCCGACGAATCCCGTGCTAAATGGCGCGCTGCTGATTAACCGGCGAAACAGAAGTTCAACAGTCTCGCGGTGGCGCAGGCGCACGGCGGCTTCTAAAAGGGCCGTGTCCACCCAAACAAATGTCTGGTCCTCCGTGGTGCCAATGCCGGGGCGTGCCGCGACCCACCTATCAAGAAAGAGAATGGCTTCGGCCTCCGTGCCGTAAAGAGGGAGCATCATCACCCACACGCCCGAAAGCACCTGAATGGTTTGATCGACCTTACCCAGGAGAAGAAGGGGCGATAGACCGCACATGGATTCCATTACCGCGGCGAATTCAGATAGACCCAATTCTTTGCCGCGTTTCCGAATGCGCGAGGCTATCTCCATGGCCTTCTCCAGTCTGCCGTCCAGGGTAGCGAGAACTCCGTCAGCCAACATCGGATAGAACGACAAGTGAGCCTGGCCGGTCCGTTCCGCCAGAGCCCTCATTTCACCCAAGCACACTTCCGCGCGCTCCCGCATGGCCTGCTCAAGGAAGACGTCTCCCATCAGCGCCAAGGCCGTACCGACTATTAGCGCCGTGACCCCTTCACGAGAGCGTTCCGCAAGGTCCTTGACGAGCTCGAATCTTTGCTCGAAGCGGTGGGGTGCTCGGCAGTACATGAGCCATCCAACAGCCGTATCCCAGAACGCCTCCTGGTCGCCGAGACGGCGGGCAAGGTCGAGAGCGCGGTCGAATGCCAGGACCCCCTCCGCCAAGAGCACCGGATCCCCGGTATGTAACCCCTTTACGCAGTACATGTCTCCCTTGCTGGAGTCAGCCCAGATACGGGCGACGGTATCGGCTTCCGCATAGCGATCGGCCCGTTCGACCCACTGGGCTGCCTCAGGGGTACCCCATGCATCCATCCTCACCGAGGCCCAGTATCTCAGGCCGGTGATGGCGTGCCCGCACGCCCGGGAAGCCCGCGTCTTATCACCTATCGCCTCAGCGAGCGTGAAAGCCTCCGGTAGTGCGGTATCGAGCGCCCTTCTCGCCTCTCCGGCCTCGATGAGCACCTTCCCGAGCTCGGTGAGGAGGTCGCATCGTAGTGCCTTGTCATGAGGATCGAGGACCTCTTGGACCGCGAGGGCCCCTTCGAGGAGGCTCGCCGCCTCGGGGTAGGCGTAGACGGATGCGGCCCGGGCCGCTGCTTTCTTTCCGTAGTCGATGCCCTTTGCAAGCTCGGTGCTCTTCGAGTAGTGATACGCGAGCATCTCGTAGAACTCTTCGAGGCGGTCGGGATAGAGGTCCTCGATGGCGTCACCTATCCGCCCGTGGATCTCCTTTCTCCGGGCGAGGAGGAGGCTGTTGTAGGCCACCTCCTGGGTGAGGGCGTGCTTGAAGATGTACTCGAGCTCGGGGAAGAGCCGCTTCTCGTAGATCAACTCGAGGCCCTGGAGATTGAGGAGGTGGCCTTTCAGATCTTCTTTCATCTCCGTGATCGACTGGAGGATGCGAAAGGCGAACTCCCTGCCGATGACGGAGGCGACGTGCATGATCCGTTTGAGGCCCTCGTCGAGGCGGTCGATACGGGCGGCGATGATCCCCTGGATGGTGTCGGGGACCTCGATGTCGGCGGGACGCTTCACAAGAACGTAGTGGTCGTACTTCTTGCTGATCGAGCCGTTCTCCAAAAGGCTGTGGGTGAGCTCCTCCATGAAGAGGGGGTTGCCCGCGGCCTTACCGAGGATGAGGTCCTTGAGTTCGGGGACCATCTCTGCCTCGGAGAGGATGGACTGGACGAGCTCGGCGCTCGTGGGTAAGGAAAGCTGATCCACCCGGATGGTCGTGTAGAAGGACTTGCTCCCCCATCGATGGGTGTACTCCGGCCTATAAAGGATGATGAGGAGTATGGGGGTGTTGGCAAGCCAGCCGATCAAGTAGTCGAGGAACTCCTCGGAGGTCTTGTCGATCCAGTGGAGGTCCTCGATGATAACGACGAGGGGATGGGTCTGGCTCTCCCTGATGAAGAGGTCTCGTAAGGCCTCGAAGATCCGCTCCCGCTTCGCCCTCGGATCGAGGGCGCGCCAGGACGGAGGCGTGTCCAGAGAGAGGAGGTCCTGAAATGAGGGAAGAAGGGCCTCGTCGTGATGAGAAAGGGGCGTTCTCCCTCCTTGATCCCGAAGTATGACCGGAGGATATCGAGGAGGGGGAGGTAGGCCATGGAGGCCCCGTAGTGGAGGCACCGGCCTTCGAGATAGGTATACTCGGGGAACAAATGTCTCATCTCGAGGATGATGCGGGATTTCCCCACCCCTGCCTCGCCGACGATGCCGACGACCTGACCGGACCCGGAGCGTGCCTTGTCGAGGGTCTCGCGGAGGGTCTCCATCTCCCTGGTTCTGCCGACAAACCGGGTGAGGCCGGAGACGGCAGAGGCCTCGATGCGCGTCTTCACCTCGGTAGGAGAGAGAAGGACGTAGGCGTCTTGAGGCTCTTCCTTGCCCTTCATCGGGAGCTTACCCAGAGAGGAGAAGGCGAAGAAGTCCCTCACGAGCCTCTGGGTGTGGCCCGAGACGAGGACCGTTCCGGGGGCGGCGACGGACTCCATGCGGGAGGCGAGGTTGATGGTATCCCCGATGGCGGTGTAATCCATGCGGAGGTCGTCTCCGATGGCACCTACGACGACGGGACCGGAGTTGAGGCCAAGGCGCATCCTGAAGTCGATGCCGCAGGACTTCTTCAGTTTCCCACCATAGTCGGTAAGGGCCTGCTGGATGGACAGAGAGGCATGGCACGCCCGGAGGGCATGGTCCTCATGGGCTAAGGGGGCACCGAAGAGGGCCATGACGCCGTCCCCGGTGAACTGGTTGATCGTCCCCTCGTACTTGTGGATCTCATCCATGAGGATCTTGAAGCACCCGTCCATGATCTGGTGGATCTCCTCGGGGTCGAGTTTCTCCGAGATGCTCGTAAAGTTCGCCACATCGGCAAAAAGGACGGTGACGAGCTTGCGCTCCCCTTCTATGGAACTTCTCGTGGTGAGGATCTTCTCGGCGAGAAACTTGGGTGTGTAGGAGTGGGGCTGGGAGTAATCGAGGGGAGGGGTGGCCTTCGGGGTGGCGAGGGGTTGGCCGCATTTGCCGCAGAATTGCCTGTCCGAAGGGACCGTGGCGCCGCAGGCAGGGCAAATGAGCTCCATCCTGACACCGCATTTCTCACAGAATCCCACTCCTTCGCGGTTATCAAACTGGCATTTTGGGCACTTCATTGCCACTCCTTTTCGCTGGTCGGTTGGCGCTCACGTCCGGAGCCCCTCCAGCGCGTCGCGCGTCTGGGACAGATCGAATTGGGCCCCGATCTCGGCGAAGATCGCCTCAGCGCGTTCAAGGTGGTCGCGATCGTTGAGACGGTGGCCCATCTCGAGATGGGCCATGCCGAGATCATAGCGCGCACCCATCTCCTCAGCCGTCTTTATGCTTTTCTGCCACCATTCCTGTGCTGACGAGGACTTACTTCTTATCCATTCGTATTTTCCCTGGAGCCTCATCGCTTCAGGAAGACAGTAGCGGTACACCTTTGCCGACCTGAAGACTTCTTTGGAGGCCCTCTTGGCCCGGCTCAAATATTCCTCCTTGTCCACTCCAGTCCCTTGCTCGGCGGCAGCAAGAAAGGTGGCGAAAAGCGCGAGGGGTGTCTCACATTCATACCCTCTAACACCGTGGGCGGTTCTGTAGTCCTCGGCGTGCTTGAGCACGGTGATGCTCCTCTCCACATCCCCCAGACGAAAATAACATCTGCCCAACAGACTACCGGCGAAGATACGAGAGATGTGAGCAGGAACGGCCTCGGCAAGTTCGATGGCTTTGTCGAGGCTCGCAAGAGACGCTTCAAACTCGCCTCTCCGTTCCTGGGCCCACCCCAGAGATAGCAAACCCATGCACCAAATGTCGGGGTCATTGGCATCCCGCCCGAAGCGAATGAGCTCATGGCCTATTGCCGACGCCCCGTCCAGATCGCCCCGAAGCGTACATGAGTAAGCAGCAGCGAAGTTCAAAAGACCCCACATATTCACGTGCCAGTAGCCATGGCGGCGGGCTATGTCCGCCCCTTTGAGGCCATACTCGACTGCCTTTCCGAGTTCTCCCGCAAGCCACGCGCTAACGCACAACTGCATATGAAGTCCCACCAAGGCTCCCGGGTCCTGAGTCTGCTCCGCGAGAGCCACAGCCCGTCGCAGAAAGAATCCCGCAAGGCGGTGAAGGGAGAAGACGTCGGCTATGAAGACCAACGTACAAGAAGAAAAGACGATCCCCGGAACATATCCTGTCCGCTCGGAGAAATTGATGCAGGTGAGGGTGGTCAGCAGCATGTGTTCAGGCGCCCCCAGGTCCCTTATAATCACGGCTTGGTAGATGCGCACCACCTCCTCAACAGCCTGATCTACCGGACCATGTGTGCTCTTGATTAGCCAACGGGAAAAGATACGATGGCCAATCTGCACCGCTATCTCCCATACTATGCCAAGCCTCACCTTTGAACGGGACGCCGCGAGTTTCGGCCTCCCAAAATAGACGAGCGCCCGTTGGAGGTATTCCATGGCCTTCTCCGTTTCCCCCCGCCGGTAGAAGGCCTCGCCCATCTTCCGTTCGAGCATCCCCCTCCGCAGTGGGTCCCACTTGTCGCCGAAGACACGGGCATACGTCTCCAGGGCTTGGTGATAGTGGGAGAGGGCCTCGGCGTCTGCTGCTATCCTGCCTGCCTGATCGCCTGCCTTGAAGAGATACTCCTGAGCCTTCTCCCAGAGTTCCGCTTTGGCATAGTGGTAGGCAAGGACGCTGGAGAACTCCTCCAGCCTGTCGGAGAAAAGGGTTTCTATGGCGGAGGCGACTTTTCCGTGGAGCTCGTGGCGTTTCTTGAGGAGGATGCTCTCGTAGGTCGACTCCTGGACGAGGGCATGCTTGAAGATGTACTCGAGCTCGGGGGCCTTCTGTTTCTCCCGGATGAGATCCGTCGTCGTGAGCTTGTCGAGGTCCTTCTCGAGGTCCCTCACTGCCTCCGCCACCTCCTTGAGAAGGCGGTAGAGGAAGGCCCTCCCGATGACAGCAGCGCTCTTGAGGACCTGTTTCATCTCTTCGTCGAGCCGGTCGATGCGGGCCATGATCACCCCCTGGACGGTATCGGGGATGGTGATGGTCTCGATAGAAGAGGTCACCTTCCAATGGCCGTTCTCGTGTCGGACCGCCCCCTTGTCGATGAGGGTCATCATGATCTCTTCGATAAAGAAAGGATTGCCGTCGGCCTTCTCGACGATGACCTGTCTCATGCGGGCAGGGAGGTTCTCTATGCTGAGAAGATTGTCCATGAGATCGGTGCACTCCGTGGGAGAGAGGGGATTGAGGCGGATCTCGGTGTAGCGCCGGCCATGGTCCTTGAAGGCGCGTTCCCTCAGGCGCGCGGCAGGGACGTTCGCTTCGGGCCTGCTCACCCCGCAGATGAGGAGGGGGACGCGGTCGATGAGGGGGAAGAGGTGCTCGATGAGAAGGATGGTGGATTCATCCGCCCAGTGGAGGTCCTCGAAGGTGAGGACGAGGGGACGGATACTTGCAAGGCGCTCGAAGAAACGACGTGTTGAGAGATAAATTTGTTTGCCCGTGGACTCGCCGTCGAGGTGCTTGAGGCTTTCCCCGAGGTCGCCTTTCACCTCGAGTCCGATGAGGCTCGCGAGGTAGGGGAGGATCTCCGCGCTTTCAGCAGGGAAAAGTGCGGTGATGCTCCTTTCGAACTTGCTCCAGGCCTCAGTGTCGTCATCCTCCTCGGCAATGCCCGCGTACTGCCAGAGGATCTCCCTGAAGGGCCAGTAGCTCATCTGCTGACCATAGGAGAGGGTCCGGCCTTCGAGCCAGAGGAGGTCCTCGCTTTCGAAGTGACGGCGGATCTCGGCCATGAGACGGGATTTGCCGAGGCCCGCCTCGCCGATCACAGAAAGAATGCCTCCCTGACCATCGAAGAGGCGGTTGACGGATGCCTTGAGTGCGGCGATCTCAGCGTTCCTGCCGACGAGGGGTGAGCTGATACCTTGAGTGGCAAGGCCGCGGGTGACTTCGGTCTTTTCGTCCATGAGTCTGTAAGGTATTACCGGCCCTGCTTTGCCCTTGAGGGAAACGGGTTCGAGCTTCTCGAAGGAGAAGGCCCCCTTGGTCTGGTGATAGGTGCTTTCTCCTACGAGGATCTCACCGCGTTTGGCGATGCCGGAGAGACGGGAGGCAAGGTTGATCGTATCACCGGCAACACCATGGGTGCCTTTTTCGAGGTTAATCTCGCCCGTGACCACGAGACCCGTGGTGATGCCCGTATGGAGGGTGAGGCGCGTCTTTATTTTCTCCTCGTAGTCGAGGCTGATGGTGCTGACTACTTCGTGGATATCCCGCGCTGCCCGGATGGCACGAAGCTGATCATCCTCATGCGCCTGGGGGATACCGAAGAGGGCGACGATGGCATCTCCGATGTACTTCTCGACGAAGCCCTCATAGCGGTCAACGATCTTGGCAATTTCGCCAAAGATCCGGCTCGTGATCTCCCTGACCTCCTCGGGGTCGAGCTTCTCGGACATGGCCGTGTAGCCGGAGAGGTCGGAGAAGAGGACAGTGACGGTTTTGCGCTCGGCCTCAGGAGAGGGGCCGGGCACGAAAGCCGGAGATTGAGGCTGCAGGGGGTGGGCAGTCTGTCCCAGCATCTCGCCGCATCCGCTGCAGAACCGGCTCCCGGGCAGGTTTATTTTCCCGCAGACAGGACAAACCATTTCCAGGCTCCTCCCGCATCCGCTACAGAACCGCGCGTCGGCCTGGTTGTCGAACCGGCACGCTCCACATATCATGAGAATGTCCCCTGTTCTTTGATTCTCAGAACCTGGTACACACCAGAACCATAGTGCTCATCTTCGCCGTGCGCACTCCTTATGGTGTCCAATGTTTGGCCTGTCTCACCGCTGAATATCCGGCCACATCTTCTCCCGCGATATACCCCCCCGCAGAGAGCAACGGTCATACCGCCCAGGTACCATCCATGTGGACGTTTTCCCACCCACCCGTCTCCATGCCGGCGGCGTACAGCCCCTGAATCGGAGCGTTCTGCTTATTGATGACCTGCATGTGCTCGTTGATCTTGATACCCTCCATCGTATGGAGGATCCCCACCTGGCACCTGATGGCATAATAAGGAGGAGTGCGCAGCGAAGGATACGCAAGGACATAAGCTTTGCGAGCACGTCAGCCTGAGTGTCTGCCGCAAATGCCCCGTCTCGGCGCACCTTCCCTAGACCTACAGCGATGCGAGAAGCTGTTTCGTCCTGGCCAGCCAATAGTCCATTCCCATCTCCTCGTACATCGCCTCTGCCTTCCTCAGGTGCTCGAGGGCCTTTTCCTTTTGTCCTCCATCGGCATAAAGCTCCCCGAGGGCGAGATGGCCCGAGGCGTAATACGGCTTCATCCCGAGCTCATCGGACATCTTCATCCCCCGCAGAATGCACTCCTCCGCCTTGGCGATTTGTGCCCTGTCCGTTTTTCCTGTGACCCTCCCCAGTTGAATCCACGATTTTGGCTCAAAAAGGCCTTCACGATTCCTCTGAGCGAGGCTCAGCGCCTCCTCGGCATGGAGCCGTGCTTCACTGAGGTTGCCGAGATCGAAATAGACTCGGCTGAGCCAGACATGGTAGAGCGATGAACAGAGGGAAAGTCCGAGGTCCGCCTGTAGTTTCAGGGCCTTCTCAAGAGACTCCAAGGCGGTGTCGAGTTTCCCGAGAAGATAGTATCCATATCCGAGTAAACCCCACGCGAAAGGCAGGAGGGTGTCTGCCTTCGATCGTTCGAAGTATTCAACAGCGCTGCGACAGTGCGTTACCGCATTTTTCCCGTCCCCCTTGGAAGTGAAGACTACCCCATGGCCGGCTTCGACAAAGCCGATGCTATACGAGTGATCGATCCCGTGAGCAAAAGAAAGGGCTTGTTCGACCATGCGCTCCCCTTCCTCGAATCGCCCCAGCGCCCCCATGCTGTCCGCTCGCATGCCTTGTGCGGCCACATACGGATTCACGGGCAACCCGAAGAACTCACGCTCCCGGTGGGTCTTCTCGAGCAGCGCGATGAGCACGGAAGCGATGCGCGCGGCCTCCCTCACGTTCCCTCCGATCCAGAACGACGTACAGAGGCCCGGGGCGACCCTCGCCAGTATTTCAACGTCTTCGATCTCCTCCGCCTCCCGGTACGCATCCTCCTGATATTTTCTCGCGAGCACAGGGTCTCCTCTGAGCATGTAAAACACTGCGAAGAATTCGGAGAGGATCGCGATGCCCTTCTTGTCACCGAACTCCTTGCAGAGCCTCTGTCCCTCCTCATAGAGCGGGACGGGGTCTTCGGGATAGACGAGGTATTCCATGGGGACCCCCACGCGAAGAATGAGGTCGAGGAGCTCTCTTTTGTTCTCCGCCGTCTCGGGCTTACCCTTGAGGAGGGCGATCGCATCCTTGTAGTGGTGCAGTGCCTCCTGGTTCGCGCTGCTCCTCACGGCCTTGTCGCCCGACAACTTCAGATAGTGGTACGCCTTGTCGAGGGCCTCGCTTTTCGAGTAGTGGTAGGCGAGCATCTCGTAGAACTCCTCGATCCGGTCGGGGTAGAGCTCTTCGATAGCTTTGCCGATGCGCCCATGGATCTCCTTCCTCCTGGCGAGGAGGAGGCTGTTGTAGGCGACCTCCTGGGTGAGGGCGTGCTTGAAGATGTACTCGAGCTCGGGGAAGAGCCGCTTCTCGTAGATGAACTCCAAGCCCTGGAGGTTGAGGAGGTGGCTTTTCAGGTCTTCCTTCATCTCGGTGATGGACTGGAGGATGCGAAAGGCGAACTCCCTGCCGATGACGGAGGCGACGTGCATGATCCGTTTCAGGCTTTCGTCGAGACGGTCCATCCGGGCCGCGATGATCCCTTGGATGGTGTCGGGAATCTGGATGTCGGAAAGCCTCCTGCTCAGGTGATAGCGATTCTCTTTCTTCTCGATCGTCCCGTTCTCGAGGAGGGTATGGGTGAGCTCCTCCATGAAGAGGGGGTTCCCTGCTGCTTTGGTGAGGATGAGATCGCGGAGCTCGGGGACGATGTCTCCTTCGGAGAGGATGGACTGGACGAGTTGGGCGCTCGTCGAGAGGGTAAGCTGGTCCACCCGAATGTTCGTGTAGGAGGACTTGCTCGCCCAGCGGTGGACATACTCGGGCCGGTAGAGGAGGATGAGGAGGATGGGGGTAGTGGCGAGCCAGCCTATGAGGTAGTCCAAGAACTCCTCGGAGGTCTTGTCGATCCAGTGGAGGTCCTCGATGATGAGGACGAGGGGCGTCTTCCCGCTCTCCCCGACGAAGAGATTCCGCAATGCCTCGAAGATCTTTTCTCTCTTCTGCCGGGGCTCGAGGGCGAGGTAGGCCTCATCGTCTCCCGTGAGTGAGAGGAGCTCGTAGAGGGGAGGGAGATCGAGGGAGACCTTTTCCCGCATTTTCTTCTTCACGAGGAATTCCCGCTCTCCCTCCTTGATCCCGAAGTATGACCGGAGAATGTCGAGGAGAGGGAGGTAGGCCATGGAGCCCCCGTAGTGGAGGCACCGGCCTTCGAGGAAGAGATACTCGGGATAGAGGCGCTTGAGCTCGAGGATGATCCGGGACTTGCCCACCCCCGCCTCGCCGACGATGCCGACGACCTGGCCTGTGCCGGAGCGGGCCTTCTCGAGAGCCTCGGATAAGGTCTCCATCTCCTTGTGCCTGCCGACAAAGGGGGTGAGGCCGGCAACGGCGGAGGCTTCGATGCGGGTCTTCAACCCGGTGGGCGAAAGAAGGAGATAGGCCTCCTGGGGCTCCTCTTTCCCCTTCACCTGCAAGGGACCCAAAGAGGAGAAGGTGAAGAAGTCCTTCGTGAGCCGGCGCGTGTGGCCGGAGACGAAGATAGCACCGGGTTGGGCGGCAGACTCCATGCGGGAGGCCAAGTTGATGGTGTCCCCGATGGCGGTGTAGTCCATGCGGAGGTCGTCGCCGATAGCACCGACAACTACGGGACCGGAGTTGAGGCCGATGCGCATCCGGAAGTCGATGTCGCAGTCTGCTTTGAGTTTCTCTGCATAGAGGGTGAGGGCATGCTTGATGGCAAGGGAGGCATAGCAGGCCCGGACGGCATGGTCCTCATGGGCTAAGGGGGCGCCGAAGAGGGCCATGATGCCGTCGCCCGTGAACTGGTTTATTGTCCCCTCGTACCGGTGGATCTCATCCATGAGGATACGGAAAGCTCCGTCCATGATCCCGTGGATCTCCTCGGGGTCGAGCTTCTCGGAGATGCTCGTAAAGTTCGCCACGTCGGCAAAGAGGACGGTGACGAGCTTACGCTCCCCTTCGACCGAGCTCCGGGAGGTGAGGATCTTCTCGGCGAGGAACTTGGGGGTGTAGGACTGGGGGTGGGAGAGGTCGAGGGGAGGGGCGGCTTGATGTTCCTCGAGAGCATTACCGCATTTGCCGCAATACATGAAATCAAGTGGATTTGAAAAATTACACTTCGGGCAAACCTTTTCTAATTTCCCTCCACATTTACCACAAAATGCAAACCCATCTGGATTATCAAACTGGCATTTGGGACACTTCACCGCTGCTCCTCCTGGCTGGTTGTTTACCGCTCACGTCTGAAACCTCTCCATCACTTGGCGAGTCTGAGACAGATCGAACTCCGCTCCGATCTGGGCAAAGATCGCCTCGGCCTGTTTGAGGTGCTCGTGATCGTTGAGTCTCTTGCCCATTTCAAGATGCGTCATGCCGAGCTCATACCTCGTACCCATCTCTTCTGCCAGGGCGAGACTACGCTCCCAGTGCTTCTGGGCGGAAGCGTGCTTGCCCGTGAGCCAATCGTAAACACCTTGGAGTCTGGTAGCCCCAGGGAGAGCGACCCAGTGCCCTTTGATCGATCTTAACAATCTCTTGCGCACTTGCCTAGCCTTCCTCAAATGCTCGTCCCTTCGTGGCCCTGCCTCTCGCTCTGCCGCAGCCAGGTACGTATTGAAAAACGGTAAGAACAGTAAGCATTCCCATCCCTTGACGCCGTGCGCAACACGGTAGGCATCGCTTTGCGTCAGCACTCTTATGCTCCGTTCAACATCCCCTGTGCAACAGTAGCATGCAGCCAGCCAGCCGCCGGCAACAGGCCTCATCAGATGATTGGGAATCTCCTCGGCCAATTCGATCGCCCGGTTCAGATTGACCGCAGCCTCTTCAAATCCACCCTGATATTGCTGGGTAGCGCCGAGGCAGGCGAGACCCATGCACAAAGTGTCGCGATCATTCGCGTCCTGACCGAAGCGAACCATCTCTTGAGCGATCCCGGAAGCTCTGCGGAAATCTCCCCCATATAGGCATGACTGCACGGCATTAAAAGTCGCATATACCCACAATTTGGGGTCCCAGCAGCCGCCCCGACGGGCTATGTCCGCCCCTTTCAAGCCATATTCGAGTCCCTTGTCGAGATGCCCCGTCTGCCATCCCTGAAGCGATACGTTGAGGCACACTCTGACAAGAGCCATCGGGTCCTCAGTCTGTGTTGACAAAGTCTCTGCCCGTCGTAATAAGGACCTGGCAAGACGGAAGAAACGAAAGATACTGGCGATGACACACATCGACGCAGATTCCGAGACAATCCCGGGAAGATGGCCATTCCGCTCGGAGAAGTTGAGGCAGGTGAGAGTGGCCAGCAGAAGGTGCTCAGGCGCGGTAGTTATGTCTATGGTTGTCACCATCTCGTATATATGGGCCACCTCCTCGACGGCTTGACCCACCGGCCCATACGTTTTCTTGACCAACCAGCGGGAGAACATGTGATGGGCGATCTGCACGCCTATCTCCTTCATGATGCCGAGTCTTACCAGTGACTTTGACGTCGGCAACGGTGGCCTCCCAAGGTAGACAAGTGCCCTCTGAAAGTATTCGGTTGCGGTGTCCGGCTCCCCCCTCCGATAGAAGGCCTCCCCCATCTTCCTCTCCAGTACCCCCCTCTGGATGGGATCCCACTTGTCCCCGAAGACCCGGGTGTAGGTCTCCAGCGCTTGCTGGTAGTGGGTGAGCGCCTCGGCATCAGCGGCGATGCGGCCGGCCTGGTCTCCTGCCTTGAAAAGGTATTCCTGGGCCTTCTCCCAGTCTTCTGCCTTCGCATAGTGGTAGGCGAGGACCGATGAGAACTCGTCTAGTCGGTCGGAGAAGAGGGTCTCTATGGCGGAAGCCACCTTCCCATGGAGTTCGTGTCTTTTTTTGAGGAGGATACTCTCGTAGGTCGACTCCTGGACCAGGGCGTGCTTGAAGATGTACTCCAGTTCGGGGACCTTCTGCTTCTCCCTGATAAGTTCGGTAGAAGTGAGGGTGTCGAGGTGTCTATCCAGTTCTTTGACGGCGTCGGTGACTTCTTTGAGGAGACGATACAGAAAGGCCCTGCCGATGACCGAGGCGGTTTTGAGGATCTGCTTCACCTCCTCGTCCAGTCTGTCGATGCGGGCCATGATCACCCCCTGGATGGTGTCGGGGATGGTGAGGGTTTCGATAGAAGAGGTAGCCCTCCAGTGGCCGTTTTCGGGCCGGACCGCCCCTCTATCGACGAGAGTCCTCATGATCTCTTCCACGAAGAAGGGGTTCCCGTCCGCTTTCGTGAGGATAACGTGTCGTATGCGGGAAGGGAGGTTTTCTACGGGGAGGAGGTTATCCATGAGGTTCGTGCACTCGGTGGGAGAGAGAGGGTTGAGCCGTATCTCCGTATAGCGCCGTTCATAGTCCTTGAGGGCTCTTTCCTTCAGGCGCACGGCGGGGACGTTCACCTCAGGCCTACTCACCCCGCAGATGAGGAGGGGGACACGGGTGATGAGGGGGAAGAGGTGCTCGATGAGGAGTACGGTCGATTCATCTGACCAATGGAGGTCTTCAAAGACGAGGACGAGGGGACGGGTGGTCGCAAGGCGCTCGAAGAACCGGCGGGAGGAGAGATAGATCTGCTTCCCCATGGACTCCCCGTCGAGATACTTGAGATTCTTCGCTAGCTCCCCTTTCACCTCCAGGCCGATGAGGCCGGCGAGATAGGGGAGGATCTCTCCGCTTTCGGCGGGGAAAAGATCGACGATCTTTGTCTCGAACTTCTCCCAGGCCGCCGCGTCTCCATCGTCATCCGTAACGCCTGCATACCGCCACAGGATCTCCCTGAAGGGCCAGTAGCTCATCTGCCGCCCGTAGGAGAGCGTCTGCCCCTCCAGCCAAAGGAGGTTCTCGTTCTCAAAGTGCTGGCGGATCTCGGCCATCAACCGGGACTTCCCGAGACCGGCCTCGCCGATGATGGAGAGGATAGCTCCTTGGCCGTCGAGGAGGCGGTTGACGGAGGCCTTGATGGCGGCGACCTCGGCACTACGACCCACAAGGGGAGAGCTGATACCTTGGGTGGCAAGACCACGGGTGGCTTCGGCCTTTTCTTCCACGAGTTTGTAAGGTATGACCGCCTCTGCCTTGCCCTTCACGGACACGGGATCGAGTTTTTCGAAGGAGAAGACACCGTTCGCCTCGAAATAGGTACTTTCATTGACGAGGATCTCTCCCGGCCTGGCGAGACCGCAGAGACGGGAGGCGAGATTGATCGTATCCCCTGCGACTCCGTGAGTTCCCTTTTCGAGGTTGACATCGCCGGTGACCACAAGACCCGTAGCGATGCCCGTGTGGAAGATGACGCGTCGGCCTATCTTCTCCTCGTACTGTCTCCCCATCCCGTCGACGAGTGCGTGTATCTCCTTTGCAGCCCTGACGGCACGAAGGCGATCATCCTCGTGGGTTTGAGGAACACCGAAGAGGGCCATTACCGCATCGCCGACGTACTTTTCGACGAAGCCTTCATATCGGTCAACGATCTTGGCAACTTCACCAAAGATCCGGCTCGTGATCTCCCTGACCTCCTCGGGGTCGAGCTTCTCGGACAATGCCGTGTAGCCCGAAAGGTCGGAGAAGAGGGCGGTGACGGTTTTGCGCTCGGCCGCGGGAGAGGGGCCTGGCACGAAAGGCCGAGGTTCAGGCTCCTGCGGGTAAGCGGTCTGTCCCAGAGCCTCGCCGCATCCGCAACAGAACCTGCTCCCCGGGGGATTCTCCTTCCCGCAGGCAGGGCAAGCCGTTTCCAGGCTCCTGCCGCATCCGCAACAGAACCGGGCATCGGTCGGATTGTCGAATTGACACGCGCCGCATATCATGAGGCTGCCCCTTGGTCTTCGGTTCTCAGAGCATGGTCACCCGGTACCCACCCTTTGTGTCTTTTATGGATATCCCACCGACTGCGCCAGAATGATCTTCTGATCGGGCCGTAGCTGCATCGATGTTGAGAGGGCCGGTCTGTCGACGAGACCCCGAACGGCAGTCGCCAATCCCTCTGAAGCGCAGTAGAGGTAAATGTTCTCAACAATCGCTCCGGTGTGGGCACCGGATAAGAGGGTTTTGGCTTCATCCGGCATGTTGCTTTCCATTTTCGCGTAATCGGACACGTAGACAAGGTTGACGGGGGCCTCTTTGACATAGTCCTGGGTGCCGGCGAGTGCACGGAGGTCTTCGGCCCGTAGCAGCTTCAGTTGATTTGCCTTCGCCTCGTAAAGGTAAAGGCCGTCAGAAAGGATAACGTAGATGTCCATATCCTGCCAATTCATTGCAGAAGGGGCAGTACGCATTCCGCCAGGGCGATTGATCCCGAAGCCGGCCCACAGGAGGTTTGAAAGGACACTCACTGGCAGGGGTTCGGGGCTGAATTCCCGCGAAGATTGTCTTTTCCATAACAACTCTATTGCTGGATTACCACTGCCTTCACGGGGTTGCAGAAGTTGTATTGTTGCTTTGTCCTGCTCCGCTGACATGTCCTTTCTCCTTCTGTTTTGGTATGAGAAACCTCCGCGTGCCCACCGAGCTTCCAGCCATCAAGGTGCAGCGTGCTTGGTTCGACGTCGGTGGAGACGGCTCCTCTTCCACCGGCTATTTCTTCGCCTGTACCTTTCTCACCACATCCACGTCCACGAGCGGGGTGATCTCCGTATTCACGAAGGGGAATGTGGGAGACTCGTAAGCGAAGCGCACCAGGTCTTCGGGAGAATTCAGGTCCAATATCACCATGGCGCCCTTCATGTTGGGAACATGGCTTTTGACATAGTAGTCAAACTCAAAATGATCACCCTCGGTAGCAGGAGCGCAAACGCACCGCCTCCTTTTTCTGCGGTTAGTGCCCCGGTTGCCGGATCATGAGCTCCGCGACGAGCAGACGTTCTCCTTATTCATGGCCTTCGCGTCCCGGCGTTGGCGGAAACACGCTCTCAAACACCGCGCATTGGCGGCATATCTTCATCTTCTCCTGCCAGCTCTTTTGCACGGTGCCCTCACAGATGGTCCCGTTGATGAACCAGCACAGATGTCCTGCCTGAAGTTCCCATGCTGAGCACTCCTGCCGGATCTTCCCGGAACATCTCTTCACGACCCAGCATGGTCTGGCCCTTTTGTTCTGAGAAGACTTGAGCGCCATAAGAAAAAGCGCCTGGCGTTCGATATACACCGGGATATCCCGCCATCCCTGCTCGAAGCTCTGTATGGCCTTGAGGGAGGTGCCCAGGAGCTGGGCCATTTGCCTTTGTGTTTTTCCTAAATCACGGCGAACCTAAGCAAACTCTTTCTTGCTCACGAGGCACTCTCCGGTTCGCGTACGGGAACTTCCGTCCAAAACGGATCGTCTGCTCGTCTTGAGATGAATCCAAGCTTATACCACATAGTGGTATAAGCTGTCAAGAATAATATATTGTTATGTCCATGATAATGTACTTTCGTGTTGGTCATTAGAGACTGTATCTCCTGTCTTTATGGGATGGGCCAGACATTCACCGTGCTGCGAACCCCTTTTTGCAATTATATCTTGCGACCTTGACCTCGATGACGTCGGGGGAGGGAGGCGACAAAGACAGTGGGCCTGGAGCTGACCGGCGTCAGAGGGGGTTGCCGCAGCTTCACCATTACCAGATGAAAGAGAGCGTGTTTGCGGTGTCGCGCACATGCGCTCTTTCAGGAAGGCATCCTCTGCCGACCTCGGCCGACAAAACTCGCAGATTACGCCCAAGGGCCCTGGCAGCATGACTTTCACGACTACCTGTGGCAATGAATCCTTGAAAGTGGTTTCTTATCTCCAGTGCATCACGGCAGTTGGAAGGAAGCATGTGGGACCAGAGGCATGTTCAACAAAACGTCCGTTTGTTTGGTGCTGCGCTCTCCTACCCCAGGGAAAGTTCGATACCCGCATTTCGAACCTTCAAACGTGTCAGAAAAGCGGTATCTAATATCTGAGTACCAACTTTGACCCTTCTAGTCGAGTTTTGTTGGCCAGAAAGGATGGATCACGTGCGTCGGCTATGCGGGGCTCGCCCTAGCCTGAAAGCAGGACCCCGATTCTTTCCAAGATTTCGGTCATTGTATGTCTCGGAAGAGTACAGATGAACTCGGCCTTTCTCGATCGCCAATCAAGGCTTTTGATCTGATCGGCGAGCACGACACCCCGGATGGGCAGAGCCTCGGGAATGACAACTTCAAAGGGATAGCCTTTTACCTGGTTTGTCACGGGACAGAACAGGGCAAGGCCTACCTTTCTATTGTAGGCCTGAGGCGAAAGGACAACTGCGGGACGTCTCCCGGCCTGTTCATGGCCTTCTTGGGGGTTCAGCGTAATCCAGACCACTTCGCCCCGTTCAGGGACATGCCCTTCCTTGGCCCTCACCACGCTTCCCGTCCCACCGCAGGGCCCGTATCGATTTCGTCGTGGACGTTCGCGTCGGTCACCTGCTCGAGCAGTGTCTCAAGGCTGAGATCAGGGGTATCCGCCGGCACAACGACAAGCTTGCCGTCCACTATCGAGATGTCAACCGACGAATCAACTCCCAGCCCTGTTTCGTTTGCAAAGGATTTGGGGATGCGGACCGCGAGGCTATGCCCCCATTTTTGGACACGCGTCTTCATAGAGCCACCTCCGAACGTATCTACAAAGAAGATACACCGTCCGTTGTCCTGCGTCAAGGAACAAAGGACCCGTTATGGAAAGAGACCCTGCGTCGGCAGGCAGCTCTCTCAAGTGTCACTTTACATATTTGGTGATCTTTTGCGGAACGTAGTTTATAATACGTTTTATGTTACATAAAACGGGTCCTTTGAGCGGCTGCTAAGAACTGTCACATAATCGTTCGTTTGTGTTACATTCAAGGAGGTGTTCATGCTCATAGGATACATGAGGGTGTCCAAGGCCGATGGCACCCAGGTGTTCGACCTTCAGAGGGACGCTCTCCTCGCTGCCGGCGTGAGTGCCAAGAACATCTACGAGGATATGGCTTCGGGGAAAAAAGACGACCGACCGGGGCTCAACGCATGTCTTAAGGCCCTCCGCACGGGAGATACCCTCGTCGTGTGGAAACTGGACCGCCTCGGGCGCGATCTGCGCCACCTCGTCAATGTCGTCCACGACCTCACCTCCGCGGAGATAGGGCTCAAGGTCCTCACGGGCCAGGGCGCTTCCCTCGATACCACGACCGCGTCGGGAAAGCTCATCTTCGGCATCTTCGCGGCGCTTGCCGAGTTCGAGCGGGAGCTCATATCGGAAAGAACGAAAGCGGGACTCGCTTCGGCCCGGGCCCGCGGCCGAAAAGGAGGCGCCCCTTTCAGAATGACTCCGGCGAAGGTGAGGCTGGCCATGGCGGCCATGGGCAAACCCGAGACGAAGGTAGCCCAGCTCTGCAAGGAACTCGGTGTCACGAGGCAGACGCTCTATCGCCACGTCGCTCCTGACGGAAGTCTCCGTAGCGATGGGGCGAGAGTTCTCAACGGAGAAAACGGGCGAGCTTAAGCCCGTCACCCATAACCCTCAGCGCCAGACCAACGATGCAGCCCCGGTGTTCAGCTCTCTGCGCAGCCTTTTGCAGTCAGGGAGCATTCGCTCGAGGAGGTTCCAGAAGCGCGGACCGTGCCGCCTCGTCTTGAAGTGACAGAGCTCGTGGAGGATCACGTAGTCGAGGTGCTCGACGGACATCGTGACGAGCCAGAGGTTCAAGGTGACCCGTACCCACGATGAGAAGGTCCCCCAGCGGGTCTTCATCGGGCGGATCCGCAAGGGAGGCAGGGGGATGTCCTTCGGCACCTTCTGGTGGCATACGCCCAGGCGTTCGCGGAAAACGATCTTCGCTTGACCGCGGTAAAAGCGGTCAAGGAGCTTCCTCACGTTTTCGGCTGTCGGCTCTCCCTTCGTCGTGATCCGGATGCGGTCGGAGAGGAACATCACCGAGGCCTTTCGTCCGGACTCCACTTCCACAGGATACACTTGGCCCAGATACGGATGCATCTCGCCGCTCGTGTATCGCGGCGGGGGTGGGAGCGATGCCCGACGTAGCTCGAACTTCTTCCATGTCCTGAGTATCCAGGGTGCATGCTCAAGGACGAATTCCCGGATCGCCTCGGGCTTCGCGCCCATGGGGGCCCGGACAAGGACGGAGAGATCGGGGTAGACAGTGACGCAAGGATCCTGCGGCGGGAACGGCCGTAGCGGTAGAGGATTTCGGAAGTATGCCATGTGACGCGATCGGAAAGGCTTTCGGTCATGCACGAGCGTCGATGAGCACGGGTTCTGCCGTCGTTCTGATCCACGGACGCATTACATACGGACGCATTACATAATAAGGAAGGGAGAAAAGGACAAGCAAAATAACACATCCCGTTCGCGACGGGCCCTGAACACTCGCTTGGTCTCGGATAATGAGCTCAAGTATTTCTCGTTCGACAGGGAATAGCTCTATGGAGGATGGAATGGAATCAGTCACGTGAAGCGATGCACCTGCCCATCGCGTCATTCACGATGCTTTCTTCCATTCCATTGAGAGCTTGCGGCGGGATGCCGCGCAGTCCCTCAAATAGAGGTTGATAAGAGTCTGATAGGGTATGCCGGCGTCCGCGGCAAGTTCTTTGAAATACTTGATGGTTCCTTCATCGAGCCTGATCGTAACCTGCTTCTTCAGAAGGCTCGCATACGGGTTTTTCCTGGCCTTTGAGAAATCGTACTCTTTCCTCATGTCTCCCACCTCTTCCAATATTGTTCTTGTTCAGACCGGGTCGCTTTGCGGGCGGAAATGATCCTGATCGTCTCGTCATTCTTACGGTAAGTGTGAGAAACAACCAGAAGTTTAAGGCTAGCGCTCAAACCGAGAAGAATAAATCTAACTTCATCGTGAGAGTGATCAGGGTCATCGAGCAATAAGCCTTTTTCATCCGCAAACACCGTTTGGGCTTCCGCGAATGACAGGCCATGTTTTCTTTTGTTCAAGGAATCCTTACCCTCATCCCACTCGAACCTTATGCCAAGCATACCTATAGTGTACATACATTGTAATTATATGTCAAGTCACTTTCATTGGACCATTAACCTTATTTCAGTTGACTTCTCATCAGTTGTTCCGATGCAACGCTTCATGAGTCATTTCCTCATAACGTAGGGCAAGTCATAGCCATGCCGGCCGCAGGACTTGAGGTCGGGCGGCTCGGAAAAAGGCCCCCTGCTCGCAGACCCTGTCCAATCTCGTCCCTTGTTGGCTTCAGGATTTCGTTTTGTCGGGCTTCGCGAGCCGACCGGGACATTTCATCAGTATCCCCGCCAGCCCCATGCCGCATTATGGCGCACGTTCTGAATACAGAACAAGAAAATGCGTGGCTAAGAAAACAAGTTCCGAGAGATTCGAGACGGACCGAGCGAACAGCCAAGCCCCCACACCGTTACGCATAGGCTCTTTTCCAAGACTTCGCATTAGGGGAAAAGAGCCTATACGTTTTCTTGCGACGGTGATGATGCAGTCGGTTCTAGGGCTACATCTACAACTGAATGAGATGGGACGTATGCCGAAGTTGAGGCTTGCCACTGAAAATGTTCAAGTCGATAAGGGAAAGTTTTTGTGTCAAATTGTCGAACGTTGGGTTTGGGGTGAGTTCCAGCGCATATTATTCATAGTTCCTCCGATCGGCTATGGTCAAGGGCCGTTGCTTTTTCCGATGCAGTTTACTCGTGGCCGCCGTGTTGGTGCAGCAATTCCGCCACGTCTTTGCGCCCGTTAGCCGCCGTTGCGTGCAAAGGCGTCCAGTCGTCGGCGTTCCCGTTGAACACGAGATCAGGATTGTCCCTGAGCAGCGCCTTGACCTTTTTCAGGTCGCCCTGTTCGACAGCCACGTGAAACAATTACGTAGCTGAACTTTGTGGCTTCCAAACATGATCACGTGTCCGTTGAATACCGGGATCGATATTAATTCCCCTTTGCCGTAAATCGTTCAACAGGGTTGGGTCTAGGTCGGGGCACCAAAAAAGATCAAACTCTGTGCTATAACATTCATAGTTAAGACAGAATCCTTTTACCATGCGTTCAAATCCACCTGAATCGCCGGTGAACGTAAGATTTGCCGCGGCCGTCAACAAGGGCATATTAGCAAGCGCTTTGCCTGCGCAATACTGATTACACATAGGACACACTCCAAGAAGGCTATTGTTGTAGAGGTCAAAAATGGCGTCAGATGGAACACATAGCTGTTTCATCTGGTTGTTTAGTTCAGTAATTACACCTGGAATGTCCCGTATTGAAAGACGAGACCACGCGGGGCCAATAGCTGCATGCTTAGCGAAGTTTTCCGCCAGAACAACTGGAGTAGGGATGGGCTTTACTTGCAAGGTTGCTCCCTCGACCTCAGCGTTGTCGCTTGTGAGTACATCTCCGGGCCGCACATCTTGAGTGCTGAAATTGCTGAATCTTACTGAAATGGGTGACCCTATGTATTGATTGGAGTCTGCGCAGTTTACATACCTCCCCAACTGTGCGAGTCTGGTTACGATTCTCCTTCTACCGGATCGCCTGAAATAAATTTCATCGCCAAGTCTAATTTTTCCTTGTATAATGTCCCCCTCTACACCATCAGGGGTAACACCTGTAGGGGTAGGAGCCATCCGAAAACCGGTTACTTTCATTTCAAAAGTCACCCCCGACGACGCTGGTAGCTGGCCGCCCTGTCGGCTTAGCAATCCCGCTACCTCCTTATCGCCGCGCTTCACCGCCGCAAGCAAGGGAGTCTGGCCATTTTCGTCCGCGATATTGACATCGGCCTTATTGGCCAGCAGTAATTCCGCCACCTCCTTGTGGCCTTTCCGTGCCGCCAAGTTCAGAGGCGTCCAGCCGTGCCTTTCCTTTGCATTGATATCGGCTTTGCTGGCGAGCAGCAATTCTGCTACGTCCCTGCAACCATTATCCGCCGCCGTATGCAAAGGCGTCCAGTCATCGCTGCTTTTGGCATTGATCTCTGCTTTATTAGCCAGCAGCAATTCCACGACTTGTTTGTGACCGTTGACCGTCGCCCTGTGCAAAGGTGTATTGTCGTATTTCGTCTTGGCGTCGACCTCGGCTCCATTGGCGAGCAGCAATTGTGCTACGTCCTTGTGGCCCTCCTGCGCCGCCCAGTGTAGAGGCGTATTGCCCATACTGTCCTTGCCGAAAACTAGAGCAGAATTACGTTTGAGCAGCGCAGCAACCTTTACCGAGTCGCCATCCTTGGCTGCGACCTGAATAGACGCGGACTGGTCGCGTCCAACCTCTGACGATTTGTTGGCTCCGAAAAGTCTCTTCCAAAAGCTCATGGTTCCTCCGATGATGGCTTTAGGTCCCACCCTCAAGGCGGCCAGCATTGCCTGGGCTGGGAGATATGCCACAATGGGAAAAAGAGGGCGTTCTTAAGAAAGTAACTTGCCCTTTCCCCAGGAGATCATACCCCCCGTTCGCACATTACCAATTGTAACACTTGCCATCGGCTCGCTTAAGCGAAATCTAGCAGTAGCAGGAAGTTCTCCTCAACCTGAGGGTTTCAAGCCATATGGTGGCCCCTGTGACCAGGAGCCTCTGTACGGAGTGGGAAGTGCCGGGTGAAAGTAAGGAAAAAGAGGCAAGACATCATCAGACGCCGGACCGGTCCTCTAACCAATCACGTGGTCCATTCCGGACCCGCTGCCTTCCCCGCCGGTTTCGTTCTGGAGTGATTTGCCAACTGCCTCTCTTTTCATCACGCAAGGGCCGTTGATGAGAGAGCCGCTCTCCGCGATGAGAGAGGGCGTGGTGATGCTTCCCGTCTGGATGGCGGTTCCCTTCAGCACGACCTCTTCGCGTGCGGTCACATCCCCCTGGATCTCTCCGTGGGAAACAAGTCTCCCGGTGACGATCGCGGCGTTGATCTTAGCTGTTGGACCGACCACGAGCAGCCCTTCCGAGCTAATCTCTCCTTCGAGAGGTCCCTTTATCATGAGAGACGTCTCGAACCTGAGGCTCCCTTTGATACGCACGTCTTCGGCAATGACCGTCATTGCCTTCTCTTCCGTCTGCTCTGGCTTAGGGGGGCCTGTAATAGCCATTAACTCCTTCCTTGCCGTCGTGAGCGATCGTCTGTCCAGTCTCCTCTTACGCCCCTCTGGACCCGAAAGAACGGTCCGTGGCGGAGAGGCGGACGCAATCCCCTAGACCTCCGTGCGTTCGTTCGGCCTTATCTTTCTTGCCTGTCCGCTTCTAGTCCGACAGGGGGATATCATTCTCCGGCAGGGATGCCTTGAGTACCCTCTCGTCAATACCAACTACCCCAGCAAGATCGTCGGCATGAGTCTGATCGATCGCACTCTTTTCCATCGCGCTCTTCACCCGGTCAAGGAAGTTGGTAGGACTTAAGCTATACGACGACGATGCAATTCTCGCAGCCCATGTCGTTGGGCCGGCGCATCTGAGCCAGAGGATCGTCGCACCACACGCCGTCGACGACGAAACGGTACTCGTGCTCACCGGGCTCGATCATAAGAGCGCACGTCCACGTGCCGTCGCCTGTCTGCCTCAAAGGGTCCGCGGTGGGATTCCACCCGTTGAAGCAGCCTGCGACGAATACCTCGATGGCTCCCGGAGCATGGAGCTTGAACGCGGTCCTTTTCTTCTCCGGCTTTGCCGATGGTTTGCCCGCAACCTTTGCGGCGGCGACTTTACCGGCCGTCTTGGGAACGGCGCCCTTCCCTGGTGACTTCGCTTTTTTTTCGGCCATAACGCACCTCCTTTTCTCGTCTCACGGGCGCCTCAAGCCCATGAGGATCATCAACAACGCCTCACTCTCCTACAGTCCAATTCTCAGAAATCACTCGCCGACGCGTTTTCACGCGGTCATAGGGCCCTGATCGGCGACAACGTCCTCGTCGGTGGGAGGCCGGACGCAAAGCTCCTCAAAAGGGCCCTTTTGCCGGATACTCGACGGGATCACGGTCATCCCCCGGGGACGGAGCTCTAGAGGGTGAGATCCTACCCTTTCGACGGGCGGTACTTGAAGGAGACGGTAAGGCGGACCCGATAGCGGGTCACCTTGCCATTCTCAATGGTCACGTCCTGCTTCACCACCTCGGCGATGCGCAGGTCTTCGAGGGTCTTGGATGCGGTCTCGACGGCAACCTTGGCCGCGTCTTCCCACGACTTTGGGCTTGTGCCGACGATTTCTATCATACTGTACACGCTCCCTTCCATGGGGGCCTCCTTCTCGAAAGAGTAAACTGCTAAAATGGATGCTCTTCTTCCATTGTAGTATTACCGCAGAATATGTCAACGAGAAAGGGAGGAATTGACACGCACGTGAAAAGCATCTTCTGAGGGCCGTGTCTCCCTTGGGCGCCGGGGCTGCCTTCTCAGGAGAGCGGCGCCATTTCGAGAAGATAATGTTGACCCCTCTTGATGAGCACTGGAGGCACCAATAGAGGAGCGGCGCTGAGAACATGTCTGCAGGCAGAGAGTGCACCAAGCAGGACGAGCCTGAGAGTGCCCGTCAATTCACTTCGATGGAGAATTACCTCCATGCTTCTGAGGCATTCCTACTTCCGTCACTTCCATATAGAGACCGGATTGCCTCACCACCGAAGGTACCGCCTCGATCTTGAACGCCTCGATGAGCCTGGTGCTCGCATAGAAAACCGGCCGCTTGAAGGATTTGGAGAGATCACCGTAGGAGCCGTCCGTGAGAAGAAGGGTGATCTGGGCGTCCTTGGCGTAAGGTGATTCCTCGAACCAACGGGTCTGCTCCGGTCGCTTCCCGTTGAGGATGACGAGGGTCCTCGAGTAGGCAACGTAGGCGAGAGGGTTGAAGGTATACCCTGCCGGATAGACGATATTCCCTTTGTCGTCCTTGATGTCCCTCCCGAGGCTGTGGGTCATGTCGACGAGGAACGTCCGGTCCTTCCGTGCCTGGCCGATCATCGTCATGTCCTTTACGTCCTCCGGGGTGAAGTTCTTCGCCTTCTTCACGAGGGCGTTTCTGTCCCTGGAGAAATCGACCGCCTTCGCCTTCTCCTTCAGTTCCGCGAGAGCGTCCTTCTCGACGATATCGTAGACCACGCCGAAGGTGCCGAGATCCTTGGCGAGGGCAGTGGACGATACGATCAGGCAAAGAAGCACGGACAGGAACATACGGGGCATGGGGAAGGACTCCTTCTGGGAAGTTTTCGCTTACGTCGCTCATACCGTTCTCGTTGATGCCGACATAGCCAATCGACTATCTGCGCGGGTCCCGGGTGGCAACCCAAGTCCCCGGGAGCGGGCGATCCGTGGGCCTTTTCTATTCGAGACGGTAGATGAGGAGCGCCTTTCGAAAATCGAGCTCCTTGCCGGGCGCGGACGGTGCCGTGAGCTTGCGCGCCTTGACGTCGACGGTCACCGTTTCTCCGTTCGTCCTTTCCTCGTGCATCTTGCTCACCGCCTCTTCGTTGACGACAAGCACGAGAATTCTCCCCGGGCCGTACTTCACGAAAACCGCGGGCTTGCCGGCCGCCGCGACCTCCTTCATGGAGAGCGTGCGCTCATACACGGTGCCCCCGTCGCTGAGAGCCACCATGATTTCTCCCTTTGAGGCGAAAATGAGGACGGACTTCCCCGGGTCATCAGGATCATCGACCGCGCACAACGCTGCCTCGTTGGTGGCCGAGGTATAGAGAAGCTCGCTTCGCGAACCCTCGGACGCGTTGACCACCATAAGACGCCCTTCCTTGGTGAACGGAACAATTGTCCACTCCTTCACCTTCAGGGGCGAATCCTTGCTCCAATCCCTGTCCAAAGGCACTCTCACCACCTTCTTCTCGTCGAGAAGCTTCCGGGCCTCCGTCATGAAGGCCTTGATCTCATCCGGGGAGATCTCGACCGCCCTCACCGGAGCGGAAGAGAGGACCACGAGGGCCAGGGCCCCAAGAAGGCACGGAACGGCGCTTTTCACGATGGTTTCTCCTCCCTTTATTGCGGCTGCTGCTGGATCGAGTTATAGTAGCCGCTTATCTTGTCAGAGACGTTCTGCTGAATGGTGGACTGGACCTGCGTGGCGATCTGCCCGAAATAGGAGGACAGGTCCATCTTCGAAAAGTCCAGCATCTGGAACTCCGTCGAGGTGAACCCCCGGCAGTCCGCGTCGGCTGGACCGGCGTCGGTCTCGACGCCCCACGGGTTCGGGTTGAAGGACTGAAGCTGGGGCCTTCCCTGCTCCTGTATGAGGCGGGCGAGCATCGAGTTGAAACAGCAGAAGGCCTCGGTCGTTTGAACGCACCCCACGAGGGGCCACTTGTCAGAGCAGTACGTGCCCAGACTATGGCACCGGCCCGCCTGGTCCATCATGGCCGTCTCAAGGTCTTCCTGGGTGCAGCTCCCCGAGAGGAGGATCTCCTGGGCGGCGTACATGACGCCCGCGAGGATCCAGGTGGTGGGGTTGAGCATCATCGCTTCGGCGAACGCCGTGAAGCCGTCCATCAGGCTCCCGCCCTGCGCCACCGCCCATATGGCGTTCTGAACGTTCGTGCTCAGGCCAGTGACGTTCACCGCCGTGCCTTGCAGGACTTCCGTCCCGTAGTAAGCGATCTGGGCGAGGTGGTACACCGTCTCGATCGCGTTTGCCCCCGAGTAGAGGCTTTCCGCGCTCCCCACATCCTCCCCGAGTGCCGACGTCCCCGCCTGGCAGCAGTTCTTCCACCCCGACTTGACGCCCGACTTGTTGCACGTCATCATCCGCCCGCTGAAGATGTAGATGGTGCCGAGGCAGTTCCCGGAGGCATCCCTCGGGCCGTTGTCCTGGAGCATGGCAGAGCTCACGGTCGTGACTTGAGCCGTGGAGGGATCGATGCACGTGGCCGTCGAGCATTCGTACGTTCCCGCGCTGCCGAGGCACGGGTACGAAGCCCCATGGGGGCAGACCAGTGCGACGCACGCCTTGGCGGCGGAACTGTACGAGCCTGTGGCACAGGTGACGGCCGCGGCGCAGATGCCACTATTCAGGGTGTAGCCGCTCGGGCAGCTGTCCTCCGCGCAGGACCCGGTCTCGGTGCAGTTGTTGTTGGTGTCGCACGCATACGACGGGCCATAGGGGCATAGCCCCGAGGCACAGGCGGCCGTCTGGGAGCACGCCGTCGTGCACGAAGCCTCGCTGTCATACTGGGACCCGTCGAGGCTGCACGTCCACGAGGCCGCCTCGCATTGATCGTCAGCCGAGACGTAAAAACCGCCCGTTGGGCACGTAGGCACGCTCTGTGCGGACGTGCACGCGACCGCGTCGAGGGGACAGAGCGTCCCTGCGTCGCCGATGCAGGTCGCGGTTTCGTTGATATCGCCGCTTCCCGTCGAGTCGATCCCGCATACGAGGCTCGTCGCGTGGGCGTGGCCGGCCATGAGAAGCCCCATACCGAGAAAGAGCAGCGCCCTTACGTGGCATAATGTACCATTCCTTACGTTTCCTGAGACCCCTCTCACTGAAGGCCGATTGCCGTTCCGTCGCTGCATATGATGTCCTGCGCTCCTTTCCTCAAGGTCTGCATGATGACCGCTGCTTCCGCGAAGTCGTCGATGCACTGGCAGTCGGTGACGATCGTCTCTCCCGGCCCGGCCGGGCATCCCGCGGAGGTGCACGCGTGGTAGTAGAACTGAGGGGTCGTCGTGTCGAGGGAGACGTCGCTCTTCTTGTAGGCGACGTTCGTCGCGCTGTTGTCGACGTTCGCGACCGTCTTGCACGCCTGCTGGCAGGTCGCCATGTTCCCCCGGTAGACACCGCTCGTGTCATAGGAGCTGCCCGTGTTCGCCCAGCCCGAGCCAGATAAGAGGTAGTCGTTGTAGGACATCGACGACGTATTGTCCTGGACGGACTGCTTTATGGTCGATGCGCGCTTCTGTATGGCGGAGAAGTCGTACCCGTTGGTCGTGCACGTGTAGGTCCGCGTCTTCGTCCACCACGGCTCGCAGTCGGTATCAGAGCAGCTCTTGTTGCAGAAACCGGGGTTGCCGACGCACCCCGACCCACCCGGTATGGGGCACTGATCGGCGGCGAACACAAAGCTCGCCAGGGCCCCCGCACAGAAGTGGCCGGCGCAGCCATAGCTGATGATGTCCAATTCCGTTCCTCCCACCTGGTACACCTGTTGAAGCTGGAGCCCCGCGTAGGCTCCCGAGCACGTGACTTTCAGACCCGTGACGCAGAACAGGGCGTTGTTTACCCCGCCCCAGCCGAAGCACGACCCGTCGGAGGTATCGTAGCAGTAAACGCCCGAGTGCCTCGGATCATGGCCGCTCGCGCTCCCGGTGACCGTGAATCCCGGCTGGAAGGTAAAGGTCGCGCAGTTGAGCGCCACGACGTTGCTGTTCGTCACGGAGCCGTTGAGCGTGCTTCCACAGGTCCGGACGGCGCTTTCTATCGGGTTGATGATGGCGCAGGCAACGGCCGTTCCATTCACCATGCACATGGGAGGGCTCCCGGTGCAGGGAATGCTCATGCCCGCGGGACAGGAATAGCTGCAACTGGCCGAAATCGTATCGCTTAAGGTCCGGCAGGACGAGAGGGGCTCGAGGCCCGTGGCCATGTAGTTCTCCACCGTCGTCACCCCGTCGATCGTCTCGCCCCTGAGCCGGCAGTTCGGATTGCTCTCGAGAAGCGAGCACTGGTCGCTCACGCCGTATTCCATGAAGCAGTCGTCGTTCGTGTCCCAGGCGATCGTGTCGCCCCTCGTGACGGTGCACGTCGCGGTCTGGTAATTGCCCGCCGCGTCCGATGTCGCGAGCGTGCTGTAGACGCTCGTCGGAGAGGCTGACTCCGCGGCTGCCTCCGCGGTGGCGTCGGAGGACATCGTACCGGGGTTGTAGTAGTACTCCTCGGCGTTTGCCGGCATGGAAGAAGGAGCAACGCACCCCCCGGAGTTCTGCCCGTAGTAGGTCGCGTCCATGCCGTCGATCACGACATTGCTGATGGCGTACCGGGAGTCGTTCTTTTGTATCGCGCTTGCCACCCCTCCCCCGATGACGTTCATGATGGTCTGGGTGTTGTCGAAGACGAGGTTGGCGCCGCACGAGTTGTTGACGCAGAAGCAGCCCCCGAGCGCGGTTAAGGGGGCCACCGCCAGCGAGACCTGTCCCGATCCGTTGCTCGTCCACTGGTAGGTCTGGCAGTTCGTCCACGTCCCCGGGGCGCAGGCGATGACCCCGTTCGCGCAGAGGCCCGATACGGGGAAAGGCACCTCGTACGTGTAGTTGAGGGTGCCTGAGAACGTCGTATCCTGGCTCACGATGAACGTGTCGATGTCCCCCGTTGTCCCGGGCTGGATGAGGACCTCCATGAACTTCTGCGAGTTGGGGCACTGGATCTGCCCGGAGAAGGAGACCGAGCCGTCTACCGTCGTCATGGGGGTGTTGCTCGAAGTGAGAGGGTTCGAGATGTTGTTCGTGATGCCGCTCTTCGTCCCGTACATGTTGAGGACATTGTTCCCCTGGGCTACGCCGAGATCGCTCGGGCTCTGGGGGAAGCCTTCGCGGGGAGCGGCAAGGATCGGTACGCACATGCATAAGAAGATGAGATACGGCCTGAGCCATGAACGGGCGCCCATAACGACCTCCTACCGCCTCTCCCGGTCGAGGATGATCTCGATCGCTTCCCTGTAGTCCACTCCCTTCTCCTCCATGACCGCCTCGATGCGCTGGTTGTCCTCGGGCGAAGAGGAGTAGAGGTACCGGGAGAAGTCATCCACGACGAGCCGGGCGACGCCTGTCCCGAAGGGCGTGTCCAAGAATATCTCGGAGTACTTGGGGCTGTTCCGCCTCACCGATTTGAGGAGGGCCGCCTCGAACTCGCCGTATTCGAGTATCCCGTCCCTCACGACCTTCTCTATGTCGTCCGCCTGGAGAGGTCGGTCGCCGACTGGGTGATGACGTTGAAGCTCCCCGAGTGCTTCCGGGCCTTCCGGTAGCCGTCTTCGATGATCTTGCCGAGAATCGTGTTGTCGCGGATGAGCTGCCAACCCTCGTCGAAGGCGACGAGCTTCTTCTCGTCCTTTCTCGAACGGTAGAAATCGCTCGTGACCCCGTTGATCACCTGGAGGACCGCCACATTGAAGAGCTGCTTCTGTTGCTCCAGATGGCCCAGTTCCAGGACGACGAACTCGTCGTCGTGGATGTTGAACCCGGAGGGGCCGTTGAAGTACTCGCCGTACCGTCCGTCCCGGGAAAACTCGGCCATGGCGAAGGCGAGGCGATGGGCGGTGATCTCGAGCTCGGTCGTGAACGCCGCGTTCCCCGAGGGCGCACCCACCTTTGCCGGATAGGTCCTCAGGAACTCGTACACGTGGTGAAACTCCGCGTCCTCCTCATAGGTCCTGTGGGCCCACGTCACCGCGTCCATGAGGAGGCGCATCTCGATCTCGGTCGGCGTCGGCTTGTCGGAGGTGGAGTAGCACATCTGGGCGGCCACCTGGGCGATGACGGGAAGGTCGAACTGGGGATCGACGATGTGGGTGAAGGGATTGATCGACATGCCGTTCGTGAAATCCAGGTATCGGGCATGACACACCCGCGTCATCTTCTTGTAGCTGTCTCCTATGTCGATGATCCTTATCTTCGCCCCTGCCCCGAAGTAGTTGTACGTGAGGCAGTTCACGAAGAAGGACTTGCCCGAGCCGGTGGAGGCGGCGACGAAGGCATTGTGATTGTTCGCGTGAGGGTCGAAGAGATCGAGGGTGCAGAGCTGCCCCTTTCTCCCCGCGAGGAGGAGGTAGGGGGCCCCCCTCCGGCGAAGTCGGCCTGCACGGGAAGGAGGACCGCCACCGTGCTGGCCGGAGCGATGAAGCTCCTCTCCAGGTTGTCGACGTTCTTCCCCACGTTGTAGAGGCCGAGGGGCAGCGACGAGATGAACATGATGGGAAGGATCCCCCGGTCTTCCTGCATGCGGTAGCCGCAGTCCTCCCAGAGCCTCTTCGCCCGGACGAGGGACTCGCTCACCGCGTCCTTTCTTGCCCCGTAGACCCAGAGGATGGGCATGACCTTCACGAACTTCTTTCCCGACTCGAGCTCTCCCGCCGCCCACATGTGCTCTTCCTTTCTCGCCTCGTGCTGGCGGGCGAAGGAGCCCACCCCTTTCTGCTGGAGCATGGCGTTGCACTTCGTGTGGAGCCAAGCCCTCAAGTCCGAGTAAATGATATTCAGGGTGTAGATGAAGGGGGTCCGGTACTGGTTCACGTCCTGCTGGATGCCCCAGACACCCCCGAAGATCTGGTTCGTCTGGACCGCGTTCACCTCCGGCGGCACCTCTTTCGGGGTCGCGCACCGAAAACACCTCCCCCCTATCCACAGGTCCTTCATGGACTTGACGACCGGGGTCTCCGCGAAGATGATCTGCTCCCCGATCGGCCGCGAGTCGTCATAGCGGCAGGGAAGCCCCTCGAGCCCATAGTCCTCGCCGTTGAAGAGGCGGCGCATCCACCGGATGAGGTCCTCCGCTTCCATGGGGGCGGGGAAGAGGTTCGCTCCGCTGAGGATCTCCAGGATCGTGTTCCTCGTGTCATTGAGGTCGACCTCCGAGCCTCCCGTGGGGAGCTTCGCGGAGACAATGACGCGGAAGTCACGGACCGGGATGTTGTTGAGCTTGGCGAGCCCCTCCCGGCCTCCTGAGAGGAACTGGGTGAACCGCTCGGCGGAGGCTCTCGTGAGGTCTGAGTCCCGGGTCTTGAGCGCCCTGTATGAGCTCAAGTAAGGCTGGATATACGGGTCCGCGAGGAGGGTGAACTGGATAACCGACCCGGAGGGCACGTTGAGCCGCACGAGCCCTTCGAGCGTCTCCATGGTCTGCTCCCCCGCGAATGCCAGGGGC